>Ga0134125_10000528_pt1 | contig 51309 bp, 43 predicted proteins | sample KB31751_FD_96464 | JGI IMG/M metagenome (GOLD analysis project Ga0134125, IMG submission 96464) | Terrestrial soil microbial communities with excess Nitrogen fertilizer from Kellogg Biological Station, Michigan, USA - KB3-175-1 | ecosystem: Environmental > Terrestrial > Soil > Unclassified ... | reverse complement strand
GGCGAAGCGGACGTCGATGCCTTTCTTTGTGAGTCCATCGTAAAGTTCGCGGACTTTGTGCTGCGCCTGGGCGACGGCCATGCCGTAGCCGGGAACGATGACGACTTTGCTGGCGGCGAGCAGAATGGCGGCGGCTTCTTCAGCGCTGGCGCTGCGTACGACGCGGTCTTCCTGAACAGCGCCACTCGAGGCCTGGACCTGGCCAAAGGCGCCGAACATGACGTTGGTGAATGACCGGTTCATCGCTTTGCACATAATGACGGAGAGGATGAAGCCGGAGGAGCCATCGAGCGCACCCGCGACGACGAGAACTTTGCTGTTGAGGACGAAGCCGAGGAGCGCGGCGGAAAATCCGGCGTAAGAGTTTAAGAGCGAAATTACCGTGGGCATGTCCGCGCCGCCGATGGGCGTGACGAGAAGTATGCCGAAGAAGAGCGCGACGACGACCATCGCAGGGAAAAGGTAGGGCTGGTTAGGATTGAATACCAATACCACTGCCAGCGCCAGCGCCGCGCCGAGAACGGTGAGGCTGACGATGTTCTGGCCTTTGTAAGTGATGGGGCGCTGGGGCAGGATTTCCTGCAATTTTCCCGCGGCGATCAAGCTTCCGGTAAAGGTAAGGGAGCCGATAATTACTTCGAGGCCGATCTCGCCCATCTCAAAGCGTGTGACGTGCGGAACTCCGACGTAGTATTCGGCGATTCCGATAATGGCGGCCGAAAGCGCACCGAAAGCGTGGCTGAGCGCGGTCCGTTGCGGGACGGCGGTCATTTTGACCATACCAAGGGGGATGCCGATGGCCGCGCCAATGATGAGAGTGATGACGATCCACTTGAACTGGACCAAGTCGGGATTGAAGAGCGTGGCGACAACGGCGATGGCGGCGGCGATTTCACCAGCGAGAACTCCGCGGCGTGCCGTGGCCGGCGAGCTGAGCCACTTGATCGCCAGAATGAAGAGCACGACGGCGACGATGAAGGCGAAATCGAGATATTGCTGCATTGCGAGTAAGTTCATGATTTCGCCTTGCCACTCTTGAACATGCGTAACATCCGGTCAGTAATGAAGAAGCCGCCCACCATGTTGCTGAACGAAGCCGCTACTGCAATGGCACCGAGCGTGGTGGAGAGCGCGGTTTCATGACGGCCGCAGATGATAATGGCGGCCACGACCACGATGGCGTCAAGGGCGTTGGTTAGCGACATGAGTGGAGTGTGCAGAAGCGGCGAGACGCGCTTGATCAGCTCAAACCCGACGAATCCAGCCAGGATGAAAACGTATAAGTTGGAAATAAAATCTGGTGGCATCAGTTCTCCTTTACTTAGCGGTAGTCGGGGCTGAGAAAAAATCACGCACACGCTGATTGACGATTTCGCCTCCGCGCGTGAGCAGAGTGTCGCGGATAATGTCGTCTTCGGTTTCGGCGCGGACTTTGCCGTCTTTTACCAGGTTCAAAAGAAATGTCGTGAGATTTTTCGCGTACACCTGGCTGGCATGGAAGGCCACGCCGTTGGCCACATTGACGGAGCCAATGATGGTGACTCCGTGCTTGACGACGGTTTTGCCGGATTCCGTTAGTTCGCAATTTCCGCCGCGCTCGGCGGCGAGGTCGAAGATCACGGAGCCGGGGCGCATGCCTTTTACCATTTCTGCGGTGACGAGAGTAGGGGCTTTTTTGCCGGGGATCACGGCGGTGGTGATGACGACATCGTGCTCGGCGATGACCTGGCCCATCAACTGACGCTGCTTCGCGTAGAAGGCTTCATCCTGTGCACGCGCGTAGCCGCGAGCATCCTGGGCGTCGCTGGTTTCAAGCGGAAGTTCAACAAAGCGCGCGCCGAGACTCTGTACTTGTTCTTTGACGGCGGGGCGAACGTCGTATGCGGAAACAACCGCACCGAGGCGCTTGGCTGTGGCAATCGCCTGAAGTCCGGCCACGCCTACGCCGATGATGAGGACTTTGCTGGGGGTGATGGTCCCGGCGGCGGTTGTCATCATGGGAAGAATTCTTGGCAAGTGATCGGCGGCAATGAGCACGGCCTTGTATCCGGCAAGGTTAGCCATGGAGGAGAGCGCGTCCATGCTTTGGGCGCGGGTGGTGCGAGGAATAAGTTCCACACAATAAGAAGTTGCGCCTGTGCGGGCGACCTGCTGCACGACTTCGGCGGAACCGAGGGGCCGCAGGAATCCAATTAAGATTTGGCCGTTGCGCAGCAGCGGCAAATCATTTGCGCCGTTGATGTCATTTGCGCCATAACAGAGGACTTGCAAGATGACTTCCGCGGACGAGAAAACTGAAGCGCGGTCGGGAAGGAGCTTGGCGCCCTTCTCAGCGTATTGCTCGTCCGGATATCCCGCAGCAACGCCTGCGCCAGATTGCACGACCACTTCAAATCCGGCCTTTGCGAGGTTCGGAATTACCGGAGGCGTGAGTGCAACCCGCTGCTCACCGGGATAAATCTCTTTAGGCACGCCGACGATCACAAGAAAGCCATCCTTTCAAAACAGAGTATTGTAGCTGGCCCGCGCGGAAAGTGCATAGTTGAAGTGTGGAAGAACAGCAGATTCCTCGCTCCGCTCGGAATTACAATCTTCAAACTTCCGGCGATTTTGAGAACTATGCGGTCGCCACGTCGGTGCGCAGACGGGGCCCGGTGGAACCCAGTAACTTGAGTTTGGGTTCTTTGTCTATGGCGGCGAGAAGTTCGCGCATGATGGCGTCGTCAATTTCAGAAACGCTCTGGAAATCGGCGGGATAGCGAACGATCGCTTCAATGCCAGATTGCGTGTAGTGCGTGCGTACGCGAGGATGGAGTTCGATGGCGGAGATGGAGTTGACGCTCAGCTCCAGTTGATGCTGCTGGCGCTCCATTTTTTCTTTGTATTCCTTGAATCCGGCTTCAACTCCGGCGCTGACGCGCTGCTTGACCAGTTTGTAGTCATTCTCGGGGCCAAAGGTCAGGCTGATTTCATGCCATGCGAAGCTTGCGCCGGGAATTTGCTTGAAGAGGCCGGAAGTCGGCTGAAAGACGATGGAATTGGAGAATGCGACGACGCGGCCGCTGGGCTGCGAGTCGCCGCTGGTGCTTCCGAGCTCCAGCAGATGCAGGCGTACGAGGCCGACCTCAACCACTTCTCCGTTGACTCCGGCGAGTTGCACACGGTCGCCGACGCGGATGCCATATTTTCCGATGAGGAAGAAATATCCGGCGACGGAGAGGATGACGTTTTGCAATGCGACGACAACGCCGGCGGTCAACAAGCCTGCGAACGTGGCGACCGAAGTGAGTTCGCTGGAGAAGGTGAGGACGATGATGATGAGCATCGCGACCCAGACGGCGATGCGGCGAATGAGCAGGAACTGGTAGCGGCGGCGGCCGTCATGCACGTAGCGGAAAATGCTGCGGCGGACGACTTCACCGATCCCAAAGACGATGAAGAGCACGATGAGGAGAATTCCGATCCGGACCGCCAGGGTTTTCAGTTCCTGGTTGAACTCGCTGGCGACGGCGGCACGCCAGTTTGAGAGATTACGCTGGCACAAGTTCAGCAGGATGCCCTCTTTGCTAAGAGGAAGAAGGGTTGCGGATACTTGCTTGAACTGCGCGGTGAGGGCGTCGAGTTGCTGCTTCTGCTGGCTGAGGACGGTCGGATCGGTGGAATCGGGTTGATTCGCGAGCTGATCGCCGCTTCCGATGAGCTGCTTGAGGCTGGCGATGAAGGGCGTGCGAATCTGCCTGGTGTATTGAGTCAGGTCGTTCGTGGCGGCAATATCGGAGTCAATGCTGTGCTTCTTGCGCGAGAGCGCAAACAGGTCCGACGTCATGGCCCAGAGTCCGGTGGGTTCCTCGTGATTGGCGAGCGCCTGGGCCTTTGCCGATGTTGTCTGCTCAGATGCTGCGGCTGTCTTATTGAAGACCGAGGGAACCGAGCGGGCGAGTTCTTCGATTTGCGCGCGCAGCCCGCTTGCGCCAAGGCCATTGACGCTGCTGCCGTTTACGAACTCCAGCATACCGCGGATAGTGTCGCGGCGCGCCTGCAACAAGGCGAGTTCGCTTTCAACTTCAGCCACGGACGATTGCAGGACCTTGCGCTTAGGGCCGGTTGCGGCATCGAGTTTTTTGCGCAGCGTATCGAGTTCGGACTGCGATTGCTCGACCTGTTGGTCGGCTTTGTCAGCCATCTGCGACAAGCCCTGGTATTGCGAGGACGCCGAGTTATTTGCTGGCGTCTTACTCGCTTTGGACTGTTTGGCGGCCTGCGCTTGCTGGCGGGCAAATTCGAATGCCAACTCAACCACTTGAGGAGACACGCGCTGCGTCTCGTCAGAGAAAGTGACGTCTTCGGGCTGGGTTGCGAGATGGGGCTCAGCCGCTAGTTGCTGGTACCAACTGATGGTCCGGGTAAGCAATTGAAGGATGTCCTGCGATCCGGCGGTGACGGGAGGCGCTTGAGCACTTTGCGAGGCAGGAGCATTCTGTTGAGGCGGATTGGCCGGAGCGGATTGCTGAGCGACGACCCAGATCGTGGAAACAAGAATGATCAGACACGCTACAGCCCGAGTCACGGAGCGGAGAATATTCCCTGATTTACGGCAGACTGAATTCATGCAGAAAGAGTTCCTGGGCGCAAGGAATTAGTGTAAATCATCCTCGGCGCCCAGGCGTTGGATCGGGTAGATAGTTAGTGCAGTTACCCTCAGACAAGAACTGCGGATAAGACCAGGGCTCACGCCACGCGCTTTGGCGGCTTGTCGAGGTGATCTTCCGCCCGGCGATCGTCGGAGGCAATGTCCTCAGGGCGGCCATACTCCAGGTGAGTGTGGACCGGGCGCTCTGGATGGTCGGCGGCGTCTTCGCTGCCTTCCACGATCTCCGCTTCAAAAGGTTGATCGGTTTCGACCAGTTCCTCGACGCTTTCCTCAGAAGCGTCTTCCACGTCGGATAGCCCCTGCGTGTCTCCTGATTGTCCGGCGCTATCGGTGCCGACCTGGCCGGGATCTTTGCCCAATTCGTCGAGCCGTGCTTCGTCTCCTGTACGCTTTGCCATGGAACCTCCTTGAGTTTAAACAGGTCTTCCATGATTGGATGCAAACGCGTGGAGACGCGTTTTTAGAGGTGCAGCCGGGCGAAGAAAAAGGCCCGGCTTTTACCGGGCCTTAGGACGTTCGCGCGAATTGATAACCTTTACTGGTTCGGTGGTTGCGAAGGCTGGATTGGTTCCAGCGATTGCGTGGGAGTGTCCTGGGGGGAGCGGGAGGAAATAAACGGCACATTTGGCATGTGGGTCACCTCGCCCCTCTCCGCGTCAGATATTTCGATTCCGGAATTATCCAAGAGCAGGCCGGTGGCTCGGCCCAGTTCAATGTGAGATTCTTCGTACGCCGCCATGGCTGAGACCAGGTTCGATTCGGCCGTAGCCAGAGCGGACTGGTTCTGCAACACAAGCGTGCTGGTGGATGCGCCGAGGGCGAGCTTTTTTTGCTCCGCGCTCAGCGATTGTTTTTGGAACTCAACGGCGGCCTGGGCCGCTTCAACGGCGGCGCGGTTTTGCTGCACGTCGAATTGGGCGTTGCGGACTTCAATGCGCACCTGATTTTCCAACTGCTGCAAACGCATTTGCGTCTGGCGGTATTCCAACTGAGAACGAATTTGCTCAGATTGCGCCAGCCGGTTGCGAATAGGAATGTTGAGTGTGAGGCCAACGCCGCGGTCTGGAGCGGTGGAGTTCACGAGTTGGTTGAGCGTAGCCCCGTAGCCGATGGGAGCGATTGAACCCGGAGGATTACAAAAAGCCGCACTTGCGGGGTTCGACGCATTACACGTAGCGACCGGGTTTTGGTTTCCTCCTACGCCTGAGCCGCCATAGTAGGCAAACAAATCAAGCGAGGGCCGCAGAACATTTTTTACTGCCCGATTGCTGATTTCAGTGTTCTTCAAGACGATGCGCGCTTCAGCCAGGTCGGCGCGGTGCGCAAGCGCGCTATTCGTCAGGTCCTGAGTCGGAACCACCGCTTCTTCCGTTGGCAGTTGCATTTGCGATGTGGGGACAACTCTGGCCTCCATCAACTCAGAGTTCTCCAAGGTGCGGCTTAGCGCGTTCTTCATGAGCAGTTCTTGCAGCTCAAGATTGGTTTGTGCTGTCGTGACCTGCTGCTGGTCGGTCGAAACAGTGCTTTGCGCTTGTACTACTTCAATCGGAGCGAGAGTCCCGATTTCCACCTGCTTCTTGGTGTCGGAGAGGGTCTTCTCGGCAAAAGCCAGCGACTCTTTCTGTACACGAAGATATTCGTATGCGTAAACGAGCTTCCAGTACATGTTTTCGACCTGGTCCACGGTGGTAATCACCTGGAGGCGGAAAGAGACATCCGAGACTTCGCGGTTGTTCTTTGCGATTCTGATGAAGCGGTCGTTCGGGGCGAGCCCAAAACCTTGCAATAAATGCTGGGTCAATTCTGCCCGGAAGCTTGACCCCAAACTGGGACTCACACTGGTGAAGGCGCTGTTGCTAACAACGCGCGAGTTATTGAAGCCGACAGAGAGGTTTGTGCCCCAATGAAATGCCTGGTTGTAAGTAAGATTCGCGGTCCCCGTGTCCTGCAAGTTGCCGCAGAATGGGCTGGTGCAGATGAGGTGCTGATCATCATACTGAAAGGTTCCGGAAATGATGGGATCATAGCTGCCAACGTTCGAGCCGATGCCCTGCGTTGAGCTCACAATGCCCAGCGCGCCTGTTCCCGCACCGCCCGCGCCGCTGACTGTACCGCCGGTGCCCGAGCCGATCAATCCACCAAGGCCCCCAAATTGGCCACCGGGCGTTCCTTGCAGAATTCCGGTATTCACGCCGAGCGTGGCCCCGCCGGCCTTCGTCCGCATGATATCGGTATCGGCAATATTCAGGTTGTAGCGAAAAATCGCGAGATCCAGGTTGTTCTCAAGCGAGAGCGCCACAGCGTCGTTTAGTGAAAGATAAAGGTTCCCGTTTTTGATGAGCGTTTCGATTCGCGGGGTATTGCTCAAGTTCGGCGCCGGTAAGCTTTGGGGCTGATAAGGCGCAAGCGGATTTGGAAAGTAACTGCGCGGCTTGGAATAGTCCTTAATCGAATAGCCTTGCGGGCTCGCGCTCTGCACAGGGTGCGCCTGGGGCGCCTGCGGAAGGGCGGCTTGCGCGGGAGCTTGGTCCTGTGCGCAGGCAATTGCGGAAATGGCTACGACGGCTGTCACGCTGGCCCGCCGCAGGGCAGATTTCAAGCGAGGCAAATACATTTTAGTTCTCTCCATGGATGAAGGCTGCTGGCGAAGATTAAACGCTGCTCTTAATCAAGTTCTGATACGCGAAACCCAGGGTCAAAGTTCATTACTTTTACCGCGAATACTGCGCTGGCCATGAATCAATTAGTATAGCGGACGGGGAAGGGCAACGGCCTTTTCCCGGGCCTTTTGCCCGCGTAAATCTCTGTAAAGATTTATAAATGCAATAGATGAGCGCTCCTGCCTGAAAGACGCGAACAATTCATCATGCGCAATCTCAAACTGATTCTGGCCTATGACGGGACCGATTTTGCCGGATGGCAGATACAGCCGGAGGCCCCCACCATTCAAGGGATTTTGGCCTCTGCTATTGGACGATTGACGGGGGAAAAGGTCTTGCCTCAGGGGTCCGGACGAACCGATGCGGGGGTTCACGCGGCGCGGCAAGTCGCGACATTTGTCACGAAGTCGGCAATCCCGACGGAGAACTTTCTGAAGGCTTTGAACGCCATTTTACCGACGACGATCCGAGTGCTTGAAGTGGCAGAGGCGCCGCCGGAATTTCACGCGAGGAAATCCGCCCGGGCCAAGACCTATTGCTACCGGATATTTCGGGGAGGGATTTGTCCGCCGTTTGTAGCCCGCTATGTGTGGCACTATCCGTATCCTCTTGACGAAGAAGCCATGCAAAAGGCCGCGAACGAAATTGTTGGTGAACATGATTTCACTTCGCTCGCCGCATCGGACCCGGAGCGCGGGAAGCCGGAGACTGCCTCCAACGTTCGTTGTGTGTATTCGTCCCAATGGGAGAGGGTAGGAGATGAGTTCCAGTACCGGGTACGAGGCAACGGGTTTCTCCACCACATGGTGCGAAATCTAGTCGGCACTTTCATTCTTGTCGGGAAGGGAACTCTGGAGAGTGGTGGTGTTGGCGGCATTCTGCAAGCTCGCGACCGCTCCGCCGCGGGCGCTACTGCGGCAGCCAGCGGCTTGCATTTGATGGATGTTGAATATTGAATTACTGGAAATTACTTCTGCGTGGAGTTATTTCTGCGTAACCGCGAGTTCGTGATCGCTGATGTGGGCTGTGTCAATGCGGTCTGGCAAGCCGAAACGGGAATCAATCCCGATGTCCGGATACTTAGGTTGAAGATACTTTTCCACGAAAAGCCGCAACGCAAATTCAGGGACTTCAACCCCGTCCAGTTGCAATGAATCAACATGCACAAATCCCTCATGGCCTGCTCCGTGAGCATGCGCGGCAACCAGAATGTCGTGAACGCCAGTGAATATGAGCAGGAGGGGGTTCGAGGAGCTACGGCCGCTCATTATTTTTATCTTGTCAAAATCAACCCGCGCGGTTGCGGTAAGCGCTCCGGATTGACCGGAAAAATGTACTTGCTGCACGCCGTCCGGCAGGACGACCAGGTCGGAGTTTAGGTAGCTGTTAATTTCATCTTCCGTGAATTTGGTTGGCGTTTCGTCGGGATGCGGCAACGAGCCGTTGCTTCCCAGGTGCTGCAATTTCTTCTGCATGCGTTCGGCGGCGCTGTTCGTGGATGAAGCGGAACTTCCCCAGGGAAGGAAAATCGCAATCAGCAGGAGACAAAGCCACTTCATGGGCGCTGGGAGACGCGCGCTATCTTACTTTTGGATGCGGCAATGCGCGGTTCGGCAAGTGTGCCATTGATGGAATATTCGGGCCCGTCGCCGCGTACCAGCTTCAGGTTGATGCTTTTATTCAGCGCAACCGTTCCGTCGATTTCATAGCGACCTTCGGGAGCGGTAAAAGATCCTTGCTTGAGTTGAAAGCGTCCATCGCCAAACAAGAGGTTGCCGGAGAATTTCTCCATGCGGAGCGGGCCAGCCTCGGTGAGCGAAACATTCGGAAGCACGCAATCCCGTGCAGTGATTTTCAGCTCCACGGTGCTTGATGCCAGGATTGCCGCGATGCTTTTACCTGAGCCGGAAAATTGGTAGGTGGCGGCGGCGCTTCCTGTGATCCATCGATCGCCTGTAATTCCCGCAATCTGGCCGAGAGCAATGTGATCGAGCGAACCTTCAGCGTGAATCGTAGAGACGCCAGAGGTGAAATCAACGGTTGCACTTCCTACATGCCTGCCGTCCAGTAATTTCGCGTGGACGTTTGAGAACTGCAATTGGCCGGGATTGACGTCCACGTTCGCCAGAAAATCGGTGCCGACAATCTTGTGAACCGTGATTTTATCCGCCGACAATTGGCCGATGGCCTGTAGACGCGAAAGAAACGAAGGTGCAGGCTGCTTTTCGAGCAAATGGTACCAGGGCCGGGAGGAAGAAGACCCCGCGAGCAAAGTGTTCAATGCGGTGTCCGTGAGTCCATCCGCATGCAGGTAGAAGCGCGCCGCGCATGTTTCCTGGAGGGCGCAGGGACGTGGCAAAGTCAGCGATCCTCGCCAGACAATTCCCGCCAGCGAGGCCGACAATTTTTGAACACTTACTTCTTGCTGCGTGAATACAAGGTTCGCAGCTGAGATTTCCAGTGGAATGCTCAGGCCCCTCACTTGCGCATGGACTGCGTGCAACTGCGCGGTCCCGGTAGCCCGGGTGGTCGAAAACGCGGACCATGGTCCTGCCACGCGGAGGTCGACGCTGGCCAACCCTTCGGCCCCGGTTTGAGGCGTGGGAATTCCCAAGATTCGCGCCGCCTGCAAAAAGCGTTGGATCTGGCCGTCGCCTTTTATCCGGACGCTGTAGGCGGAGGCGGAAATCCAGCCGTGCGCTTGGAGGGGAGTCGCGTGACCCAATGGAACATTCAATGGTCCAATTTCGACGCCGGGCGCAGAAGACAACGCGCTCAGAACAGGCGTTCGCAGCGATATTGTGCTGGAGGGCGTCTGCTGGATTGTGAATGGCATTGCGGCTAAAACCAGCTCCGCATTGTTGGATGCGGATTCCAGCCGCAGATTCTTGATGTCGCCTTGCCCTTGCCATTGGGGAAGATTTGTATCTCCATCTGTAACAAAGCTAATTTTTGCGTCTAGCCTGCCCGCCGCGGAAATATCTTGCGGAATGCCGCTTTTCACGTGGGTTGCGAGTTGAGCCACCGATTGCAGAGGAACACCTTTAGCGACGAACGTGAGTCCGTAACTACGCGGGCCCAACAATGACTTGATACTGCCTTCCAGATGGAGAGAGCCGCTTTGTACCGGGGCCCGGCAATCAATTTGACTCAAATACTGTTCGGCTGAGCTGTAATGAGCGGAACATTTCGCAGCCAACGGCGAATCGGAACCCGCAGTGATGTCATAACGGCGGAAGTTGCGGACTGAAGCCTGGCTTTGCACGTGAAGATCGCCGGGGCTTCCGCTGAGCTGCGTGACCAGGTCCAACTCTCCACGCCAACCTTCGTCGTTGCCATCCGCGAGCGTGGTGATCTGGCCGAGTTGCCCGCCAGCCCACTCGAATGAAAATTGCAGTGGGGTCTGCCGGAGTTCGGGGGAGCGCTGCCAGGTGCCGGTGAGTTCGATCGTTCCAGTGTTGGTAAGGTTGAAATCCGTGCGCACTGGTTTCGCCTCAAGACGCATGCCCCAGGAATTCTCTGAATCCTGCCAAAGAGCAAAATCGGCGTCGGTCAACGCGTAAGGTTTTTTCTCTTCGCCAATTTTTAGATTGATCCGGCCACCGTCAGCCTCAATGTAAGGGAAAGCGGGGCGGCGCTCGCTTTTGGATTTTGCGGTGGGCGCGACCGCGGTTTGCGCGGCGCGCTGCAAGAGCGCTTCCAGGTTCCAATGACCTGAGCTGTTGCGCACGAGGTTAAAACTGGGTTCGCTCAGGCTCAAGCGCGCGATTTCAAGCCTGCCGTGCAATAGCGACCATAAGCGGAGAGACGCAGTCACGTCCTGGGAGCGGAGGATTGGCTCCGCGCTGAAGGCCGGATCGTCATGGACGACGAAATCTTCCAGTTCGAATCCGGGATGGGGCAGCAGGCGGATACTGGCGGAAGAGATGTCCACGGGGCGGCCCAGAGCCAGGCTGATGGAACCCACGATCCTGCTCTTGATTTTCTGGGCGCCGGGCCGGACGAAAAACAAAACAACCAGCACGAGTCCGAACACCAGCCAATTCCGCTTGGAACGGAAAAACTTCAACGCACCATCCTTAGCGTTCGCTTCCACCGGGTCTGATCAAAAAAGTGAATGATAATGTGCAGCACGAATTCGACGCGCTGGCTGATTTCGGTCTGCTTATATTGGTCTTCTGATTCCTCAAAAGACCAGTAAATGAACATGGGTCGCCCGATGACATTTTCCGCGGGAACGAATCCCCAGTAGCGGCTGTCATAGCTGATGTCGCGGTTGTCACCCATGGCGAAGTAGCTGTTTTCCGGAACCACGATGTCATCCCCTTGGATGTGGTCTTTCATGGTGAGTTGCCAGTCGGGGATTACGTCGCTGCCTTCGCTGGCCGGCACAGACGGAAAATTCTTGGCGTAGGGATTGTAGAGATCGGGAGCGGAGTGAATTACGTAAGGTTCGGTTAATGGCTGGCCGTTGCGATAGACGACGCCGTTACGCAAATGGATGCGGTCGCCGGGAACGCCCAGGATGCGCTTGACCACGTACAACCCCTGCTGCTCCGGAGAAAGAAATACGACAATGTCGCCGTCGTGAATCTGACGGTAGGGCATGAGCGGCCCCAGCCATTTCGTGCGCGGAGCGAACTGCACCCGGTTGACGAAAACGTGGTCCCCCACCAGGAGCGTTTTTTCCATGGAACCGGTGGGAATTTCAAAAGCCTGCAGGACGAATGTGATGATAAAAAGTCCTGTCACCAGCACCGCAGCCAGGGACGCGAGGAACTCGACGGTACTTTCCTGCTGCTTTTCTTGCTTCTTACCTTCTTCTTTGGCCACTAGGTCTTATCCATGAGGGCATGGTTTGCCCGTTATCGCACGACTAAAAAGGTCCGGTTCCAGCGCGTAATCTGGTAGAAATGCGTGATTCCATACGCGAGGTGTAAAAGTTTATCACTTGGGGTAGCGGGAGCGCCGTCGGTCTCAGCCTCGCGCATGGACCAATAGATGATCAGCGGCCTTCCCACGATGTTCGCCCGCGGCACAAATCCCCAGTAGCGGCTGTCCTCGCTGTCATCGCGATTGTCTCCGAGGACGAAGTAGTCATTGGGAGGCACGATCAGTTCGTTGTCCTTGACCAGCGTTTTCATTTGCAGCCACCACTTGCCTTCGAGTCCGGCCACGGACACATTGAGCTGGGGAAAATTGTCTCTAAAATCGTCGATAGTAGAAGCAATGTGGCGGGTGTACGGCTCGTGAAGTGCAGTCCCATTTACGTACACCGTACGATTTATGAGCCGGACGCGGTCGCCCGGGATGCCGACCACGCGCTTTACGAAGTGCTGAGTAGGGTCGACGGGAAATTTGAAAACGATAATATCTCCACGCTTTACCGGCCGGTAAGGCATGAAGAAAGCCCCCGGTTTGGCTCCGTAGCAAAGCTTATCGACGAGAAGATAGTCGCCGACCAGCAGCGTGTTTTCCATGGAGTCAGAAGGAATTTGAAATGCCTGGACGACAAATGTGATGGCAAATACGGCAATGACAATGACAACCAGGAAAGACTGCAATAGAAACGCCCAATCCGAATGATGCGCAGCCTTTGAGGCGCTGGTTGCGGGAGCGGGTGGGGCTTCGATTGGCATGGTCATGGCTGTACCCGTTCCTGGTCCTGGGTCGAGGGTCTTGCCTGTTCCGAGGCAAGATATTCCAGCACCTGACGGGCCGCATCCTGCTCCGCACTTTTCTTGGTTGGCCCTTTGGCACGGCCAACAAACTCGATTTCGTCTCCGGGGCGGCTGCGAAGCCGCGCTTCCACGATGAATGTCTTGTTGTGTTCGGGGCCGCGCTCTTCCACCAGAGTGTAGGACAACTGCGCGCGTCCGTTCGCCTGCAAAGTTTCCTGAAGAGTGGATTTAAAGTCGCTTACGCGGACGTTGCCCCGGCGCTGCAGAACTTCCAACTCCGGCGCAACGATGTACGCGAGAATGACATTGCGCGCCGCATCCAAACCTGAGTCCAGATAGACGGCAGCGAGGACGGCTTCCAGGGCATCAACCAGCAATGTTGTTTTGCCCCGCCCGCCGCTTTTTTCTTCCCCGCGGCCGAGTTTAAGGAAGCTCCCAATCTCCAAATTTTGGGCGACGCCCACCAGATGTTTTTCGCTCACCAAGTGGGCCCTAAGTTTCGAAAGCTCGCCCTCATGAAAATGGGGAAAGCGGCGGAACAATTCCTCCGTTGTCACCAGCGAAAGAACGGCATCGCCAAGGAACTCCAGTTGTTCGTTGTCTTTCGCGCGCTCTTCCTGCGAACTGGTGAGCGCGTCGGCCTCGCGGGCATAAGACGTGTGCGTGAGTGCTTGCCGCAACAATTCCGGCTGGGAAAAGTGGTGCCTCAATATCTGCTCAAGCTCCGTGTTTTCCCTGGTGTTCATGACAAGCAACTTCTGCACATCCGTGACAACTTAGTTGGGCTTCGCCGGAGTCGCCGGCGCTCCCTTTGCCGGGGGGACGGTTCCGCCGGTAAGTTGCACCAGGCGATCGCGCTCCCGCCGCGCGTAGTTTCCGGCGGTCGTATTCTCCTGCGTGAGTTCCACCGCCTTGTTGGCTTGTTGCAAGGCTTCAGGATATTTTTTCTGATTGTCGAGGCAAAGAGCCAGCCGCAACACTACGACAGGATCGGGCTGCGACGGGAAAGCATCCAGCGATTTCTGGTATTCCGCCTGCGCACCAACGAAGTCGCCCTTCTTGAATAGGATGGTCCCAAGAAAGGAGTGAGCCGTGGAGCGGATGTAGTCCTTGTAGGCTTCCACGCGGTCTGGGGGCGTGCCTGCGGGGATGGCGATATCAGTGTCAATGGTCTCCAAAGCATGCTGCGCGTTTTTCGCCGCTTCGGCATACTTCTGGTCTTTGTCAATGTCGGTGTCCTGCGTAGTGTCCACGATACCCTGGCTTACAGCCACCAAGGCATCAGGCTGATCGGGATCAATCGCCAGAACCTTTTTGCCGACCTCCTCCATCTTCGCGCTGTTATTGCTTTGCTGATAGGCGGCTACGTCGGCTTCGTACAACAGAATGCGCAACTCGCTGTCGGGAAACTTTGCCGCGAAGTCGTCGGCGGCCTTTTCCAGGTTCGCGGGATCGCTCGCGGCTCCTTTTGCCGTGTTGAATGCGTCGTATTCCGCCTGGGTTTTCGCTTGAGGCGGAGTTTTTCCCTGAGGCGCGGTTGTACCTGCCGCAGGAGCCGCCTGAGTCGATGCCGCACCCGCCGTTTGCGCCCCCTTGCTCGGGGTGGCGGGGCTCTGTTGCCCGACGGCGAACGATACTAACGCCAGCGCGACCACAACAATTCTTGCTCGCTTCATACTGTCTCCTTGGGATTTGCAGTTTTCTGCTTTAACCCTTTTAGTTTCTACTGCGAATGGTGCGGCGCGTAAGGTTTTTCGATGCCGCTTTCCGCTGCTTCCTTTGCCTCTGGCAAATCCGCGCTCGCGCTCAACGCCGCTTTGTAGTGTTCCACGGCACTGGTGCGGTCTTGCTGCAAATCAAAAATCCTTCCCAAATAGATGTGGGACCAGGCCACCACCTTGGGCTCATGAGCCACCTGAACGGTATGCAGGAAGTAGTCGCGCGCGCCCTCAACGTCCTTGTTCATGATGGCCGCTCGCGCGAGTATAAAGTACGCGCGGCCCGGGTCCCCGGTCTTTTCCGCGAGTGCCTGCTGCGCAAACGCATGAGCACCGATAGGGTCGCCCATCGCGAGCCGCAACTCAGCCGATGCCAACAGTTTGTTTTGAGCCGGCTGCGCCAGGGTCATCACATCGGGAGCGGCTGTCGTGGCAAATTTGAAGTGAGAAATTTCTAGCGCTCTTGCTTCTTTTCGGGCGTCAATTCCTTCGATCATTTTCCCAAACGCGTTGCGAAAGCCGAGCGGGCTCTTTTCAAAAGCCACCAACTGATCATAGAAATAGCGCGTCAAAACAAAACCCTGTGCGGTGGACGCGTCAATCGCTTTGTCGCGCTCGGCTTCCGGAGTTTTCTTGGAGCCGGTGGTGCGGATTTCGACGGCATGAATCAGACACTCAACCATGAGTAGCCCCGCATCATTCTTATAGCTGTCATCCATCGGAGAGCTTTTGACCGCTTCAAGCAGGGGGCCCATTCGTTGCATTTCAGCCGGATAGCGCAGAGAGAAAGGGTCGAGCAAATAGTGGAGATAAGCATGACGGATTTGGTCCATTTTGAGTCCGTCATCTGCGCCCGGAGAAATCACGATATAGTAATCGGCCCCGTACGTCCGCGCATTTACCTGGCTGGGAGCGCCCATGGGCTCGATGTACACGGAAAATTGGTTTCCGGGTGATCCCGATTGCGGGATTTTTAGATAGATGCCCGTGTCGAAAAGCATCTTGGTGACCGGGTCATGGTATTGCTCCACTAGCGTCGCATATTGCTCGCGGTGCTTTTCCCAAATGGCATGAAGGCCTGCCTGCGCGTAGAACGATTGCAGAAGCGGGGCAAACGGCAGCAGAGGCTGCGCGTCAGGGGCGACGTCGCTTTCCTTGGCTTTAGGTGCGAATGTTGGAGGAGGGCCTAAAAACAAAGACAAAGAAATGAATTTTGCCAGCGTGCGCCCGGAGTCCTGCTCCGCGTGATCAGAATAGAACTGGCACATAGCTTGCTGTGCCGATTGCGCCTCTTGGGACGCTTGAACCGCGGCGGTGATCTCTCCGCGAATTTGCGCCCGCACTGGGTTTGAACTGGCAAGGTCGGCGTCGTATCCACAGGCATTCAGGGCTGAGACCACCGCAAAGACGGTTTCATTGGCGTCGAGCACGGCAGGGGAATTCGACTGCGCAAGCGAGGTTCCCAGAGCGCATAACGACACACTCACCAAAATGACGAGTTTACGAAACAGGAAGCCTCCTACCAGCTGGCGGGTCAAAGTGACTAGTGTAAGTCTAAGGGCTTATTTAACGAGGGTCAAACTATGAAAAGGCCCAAATTGAAAGACAAACTCCCGGTCCGGGCCATGGAAATGGCGTGGACCGGCAATCATGAAATGAAGGCCTATCCCCGCACGTTGATCTTGGAGAAGGATAAAACAGCGCGTCCAGCCGTGGGTTTGCCCATATACGTTGCAGGCCGGAAGGTTGTGAAGATCAACATATTCTTCACTTCGCTGGGCAAGTCTTTTCTGCCGTTCGGGTCTGAGAGGATGCGGTAGTCGTCCACGCGGCCGGTGGGCCCGATGTATGCTTCAATCACCAGGGCATCGTCTGTGCCTGAATCCGTGCTCATGCCGAAAGCCGCCTGCTCAAATTCGGGAGCGGTATTCATTAGGAGAACATCGCCACCGGCATTGGCTTGCAAAGGTACTGCAAAAGAGCCCATGAGGACCACAAATACGGTAATGGCAAGCGCCACTCCCGCAGTCGCCGGTACCATGAAAGCTTTTACCGTGTTTTCAAAACGGATGCGCAGACCATCCAGCGCAGGTTGCCGCGAGCGCGCAACTTCACGCGAGATGGCCAGCCGCAGCTTCAGACCCAGGTCTTCAGGCGCTTTTTTTCTTCCAGTTGCAGTCAACAAACGCTGCGTATTGCGTAACAGCTGGTATTCATCCTGACATTGCGGGCAACTTGCCAAGTGCTGCGACAGCGCGTGCATCTGCGCTCCGCTGATCATCCCGTCAAGATATGGCGAGAACAACACTTTTGCCTGGGAGCAATTCATGATGCCACCTCAATTCCCTTGCGGGATGCGCGGCCGCTGCCGAATTTCTCTTTCGCTTCCGGGTGCTGCCGGGCATTCGAGTGAAGCTGGGGCTGCGACTGACTCACATAAGAAGCCAGGCGGCGCTTTAGGGCGTCACGACCGCGTGTCAGTCGTGACTTTACAGTGCCCAATGACACGCGCGTTACTTCAGCGATTTCTTCGTAAGACATTTCTTCCAGATCTCGCAGCACCACCGTCGTTCGATATGGCTCCGGCACCTTCCGCAATTCCTCTTCAACCTTGGCCCGAATTTCTTCGTGGACCGTGTTGTCGAAGGGAGACTCGTTGCCGTCCACTAAAAGGTCCTTCAACTCAAAGGACGAATCTGGGTCCGATTCTCCAATCGGGGTTTCAATGGAAATTTCCTGCGCTTTATGACGAAACCACCAGCGCTTCCGGTTGGAAGCCTCGTGGATGGCGATCCGGTACATCCAGGTTTTGAGGCTGGATTCTCCGTGGAAGTGTTTCATCCCGCGGAAAACTTTCAGGAAAACTTCCTGCGTAGTGTCGGCGGCATCCGCCGGATCGGAAACGATTCGATAGACAAGACTGAAGATGGGCTGATGAAACTCGCCGATCAGCCAGGCGTACGCTTCCTCAGACCCAGCCTTCAGTTCCGCGACGACCGCGGCTTCCTGGACGCGAACTCCTAACGCACTTGCAAGATCTGCCAAGGTGGTAGCCTCCGCCATAGCTCTCATGGCGTCACCCCCATTATAGGTTGCTCCCGGCCGCTTCGGTATCGAATTCCCGCGCCCGGGACCGTCGCAATTCGCGCATCTGGATAGATAGACCCCGCCGGGTCCTGTAGAGTTCCCTGATTTTATGGATTTAGAATTAGGTAGTAAGTCGGTTTTTCACCCGAAATTGACTTCAATGTTGCTGGGTTGTGGACGGAGTTTGGGGTTTTGCGGGAGTTGCGCCCGGTTTAGTGGTGGTTGACCCGGGTGTAGTAGCGGTTCCTGAAGTTTTCGTCTCTGCGGCCTGCGCGGGCTTTTTCTTCTTTTTTGCCGCTGGTTTTGGCTTCGGGGCCTCATCGCTTTCGACCACAACCTTTTGCTGCTGCTTTTGTGCGAGGCTGGCTTGAGCCGCCTGAAGGCTGGTCCGCAGATGTTTAATTTCAGAATCCTTTGCGGTCGCCAGATCGTCCATGCGGTCGCCTAAGCTGCGGCGCGACTGGTCGAGCGAAGTCAGGTCGTTCTCGAGCGCCTGGAAATCATCCTTGGAACCAAACGCTCCGGCTGATTCCACGACCGAACTGAAGACGTCATACAGGGCGCTCAGATTCCTATAGAGCTTGAAAGTAATTTCAAGGTCCTCGGGGGAAGAACGCAATTGTCCGATGATTTCAGGAAGAGCGGAGTGGAGGTTTCTTTGCACCGAATCGGCGTTACTCTGAGTGTCGCGCTTGGTCCCGCCATCGGCCTTCCATTTATCAATGCGCAGTTTGGCGACATCGAGCTGTGTAGTCTGGCTGGTCTGCTCCAGTTGTGCGAGTACCGTGTTCAGTTGGCTCAGGGAAGCATAGGAGACCGGAGCGGGCATCTGCGGCGCACCCTGGGCGAGCGCCTGCGCCGCCGCAGTCGCGATCAATAACACGAGCAGAACGGGAGATGATAGGAAGAGCCGTCGTAGTTTCATCGTACGCAAGGTAACAGGATACTGATTTCCATGGTTTTCGCAATGTCTGGATGCTCGTTTGACTATCCACGGTTGCTGGGCGAAAATGAAACTCGTTGTCGTGCTTCGTTTTTCCTTCTAATGTGGGCCTGTGGCGCAGCTGGGAGCGCGCTTCCATGGCATGGAAGAGGTCGTCGGTTCGATCCCGACCAGGTCCACCAACTTTCTCAACAACATAGCGGAACCCCTTCCGAGCATTTGGCAGCAAATTGGCAGCAAATTTCGATTTGCCGTGCGGCCAAGCCATGTCAGTCCTCTCCTTCTCTCCTTTCTGAAGTGCCGCGCTTCGGTATATCTCTCTACACTTCGTCGGCCTAGTTCACCATCGGCGAGCCGCCCGGCAGCTTTTGCATTCGGGTGTTAAGCTCCTGGTGAATCGAGTCCACCGTTGCCCGGACTCCCTCCGGTAACTCCTGCATGTAGACATCGGTTGTTGTCGCCACACGTGAGTGCCGCATTACGCCCTGCACGTCTTTCACTGTGCCCTTCTTCTGGGCCAGCGTCGCAACCGTGCGACGGATGACCTGGAAGGTGAGTTTCGGCAGTTTCAATTCCTCCGCCAGCTTGTGCAACACGCGCTTGCGAAAGTTGTTCGGGTCTCGGAAGGTGCCGAATCGGCCAGGAAACATTGGAGCCTCCGGGTCCGAGGGTGGCAGCCCGAGTTGCCGTTTGGCCCTTGGGTTCGAGGGTCGTGCACGCCGGCGGTTTTGCCGGTCATATCGCCTCTGACAGACTTCCCGCCAAGCAACCAGATCATCGGACAGTTCCTTGTGGATCGGAACTTCAGTGAGACTTCCTTTCGTCTTTCCAAACGGCCGGATCTTCCCCCTGTAGAGCGTCTCCACAATCGTGAGCGAGACCGTTTCGATGCGATGACACTTCCATCGAAACGCAAACAGTTCGCTCGGTCGAAGAGCGTTCGTCATATCGAGTCTCAGCAGAATTTGATCTCCCAGATCAAGCCTCCCCAGAGCAGCTGCAAGCTGCTCCCAGGTCAGCGCGGTCTTGTCGGTCTCCCGCAGGTTTGAGGGAGTCTTCACCTTGCGCGCCGGGTCTTTCGGAAGAAAGTCCTGGTCGACCGCTTCGGAAAAGATCGCCTTCATGTAGGCCCGAATCTGCAACACTCTGTCCTTGGATCGCGTCTTCGCCAACTTGTTGAGGTGGGTCTGGAGCACGAACTTATCGAAGTTTTCTAGCCGTACATCTTCGAAGTCGTCCACAAGGTCTGCCTGAATAAGGTGTGTCTTAGTGGAGGCAGTCTCTTCGCGCCAGTCCGCCTCCTTCAGTGGCCGGAAGCGATTTCGTACGAACCACCCGAAAGTGACAACTCTTCACGTCGAATACGGGATCGCATCCTCTTGGCAGGCTCCGATGCAGACTCTCCGTGACTTCCTGGCAGGTTGGGAATCGCCGTCCTATCGCGAGCCGAAATAGAGATGGTGCGAAATTCAGGTGCCAGTCTCCAATTTCGTACAAGGTTGTCTATGATTACCGGAACTTCGTAGTGAACTGACATGCGGTTCATCCCTCCCGCAGCCCTAGCGCTCGCAACCAAGCATCAATTTGCCCGAAAGCGTCTTGCTGCCACTGCTCTGATGTGCGATCGCCCATGATCTTTGATTCCTGAACGAAATTCTTCACGCACGTGGGACCGTGGGCGTCTGCACTCGCAAACTTTTCATTGATGAAGCTATAACCCCTTGCTCCACTTGGCTGCTCAAGCAGAGGGCGGCAAGCCGTCGCTAGCGCATCGATTCCTTCGGAATAGTTGCGGATGCAATAGTAGATGTCATAGGCGTCCTTCTGTTTATATCGCCCGTTCAGGGCGTATCCCTTCATGGCGAGCAATGCGGGAATAGAGCAGACAGCAATCTCGACCTCGTTCTTGCCACCTTTGGGCATGGTTCCACGAATCGCAACCATCCGAAAGAACTGCATGGCGAGGTCCGCCCCGTCCGCTCGTTGAACGGCGAAGTCTTCAATCAGCGGAGGCTTATTCTTGACGATCTCTGCATCACGCGGCATGAGGAAGTCCACAATCACGTCGATGGGTTTGCCGCCATCGCCCACTTCGATCCGTCTCACGAGTTGGAACTTCTTGAGGTCTTTGTTTTGCTTGTAATCGTGCGTCATCAAGAGTTCGATGAGGCGCGCATATTCTCCGTCTCCTAAAGCCTTGGCATCGAGACCCAGATCAACGTCCAATGTGCCGACGTGCGGCATTTCCTCGTTGTCCAAAAGGAGCCAGGGAACCGCACCGCCGATGATGGCGAATTTGCCTTGAAAGCTACCAAGTATTTGTCCGATCTCCAGGAGTACAGACTTGACCGCAGCAGTTGTGCGGTCATCGTAGTCATTGGCGGATTGTGGCTCTGGAATTAGTTCTGCCATTTCAACCTCGTTTGCCTCAGATGTTCCGCAGCTTCTGCGCCCCGTTCGCCACTCACGGATAGATCGAGGTACGTCTGGACAGGGCTCGTGCAGCGAATACCCGGAACTGGCTCGTATACATCGAGGAAGATGCCGGTATCTTTCGGAATTGAAACGATGACGTTTTCACCGCGCAATGGCGAGGACAATCGCAGCTTGTTTTCAAGCCCTTTGAGAGCTCTGGGATCAGCGTAAAACTGATGCGTTCCAGTGCGAGCAAAAGGCGAGATCCACTGAGCTGCGGAGAACGATGATAAGGCCACGTCCGTAATCTGATCCGCAAATAGATCGCGGATCGCAGTCTCTAGAGAAGTTCCATGCAGAACGGTGTAGAAACGTAGTTCCTGATCGACCGGCGCCTTGTAGTTCGCTTGCCAGGCATCCAGAAGTAAGTCGGGAGCAACCAATCGCAGCCCTTCCGATTCGACTTTAGCCCACTCGCGAGCCAAGAGTGCCGTACGCACATTGCTCACATGACCCAAGCTCACACGAGCGGCAAGGGCTAGATCAGTGACCTTCCAAACCTGGCTTGGTTGGCGCAAGAGAGCGCGAAGAATCTGAGCCGATTTGGGGCTGAAAAGCGACTTGAATTCACGTCGTTCTGGCTCGGGCTTCCCCGCTTGCAACCGCTCAATATAGACCGTCCCAAAGGCGATCCGTGCGTTGCCTTCAAAGTCGAGAAAAGAAACCTCATTCTCCGTGCAAATCTCACGAGCAGCGGCCGACAGATACGGGGCAATCAGGATGGGAGTCGCCGGCTTTCCGAGTTCCGCTACGTAGCTCTTGAGTCTGTAGACGGCATCCCGTACATGACGAGGCTGTCCATTCCGTTTCACCTCACAAACGAGCAAGTATGTCTTGCCTGATGCGTCGACCTTTGCGATCAGATCGGCCCCGCCGTCGGAGATCCAGTTCTGTTGCCGAAGTTCTTTCAGCTTGATCGCCGGAATTCGACGCAGAAGATCTTCGAGTGAGGACGCCGCTTTTCTTTCGGTCTCTTTCACTGAATCAAGTAGTTTCAGCATTTGTTGAAAATACCATATCCAGTGAAATAGAGGGAATTTAATTTCAATGGTTGAGTGTTTTCAGCAATCGTTGAAAGCCTCTATTGGGTGAAACGACTTCAATTCAATCGGGCTGCCGCCCACGGCCAGCCCGATCACCCGATGATGAATTTGGCAGCATTTTGGCAGCAAATGCTGCCAACTATGCCGGTTTTACCGGTTTTTCCAACCGATAACTTCTGTTTCGTCAATAACTTAGCCTTCGATCCACAACATGGCATGGAAGAGGTCGTCGGTTCGATCCCGACCAGGTCCACCAAATTCTGCCAATTCCCTTAATGGCCCAACTTCGTATTGGCGCAAGCTCAGATTGACCCATTTTCAGTGGAACAGGCCCAGGTCGATCGCATTTGCCATTGCTCTTTGTCCTGCGTCGCTTGGGTGCAGATGATCGCCGCCGTCATAGACCGGCAAAAACCGTGATGGATGGTCTGGGTCGCGCACTACCTTATCGAAATCAATGACGGCATCGTAGGCGCCGCTGGTTCTCATCCATTCATTGACTGCCTGGCGCAGTTTTTCTTTGTCGGGCGAATAGAAATTTTTCAGGGTCGTATTTTCAAATGGAAGCAGAGTGCAGCCATATATCTTGAGGCCTTTCTCGTGAGCGCGCGCGATGAGCTGCAAATGCCCGGCGATGATTTCATCGGCACTTACTCTTTCAGAATCGGGTGCTGAACCGCCGGGGTGGCCGATATCGTTAATCCCCAAGAGGACAATCACATATTTCACGCCCGCCTGGCTCAACACGTCCCGGTCAAACCGCGCGAGAGCCGCAGGGCCGAATAGATTTCCGAAAGTTGATTCCGTAGGATGAAGGATGCGATTGCCGATGATTCCCTCATCAATCACGCCCAGTTGGCGCAGCGATTTGTCGCCCTGCAGTCGCGCGGCGAGAATGCTCGGCCAGCGCTGGTTCGTATCTATGGTGGAGTTAGCGCCATCGGTGATGGAGTCGCCGAGAGCAACGATGGTTCCTCCGGGGGCTTGTTCAGCAACGTCAACGCCCGTAAGGAAGTCCCAGGAAGTGCTCGTAGTGGCGCCGGGTAAGTTTACGGCCCCAGTGAAATCGCCTGTGCCGCTTGCGGCGTAGCTGGCTTGGAGCGCCAGCAAATGAGTCGTGGACGCCGCAGAGGCAGAAGGCAAATAGATACTCAGCGCCAAATCGGAAAGTGGCGGCGTCTGGAGGCTTACCGGATCACTCACGATCAATCCTCCCGCGGGAATGGCGAAAGAGGATTTTCCGCTGAAGGTGAGCGCATGATCTGTGCCAGGGACAATGCTCGCACCCTGTGCCCGCAAGGCAATGTGCGCCGCTCCGATCACCAGAGGGTCGGAGCCAAATGTATTCGAAATTTTGATTCGTACCGCATTTCCGCCCACGCTGGTGTGCACAATCAAACGCAACGTCTGATTGGAATATTGTTTTGGCGCACTTGCAGGGCCTGCCGGGCCGGTCGCCCAAGTGCCCACCCAAGTTTCTGCAACCGGTTGTCGTTTATTTGGACCTTTGCTCGCTGCGAAGGCCGTAAGAGCAACTGCTACGTCCAACGCAGCCGTCAAAGCGACGAACCGCAGCCGTAGGCAAGTGGCTTCCCGTCGTGAGCGATCTTGTGGAGTGGAGAATACTCTTGCGAATGCGGCGATCACGGGGCGAAAGGGCATCGTGTTTGTCTCCTGTTCGTGCTATGCGAAGGCGAACTTGCCATTTTACGCACAAATGCGCTTAACAGGAGACCGCAGTATTTTTGGATTCGCAGATGTGAAATATCTGCTCATGCGAAGCACTGATTGTTCGCGTTCGCGGATGATTCCCGGATTGCGTTAAGCCTTCTGTTCAGCCGCGACACTGGCGTGGTGGCGAACATCGGAGCCGCGCACCCAGAAAATGACGTCTTCCGCGATGTTGGTGGCGTGGTCGCCGATGCGTTCGAAGTTCCTCGCGATCAGCAGCGCATCGAGAGACTGTGGAATCACCTCTGGCGCTTCGTGCATGCGCTTTACGACTGACTGGAATATTTCGCGGTTCATGCGGTCGACAATATCGTCCATTCGCAAAACCGCTTCGGCCATAACGTCGTCGCCGGCGATGAAGGCCTCAAGAGCGCGACGAATCATGCCGCCGGCAGCGCCGGAGAGGCGCGGGATGTCCACCGGCAGGTCAACCTCAGGCAGTCCTACCAGACTCATGACGCGTTCCACGATATTGACGGCTTGATCGCCAACACGCTCCAGGTCTGCATTGATCTTCGTTACCGCGGTGATGAAGCGCAGGTCTACGGCCATCGGCTGCTGCATAGCGAGCAAGTCGAGAGCGAGTTCGTCAATTTCGCGTTCTGCGAGATTGATGGCGCGTTCGCCGTGAATGACAAGCTCGCATGATTTAAGATCGCGGAGTTGGTAAGCCTGTGTGGCGCGGTCAATCGCCTGCTCGGCCAGGCCGCCCATGGCGAGAAGTTTCTGCTTGAGTTGATCGAGATCTGCCTGAAAGCGTGTACGCATTATCCGAACCTGCCTGTAATGTAGTCTTCCGTGCGTTTGTCTCGTGGCGTAGTAAAAATCTTTTCGGTTTTGTCGAATTCCACCAGCCGTCCCATGAGGAAAAATCCAGTGAACTCCGCCACACGTGCTGCCTGCTGCATGTTGTGAGTCACAATCACAATGGTGTAGTGCTCTCTTAACTGGTAAATCAGGTCTTCGACTTTTGAAGTCGAAATCGGGTCCAGCGCGGAAGCTGGTTCGTCCATCAACATGACTTCAGGTTCAACCGCCAAGGCGCGCGCAATGCACAAACGCTGCTGCTGGCCGCCTGAAAGGCTCGCCCCGGATTTAGTTTTTAGCGAATCTTTGACTTCATCCCACAAAGCGGCCTGGCGGAGCGAGCGCTCCACGCTCTCGTCCAGTTTGTGCCGGTTGCGAATGCCATTCAGCCGCAAGCCGGCGGCGACGTTGTCATAAATCGACATTGTGGGAAAAGGGTTGGGCTTTTGAAATACCATCCCCACGCGCCGACGCAACTCAACCGCGGGCGTTCCGTTTCCATATACATCTACCGTGCCGATATTCACATTGCCTTCAACTCGGGCGTTGGGTACGGTCTCGTGCATACGGTTCAGGCAACGCACGAACGTGGACTTTCCACACCCTGACGGGCCGATGATCGCGGTGGCATGGTTCGGAGGAATGTCTAATGCAATGTCGTACAACGCCTGGGTCTTGCCAAACCACGCATTCAAACCCCTCGCTTGGATGGAAACTCCCATAGTTAAGCTGCGCCTTTCATTAGTCCACGGCTGGCAACCAGGCGAACAATGCCAATTGTTCCTACGATGAGCACAATAAGAACAAGCGCGCCTGCCCAAGCCTGGCGATTCAATTCTTCAAATGCGGAAGTGGCGTAATAGAAAATTTGCAGGGGCAAAGCCGCAGCCGGTTGGTTGGGAGAAACGCTCCAGAACTGATTGCCGAATGCCGTAAACATCAGAGGAGCGGTTTCTCCGGCCACGCGCGCGAATGCCAGCATGATGCCGGTAAGAATGCCAGCCGTCGCGGTACGCAAAACGACCGATACCGTGACGCGCCATTGCGAAACACCCAGCCCGATGGCTGCTTCCCGCACCGATTGCGGGACCATAAGCAGGATTTCCTCGGTGGATCGAGTCACGGTGGGGACCATCATGATGCCGAGCGCCACCGCGCCGGAAAACAACGAAAAATGTTTCTGCGTGACCACCAGCAGGCCCCACACGGTTGATCCGATCACAATGGAGGGGACGCCGTTCAACACGTCAGCGGTGAAGCGCACTATATCGCCGTAACGATTGCGGCCGTATTCCGCCAGGAAGACACCCGACCCGATACCCAGTGGAATGCCGATGGCACTGGCGATCAACAGAATGAGCGCTGACCCTACAATCCCGTTGGCCATGCCGCCTCCGGCTTCGCCCACGGGTTTGGGGATTTGCGTCAGGAAGCTCCAGTTAAGAGCGCCGATGCCCTTATAAACGAGGTAACCGAAGATGACGACCAGCGGCGTAACCACCAGCAGCGCAGCGCAGGCCATTCCCACGGTTGCCGCGCCATTTGCCAGTCGCCGACCGAAGCTGACCTTCCATACTTGAGTTTCGTTATCCAATGGCCCTCGCTGGCATACCGCGCGTCACGCTCCATACCAGAAGCTGGGCGAGAGCGTTGACGATAAGAGTGATGATGAAGAGCGCCAATCCAATTTCCATCAATGCGCTCAAATAAAGATTTCCGGTTGCCTCGGTGAATTCGTTGGCAATGACGCTGGCGAGTGTGTATCCGGGGGCGAACAGGGATTTTGAAATCTGCGGCGAATTGCCAATCACCATGGTGACGGCGATGGTTTCGCCAAGGGCGCGGCCAAGTCCCAGAATGATGCCACCCATAATGCCGGTGCGCGCGTTGCGCAGTACACCGATGCGCAGGGTTTCCCAGCGGGTGGCTCCAAGGGCCAGCACTGCTTCGCGCTGCTGTCGCGGCACAGCGGTGACGACTTCACGAGTAATAGAGGCGATGATGGGGACGATCATGATGGCGAGAATAATTCCGGCCGCCAGCATTCCCAGGCCGTAAGGCGCGCCTTCAAATAATCCCGTCCAGCCAAAGTTGTGCGCCAGCCAAGGCTCAACGTATGCGCGCAAGAGCGGAGCAAGGACGAAAATGCCCCACAGTCCATAAATGACACTTGGGATAGCGGCGAGAAGTTCCACAAGAAAAGACAAAGTGGAACGAAGCGGCCTAGGACACATTTCAGTAGTAAACAAGGCCACGCCTGCCGCCAGCGGTACCGCAATGATGAGCGCCAGCAGGGATGAAACCAGTGTGCCGTAGATAAATGGGAAGGCCCCAAAGTCGCCTGAGACCGGATCCCAATTGCTGCGGATGAAGAAGCTGAATCCGAAAGCATGAAGCGACAACCTGGATTGCGAAACCAGCTCAATCACGATGAGTACGACAAGCGCGAAGACCGACGCCGCGCATGTCAGAACCAATCCCTTGAATATGGGATCGGCAAAGCGGCCGGCAGGCGGAATCACTGGAGCCAGCCTCACGGGTCGCTGCACTGAACGAACCGAATCAGATTTTTCGGCAGGCGCTCTGGCGGGTGCGAAGGTTATTTTGGGAAGCGCTTCCATGGCCCCGACGCTACCAAAGCATTGTTAAATCAATATTAAAAAGCGGACTTTGCGGTGCTTTTCAGCGGTCGCGGACCTGGCAAAGCCGCATCGGTCCGCGGGAAGTTCAAAATCGGTGCAAAAAAAACCGCCCGAGCGTGGCCCGGGCGATCTGTCATAGCTTTTGGTTTCAACACGTCTCGAACCAGATTGCTAGTTAATTTCCTTAATACGATTCCGAACCTTTTCCGCAACCGAGGTCGGCAGGGGAGCGTAATCCAAGCTGTCGGTCATCGATTCGCCGTGGTCAAGCATCCAGTTGAGAAAATCAACGACAGCCGTCTTCTTTCCTGCGTCATTCCAGTGTGCGGGAATCAAGAGCCAGGTGAAGCTCGCAATTGGATAGGCATTCGGCCCGGGCGCATTGGTGATCGAGACGCGGAAGTCGTCCGGCATCGATTTCACTGAGGCTGCCGCAGCCGTGGTGGATTCGAGGCTGGCCTTAATAAATTTGCCCGCCGCATTCTGCACGGTTCCGAACGTAATGTTGTTCTGCAAAGCGTAGATCAATTCGACGTAGCCGAAGCCGCCTTCCATTTGCCGAATTTGGCCGGCAACGCCTTCATTGCCCTTACCGCCCAGGCCTACTGGCCAGTGAACGGAAGTATTTTTGCCCACCTGTGCCTTCCACTCGGGGCTGATCTTGGAAAGGTAGTCAGTGAAAATGTAAGTAGTACCGCTGCCATCGGAGCGGTGGACTACGACGATTGGCAAGCTGGGAAACTTGATGCCGGGGTTGGCTTTGGCAATCGCGGGGTCGCTCCAGTTCGAGATCTTGCCTAGGAAAATCCCAGCCAGAACTTGCGGAGTGAACTGAATGCTGCTGGTAACGCCGGGAATGTTATAGGCCGGGACTACGGCCCCGAGCACGGTTGGAATGTGGAAGATTTTGAATTTAGATTCGGCGAGCTGCTCGTCAGTCATGGGCCCGTCGCTTGCGCCAAAATCCACTGTGCCAGACATCAGCTGGCGAATTCCTGCTCCGCTCCCCACGCCCTGGTAGTTGATCTCAACGTCGGGATGAGCGTTGTGATATTCACTGAACCACTTCTGATAGATCGGATTAGGGAAGGTTGCGCCTGCGGCGTTCAGATTTTCGCCAACAGCGGGTCCAATCGTCAGCGCAACAGCGCACATCAACAGCAGAAAGCGTCGGATCACTCGTTTCCTCCTTTGAAATCAGCTTATTTTTATGGAGACACGGTTAAAGGACTGTTAATGAAATGTGAAAATCTGGTGAAAGAGGCAACAGAATCTCGGAGTTATGCAGAAGCGGAGCGTCTTAAAACGCGAGAGCGTGGATTTACCGCGCTGCGGACGCGGATTCTTCGTGCACCGTGTTGGCAGCGCAAGGAAGGGTAAACAGGAATGTTGATCCCTGACCGACCACGCTTTCAATCCGCACCGTCCCGCCATGGTTCATCACGATATGTTTGACGATCGCCAAGCCGAGACCGGTCCCGCCCGCTTCGCGAGAGCGGGCACGGTCTACGCGGTAAAAGCGCTCGAACAAGCGTCCGTGATGTTCGTCTGCAATGCCGGGGCCGGAATCGCGGACATAAAATTCCAATTGGCGGTCTTGATCTTTTATTTCTCTTACGCCGAGCGTGATCTGAGTGTCGGCGGGGGCATACTTGCACGCGTTTTCGATCAAGTTCGTGAACACCTGTTGGATCGCGTCAGGATCGGCCACCACTTGCTGGTCACTGGAGCGCTCGATGAATATCTTTTTCTGGTGTTGCGTGGCGCTTTCGCGAAGGTTGATTTCCGCGTCCGCCAGTAACCTAGAGGCGGGAATATTCTGAAGTTCCAGCTTCCACTCGCCCGATTCCACCCGCGCGAGCTTCAGAAGGTCTTCCGTAAGGCGGGCCATCCGCGAAGCATTGCGCCGTATTACCAGTAAGAATTCGCGTACCGGGTCGTCAGTTTTTGGAGTGGAGTCCAGCAAGGTTTCGGTGTAGCCCTGGATGGAGGTGAGCGGCGTCCGCAATTCGTGGGAGACGTTGGCGATGAAATCGCGCCGAGTCTTCTCCACGCGCTCTATGTCGGTGAGGTCGTGGAAGACCAGTACCGCGCCGCTGGGCATGGGCGCGACTGTGCACTGGAATATGCGCCCCGGCGCAAGCATTCGCGCTTTTGCGCTGCGCGCGTCATGCGCGGCGAGCGATGCACGGACGGCCTCAAGCACCTCAGGATCGCGGACCATCTCGATGAGCGAATCGCGAATGCGAAGCTGGGGCACCAGACGGCTGAACGCGCCATTGCTCCAAAGGACTTTTTGATCGGCAGAGATCGCGATGACTGGTTCTCGAACGCTATTCAATAAAGTTTCAAACTGATTGCGGCTGCTTTCAAGCGCATGGAAGGTGTCTTCGAGACGGCGCGCGGTCTTGTCGAGAGCTGCCGCAACCTGTCCAATTTCGTCGGAAGAATTATCGGAGATGCGGCTGGACAACTCACCCGAAGCCAATCCTTCAGCGAACAGCATGATTCTACGCAAGCGTCGCACAATCAAATTGGCGGCAAGCATCGCCAGCAATATCGCAATGATGAGGGCCAGCGCCGAGGCTTCGACCAGAGTTTTTCTGACCTCGCCAACGGTCTGGCGTATTTCCGTTAGAGGATAAGCCAGGCGAACGGCGCCACCATGAATTGGAGCTGCGACGTAAAGAAATTCAATTCCCAGCGTATGACTGCGGCGGGCGTTGCTTCCGGTTTGTCCCTGGAGCGCGGCTATGAACTCCGGTCGGGTTGCGTGATTTTCCATTTCCGGCGGGCTGGCTCCGGAATCGGCGAGAACCTTTCCCGAGTTGTTAATCACAGTGGCGCGGGCGTTCGCAGCCTTTGAAATGTCACTGACGTCTTGCGCTAGTCCGGGATGGCTTACATCCTGAACCTCATGCGCGAACAGCTCGACTTTTTGCGTAAGGCTGAGTGTGATTTGTTGGCGAAGAGAGGTTTCCCAGGACCGGCGGACGGCGAAATCCAGCGTGATTGTCGCCACGGCAATCACGATGACCGCAGCAACCAGCAGCTTGAAAAAAATCCGCGTTCTCACAGATTCTTTGGGACCTCAAACCTGTATCCGACGCCGCGGACTGTCTTGATGTAAAGCGGCATCTCTGGCTCTGATTCTACTTTTTCCCGGAGCTTGCGGACATAAACATCCACGGAGCGTTCGCTGACGAAGTGTGTATCGCGCCACACCGCGTCGAGTAGGTGGCCGCGGGTGAACACCTTTCCCTGGTGGCGGGCCAGGTGCTCCAGCAACCGGAACTCGGTGGCGGTGGTAATAATGGCGTCGCCTCGGACGGTGACGATCATGGCATTGGTGTCAATTTCAATTGCGCCCGCCGTGATCTTAGTTTTGTCCAGGGGCTTCTCAAAGCGGCGCAAAACGGCTTTTACCCGGGCAACCAGTTCGCGCGGGCTGAATGGCTTTGTAATATAGTCATCGGCGCCCAGTTCGAGACCGCTGATGCGGTCGGCTTCCGCGCCCTTTGCCGTCAGAAAAATGACCGGAGTTGCCGCCAGAGCACTGGACTGCCGAATCTGCCGGCACAACTCCATGCCATCACCGCCAGGCACCATGATGTCGAGCAGGAAAAGGACCGGCTGTTCTTTCTGAGCGTCATTCAAAACGCCCGCGATGCGCGAGAAAACCCGCGTGACAAAACCTGCGGCTTCAAGGTTATGGCGCACCAGTCGCGCAATATCAACATCGTCTTCGACGATAAAAATTCTTTGTTCCATCCTGTTTTGCGGCCCCACCGGGAGCCTCGCGCAAAGCATACACCGGCATCGTTAATAAACGGTTAAAAGAAGATTGCCAGCGAACAAGCTCGGACGACCTAGATTTGGACGGGCGCGAACTTGGAAAGCCAACGAAGAACCTAGCTGGATGGGGAGTCGCTTCGCTCTTACAAAACTATTACAGAACCCTTGCGGAGAGCGGCTTAAGGCTTTACAATTAAAGTGTATTAAATTGGTACTATTTAGCGCTGGTAGTAAGCGTCTTATTTAGCAATGGTTTACGTATGATTCGCTTAGGAAAACTGACCGATTACGCTCTGGTTTTGATGAGCCAGATTGCCCGCCGTCCTGCAGCCGAGTTGCACACGGCGCGTGATCTTGCCGTGCAATGCCATCTGCCTCTGCCGACCGTGAGCAAGCTTTTGAAGACTCTGCTTCAGAGCGGACTTCTGTCTTCGCATCGCGGCGTGAAGGGTGGATACAACCTGGCGCGCGATCCGCATGCAATTTCGCTGGCGGAGATTATTTCCGCGCTGGAAGGGCCATTTGGACTCACCGAATGCAGCACGGACGTTGGGGGACTTTGCGACTTGGAGTCTTCATGTGCGATCAAAGATAACCAGCGAATCATAAGCCAGGTGCTTCGCGGAGCGCTTGAGAGCGTAATGCTCTCCGATCTTACCCGGCCAATGCAGCTGACGGGTATTCGCGACAAGCAGGGAAATTTGGTGCCAATGGCCAGCGCCGCAGCCGGGAGAATGCAATGAGCACAAGTGTAGATACCTTTCGTGAACTGGCCCAGCAGGATTACAAGTGGGGCTTTGTCACCGACATTGATGCAGACCGCTTGCCGAAGGGCCTGAGCGAAGACATTATTCGTGTGATTTCCGCCAAGAAGCAGGAGCCGGAATTCATGCTGGAGTGGCGGCTGAAGGCGTACCGTCACTGGGCGAAGCTGGAAAAAGAACAAGGGGAGCCGAAGTGGGCCAATGTGAAATTTCCGCCCATCAATTATCAGGACATCATTTATTATTCCGCGCCTAAGCAGAAGCCGAACTTGAAGAGCCTGGATGAACTCGATCCAGAAATTCTACGCACCTACGAGAAACTGGGCATTCCCCTGCAAGAGCAGAAAATGCTGGCGGGCGTGGCCGTGGATGCGGTGTTTGATAGCGTCTCGGTGGCAACTACTTTTAAGGCGAAGCTTGCCGAAAAAGGAGTGATCTTCTGCTCGTTTTCGGAAGCTGTGCAGAAGCATCCGGAGCTCGTGAAGAAGTATCTAGGCTCGGTCGTTCCTTATACCGACAATTTTTTTGCCGCGCTCAACGCCGCAGTATTTACTGATGGTTCGTTCGTTTATGTGCCCAAGGGCGTGCGTTGTCCTATGGAGCTTTCCACGTACTTCCGCATTAACGCTGCGGAAACCGGGCAGTTTGAGCGCACGCTGATTGTTGCCGACGAAGGAGCGTACGTCAGCTACCTCGAAGGTTGCACTGCGCCGATTCGCGATGAAAACCAGCTGCACGCCGCGGTTGTAGAGTTGGTTGCGCTCGACAATGCTCAGATCAAATACTCAACCGTCCAAAACTGGTACCCCGGCGATAAAAACGGGAAGGGCGGAATCTACAACTTCGTCACCAAGCGCGGCAATTGCAAAGGTGTGAACTCCAAAATTTCCTGGACGCAGGTGGAGACCGGTTCGGCGATCACGTGGAAGTATCCCAGCTGCATTTTGCAGGGGGACAACTCCATCGGTGAATTTTATTCCGTTGCGCTGACCAACAACTATCAGCAAGCCGATACCGGAACGAAGATGATCCACCTCGGAAAGAACACCAGCAGCACGATTGTCTCCAAGGGAATCTCCGCCGGGCATGGCCAGAATACTTATCGCGGACAGGTGAAGATACAGAAAGGCGCAACCGGCGCGCGCAATTACACGCAATGCGATTCACTGCTGATTGGGGATAAGTGCGGAGCGCATACCTTCCCGTATATCGAAGTGAAAAATTCGACTGCCCGTATGGAGCATGAAGCCTCCACTTCAAAGATTGGCGAGGACCAGCTCTTTTATCTGCAGCAGCGCGGGTTGAAGGCGGAAGACGCAGTCTCAATGATCGTGAACGGCTTCTGCAAACAGGTGTTTCGCGAGTTGCCCATGGAGTTTGCGGTGGAAGCGCAGAAGCTGCTGAGCGTGAGCCTGGAAGGCAGCGTAGGGTAAGGCGCGCTGTTGCGCCAGCGATCAACGACGCAAGAATTTGCGAAAAACGTAAAAGGAAAATTACCGAATGGGTTTGCTCGAAATTAAAAATCTGCACGTTACCGTGGCAGGACACGAAATTTTGAAAGGCATTGATCTCACCATCAACGCCGGCGAAGTACACTCCATCATGGGCCCCAACGGGTCCGGCAAGAGCACGCTAGCGCAGGTTTTAGCGCGCCGCGAGGCTTACCAGGTAACGGAAGGCCAAATTTTATTTGATGGTAAGGATCTCCTGGAAATGAAGCCGGAAGTCGCGGCCTGCGAAGGGGTCTTTCTGGCATTTCAATATCCCGTGGAAATTCCCGGCATCGGTAACACCTATTTTTTGCGTTCGGCGCTCAATGCCATTCGTAAATATCGCGGCCAGGAAGAGATGGACGCGATGGATTTTCTGCCCATGTTCCGCGAAAAGCTCAAGCTGCTGGAAATGGACGACAAGCTGATCAACCGCTCGGTGAATGAAGGCTTTTCCGGCGGCGAAAAGAAACGCAACGAAATTCTCCAGATGGCGATTCTGGAGCCGAAGCTGGCCGTGCTCGATGAAACCGATTCCGGCCTGGACATTGACGCGCTGCGCATCGTCGCGGGCGGTGTGAATGCCTTACGCAATAAAGATCGCGCCATGCTGGTGGTCACACATTATCAGCGGTTGCTGAACTACATTGTTCCGGATTTCGTCCACGTTCTTGTGGATGGCCGCATCGTGCGCTCTGGTGGCCCCGAGCTGGCGCTGGAACTCGAAGAAAAAGGCTACGGCTGGATCGAGGCTGAGGCGAAAGCCCCAGCTTCCGTGTAGGAGCATCCGTGACGACAGCCATCCAAAATGTCGAGAGCTATCTGAAGAGCTTCACGGAATTTGAGAAGCAAGCTTCCGGAAATAACGTCGCATGGCTTCGCAAGCTAAGGGAAGACGCTTTCGCTCGCTTCTGCCAGAGTGGGTTCCCGACCACGCGCGACGAAGATTGGCGCTTTACCAACGTTTCGACGATTGCGCGGACCTCGTTTGCTCTTGCGGAAAAAGATGGGGCGCATCTTTCGGCTGCCGACTTGAAGCCATGGCGCGTGGAAGATGTTGCCGCGCAATTAGTATTTGTGGACGGTCAGTTTCGCCGCGATTTGTCCTTGCTTGGAACATTGTCGGCCGGCGTTAGCATTCTCAGCCTGAAAGAATCGATTGCCAAAGACCCCGCGGGCCTGGAATCTCATCTTGGCCGGTATCTCGACATTCAGGGGGATGCGTTCAGCGCGCTGAATACCGCCTTCGCCGAAGACGGCGCATTCGTTCATGTCAGTCGTGGCACTGCACTGGAACAGCCGATCCACTTATTGTTTGTTTCCACTGCCGCGGATTCTCCGCGCATGGTCCATCCCCGGAATCTTTTGATCTTTGAAAAAGAGACCCAGGCGACCGTAATCGAAGAATATGTTTCGCTGGGCGGCGGCACAGTGTTCTGCAACAGCGTCACGGAATTGATTGCCGGTGACAACGCACACATTTCCCATTACATGATCGAGCGCGAAGAGAAAGACGCCTTCAACATTTCCACTTTGCGCATTCAGTTGGGAAGAAGCACCAACGTTGCTTCGCATTCGCTTTTGCTCGGCGGCGGCCTGGTCCGCAACAATGTTCATCCGGTACTCGCTGGCGAAGGGGCGGAATGCCTGATTAACGGTCTGTTCGTGGGCAATGGCAAGCAGCACCTCGACAACTACATGCACGTCGAACATGCCAGCCCGCACTGTGCCAGCCGTCAGTTCTATAACGGAATTCTCGATGGTCATGCTCACGGCGTCTTCCACGGACGAATCGTGGTCCACAAAGACGCGCAGAAAACCGACGCCAAACAGACGAACCGTAACCTGCTGCTTTCCGATGACGCGCAGATTGACACCAAGCCGCAACTGGAAATCTACGCCGACGATGTGAAGTGCACGCACGGCGCAACTATAGGCCAGATTGAAGAGAATGCGTTGTTCTACCTGCGTTCGCGAGGGATTGACGAAGTTTCCGCGCGCAGGTTTTTGCTGATGGCTTTTGCCGGCGAGTGCCTCGATCGTATGAAGCCGGGGACTGCGCGAGACCACTCAGAGCGTTTGATTCACGAGCATCTCTTGACCGTCGCAAACCATTTGCCCGATGTTGCGCCGTCAAACGGTAAAACGCCGCGCAATTGGCAGGAGGTTGGATGAAAGCATCAGCTCAAGAAATTGCTTCCGGCCTGGATGTTGAGCGGATTCGCGCCGACTTCCCCATACTGCGGCAACAAGCGCACGGGCACCCGCTGGTGTATCTCGATAATGCGGCCACGTCGCAGAAACCCAAAGCCGTGATTGATGCGATTGTCCGCTACTACGAGCGGGACAATGCAAATATTCACCGCGGCGTGCATTATCTTTCGCAGCAGGCAACAGAAGAATTCGAGGCCGCGCGCAAGGCGGTGCAGTTGTTCCTGCACGCGGCGAGTCCTAGCGAGATTATCTTTTTGCGCGGCGCGACCGAAGCCATCAATCTGGTTGCTCAGACTTATGGCCGCGTCCACGTTGGCGCGGGAGACGAAGTGCTCATCACCGCCATGGAGCATCACTCCAACATCGTTCCATGGCAAATGCTTTGCCAGGAAAAAGGCGCGAAACTTCGAATTGCGCCGATCAACGATAGTGGCGAATTGATCCTTGATGAATTTGGACGGTTGCTCACTCCTCGCACAAAGATGGTTGCGGTCGGCCACGTTTCGAACGCGCTCGGGACCATCAATCCCATCGCCAGGATCATCAAGATGGCGCATGCGAAAAACATTCCCGTTCTGGTGGATGGCGCGCAGGCTGTTCCTCACATTCCGGTGAACGTGCAGGAACTGGATTGCGACTTCTACGTGTTTTCCAGTCACAAACTTTACGGCCCGACGGGCGTAGGAATTTTGTACGGCAAACAAGCCTTGCTCGAAGCGATGCCTCCCTACCAGGGTGGCGGGGACATGATCAGCTCGGTAACTTTCGAAAAGACAACCTACAACAAGGTCCCGCATAAATTCGAAGCGGGCACGCCTGACATGTCAGGCGCGGTGGGTTTACGCGCGGCAATTGAATATATCAATCACCTTGGCCTTGAGAACATTGCTGCGCACGAACACGAATTGCTGGGATACGCGACGCAGAAGGTTTCCGCGATTCCCGGAGTCCGAATCATCGGTACCGCCAAAGAAAAAGCCGGAGTGCTGTCGTTTGTGATCGAAGGCGTGCACCCGCATGACATCGGCACTATCCTTGACCAGGAAGGCATAGCCATCCGCACCGGTCATCACTGTGCGCAGCCGGTGATGGAACGTTTTGGGATTGACGCAACGGCCCGCGCCTCCTTCGCACTGTACAACACGAAAGAAGAAGTCGATGCGCTGGTCGAGGGCATCAAAAAGGTGGAGGAGGTTTTTGCCTGATGGCCGACCTGCGCGATCTGTACCAGGAAGTCATCCTGGAACACAGCAAGACGCCGCGAAACTATCGCGAGCTCAAGACCGCCGATCACAAAGCGGAAGGATTCAATCCGCTCTGCGGCGATCGCTTCACTGTGTTCCTGGAAATGGACGGAGATTCCATCAAGGACATCGGTTTTCAGGGCTCGGGCTGTGCGATTTCCAAAGCTTCCGCCTCGATGATGACGCAAAGCTTGAAGGGCAAGACCAGGAAAGAAGCTGAAGAGTTGTTCAATCGTTTTCATGGCGTAGTCACAGGCCAAACGTCCGAAAATGGGGACGCGCCTGAACTCGGCAAGCTGACTGTCTTTTCCGGCGTTTCCGAATTTCCAACGCGAGTGAAATGCGCGACCTTGGCCTGGCACACACTGCAGGCGGCGCTTTCCGGAGAGCAAGCAGTTTCTACCGAGTAGCCATCCGCGAAGTTTAAGTAGGATTTATGCGCGAGCTTATTACTCTAAATCGTGACTGTGAGGCCATTGAGATCCCGAGCGGAACGCGGCGCGTGCTTCCGCATTTGACCAAGGTAAGCATCTCTCAATTTCTTGGTAGCGGCTACACCGTTAGCGCCGATATGGGGTACATGTGCCGCATTGATGCAAAAGATGCGGACGCTCTGGGACTGACGCCGCCTCCCGCAGCCGAGCAGACTTCCGCCGAGAACAAATTTGACGAAAAGATGGTCTGGGACCAACTCAAGACTGTTTACGACCCTGAAATTCCCGTCAACATCGTGGATCTTGGATTGATTTACGCTTGCGATATCACCACATCCGAGCAAGGCGGCAAGAAGATTGATGTAAAGATGTCAATGACTGCCCCCGGTTGCGGCATGGGGAACGTCATAAAAGCTGACGTGGAAAGCAAGCTGCAACGCCTTCCTGAAGTGAAAGAAGTTAACGTCGAAGTTGTTTTCGAGCCGCCGTGGAATGCAGGCCGCATGTCGGAAGCTGCAAAGCTGCAGTTGGGCTTTGATCTCGATTACGGCGTGACCACCTGACGATCATCGAATCAGCAGTATCAGCAAAAACACCAATCAGGCTGCTCTACGCTCGCCCGGCGCCTTGGCCTCGGGATGACCATGTTCCGCCGCAGCATGCTCGATTTCCGCGTTCACCTTCCCTCCCAGCAAAAATGCAAAGCCCGTAACGTACAGCCAGATCAGGAGGGCGATCACTGCCCCCAGTGAGCCGTACGTTCTTCCATATGAATTGAAGAAGTGCAGATACGCGCGGAAGCCGAGCGATGCCGACAACCACAGAATCACTCCAACAAGCGAACCCGGAGTGATCCAGTACCAGTGCTGTTCTTTCAAGTCGGGCCCGTAAAAGTAAATCAGGGAGAAGGAAACGACAACAAACAACAACGCCACGGGATACTGGAAAATATCCCAGGCGGTTGCAAGTTGTGGGCCGAATTGCACACGAGCCCTTAAAAACACGGCGCTGGCGTTGCCGATCAATATAAGAACCAGCGCGGAAATGGTTAAGACCGATATTGCAACGGTAAGAATTATCGCGATGATGCGCACTCTGATCCAGGAGCGGTGTTCGTGGATAAGATAAGACCCATTCAGCGCCGACATGATGGAGGACATGCCTCCTGAGGCAAACCAGAGGGCGGTTATGATGCCGAACGTGATTTTTCCGCCACTTGAATTTTTTACAATTTCCGCGATCGTGGTGTTCACGAGATGAAACGCCGAAGGAGGAAGTACGCGGGAGAGATACAAGAAGAGACTCGCGTGCAGTTCGCTTCCGCGTGCGGCGAACAAACCAAAGACTGAGACAAAAAATAGCAGTAGTGGGAAAAGAGCAAGAATAAAATTAAAGGCCAGCCCCGATGCCTGGCTGGAAATATCTCCGTCAATGATTTCATTCCAGATCGCGCGAGACAGTTGCCCGACGCTCAATCCACCCAACTGCCATATGGAAGCCACCTGTTGTTTTGTATTGAGTTTGGAACTGGTCATTGGATCCCGCGCAGGACGCCCCGAAGGCTTAGATTCAGCGCGAAGGCCACGGTTGTCCCGCAGCGAGGGATTGAAAAACCGGACTAAGGTTTCAAATCCTGTTTTCCGAAGGATACCGCTTGTACCCGATTATTCTTGGGCCGCTAGCTGGAAGCAGCTTCTCCACTTAAGGACACATGCATGGAAAACTGCGGCAAGGGAATCTCAACGTTTTGAACGGGAACGCCATCGCGGAAGGTCACGTACTTCCCTGAGATTGCTGGCACGCGCTCGCCGGGCACGAGGATGCCCACTAAGTTGAGCGGATCGGCAGCGGAGAGAGTAACCAGTTCGCCCGTTGCCGGCATTTTGCGCGCGGCTCGCAGCGATTCAACCGCAACTGGCAGGGCGAATTGTTCCCCCAGAAAGCCATCTACAAAGCGGCCCCCGCGGATTTCTCCCCGGTCTTCCAGACGCCGGAAGGCAAGCTGCAGTTCGCGCCATTTTGGCAGATTGCTTTCTCGCGCCAGCAGATCACGGAAGACGACGCCATACCGCCGAAGCAGCATCCAGCATGCGGCTTCGACCGCGCGATTGCGGTCAGGCTCAGGATCGGCATGGAGAGTCGCCCAGCGTCCGGCGGCGTGCCGCGGCCTTGCAGTTTTGCCTGACCCATGGCCCGAGCGGCGTTTGGGATCAATCAGAGAACGAAGATTGTCGAAGCCGTCCGCCGTTACAACACCTGCGGCTACCAGCTCCCACAACGCGGTTTCGACTTCCGCTTTGAGTTTTTCCGTAGCTCGCACGATATCCGCAAAGAAACTTGCGCCGCGCTGTTTAAGGAATTCGAGTACTTGTCTCGCGCCTTCACTCAATCCGCGGGATTCCGGCTTGTCCGCGTCCGGCTGATGCGGCGAGGGCAACATCCAGGCCGATTCTTCACGCACAAAAAACGTAATCGGAGCAACGCTTGTCGGAATCACACGGCGCTTACCGGCCGCGGAGTCCTCCAGCGTGGCAGGATGCGGAGAGAGCCTGCCCCAGCCAACTGCACCGGTAAGGCAAAGCTGGTCTAACGTTTTGGAATCGTAATTTGCGATGCGCGCCCCAAGCACATACCGTTCCCAGGCGTTTGCGGGAACTTCAAATCCCTGGAGTTGCTTGAGGATGTCCAGAGTTCCGCGCTCTCCCTGGAGTTGTGCTCCTGGAGCGATGTGCTGCCAGCGCAGCAGCCAGCGCATGAATTGCGCAGCGGTTACAGGTTCGATCTGCTTACGCAGCGTCGCAACGGTAAGACGATGAATACGGGCCAGCAGACGGCGTTCGCACCATTCTGTGACTTCGACTTTCGGATCGGTAAACTTGCCACGAAGAATGGCCCCGCTAGCTTCCATTCGCAATAGTGCTTTTTCAATGTCGGAAGCGGGAAGTCCCAGTACATTGCCGAGTTGCTCAGCGGTGGTTGGGCCAAGATGCGCCATCCATCCGGTGACCAGCGCGAGCAGCGCATCATCGCGATTCGCAATAGCGGCGCGGGCAGCTTCGCCCGTGCGAAGTTGAAGCAATGTTGAGTCGAGTTCTGCATTCGCGAAGAGCAAGCTGAATGCCGGCGCGCGCTCGGCGGCGACCCAATAGTTTTGATTGTTGACCGTGGCTTTTACGGTGCGGTTCTGTTGCGTGAGGCGCTCGAAGTACATTCCCCAATTGAGCGAGGGACGCTGCTGCGCTGGCTGGCCGCCATCTTCTACACCACCAGCCAATCTTTCCGGGAACGCGACCAGCGTGTGCAAAACGTCATGCAGTTCGTCGGCGTCGCGCACATCGGGCCACGCCTCCGCTTGCACTTGAGCAATCGCTTGGGAGTCAAGTTTCCCTACTTCTTCCAGCACCGATTCCGGCAGAATCCGCCGCATTTCCACGGCGCGAGCGCGGCGTTCTTCTAGCGGCGCGTCATCGAGATAAGCATAAGGATTCGCATTTAGAATTTCGTGAGAAAACTGCGAAGGGACCGGGGTATCCACGGCGATGCAGCGAATGCGGCCATCTTCCACGCGCTGCAATAAATCCTTGAGGCCTTCGATGTCCATCGCCTCCGTGAGGACATCTTTCATGACCTCATCCACCAGCGGATGCTCCGGAATCTTGATGTCGCCTTCAATATTTTCCTGACAGGCAGCAACATCGGGGAACACGGAGGCCAGCAGATCGTCGGAGCGCATTCGCTGGATCTGCGGGGGAACTTTCTTTCCGCCCTGAAAACGCAGCAACGCCAGAGCGCGATTCGCGTCCCAGCGCCAGCGCGTGCCAAAAATAGGAGAGGCTAGTGCGGCCTGCTCAAGGATAGGCTGCACGGTGTCCGCGCTCAGGAAATGGAAGACATCAGCCAATGGAAAGCTGTGCTGTTCAGCGAGCGCGATGTTCAGTCCATTGTCCGTAGCCGCAGCTTGCAATTCAAAATTGAAGCTGCGGCAAAAACGCTTGCGTAGTGAAAGTCCCCAGGCTTTGTTAACGCGTCCGCCGAAGGGAGCATGGATCACCAGTTGCATGCCGCCGCCTTCGTCAAAAAACCGCTCGGCGATAATTGTCTGTTGCGTCGGGACCGCACCCAACACGGCGCGTCCTTGCAGGACGTAGTCGACCGCTTGCTCGGCGGCGGAGCCATCCAGGCCGCATTGCTCCTGCAACCACGCAGCCGTCTCCATCACTTCCGGCAGATTTCGCGAACCGGGCGTCGCCATCACGTTGAGCAGGCGGTCGCTGATCTCCTGCCGCAAGGCGGCAATGTGCGCGGAAAGTTCCTGCGTTCGCGCCGGGGCCTCACCCAGCCAGAAGGGAACTGTAGGCGGAGCGCCATGCGCATCCTCAACGATGACTCGTCCAGACTTGCCTTCGATGCGGCGAATCCGCCAGGAGGCGTTGCCCAGCAGAACAATGTCATCGCGATTGCTTTCCACGGCAAAATCTTCGTCGAGCGTGCCAACCACGCTACCTTCCGGTTCCGCGACTACCGTAAAGAGTGCGGTTTCCGGGATAGCGCCGCCGCTTGTGATGGCCGCCAATCTTGCGCCACGCCGCGGGCGCAGCTTTTTGTTCACGCGGTCATGGTGCAGGTAGGCGCCGTAGCGGCCACGCCGCGCGGCGATCCCTTCCGAGAGCATTTCGAGGATCTTTTCATAGGCTTCGCGCGACAGGTTGCGATAGGGATATGCGCGTCGTACCAGCGCGAACATCTCATCTTCGTCCCACTCTTCGGAGGCGCATGTGGCGACGATCTGTTGAGCAAGAATGTCGAGTGGAGCTTCTGGAATGATGAGGCGGTCCAAGTCTCCCTGCCGGATCGCGCGAACCAGCGATGCGCATTCCAGAAGATCATCTCGTGTGGTTGCGAAGAAGCGGCCTTTGGGCACCGCGCCGCGCCAGTGCCCCGACCGGCCAACGCGTTGCAGGGCCACAGCAATCGCTCTCGGAGAGCTGATCTGCACTACGAGGTCCACGGTGCCGATGTCAATGCCCAGTTCGAGCGAAGCAGTGGCTACCAGAACTTTGATCTCGCCATTTTTTAATTTATTTTCCGCCGTCAGGCGCAACTTGCGCGAAAGACTGCCGTGGTGCGCGGCAACGTTGTCTTCCCCTAACCTTTCGGCAAGATTGTGCGAAACACGTTCTACCAACCTGCGCGTATTGACAAAGAGCAGCGTGGAACGGTTCTGCTCGACCAGTTGAACAAGGCGGTCGTAAATCTCGTCCCACATTTCGTTCGTGGTGATCGGACCAAGTTCACTGGAGGGAATCTCGACCGCCAGATCGAGCGTTCGCTTATGGCCGATATTTACGATAATCGGAGATGGACGCGGCTTGTCAGCGCGTCCCGTACCAGTCAGAAAGTGCGCGACCTCTTCGATGGGTTTCTGCGTAGCGGAAAGACCGATGCGAACCGGCACGCGATGGGTAAGAGCTTCCAGCCGTTCCAGCGAGAGCGTGAGATGAGCGCCACGTTTGTCGTCGGCGACGGCGTGGATTTCGTCCACAATGACGGTTTCGACGTCACGAAGAATCGCGCGGCTCCTTTCTGCAGTTAGCAAAATATAGAGCGACTCCGGGGTCGTAACCAGAATATGCGGAGGGCATTTCAGCATTGCCCGCCGGTCGGAGGCCAACGTATCGCCGGTGCGAACGGCGGTGCGAATCTGCGGCATTAGAAGACCGCGCTCACCAGCCATCTGCAGGATTTCCCCAAGAGGGCCTTCCAGATTTTTCTGGATGTCGTTGCCAAGCGCCTTGAGCGGAGAAATGTAAAGAACTTCCGTACGATCGGTCAGATCACCGGCCAATGCTTTTCGCACCAGGCGATCAATACAAGCCAGGAACGCAGCCAGCGTTTTGCCGGAGCCCGTGGGGGCAGAGATAAGAGTCGTTCGCCCGGCCAGAATGTGCGGCCATCCCTGCTCCTGCGGCTCAGTAGGCGTGCCGAACTTGTTGACAAACCACTCCTGCACCAGCGGATGGGCCCATGCGATAGAGGAGGGAATAGCAGACATGGAAAGCTATTTTACCACGCGTTGTTTCGCAAAATATTCGCCTTTGGGCGAGAGGTCTGCTACCTAATTATGGCAGCGGTACGGCCAAGAATCCGCAGGGCGTACTCTAAGGGGCATTGAACGCTTGCCGATTGAGTTGGTCGATGTTGGCCTCTCGCTTGTCAGACAGGCCACAAGAATCAAAGGGCAGCACAAAATTCCGTGCGTGGATTGCATCGCCGGAGCATTGGCTATCGCAAGGAAGGCGGTTCTCGTCACACCTGACCGCGATTTTGAGAAACTTGGCCACCGTGCCAAGATTTTATGGCTCGACCGTAGCTGAAGCACTTTCCGGAACGTCACGCAATCTGAAAGTAGTTTGCGGAATGCTAAAATCTTCGCAATGTCTAAATCAAATTCCGCCAAATCCCGCGCAAAAAAAATCAAATTGCTGCTTTTCGACGTGGATGGCGTCCTCACCGACGGCAAGCTTTTTATCTTCCCGGCGCCTGCGGGAACACAACAGAGCGTGCTTGAACAATCTGCCAAACACGGCGGCAGTGGAGGGTTCGGTCTGCACAGCCAGACTTTGATTGAGGCCAAAGGCTTCCACGCGCATGACGGCACAGCGATTTCGTTGGCCCGCGCTGGAGGCATCAAAACTGGTTTGATCACCAAGCGCATTTCGGAAACGGTCGCTCTGCGCGCGCGGGATTTAAGGCTGGAACACGTGCACCAGGGAATTCAAGATAAGAAAACCGTTTTTGAACAGATTCTGAAGCAGGAAGGCCTTTCTGCCAGCGAGGCTGCATTTGTCGGCGATGATGTGATCGATTTGCCGGTTATGTGGAATTGCGGATTTGCCATCGCTGTAGCCAATGCCCGGGCGGAGGTAAAGCGCGACGCGCACTATGTGACGCCGAATTCGGGCGGAAACGGCGCGCTGCGCGATGCTGTGGAATTCATTCTTAAAGCGCAGGGAAAGTGGAAGCAGGCAGTGACCGGTTACATTGGAGAGAGAAGCCCCAAGGCGAGAACTTAAATTTTCCGGAACTCCAACAGCCCATGCCGACGTATTCATTGGGAATATGTTGACCATCAAACGAACGGATCCAGTTCTACGCGCCCAGAGCCTCACGCATGGATGGCAATATCTGGCATTGCTGCTCACTGTGCTTCTTTTGGCGGGAGAGTTTTCAGGCCAACAAACAACAACGACTAAGAGCCAACGCGTTCCTCAGACTCAAGAAAAAGCTTTGGACGGATCTACCGTCAATTTTCCAAATAATGAAAAATCACTCCTGTTAGTCATTGGATTTACCCACAAGAGTGATAAGCAGTGTGACGGCTGGAATCAAAAGCTCAAGTCTGCGTACCTCCATAATCCACGAGTCGCCTACTACGAAATGGCGGACTTTCAAGGTGTGCCATCATTCGTAATGTGGATGATCTCCCATGGATTGCGTCGAAAAATCCCCAAGGATGAGCAATCGTATTTTGTGCCATTTTTTCATCACGAAGATGAGTGGAAAAAATTAACGGATTATTCCGTTCCTGAAGATGCATATGTAATTGTGGCTGCTGCCGATGGGCGGATACTTTGGCAAACGCATGGTCCGCAAACCGACGCCAAATATGCCGAATTGCAGCGATCAATTAAGAATGCGACTGCAAACTAATTGATAGTCAGGAAAGTCCTTAACGTTGAGATTCCGACATTATCCCCACCGGCTGTTTGCTTGGGGCGTGCTCGGGTCAACAGCCGGTGGGCTACCGTTTCTCCTTACTCACCCTGTTGTTTTCAGGAGCAATTAGTTATATAGAAACACAAAATACCGGAAAAGTTGTTTTTTATTAATTCTTTTTTTGCCCGGTTCCGCAGGATCGTCCAGCGCGGTTATCCCTACTGCTTTCACGCGCCGGGAGGAGCCTAATTGGGCAGGGCAGCCGGACGGTTCGCCATCAGCGCGGCAAAGCGCGGATCTTTTCGCAGATTGGCGAATTCGTCCTCTTTGTAAACGGCGTCAATTTCCTTGTAGCCGTTCTCCATGGCGCGTCGCAGGCACAACAGCGCCCGGTCCGAATTCCCGCTTTTTGCATACAATTTGGCCAAGAAGAACTGGAAGCGAGCACGGTCCTGTGGCGACGACATTTGCGCGGCGATTCCAAAGCGCGAAGTCCTTACGAACAAATCGGGATCAAGCTGCAAGGCATGGCCGTATGCTTCATTGGCCTCTTTCCATTTTTTTTGAGAGAAATAGACGGCGCCGAGGTTGCTGTAGAAGGAAGCGTCCTGTTCCAACTTGATGGCCTTCTTATATTCTTTCACCGCCCTGCCGTATCTCTGTTGCTCGTACCACGCCGCGCCCAGATTGTTGTGAGCAGCGGCGAGTTTCGGGTCGAGCTTGATCGCACGTTGAAAATAGGGGACACTCTCGCGAATATGCTCACCCTGCAACTCCGCCATGCCTGCTTTGTTATTCAGCTTGGCGGAATTGGGATCTTTCTGTAGCGCTGCGCGGTAGCAGTCCAGTGCGTCGAAATATAACTTTTGTTGTCGAAGCCGGTCACCTTGACGTTCCAGTTCTTCGGCGGTCGCATTTGGCGAAGGGACCGTCATCGGCTGGGTTAAGGGCACCTCTGCCTGCAAACGGTCAGCGGGAGTGTCCTGCGCGTAGCAAGGCGGAACTAGCAGGACCAAAGCCAGCGCACAAACGGACAGACGCGCCATAAATCCTCCCGATCACGGCTCGAGCATACCCGCTGTCGTCAATCCTCATCAAGCCCAAACTTCAAACTTCGATTGTCACTGCGGGCTATTTCCGCTGTCTCTTGGAGATTTGGATGACGAATTAGACGACTTATCATCCCTAAAGATATCCCCAATTTTGCCCAATATTCCCTTTTTCTTTTGCGGCTCGTTTGTTGGAACGGCAGCAGGTTGCTGGCCGGAACCTGCCGGAGGCAAAGGTTTTTGCGTGCCAAGGCCGAAAACCCTTGAAAAAAAACCTTTTACCCCCTGCTGATCGCAGGTCTGGCCGGGCTCGGTTCCGGTGAGAAAGGCCACTGTGTAGTCGTCAGGACAGGCCGGGGTAGCCAGCAAGTTGGTAGCTTTGTCGAGTTGCACATCTACAACACCATTTGGCTGGGTAAACGGCTTCACGTCGGAGTACTCAGGCAGGGCAATTGCCTTTTTCATGAACTCGGCCCAAATGGGGGCGGCCGTTTGCGAGCCGCTTAGATGAAGGTCGCTATAGTCGTCGAATCCAACCCAGACGATGCACAATAGATTGCTGGTGTATCCAGCGAACCAGCCGTCATGCGAGCTGCCGGTTTTACCGGCGGCTGGTGCGGTAAACCCGCCGGTGCGGACTCCGTAAGCCGTACCAAAATTGAGTACGCCTTCCAGCATATTGGTCATGACGTACGCGACTCGTGGATCGAGCACCGCTTTTCGCTCAGGATGAAAATCCAGCACGGAATCGCCATTGGCGGTGCGGACGGAATTGACCAATGTTGGGCTGATGCGGACGCCGCTGTTGGAAAAAACTGTGTACGCGGAAGCCATCTCCAGCGGAGTAGCGTCATAGGAGCCAAGCGCCATTGCAGGAGTGGGTTTGACTGAAGCGATACCAGCCGCTTTGGCCAGGTCCGCCACTTTGTCATAGCCGACTTCTTCTGCGAGTTTTACGGTGGCATTGTTCAGGGAAAGCGCAAGCGCATAGCGCGCTGTTACCTGGCCAAAATATTTCTCTTCGTAGTTCCGAGGTTCATAAATCTGGTCGCCATAAGCGAACGTAGTCGGCTCGTCCATGATCATCGTGGCAGGAGTAAAGACCGGATTGCTCCCGTCAAGGCCGGTATTGATGGCTGCAGCATAAACGAACGGCTTGAAAATCGAGCCCGTGGGGCGGCTTGCTACCGCATGGTCTAACTGGCTGAACGCATAGTTCCGGCCGCCGACAAGCGCCAGCACCTCGCCGGTGTGGGGATCCATCGCTACCAGGGCCACTTGTGCGTCTGGCCCGGGCGCTACCGTAGTTTCATATTTGTTCTTGGCAATCCGCACGCGTTTTGTGCGGCGCTTTTTTACCAACTGGTCCACCAGCTTCATTCCGCTCTCAACTGCCTGGGCCGCAGCCTTTTGCAGGCTGGGATCGATCGTCGTGTAGATGCGGTATTGCTGATCGTTCATTTCATGTTCGTTCACTTTGCTGACGACAGTGTCCCGGACCAAATCCACAAAATAAGGCGCATCGCTGGCTTCCACATTTGGAGGCGCAAGCTTCAACGGGGTGGCCTTCGCTTTTTCCGCTTGGTCTCTGGTAATGGCATGGGTTTCCAGCATGCTTTCGATCACCAGGTTCCGGCGCTCGAGTGCGCGTTCGGGGTGCCGGTAAGGAGACAGGTAGCTTGGGCGCTGAATAATTCCGGCAATCAGCGCCGCTTCCGGCAAGGTAATGTCTTTTAGGTCTTTGTTGAAGTAAGCCCGCGATGCCTCGCCGAAACCGTTGATAGTGAATGAGCCGCGCTGGCCCAAATCTACCCAGTTCGCGTACATCTCGAATATCTGCTGTTTGGTGAACTTCTGTTCGAGTTCTTCAGCAATCAGCATTTCCGTGAGCTTGCGCTTGATGGTTTTCTGAGGAGTAAGAAAAAATCCGCGGGCAAGCTGCATGGTAAGGGTGGATCCGCCTTGTTCGCGGCGCTGATGGATAACGTCACCCCAGAAGGCTTCCGCCATGCGCACAAAATTTACTCCGCTGTGCTCAAAAAATCTGCGGTCCTCAATGGAAACTACCGCTTCCACCATCACTTTCGGAATTTGGTTATACCTCACCACTTGCCGCTTGGAACGTCCCGCGTCAAACATGGAGGTGATCATCACGGGCTCAAGTTCGTAAGCTTGCAGGTCGCCGGTCTTGCCGGTGATGCTGGCAACTTTTTCGTCAGTAAAACGAATAGTCGCTGGTTCGGGGCTGTGGTACGACTGGGGCCCGGGGGAGACTACGATTCCATCTTTGACAAGCCGGTAGGTTCCCATTTGGGATTGCCCATCAGGCTCCGAATAGCCCGCTCTGCGAAGTTCCGCAACGATCTCCTTAGGGGAAATTTCCTCTCCGAGTCGCACAGTGCGGGGAAGCGCATAGATTTTTGCTGAATTGCTGAATATGGGGTTCTGGAAACGGGCCTGAATAATGTGGTCGTACTTGACGTAAAAGTAGGAAAAAAAGGCGATTGCCACAACCGCAAGAATAAGAAATACGGCGCCGCCAATTTTAAGAATCGGATCGCGCGACCAGGCGCGCTTGCCACCGCTCGGGCCGCCATCCTGTTTCTTCGGGATTCTAAGTTTAATGGCCACAGTAGTGGTCGGCCCCGTTTGCCTTGGCGATCTCGTTCCCGCGAGGGCATCCGAAAGACAATTATAGATATTTTATCGGAGTTTTTGCGCTGCTCCATTGCCGCAATGGTGGCAATGCAGATGCATTCTCTAACTTAAGATGCGTGATTGAGATGCCGCGCTGGTTCGCCGTCGCGGATCAGTAAAAGCCCTTATTCGTGGAAGAAGGATTGAAGTGCAAGTCGAAAGGGTAAATCGGCGCGCTGATATGAACGTCGTACTTGACGTTAATTGAAACCGATCCTGTTCCCATTCCTCCCGAGCGCACGACTTTGACATCGGGTTCGGCGAGCGAAATGTCGTATTGTTTTGCGTCGGTAATAACCTGGGCGCGGATGTCGTCTTCGGAAATTGGCTTGTAGGTGCTGTCCAGCGCCTCACGGGTAATGATGTCTTGAAATTCGTAGTTCGAATAGTAGGGCGGAACAACTTGAATTCCCAGATAAATCATCACTACGATGACTGCGATGCCAAGAATGAGTTTTAACGTATCCATGCTGCTCCAACCGCCCCAAAAAGCCAAAACTTCAATTCGCTGGTATATGGTTCCCGAGTAAGCGGATAGTAGCATTGCGAATTTGTGGTGTCGAGACACAGGACAGTGCCGAGATACCTTTGGTAACGTCGGGCGCCACGACGATCCCCAAAATAGCGAACCTGACGAAGTGGTGAAGCGCGGAAAACGCTAGACGGGAAACGGCCGCTCATCTCCCTGAGCTGGAGACAAAGTGCTTACCGCTGAGGGCTTTAGCAGAGGCCATCCCTTTTTAAGCACGTAGTCAAGCCAAGCCCCCGCTGCCTGAGAGGTGAGCACTGCTGCTAGCACTAGAGTGGTGTAGAACTTTGGGCTGATGATGCCGGCATCAAAGGCCACGCTCGCCAGGACGATTCCAGGGCCGCCACGGGCGTTGGTTGTAATCGCCAGATTGATTAAATCAAGCCCGCGAAATCCCGCGAACCGGCCCGCCAAAGAAACCGAGAGGATTTTAATGACACAACTGCCAATAAGAAATGCGCCCAGCATCCACCAGGATAGGCCCTGGACCAAATCGAGTTTCATTCCCACCAATGCGAAGTACACGGGAATGAAAAATGCGAATGAGACTTTTCCGATCGCATCGAGGGCTTCAGCGAAAATCCGGCGCTTCTTGTGAACGACTGCAAAACCGGCGAGAAAGGCCGCGAATACTAAACTGACATCAAGAGCGCCGGCGACTGCGCAATACGCCAGCAGAACGGCAATCGCATATGCGACAGGAGATTGCTGCGCGAACACATTAAAGCGGGACTTATTGATTCGTTTTACCAGCCGCGGAACTATAGTTAGGCCAAGCACAAAAAATCCCACGGTGACGGCCAAGTGATAGGACATTTGTCGCGGGTGCAGTACCGTTTTACCCGCCATCGCGGTTGCCACCGCCAGCGCGAGCCACAACACAATATCTTCGAGCACGGCCACACCTAAAACCAGCCGCGCAAAACGAGTGTGAAGAATTTTAAGATCGGCGAAGATTTTTGAGACCACCGGAACGGACGTTACGGCCACCCCGACAGCCAAAATAATTGTGAGGGAGACGCTGTTGCCATTCGGCCCGGCAAGGGCAGGGCGAACAATCCAGGGTCCGAACACGAGACCCAAAACGAAAGGTATGCCTGTTCCTACAATCGTGAGCCAACCCACCTCACGGCGCTCATCGCGAGTGAACAGTTGCTGAGTTTCCGCGCCGGAGAGAAACATCAAAAGTAGAAGGCCAAGCCAGTAAACGAAATTCAGAATATCGCCCTGGTGTTTCGCCGCATCATTCAGGGCTGAAGCAAAATGAAGCCGTCCCAATAGGCTGGGGCCTAGCACAATGCCTGCCAGAATTTCGCCCACGACCTTCGGTTGCCGTAGTTTTACGAAAAGATACCCCAGCAACTGGGCCAAACCCACCAGCAGCAAAAGTATAAGAACAATTGACGTGAGATCGGCGTTGGACAAGGGGATTCTCGCGCACATAAGATGCTTCCCTTGTTCTAAGGTTGGATGGGTCGACAGAGGCAAAGTCTTTTCAGCCTCTTACATCAAATCGATGCCCCACAAATCATGTAAGTGGATGATTCCATGGAGTGCGCCAGTCTCATCCACGACGGCCAACGAAGTTATTTTCTTCTCTTCCATCATGGCCAGTGCTGTGACGGCGAATTCGCCTGGAAGAATCGTCCTGGGCTCGCGGGTCATGCATTCGCCCGCATTCAGATCCAAGGCGTCCTTGCCGCTTTTTTCCAGCAATCGGCGCAAGTCTCCGTCGCTGATGATTCCGACAAGCTTTTCGCCGTTTACGACCGCCGTCATACCAAGTTTCTTGCGCGACATCTCATAAATCACGTCCGGCATCTTTGTGGATGGCAGAACTCTGGGGACCGCGTCGCCCGAGTGCATGAGCGCTTCTACTCGGGCAAGCCGCTTGCCTAATTTCCCGCCAGGATGCAGGTTGGCGAAATCTTCTTCCTTG
>Ga0134125_10000527_pt1 | contig 51360 bp, 40 predicted proteins | sample KB31751_FD_96464 | JGI IMG/M metagenome (GOLD analysis project Ga0134125, IMG submission 96464) | Terrestrial soil microbial communities with excess Nitrogen fertilizer from Kellogg Biological Station, Michigan, USA - KB3-175-1 | ecosystem: Environmental > Terrestrial > Soil > Unclassified ... | reverse complement strand
CCGCTCCGGTAGAGGCGCTCCCCCTGCTCTCCATACGGGTGCGGTACGAACCGCTCCGCCGTCAATTCCGGCTTGTGCAAATAGCCGCGCGCTAACCCTCCTCCTCCGATGTATAGTTCCCCCACCACTCCTAAGGGCACCAGTTGCAGCTCTTCGTCCAGGATATAGACCTGCGTGTTCCCGATCGGCCGACCGATTGGCACCGTAGAGTCGGGCGCCACGTTTCGTTCCTTGCTCAAATCAGCGATTAAGACTCCCACGGTCGTTTCAGTCGGACCATAATGATTGATGACCCAGGAGTCAGGAGCCAGTAAGCGGACCTTCTCGACCAGATTCCAAGTCAAGGGTTCGCCGCCGATTACCAATCTCTGGCGCGGCAAAAGACCGCCTGGTGACGCAGACTTGAGCAATGCATTCAGATGGGTAGGGGTGATCTTGAGGCAATCAATTCGCCACTTCCGAAGGTAAGCGGCTAAAGCAATTGGATCAGCGCTTCGCTCCGGCGAAATGATGTGCAACGAACCACCTCTACAGAGCGAAGGGAAAATGACGGTATTCGCTAAGTCGGTGCCGAAGGACGAGACCATGGCGTAAGCGGCTTCTGGCTCCAGCCTCAGAATGCTGACGATCTCATGAAAGTAGTTGATCAATTGACGGTGCTCAATCGCGACGCCTTTAGGCTTCCCGGTTGAGCCAGAGGTGAATAACACATACGCCAAGTTGCTGTCCGTTACGAAAGCTCGTGGGTTTTCGATGCTCTCTTTGTTGAGAGATTCCTGCTCCTCGTCGAGACAGAGAATCTGTGCGGCACACTTTGGCAGAAGGGCTGCCAAATGCTGTTGAGTTACGATCACTAACGGATCGATATCGTTCAGCATTAGTCGCAACCGTTCACTCGGCTGCATCGAGTCAAAGGGAACATAGGCGCCGCCTGCTTTCATCACCGCCAGCATGCCGACGACCATCTCTGGAGAACGCTCCATAAAGAGCGGCACTTGGACTTCAGGTCCCACGCCTAGACGAAGCAAACGATGGGCCAGCTGATTGGCACGCGCATTGAGCTGCGCATAGCTTAAAGATTGGGTTTCAAAGATGACCGCAGTCTGTTTCGGGACGCGCTCGACTTGCGCCTCAAATAAATGATGAAGGCAGTTCTCCAAGCGCCGTGTCTGTCTCAGCCGACCAAAGATGGTTAATAGCTGCTCCTGCTCTGCCTGGCCCACGATCTGCAACTGACCGTTGCGGCAGAGTGGTTCCTCGACAGCGTTCTTAAGGAGCGTTCGAAACTCTTCGCTGAGACGACTGACAGCGGCGGGCGAAAAGATATTGGCGTCGTAATGAAAATCTAAAGTGAGTAGATCCTCTCTTCTAACGCAGGAAAGCTTAATTTTGAAACGATCAGTGCAGATATATTCCGACTCTGCTGAGAGCCTCAGGTTTCCGATCGAATGTGCGGTTGGCCGAACCTCAAAATCGAAACAGAAATGGCAAAAAGGCTCACCTGAATGCTCCGCACCCGCAGCCTTTAGATCTTCCCACGAGAAGAACTCCTGCCACTCGCAAGCCTTCTCGATAGAGGCGCAGGTCTGCCGGCAAAGATCTATGAATGCCTTTTCGCCAGACTGATCCGACTGAATTGGCACGTATTTCGACAAAGGGCCATAAGCCTGTCGCAATTCTGGATACTCTCGACCGTCACAGGCGATACCGACCACAACCCAATCTTGTCGGGTGAGCCGCCCGAGAAGGATTTGCCAGCAAGTGAGCAAGATGCCTTCGGCAGAGATATCGTGTTGCTCCGCCAGGCGGTCAATCTCAACTATGACTTCCGAACCGTTTGCAATGGTGATCCGCCGAACGACGAAGTCGGTGCAGTGGCCTGCCCTCATTTCATCAGGGAGCTTGAGATTAGTCTGGATCGAGAAATCCTGCCGTTGCCAGTGTTGTCTTCCACTTCCGGTTTCGCCGGCTTCGAGCAGATCGCTTTGCCACTCGGAGAGATCGGCATACTGCGGCGCCTCTTCGTCGTCATCATCCGACTGAAGATTCGCGTACGCGCGACCAATATCGTTCACCAGTAAATCAAGGGTTCTCGCATCGGCACGAAGCGCGGGAACGTCGAGCAGCAAATAGTGACTGGTCGACGACAGCTTAACGAGCGACAGGAAAAAGAGTGGGCCACTCTCCGGAATGAGGGACTGTTGGCGAAGCCGGGTGCAGAGGGACTTCAGCTCAAGTTGTTGCTCGTCGTGAGAGAGAGCCTGAAGGTTGAACTCCACAATGACCGGCTCCAAAGAGGTTACGACTTGCAGCGGGAAGTCCATTTCCGGCGCGCTATGAAAAGCTGTTCGTAGGATCTCGTGACGGCTCGCCACTAAGCAGCAGGCTTTTCTGAACTGGTCAATTTCCAATCCACCTTCAATGAGCACAGCACGCCGCACGTGATACGACGGTTCAGCAGTCTCCTGCAGCAGCGACCATACATGCCTCTGTTGCGGCGACAAGCGAAACCCTTCAACAGTCTCTTTTGCCATCATCGATCCTGTTTTTATTCAGCGTCTCTTGACTGAGTGGGCCTCGGCCATCCCGACCAGCACCTGCCGCAACCCGGCGAACGGCAAACGTCCGTGAGCGGTGAGCATGTTGTCCAACAGTAAGATGTCTCCGTCTAGCCAGGGGAACGTCACTGTCTCGCGCCGGTAAGCTTCGCGAATCTCTCCCAGCACTGATTCTTCAATCGGCGAACCATCGCCGTAGTAAGCGTTGCGCGGCAACGAATCAGGGCAAAGGCTCAAAAGCGTTTCCTGGACTTTCGGGGCCAGGCTCGAAACGTGAAATAGATGTGCCTGATTGAACCACAACCTTTCTCCGGTGCGGGGATGCTCAGCTACCGCGGGACAGATTTGACGAGTGCGTAAGCGACCATCGGAGCCCCATTCGATTTCTATCCCCTCACCCTGGCAATAGCTCTCGACTGCTGTCGTATCGTTAGTTTGGAACACGTCGCGCCAGGGTAGATCAATTTCCTCACCATAGTTACGCACGTACATCACCTGCTTGCGCATAAAACGCTCGGTAACCTGAGGGCTGATCCGACGAGTGACCTGACGGCTATCCGCTAGCGGCGTTTCGCCTCCGTGCGCGGCCGCGCGGACACAGAAGAAGCCGATCTTCATCGGCCACATCCGTGCGTAAGACATCTCGTTATGTAAGGGAATCGTCTGATCGGCAGGATATTCCGTTGAGGTATAGATCCTGCCCTCAACCTGGCTACGAGGTGTGGAACGATAATCGTAGCGAAGCAGCGGACCGGCAATCGCCGCAATGAACTGCTCGAACTCAGCCGCCAGCTTGAGCTTGAAGTGACGAAGCAGCAAGCCTCCGTGCTTGAGCAGGGCGCGCTGAATAAAGTCGCGGTTATTTGCCGCCCAGACGGGCAGCTTCAGGTCTCGGATCGCAGGCTGAACCAGGAGAGGCAAGTCGTGGCCTGCTATTAGAGGTTCAGTCTTAACCAGGCGCTCGGTTTCCAGCGACAGTGGTCGTCGCCTGGTCTCTTTAAAACTCTTATGACTGGCGTTTTCGGAATATCGCTTCGTCAAGTTCCGAGGTCCTTTCTCGGTTAAAGCCGAACGACTCTGCGCTTCGCGCTTCTTAGCCGGCCGCGAGTTGACTCTTTGAGTTCCCCGGCTGCGCTCGCGATCTGTTGACGCTCGGCTTCGACCACTATCTTCCTTAAGTCGCTCAATCTGTCTGCCGCACCTGTTCCGATCCGACTCAAAATGGCTTCAAAGCCCGCGGATATCCGCACAATGGTTTCGTGCCTGAATAAATCTGTGTTGTAGTTGAATAAGCAACACAAGCCATCGCGCCCCGCCCAAAGATTCGCCACCAGGTCGAAGTGAGTTGCTCCGATATCCACGTTAAGAGGTTCAACGATGAGGTCGGCGAGCTGCCACTCCGGTTGGGGGGCGTTCTGAAACGCGAACTGCACTTGATAGAGTGGCGTGCGATTCACTTCACGCTTCGGCCGTAATTCTTCAACTAGTCTGTCGAAAGGCAAATGTTGGTGAACGTGAGCTTCTAAGCTGACCTCGCGCGTGCGTTTCAATAACTCGGAAAAACTGGGATTCCCCGCAAGGTTCGTTCGCAACACCAGAGTGTTAACAAAGAAGCCGATCAGCCTTTCGGTCTCCACCAAGTGGCGCCCGGCGGTAGACGAGCCGACCACGATGTCCTCGGCGTTTGTGTAGCTGTGCAGGAACGCTTTGAAACTGGCCAGGAGCAACATAAACAGCGTCACTCCTTCATCAAGCCGACGCGCTTTCAATCTGTTCGTGGCGTCTGCCGATAGCCTTAGCAAGTGGCGCGCTCCATGAAAGCTTGCAGTTTCCGGCCTGGGGAAGTCGGTGACCAACGTTTGCTGCGGCAAATCAGCTAACTGCTGTTTCCAGTAACTCAGGTCGGTAGCCAAACTTTCACCAGACAAATATTCTCTTTGCCACAAGGCGTAATCTGCGTACTGAATCGGCAACTCCTCTAAGGGCGACTCTCCGCCCGCACAGTAGGCGGCGTAAAGCGCGGCCAATTCCTCGCTGAAGATGCCCATACTCCACCCGTCGCTGACGATGTGGTGCATGACCAGCACCAGCATATGCTCGGCGCTGCCAAGCTTAAGCAAGCTGGCCCGCAGCAATGGGCCACCACGGAGATCAAAGGGCCGCTGAACGACCTCGGTAATCAGTTGTAGTGCCTTGAGCTCGCGTTCGTCTGACCCGCTATCCGGCAGGTCTACACGAATGAGTCCAGGAGGTTGACACGGTTCAATTATTTGCACTGGCTGACCGTCTATGATCTTAAACCAGGTGCGCAAAGACTCATGCCGCCGCACAATTTCAATCAGGCTCCGCTCCAACGCAACAATATTAAGGGGCCCCTTCAGGCGTAGTGTCTTGGCTAAGTTGTAGGCGACATTTCCCGGCTCTAACTGATCCAGAAACCAGAGCCGCTGTTGAGAAAAAGAGAGCGGGCATGGGCCCTCGTGCTCTCTTCGACGAACTTGTGGGTTCAAGCTGGCATAACGAATGCCGGACGTTTGTTCTGCAAGCTCGGCTAAAGTCGAGGTGTTGAAGAAAGCACGCAAAGGCAACTCCACCCCGTGTCTTGTTAGCATTCGCGCCACCACGCGCGCGGCCAACAACGAATGACCGCCCAGCTCGAAGAAGTTATCCTCCCGGCCCACCGACGCGATTCCCAACACCTCGGCCCAGACGTTTGCCAGGTGACGCTCCACGTCCGTTTGCGGGGCACCGAGGGAGTCCACCTGGGTTTCGTGCACGAGAGGCTGCGAGGCGCGGAGGGCGAGCCGATCTACTTTGCCGTTAGGTGTCAGCGGCAACTTCGCGATGAAGCAGAAGCGGCTGGGAAGCATGTATTCCGGCAAGCGTTGGCGAAGAAACCGGCGCAGCGTCGCGGCCGACAACGATGAATGGGTCACCAGATAGGCCACGAGCTGCTGGTCGCTTCCTCGTCCTTCCGCCAACACCACCGCCTCACTCACACCACCGTGTTTCCGCAGGACGGTTTCCACTTCTGCTAACTCTACTCGATAACCGCGCACCTTCACCTGATAGTCCGCTCGTCCTATAAACTCTACTTCGCCGCTTTCGCTAAGGCGCGCCAGGTCTCCTGTCCGGTAGAGCCGCTCGCCGCCTCGCTGCCCGTACGGGTGCGGGATAAATCGCTCGGCTGTTAAATCCGGCCGGTGCAAGTAGCCGCGCGCCAGGCCCGCTCCGCCGATGTAGAGTTCGCCCACTACGCCTATGGGCCGCAATTGCCAGTGTTCATCGAAGATATAAGCTTCGGTATTTGTTATCGGCCGACCGATTGAAATGCCACTTGCCGGATGTTTTGAGAGGGTGGGGTCATGCCAGGTCGCATCCCAAACTTCCGACGTGCCATATAGGTTGTAGAGTACACTCGTTGGCATTAGTGTTTGGAATTTCTGAAATAATTCAGTCGTGAGTGGCTCGCCGCTCGTCACCCAGAACTTCAGCGCCAGTAGTCGTTGTTGTAAATCGGGAAAGGTGTCCAAGAGCAAACCGAGCAGCGAAGGGATAACCCAGATGCGCGTGACGCCGCGAGTGGCCAGAATCTTCACGAATGCCACCGGGTCAATCGTTACCTCTGGCGGGATGATGACTGTCGGCACGCCGCGCAGCAGCGGCCCGAACAACTCCCAGATTGAGTCCACAAAGCTCAGGGCAGTTCGTTGGCAGCAGAGCTCTCCCGGCTGGAACGGGTAGGCCTCCCACATCCACATAAAGCGATTCAACAACTGCCGGTGATCTACCGCGATACCCTTAGGTTGCCCTGTCGAACCCGAGGTGAAAATTACGTAAGCCATGTTGTCGGCGGCTGGGTACACCCCAGGATTAGCTCCGTCATGTTGAGCGATAACTGCCGCATCCCGGTCCGTGCAAACAGTGGCGGCTTGATCCTTTGCCAGTGACGCATATTTCTCACGAGTCAGGAGAACCGTCACAGCGGCGTTCTCTAACATAAAGGTAAGCCGTTTCTTGGGGTAACTGGGCTCTAAAGGCAGATAGGCGGCGCCGGTCTTGAGGATGCCCAGCAAGGCCACGGTCAAATCCAAAGACCGTTCAAGACAAAGGCCAACTGTCATTTCCGGCTTGACGCCAAGACTGCACAAGTGGCGCGCTAACAAGTTTGCGCGCCGGTTCAGTTCCGCATAGCTCAACCATCCATCACCGTAGAAGAAAGCGGGCGCCTGCGGACTCTTCGCAGCCTGCTCCTCAAAGAGTTGCACAACACTGCGTTCGGCAAAGTCGTCTCGTTTAGTGCGGTTGCACGTAACTAACTGTTCGTGGCGCTCACTCGCGGTCAATAAGGTCAGGTCGGATAAACGTTTTGTCGGATTAGCGATGATGTCCTCAACCAAGACCTTGAAGTTTTTAATCAGGCGGCCGATGGTGGCGGCCTCCAAGAGATCCGAGCGGTACTCAATGACCCCAGACAAATGCTCCGAGTGTTCCGCTAACGCCACGGTGAGATCGTATTTGGCGACCCGCCGCTCGATCCCGAACCCCGGTTTGAACGTAATCTCAAACGTGGTGCAATTGCGATCAGGATCGGGTTCCTCGCGCGTAGGAATATTCTGCAAAACGAACATCACATTAAATAATGGTGAGTGGCTCGGGTCGCGTTCGGGCTGTAGTTCCTCGACGACTTTTTCAAAGGGCACCTCCTGATGCGCGTAGGCCTCCAGGCAGACCTCGCGCACCACTCGCAGCAACTCTACGAAGCGCATCCCGCTCGACAAGTTCGTCCGCAGCACCAACGTGTTGACAGAGAATCCAATCAGGCCTTCCAACTCCAGCCGGTTGCGACCGGCTACCGGTGTGCCAATCGCGATGTCGGCCTGCGATGTATAGTGGTATAACAGCGTCACGTAAGCGGCCACGAGGACCATGAAGAGCGTCGCGGACTCGCGTCTAGCCAACCCCCGCAGCCCGAGGGTTACCTCCGCGTCGATCGTCACCTTTTGATGGGCCCCGGAAAAAGTTTGCCGCTCCTCTCGGGGACTGCTGGTAGGCAGTTTCAACCGGGCGGGAACTCCCGCTAGTTGTCGTCGCCAGTACTCCAGTTCTCGTTCCAGCTGCTCGCCTTGCAGTTGCGCGCGCTGCCAGACAGCGTAATCAGCATACTGAATGGGGAGCTCGGCGAGGGGTGACGGCAGTCCCGCGCTATATGCGCCGTAAAGTGCTGCCAACTCCCGGCTAAACAAGCCCATACTCCAACCGTCACTGACAATGTGGTGCATGATTAGTACCAGTACATGCTCCTCTGCACCAAGACGCAGCAAATTGGCGCGCAGCAACGGACCCCGACTCAGGTCAAACGGACGCTGTGCTTCAGCGCTCGCCAACGAGCGCGCCTCCAGGACACGCTCGGGTTCTGAAAGCGCAGTCAGGTCAACGAACTGCACAGGCAAACGCAGGTGCAAGTGGATGACTTGCTGCGGCTCGCCATCGACTGCCGCGAAGGTGGTGCGCAGGGACTCATGCCGCTGGACCATGTCGTTCAGGCTTCTCTCCAGCGCGGCCCGATCGAGTTGCCCCACAAGCGACAGCGACTGGAAAATATTGTAGGCGGGATTGCTTGGTTCCAATTGATCGAGAAACCAAAGGCGCTGCTGGGCGAATGAGACGGGGAAAGCAAAAACCTCGCCTTCCACTGCAGGATCGGACGTTGCGGGAGTTTCCAAAAGTAACCTCCTCGTTATTCCTCAGCCCTACCTCGTTTTGGTTTCGCCGGTACTTCTTAAATCTATGCATGTAGAAAGAATTCGAGAATCTGTTTATCAAGCAATTCAACTAATGGCAAGGTTGGTTTGGAGCTGATCGCATTGCGGCACAGACGGTCTGCGTGGATTCACAAAAGCGTAATAGGCTGGCAAAAAGAAATGACAGCTTGCTCGCCTTTTAACCGTCTTTGGAAAGGGTGCCTAACTCTTCGCCAATTGCCCGCAAGAGTGAGACCCGGGATTGGTGCAGGAAAAAATGGTTGCCCGACAGTATGTGTATGCTGAAAGCACCGCTGGTCTGTTCACGCCAGGCGCTGAGATCGTCGTAAGAAACTTTGTCATCCTGCTCACCGCCGAAGACCGAGAGCGGGCAGTCCAGCGGTTCTTCAACCTGATAAACATATGAGTCGCAAACCGCATAATCTGCGCGCAGTGTCGGGAGAATTAATTGCATCAACTCGCGGTTTTTGAGAATCTCGCGTGGGGTCCATCGCAAACGACGCAGTCTTTTGACCAGACCCTCTTCAGACTCGTTAAGGACCGCCTGATACTTAGCCTGTAGTTGTGGGGCGCCGCGGCCAGACATGAACAAATGAATCGGTTGTTTGTTCTTGTGCCGCCTTAGTTGCCGCGCCAGCTCGAAGGCGATCAATGCCCCCATGCTGTGACCGAAGAAAGCAAACGGCAGGTCCAAAAAGGGATCAACGGCTTGAAGCAGGATCTGAAGCAAAGGCGCCAAGCTGGTGAACGGTTCTTCTCCTAACCGGCCCTCACGACCTGGAAGCTGAACGCGGCAGAGATGCACCTGCGGCGGTAACCCGTCTTCCCATGATCGATAGATCGAAGCGCCGCTGCCTGCATAAGGAAAACAAAAGAGACGCAGGGCGGCGCGGCCGCGCAACTTCGGCCAGACTAACCACTTGTCCATCTGGTTACTTGAGTGAACTGAAGCCATGCGAAGCAAATCCTGGTCACCTGCGTTCCGACACGATAGTTACCTGCCGCTGACCTTCGGATATTAACGGACAATTTAAAGAACTCAAGCCGGACTATCGCTTGTACAAACTTAATTTTTCGACGCCGGCAAACGTAATCACAGTTTCAGCGACCTGGTGCACAACTTAATTTCAGCGATTGCCGCTTATGCGAGCTTGAATAAAGGACTTACAGCTTAGTTAGGACACACTTAATTTTCCAGGGACATTGATAGCTAGTCTGAAACCAGTTCTTCGAGAAAGGTCAAATCCATATTTCGGTCGAGAGTGGTCTTTCTGAACCTTGTCCTCATCGGTGGCGTGTGAAAGGTCAGTACTGTTTGCAGTCCTTGCCATCACTGCTCACGATAACGATGAACCGCTATCCCCTTGAGTTTCGTTTTGAAAACTATTAACTGGCTGTTGAAGATTTTCATCTGTTACGGATAGTTGTCACCAAAATACGTTGCCTCTGTCTGAATTCAAAATTCAGTCTCGAAAGCTACCTCAGGCTGCCTAGGGTTTCATTTTCATAGCCAACCCTATTACTCAGAACCTGATTTTGAGGTAAGTAATGATGAGTGAACTCAATTGGTCGAAAATTACTTCAGGCGAGTTTGAAGTCTTCACTTTCTCCCTCGTAGAAGCCTTGGGCTTTGATGAACCCGAGCGCGTCGCTGGCTCAGGTGACATGGGTGTTGACATCGTCGCTTACCAACCTGCGATGCTCCCTGGAATCCGTTTGAAGAGTCGTGAGTGGGTCTTCCAATGCAAGCGTGTACTGAGCCTAAAAAAGGCCGATATTACGGACGAACTGGAGAACTTTGCCGCAAGAAAGATTGACACCTGGATGCTTGTCACTACCGTCGATCCGTCTCCAGGATTTAGGCGTTGGTTCGAGACTCTCGGAAAAAGTCAACGGTACCCGTTTCACATACAGGCGTGGTGGAAGAGTGATCTCGAACGTTACACGCGAATGCACGCAGAAACCCTCATTAGGTCTTTGCCAACAAACATAACCGAGTCACTCGATCTGCGTTTTGTCCTTCCTGAAAGCCCGGGTTCCTATGAGGTTGTACTGGCAAAACTCCGACTCTTGGCGGATTCCCAGATCGAGCGATTCGCTCGGGGCAAATACATCCCAAAGCTCTATGTCAATCGGCAATTGCAGGAGGAAATTTCTCGTTTCCTTCTTCCAGATGCACTTATCGCGGCAAACTCGCGTTCATCCTTGATCCAAGCTATTGAATACGCGATGGAGCAATTACGAGAATATCCTGATCGTTATGCTAAGAGAACGACCGAAATAAAGGAGGAACTCGAAACTTTCAAAAGGCAGCGACCGCTAGCCCGTGTCGTAGAGGAGATTGATAAGTTAATAGCGGAACTGACACAAACAATAGCCGTTCGCTTGAAAGTAAAGCATGCAGGCAGTCTGTTGATTGCCGAAGTGCTCAGGAAGCTGGAAGAGCTATTGCAAAAGACGCGCAACCTGCCAACTGGATCCTACTTTAACAACATCAAGGCTTTCGAATCCTTATTTCAATTCTTTGAACTAATCGAATCATTCCTGGCACAGAAACTTAAAAGTAGGGAGCATCTTGCTGAGAGCCCTTCGCAACTGTCCGAAGGGGAGCCACCCAAGGTTTCCTCCCGACCGCCTGAAATTCAAATGTTATCAGACGACGGTTTCATTGAAAGTTTTCACGAGAAGCTTCAAGAGATTATGACCTCGGGTCAGATGTTCCTTCGAAACACTCTCGTCCTGGTGGACAGGGCTGGGGGTGGCAAGACGAATTTGATTTGTCACTTAGTACAAACCTTAGCGTCAAAACAGCCTGTTATTCTCCTTTTTGGGAAGGAACACTTTTCGAATCGAGATGGCCTAGTAGCTGCGATTTCTGAGATTCTCAACAAGATGTTCCCTGACTCCTCAGATCACTTTGCAACTTTGGATGGCCTACTAAAAGCGGAGGGTCAATACTTGACCGTTTTTGTTGATGGAATAAACGAAAACCGACAATTGGCGGATCTGGACGCTTCCATTCGCACCTTCTTGGAATGGGCACGTAATCATCGCATCAGAATCATTCTGACTTGTCGCGACATTTATTGGGAGTTCTTTGATTTCGATAGTTGGAGCCATAATGTTTCACAAGTACTGCGCGAAAAACTCAACCAATTTTCTTCAATGGAATATGGGTTTGCTCTGCCTTTATATCTAGACTACTACAACCTTCGCTGCAATTTGGCTCACGAAGCGCGAGAGGCTTGCCACCATCCCCTGCTTCTTAGATTCTTTTGCGAGGCCTACGGATCAATTGAAGGTCCTCTAGTGACTTTGGGAGAAGTTAGCGATATTAGATTGAAAGAGTTGTTTGACGTTTACCTCAAACGAAAAGTGGAGCAAATCAGGACCTATATGGGACATCGGAATGCCGATTCGGTACTTCGCTTTCTCTTTGACTTGGTTTCATTTCTTTTCAAAAAGTTGACTACGGTTATGTCAACAATTGAGATTGAGGAGGCGACGGGTGATCCGGACACCAGTTCCCAGAACTCGCTCTACCTGCGCCTGCTTGATGAAGACATCATCATTGAAGAGCAACCGAGCGCCGAACTGGGCACGAGAAGGGTAAGTTTCGTATACGAAGAATTCATGGAGTACGTGCTAGCTTTGTCCATTGTGAAATTTCCCAAGCGATTCGGTGTCTCCGACGTTAACGGTCTTTTCAAGAAACTAAACACTTCCCTGGAAGGGTGGGTCAATGCTCGCGGAGTTGGAGAATATGTAGCCCTCATGCTCCTCGGGGAAGTCCAGGGATATAACCGGAACGATGCGATTACGTTTCTAAGACTAATGGCTGGCAGCGGTGGAACTTGGAATCGTGGCTTCTGGTCCGTAATCGGCAAGTGCTCGGACCGTAATTTCGGACCGGATTTGTTCGATGAATTCTATGCAGCTGTTGATGGTCTTGAGGACATTACGATAATCGATAAGACTTTAATCAGCTTGTCGCGCTATGACAGCGACAGCGCCAACAAGTTAGCTGCGATTATTCTTTGGACTTTTGCCTTGCCGAAGAGAATAAGTTGGAGCGAATTAAGTCGGTTATCCAAAATGCCAAAAGCAGAATTCGAAATCTTATCGGAACGATTAGCTCGTGAACTTGCGGAAAGGCGATTCGCAGAGCTGCCTGGTACTAAGATATCCTCGCGTCTTTTCAGGTTAGTGAAACCGTTTCTGAATCCGCTCGTCAGAGAGAAGATAGACAGCGCCATCCGAAAATTCGGTTCAGTACGTAGCGTGCACGGCTTCCTATTCGTATCTTGGAAGTATTTTCCTGAACTCAGTCCATTTTTGATTAATGGATTGTATTCCGCGAACGATTCCGTCCGCTCGTTTTGCGCTGATCGTCTTCGCTTTGCAAAATCCTGTCCGCAGCAGGTGACTGACCTTTGCCGAACACTAGCAAAATCTGAATCGGATCCTGAAATTAGTCGCTTGTTGAGTCAATCAAGTTCCTTTTTGCAGAAATACACGCCACCACGCGCCAGGAAACGAGCCAAGATCTAACCACCAAGAATAAGCATGGTACACAACTGAAACTTTACGTGAATCTCGATGTAGAAATACTATTTTCTTTCGACCTCCTTGAGTGCGTAAATCGGGCCATCGGTTCACGGCACGACCCTCAACTGCAAGCGCGAAACTAGCCCGTTACTGGCCGGTTGGTTGGTAGTCTTACGGATTTATCCGAAAAGTCCGTTCATTCGCAGTCGGCCTGAGCGGATGACTGATAATAGCCAAGCGATTCATCGCTGTGGCAAAGCACGAAGATTTTTCTGAGTCCGTGAAACACAAACGACCTATGGGTTGATATTCCTCAAGTTCATCGATCGTCCGTTCCAATGACTAAATGAATCGGTCATCTCACCCAAGCAGTGAACTGCTGGGGCCATTATCAGTCGTACGCTAGGCGGACTAGCAAAAACGACTTAGATTTCAATCTTGGAACGCGCTTGGTCAGTATCTCAAGTCGAGGTACACACGTGGAGGCGGGCAAGATTTTGATCCGACTTTCTATTATTGGCGTCGACGAGCCTTTTGGCGTTTACGGCAATGGAGCGATGCTGGGGGCCGGCACGGAAAGGCTTCCGATTACGTGTTCGACGACTTTCTCGAGGAATCCTGCTGGTAGTTCAGGCTCGTCGGGTTTGCCGTAAGCGCACTTTTCGGGGAACTGCCATTGCGAGTTGACGCAGAATTTGCACGGTCCTTCAGATCGCTTGAAGTGGTTGTTCGTACTGTCGTATTGGAGATTGCCCAGCAAGATCTCTTGCGTGATGCCCTGCCCGATCAGGGTGCTGGGGTCGTACAACTCTTGCATCAAGGGAATGGCCGCTACTGGATATTTCTCGGTCCAGTCTCGTAACCCCTTGGTCACGATTGCAGTATACCCGTCCCCCTTGGCTTTCGGAGCGATGACTCGATCAGCCGCTCGGAGTTCGGCGTAAGCGTCGGGAAACTTGCCGATGAATTCTTGCAACTCATCGGGACTTAGGCGAACGTGGGGTTCGAAGTTGTCGTCATAGGAGAAATGCGGCGAGATAATGATGCGTGCCCTCAGTCGATAGGCTCGACCGTCAACTTCCGTTTGGATGTCGAGATAATGCGGGTCGCGGGCAGTCATTTTCAGCAGGCCGTACACTTCCATCTTGTCCCATAGTTTAGGCGTGATGAACCGCTCAAACATGAGATTGAACATTTGAAATGCGCTTTCACCGCTGAAAACGATGACCTTCGGGTTGCTTTGGATCAACTGCTTGACCACCCAGGCATTTTTGTTCACGCAATTCTCGACGACTTGCGCCTTGTTGATCTCGAACTGGGCTCCCCACCCGGGTGACGCGCAGGCGACCATGTCCAATTGACAGACGTCCTCAGCCATTTCGAGGTTGGGCAGGTTTCTCTGGCTGCGCAACCAGCCGCTGACCTGCTCGAGAATGGGAATCACGCGCTGGTAGTAGCCGACCACATTCTGCTGCACTGGCAGTTCAACGCCATTGGGCAGGTCCATGTAGCCGCCAATTACCTCGCCGCTTTTGAAGGACTGCTCGGGGCCAAACAGCAGCACGAAAGGACGCTCCGGATCCCACCTCTGGATGATTTCGTCCTGCGAGCCGTCCTCATAAACGAGCTTAAACGTCATGTTGCGTGCAGCATTTTCACGTCGCGCAGATTTCAAGTAGCCGGCTTGTTTAGCTCTGATGGCTTCATCTTCCCGGATGTGCTTGCGAATAAACTCGATCGAAAAACTCTCCTGGTGCGTGGTGCGATGCCGGTAATAGTAGGCATAACGCGCAAAGCTGCTGAACAGAGGATAAGCCCAACGAGAACCGTCCGGGCCCGGCCAGAAACCAGTCAAGTTCGGATTGATGCCAATGGTCATTACTGGAGATTTCCGGCAGCCATGCAGGATCTGAGGCTGAGCGATCGCCTGACCCCGGCTGATTCCCGGCACGCTTCGCGCCAGATCTTTGTCCCTGAACTGCTTGTTGGTCCTCTCAAGAAAGACCTCCGGGTAAGCTTTGTTGAAATCGAAAGACGGGTAGGGACCGTAGGGAGCCGGTTGCCAGAACCAGTCGCACGAACGGCATTTCGTCGTTTCTCCAACCAGCCGAACCTCGATGGGTTCGCTGGACAGATCCTCAAAACCCATAAACTCGTTTCCGACAATTGTGTCTATTGGCATTCTTTCTTTCCTTAGGTGGGTTCGGCTGCGGCCTTCTCAAGAATTTCGTTCGGCCCGCCCCAGTGGATTTGAGCCAGGAGCATGCCGTTGTCGCTAATAAGACCGAAAGGTTTGTGCTTGGTATTGTCACCCATGACCCAAACTGCGCCAGGCCTTAAATGCACCGGGATCTTGTCACCAACGCGCTCCAGGACCTCAACCACTCCTGGGTGGTCTTCCTGAAACCTGGCCAAGGTCAGACTTCCTTCGAACAGGTCATCCGGATTCTCGTCGATATCCAGGTATTCGCCATAGACTCCCTCCAGGCAAATAGTCTGCTCGCCTTTGGTATGAAGGTGTAGCGGGAAGGCTACCTCGTCGCCTGGCGCTCCGGTTGCCATGAGAATGGCTACCGCCTCCGCCGTGGTTGGATCCTTTTCCAGCATGACCATGTCGTTGTGACAGCCTACTTGTACTCGCGCTAACTCGCCGTGAAGCTTAACGTACTCACGATAAATGGTCCGCCGGGCGCGCGCATCCATTGCCGGTACTGGTTCAAGAATTTGGAACATCTTAGCTCTCCTTTTATGGAATTATCTGCTCTGGCGGATTGAAATAGATTTTGGTTTTGATGGATGTGGCACACACACGATCCTATGCGTCTGAAGAGTGTATTCAAGAACAACTCTGTTACTTCTTACGTGCGCGAAATTCATCAATAGGTGCAGTCTCAGGTCTCGCGTTCTACCGGGAAACGAGGAACTAGCGGCTGGAACATCGCGCCTATTCTCCAATCACTGCGTGGGCAGGACGGCAAACGAGAAACCGGAGTTCATCACTGTGCGGTCCGTAACGCTCTCCCAGATATGCACGGTGAAGCCTTTGTCGTCGACGTGACCGTAGTTCGCAGTGATAAGGGTTGCGTTCGGATTGTGCTCCGCGGAGACCACGACGCCATAGGCGCCCGCGACTGAATCAGCGAAGATGATGCGGATCTGTCCAAGGGGAGCACCTCCGATCATTTCTAATGACCAGTTATCCGAACCTGAGAGCTTTGTGTACTTACCGCCGTCGTATCCGACAGAACCGTAATGAGTCATATCAGCCATGTGTTTTGCTTTCGCTCAATCGAAGAAAATCTCGCCCGGGTATTCGCGGTGCGTGGGCGGGACGAAGTAGTACGCACCCTCTACGGGCTCAGCAATCCCTTTGTCGGGATCGAGGATGTGATCAACGCCGCGGAAGAGCGGGTTCAGCAACCAGATGTTGTTGATGAACTCGAAACCGGTCTGCTGGATGTTGTTCTGGAAGCTGATAAAGTGGAGGCCATGAATTTTCTTTTTCGTCGCCGGATCGATCTCAATTGAGTTCCCGCCGCGGCGACGAATGCGCGTGTCCTGAATATTGAATAGGTTCTCCTCTCCGGGCTGCAGGGGCGGGAACGGGCCCTTGAACGGGGCCGGGGATCGGTCGCGCATACCGCCGCGGGCCTGGAGGATGTGCGAATCGCGGTAGCCCATGTGCACCTCGGTCGCGCCCGGCTCGGCCTCGAGCAATGCCCCGCTGGGACACTGGAGGACGCGGCCTGTATCTCGGTCACGACCGACCGTACGTTGGCGCGCTTCCTCACCCTTGAAGGTTTTCCCGTATACGTCGGTGAAAGTGAAATCGTCCGCGTTCCACTTATCAACATTCTCGATGTACTTGCGATGGACCATGTATGTTCCACCGTCGTAGCGCGGATCGTCACGATTAGTGATCGGCTCACCCGGGTACGCGGGAGCCGGGTGCGGCAGGTAGATCTTACTCCGATAGTACTGGGGGTTGGTCGCGATTTCGTCATCGAGGTTGCTCTTCGGATCGTGCCAGCCGATGTGGTCGCGCCCGGATCCCGTGACGCTGTCGTGGAAGCGCACCAACTCCAGCCCATTAGGTTCGACCACCTTAGTTCGCACGGCGTCCCAAAACTCGTGCTTCAATGACGCGGGAGGGTTCGATTCAAAGTAGAGGATCAGGTCACTCTCGCAGCTCGACAACCATGAGCGGTAGGCGTCCTTAAGTTCGCTCTCGCTCGGCTCCGACCCCGAAGCGGCGGCGAGCCGGCGCTTTACGAACACGTCATCCCCGGAGGCTGCCATGGTGCGCAGGTAGATTGGTGTGTTCCGGTCCTGCATCCCAAACCGCGTGGGAGCGCGTGGCTTGAACACGCCACCCGGCGGGAAGTTCTGGATAACTTCCTCCTGGCCTCGTTGCTCCAACGGGCCGAGGAAAAACCGAAGTCCGAACGCGACGAGGAGATTCAAAGCGTCTCCACGCTCAGGTTTGACATATTCTCGCCGTACGGCCTCGATGCCTTTAAGAGTCTCGATGACCTTCTCCCGGTCGTCGAACGGGAAGTTTAACTTGGCGATAAGCAATTCGGCCGGTGGGGGTGTGTCGATTCCGGGTCGCAGGTTCATTCTGAAGTCTCCTTAGAAATCTGGTATAGCACGATCATCACCATTGGAACAGCTCGAACCCAGAAAATTTGAACTGGTTGTTCGGGGCAGTCTTGCCTTTCTTTGGCCAGTGCTTCGCGCCGAGTCGCAAGAAGACTGCATCCGCCAACGCGGGGACGGCTACCGAACCCGACAGCACCCAGGCCTGATTGAACTTGTCCCGGTAATACGAATTGTAGATGTAACCATTTCGCGTAAGGCGAAGGTGACCCGTCGGGCTGTCCTTCTTTGCGTAACCCACATCGCGCCCGTAGTTGTTGTACAAGTTCGACGATTGGGGTACCGCTTTCTGCGGTTTCGTTGGGTCTTCAACGACGAAAAAAATCAGCCCGGGGCCGTTGTTCCAGCCGATGCGGAACCCGTCGTCCTCGTCGCGTTCGCTGCTCGCATACGGCGGCGCCCCGTGGACGTCAAAGGTTAGGTTGGGTTGTTGGTATCCGGCATCGATGTGAAGGGCAGCCAGCTCGAAGGTCGTACCCTGGTTGGGATTCGCGACCTCGAAGGACATTCGCGCATCGAACCCGCCATGGATCGAGAAAGCGGTGAACGCCGCCGCGCCGGAGTACTCCTTACCCTCAATCTTAATGTGCAGGCCGTCATTCACTTCAATACTCGCCTCATTGTTGGGACGGGAATGGCCGAGCACCCAAAGGTCCTTATTGACCTGCGTCCCGGCGAAGTCATCGCTGGCGATCATACCTCGGCTGTGCATGAGCTCGTGCAATTCGATGACAGCTGGCACCGCGTATCCGGCAACACCCGCCGAGCCGGCCAGCGTGGTGTACTCCTCGGGCGACGGCGCCCGGTATCCGGCAGTGGGAATGACCAGAAGCTGGGCCGCGCCGGACTTATAGCCCACCGCGCGATCCGCAGTGACCCTGACCATGGACGCCCCTGATTTTTGAGCCTCCTTTGCAGCATCGTCCGCGGACGAACCAGGATCGGGCAGTAAACACTTTTCGGCGCTAGTGCCCACGTGGCTGAGGGTCTCGGCGTTGCCCGCGATCACCGTCCTTCCGGTCAATGCGAAACGATTGAGCACAGCCAGGGTCGCCTCGACATGCCCTTTGGATGCTGCCTCGCCGGCAGTACCCAGGCTGATCAGCAACCGCGTGCGGCGCCCGAGCAGACGCAGGACCTCTTCGAGAGTCGGATGGTAGAGGGCATCCTGGGGGTTGTTCTGCACCCACGGTTTGTCCTCTCCCCTGCTTGAGGTTTCCTTGTTGTTATCGTCGAGGATCATAGATTGAAACGTGGAGCCGGCGTCGAGTTTGCGCACCTCCGCGGCGGTGAGTTCGGAGACGCGCTTCGCCTGACCGGTGGTCTCCTCCAGTGAGTCCGTGCCGCTGCATACCACCACACCGTCCGTGGTTAGCTGCGCGCCCACGATCAAACCGTCGGCTGCGGCGCCCAAGGCGCCCCAGTAGGCTACGAGCGTGTCGCGTGGCGCACAATGACTAAGGCCACCGTCGGCCCAGATTAATTGTCTATGCATTTTGGTTCTCTCCTATTTGGCGGATACAAAAGGTCAATACGTTACCAGGACTTGAGGACTGAATTCGTCTTGTTCCTGTTGAATTCTTCATTCGATCTCGAGGGTGTTGATAGCTTTCTAGATCAGCGGCTTTTCTCAAGACGGCGCAGAAATTGGACATTCCAAGCTTCGCCGCCAACAATTTCCTTCGGCCCCGGATAAGCCTGATAAAGGCTCGCAGGCACCTGGATCGACTCAAACGAGCTAGACATGTGCACGACTTTGTCCTTAGCAAGATCCTGAATCAGCGACGTCTTCGCTGATCCGGGATCTTTCCAGTGTTCCCAGTAGACGAAGTAATCTGACGCAACGACCACGATCGCGCCGTCCAGGCCGGGCAGTGCTGCGGCTTGAATTCTGGTGATCGTTGCGGTGACGTTGTTCAGAAACTCATCCTCGGACGAGGACTCAGCACGAGAAGCTGCCAGCACGTTGACGTGCCCCAATTGCCAATCGATATTTTTGTCGATCAGAAAATACGGTTTCTCGCGCTCCAGCACACCGGAAAATAGCGATGGCCAGTCGCTGGTAGAGCGGCGCGGAGGTGTAAAACTGAATACCGTGCCGTGCAGATCCGCATATGCTCGGCCTGCGATTGTGTCCTTGGCGCTGTTGTAGTCTTGCTGGCTCTCGTAGAAGACTAGTGCAATTTCGTCCGGCACTCCATTGGGCACGGTTGTCGGCAGCACCGCGGGCAGATACGCCGTCAAGCCGAGCGGTGCTTGAAATTGGGGTGTACCAGGAATGAAGGTGGTGCGAAGTTTTTCCTTAAATTTGGTCCTGGGTGTAGGCTCGAGACTAAAGCCTCGCCAGACGCGAACCGAATCAGGCCGCACCGGGATGCCGAGCGTTCTCCGTTTCCGCCGCCATCGTCGCACCCGCTCGCCGAATTCCAACATGTAGCTCCGCAGTACGGTCATACGTTCGCGGTAGGGCGTGTCGGAACTTACCAACAGATTGCTTCGCAGGACACCGAATTTCTTGAAAGCTGCTTCCAACTGGTCAATGCCGCCTTCTACCTGCACTCCGACGTGCTCGGGCAAGTGAAGGACTTTGTTCTTGACTGACGTGCCTTCAACACGAGGCAGGTTCTGCAATTCCAGGTCGAAGGGTTCAAAGAAATCTCGCGCGCCATAGATCGGACGGCCGCCGATGATAACCGCCCTTACGTCGCGGTCCTCGGTCTTGAAAAAGACTTCCATGGCGCTGTCTGATTCCAACGGGCTGCGGAGAATAAAGAAGTCTGCCAGGCAGCCCTGCGCAATGCGACCGATATGGTTAGTCCCCAGGCAGCGAGCAGCGCCTGTCGTCAGCATCTGGAAGACTTGAACGTCGCTCACGATGGAGCCGATCGCTTCGAAGAAAAACTTGGCGTTCTTCGCTTCATCCCAAACGTGTTTCGAGCCACTCGGGCTCCAATCTGACCCCAGGGCGACGTTGATACCGGCACTAACTAATGCTTCCATTTCCAGAGTGTCACCGTACAACAGCAGATTAGAAACAGGCGACCAGACCACGTTGATGTTGCGGTCACGCAGAAATTGGATATGCGTCGGATTATGAACATCGATTCCGCAACCGTGAATCAAGGTCAGCCCGCTACTGCGTACTGCGCCCGGATCCTGCATCGACGGATGTGCCATCAGAGCCTCAAACTCCAATCGCGTATACGGATCGACGCCCGCTTCGCCGCCGAATCCGGATCGCCCTTCGGCTAGATGCACGAGCGTTGCTTGAAGATTGTCACGCTGGCGAGCGTATTCCCCGATGATAGTCTTTGTCTTATCATTAAAATCAGTCTTCAAATTCACCTGGAGTGGCGTTTTTAAGTCTGGTTCAAAGAAGTCAACCACGGAAAGAATTTTCCGCGAAAGCTCTAAGTCATTCGGAACACCGGTACCCCGGCAAATCAGCGGGTTCCCACCGCCGCCAATTTGTCGATCCAGATCTCCATCTTCCTGGAGCACGGCTGTTCCACCGGCAATGGCTTGTATTTCGGCAAATGCCGGAATGATATTCCTGTTCTGAGGAACAAGTTTTTTTACATCACTAAAGAGTTGGCCAATGTCTTTCTTGTAATGCTCGTCTCGCCTCCAGTTAAACCGGTTGCCATAGAACGGCGTCTGGTATTTTTTCTGATAATCCCAAATGGGCATCACGTTATAGCCAGTGTGCGTATGCAGGTCGATGAGGCCCGGGAAAATCCAATCGTTGGGTCCGGTTTCTACCAGCATTGCATCTTCGGTCAACGGTGGTCGTCGTCGGCTGATGGACTCGATGATTCCGTCGCGAACTAATACATACCGGTCGACGGCGGACCCATCGTCCTGTACCACTCTGCCGCGAAGCAACATGGGGCGCGAAATTGTCAGTTTCATTTAGCGTTTTCCGTGATTAGTAATCCAAAAGTTAAATCCACTCGATCGGGGCTCCCTGGATCGTCTTGTTGATCTCGGCGAGCGGATTGCTTGGCTTATCTGCTCCGAGAAAGTAGTTCTCTGGTCTCTGCGGATGGCCGGTTTGGGTAAAACTAATGTCAGTCTTGCCCGCAGCCTGGGCCTTCTTTTTTACCAGTTCTCCAATTTCTTTAGCCTCGCCTCCCCACAACGCAAAATGGACGCGGTGATCACTCGAGGTGCCCTCGATCAGCGTGTCAATGAGTCGATCCGTAAACGGCGCCCAGACTCTCTGGTGTGAGCGTCGATGTCCCGGTTGGCCGACATCAGTTTCCCACTTCGTGTAGGTCAACGTGCGATTGATCCAAAGCACACCCTGCTTGGACCAGTGCGCAAATATCTGTTGGGGTGAGGGTACGTTAACCTCTCCACTCAACAAGCACAGTTCCAGTGCCAGATGCGAGAGCCATAGTGGGTTTGGCCCGTAGTTCCATTTGCCCCATTTGTCGTTCGGGTCGTATTTGAATTCGTCCGGGTTGAACACAACTCGCCTGTCGACCAGAGGGTACTTAGCACCCGCACCTGAGGTGGCCAGCGCAGCGGCGAGCAAAGTCTTTAGGCTAGGCGAAAAACGACTCTTTAGGTCGTTAGGATCCGGCGTCCAACTGGTTAGGTTTCCTTGCTCAAAGGAACGCCCGGTTGCCTGGTTCAGTTGCGTGTAGGGATCGTTGCCAAAGATCACGACCCGTATCTCTTCAGGCCTAAGATCCTGCAGGGCTTTGAAGACATGCGCACCGACGGGGCCTCCAGGGTTCGTCTCTTGAGGCCAGATGTGTTCATTCTCAGCCAACATGGTGCCGGCATCCACCGCGGCAAAGTTCAACTCGACATTTTCAAAGCGAGATCGCCAAGCCTCAGGCAACCGCTTACGCCAGTTTTCCAGTTCAGCTCGAAGTCGTGATTCTAACGTCGCCACTGCAACCTCCTTTGAGTCTTTGAGACTGAGCCCGGCGAGAGCCGCTTAAGTCCCACAACCATTCGTAACAGAGTCTTGGGCGATCCCCCCTACACATGAGTAGACCTACAACGCAGCTAGTGCCGCGACTGGTACTTGTGACGACCTCTTTTTATCAACGCCATGGGTTCCAGTCGAGTTTTTATCAACGCCATGGGTTCCAGTCGAGATCGGTCGAAGGAGAAGTAGTACGCGATTCATGGCGTGAGTCTTCCTACGACGTGAGATGGCAGATCGAACAATCGGCTTATATCACTGAACCGAACGTGAGGCAATGGCTAACCGGACATTTTTATTGCAATCGACCTATTAACTGTTTGTCTGCACCAGCACCTGGAAGCTGGCGGCCATGCCCGTGGGAAGAATCATTTCGCGGGCGCCGGCTCTCAAAGATGCTCGCTCGGCTTCTGACGATGTGAGGTCGGTCATTAATTCGAGTTGTTCAAGCAGTCCGGCTTGCAACAGGAACTGATCAAGTCGATCAAATCGCTCGGTTCGCAATCCGACTTGCTCGCCAACCTTCTTCACATAAGTCCAGTCAACAGTCGTCGTGATGTCGTGCTCACCCGGGTTACTGAGTACGTTTTCAACTTGGTGGCGGCGGAATGCGCGTAAAGTTCCCTGCCGTCTGTCCGGCGACTCAAATAGATTTCTTGCTTCGTCTCCGTAATCAACTGTAACGACATATCCCCGATCGAAGCGAGCCGCCACGCCTGAAAGCCAATCTCTAACGGCAAGATTGATTTCAGCCACATGTCCCTCTTCTGCAAAAGCTACCTCAACAAGATCGAAATACTCAGCAAGAGCTGATGAAGAAAGTGGTCCTGAGATCCATCTGAACCAGCCCTGTCCGTCCAGAGCCACGTACAGTTCTCGCAACTTACCATCTTCGAAGGTAACGCGGTGGATAGGGAAAGCGTCCAACAACTCATTCGAGAAAACGATGCCGATCTCGTCGTCATCGATTTCTTCGAGTGAAGCAAAACTAACACGGTCGTGAAAGCGTGATAGTCGGGCGCTCGCTAACGAAGATGAGGATGCGCTCCGTTCAGAAATAACATACTTAGTTGCCGCGAATAGTTCAGGAAATTGTCGCTGGAGGGTGCTGAGAACACCTTCGGCAAAGTGACCAGCGCCGGCGCCGGCCTCGACTATCATCCATTGTTTTGGCTGACCGAGCTGTTGATAGAGCTCTACAAAGTAGCGCGCGAAGCTGGCAGCAAATAAAGAAGTTCGTTCCGGGCTTGTCCGATAGTCCCCTTCCCGGCCCCATGGTGACTTTTCTTGCCTGCAGTAGTAACCGTGCTCGGGATCGTAAAGAGCGATCTCCATCCAATCGCGAAAAGTGATTGGGCCATTTGAGTTGATTAGTTGGCGAAGGCGTTCGGTCAGCGGTGAGGAGGTGTCATTTAGGTCCGGCAAAATTGTTTGTTCGATACGGACAGCCCATCTTGTAGCCCGGACCCGGTCGCTACCGCTCCCGGTTCTGACTTCATTCACACCCACCGGTTAATATCCGGAGTGAATCAGAGCGCTCTCACTGCCCTGCTTGAATCCGTATTTATCCGTGTAAATCTGTGGCTCAGTTGCTACTGATTTGAATCCCGATCGACGTCCTTATCCAGCAAGCGCGTGGTGTTCTCAGTCACACTCGGTCGACCAACCAGCTCCGAAGTATTAGGCCGTCTCCAGGCGCCAGCCGCTGGGTTAGCAGCGGGCGGAGGTAACGCATTGACGCGATTCGGCATGTGCTGAGCAGCAACCATCGGCCGCTGCACATAATTTTGCGAGGCGGGCAGCGCCATGCGAGGTGCTCCCTCTTCAAAGAGAGCTGCATAAAGCATTCGGACTGGCCCACCAACAAAACACATGAGCGCAAACAAGGCCGCGAGCATTTGAAAGCCGTCGCTAAGAAACCCGTGAGTGAACGCGCTAAAGACTCCCATGATTGGCACCAGTAAGATACCAATCAAAAACAGAATCATTCCCTGTCGCACGCCTTTGAATTTTGCCGAGCGCTCGGTTGTGCCTTCAACTCCGGAATAGGTGGGCAGGATTCCGCCGGTGGCGAGCAGGTGCGTCACGCCGTCCATCAGGAACCCGCAACGCGAACAGAATCTCGTGATTTCAGAAACTTGCTGTTGGCCACATTGAGGGCAATGCATTCAGGGAGACCTCACTTCATCGTTTGCTCAATCGTAATCTCGATAACGCGCTTTTCAAAGCTGAAGTTCTGTTTCTTGTCCGCTCAGCGCGAAATTCAAAGTGGCCATCGCTCGCCCCTGATAATCTATTGCCTTCACCAAAGTATCGGTGAGCAATAGAATCAGCGGGCAAGTAGTGCCGGCCGGTATCAGAACCTCTTTAAGTAAATCAGCATCCGACTCAAACCGAGCAAACGCTCGTTGCCGTGTTGCTTCTACTTCTTCCAGGTACTCATTGACGCGCTCGTTGGTCGAAAGATACTCGGGCAAAGTCCATTCGAATGGATCGTCCCAAAGATTTGCCGTAATACCACCGAAGGTGCGCTCGACGGCAGCAGCGCTCCGCAGCAATAGTTCGCCGATCGAGGGTAAACGAACTGTTTGAGATTTCAATACGCCGCTGTAGAGCAAATTCGGCGGCGTTAGCCCGACCATGTTATGCGCGCGAGTATGGATCTCAAAGAATTGCGAATCAAAGCCCTGGATCAAACGTTGAGAACTTTGATTCTGCTCGGCAACCATTCAGTTCAGCCAGACTCGCCTTGCGACCTCATTTATCTTTCACGCGACGATCGCTTTCCTCGATAATCGTCCCGAAGTTTCTCCCACTAATGCTAAGACCGCTATGAACTCGGCCCTTGACTCCCACGCGAGAGCCGCGCGCGGGAACACCGCGGGTAGCCGCCACCCAAATCCGTCCCGTGCCGTCATCGATCTCGTAGGCTCCAGTTCCCAGCACACCATAACTGTCGGTCACTCGGCCCACGACTACAACTTCCTTATCTCGATAGCGTCCGGGATCGCTGTTAATTTTGGAAATCGTGGTCTCGCTCGGACAGGCGGTTAGCAGGAGAATTCCCGAAATCAAAACGACGAGAACGGCTAACTTCTTAACTGATAACATTGCATCTCCTTCTTAACATCCAGGGTGTCGTTACGGGAGAGCGGGCCCATCATATCACGCACACCGAGGCCCAATGAAAGTCAGCCTTCGAATGCAGACAACGATGGCCCCGAAAAGCCGATAAGCTTTTCGCCGGTTTGATGAGCAAAAAAGCCAAAGCGTTCTCATTCCGAAGTTAATGCTTCAAGCAGCTTTGCCTGAAAAGTCTTTAATCCTACCTGCGGCAGCTGGTGGTTACTTTAGGTCCAGCCTACCAATGTTTGCTGTCGTCGTTACTGGGTCCCACCTGCGGGAGCAGGTGGATGGTTCAAATCCTGCCTATTTCCGTTGAAACTTGCGCACGAGGCTGCATTTGAATCATCCCTCAGCTGCCGCTGAGGGGATTCAAAGGAACCAATCCTAACTTGTAGGTCGAACTTGAACTATCCACCAGCTGCCGCGCGTGGGATTGAAGACTTTTCGCGCAAAGCTGCTTCAATCCTCACGAGATCGACTATACTTCGGCTCCTTAGTTGAACTGCACTGATTATGGGGTTGATTACCGCACCATTAATACTATCGCCTGCACAGCGAGCGCTCGAATTGCTGCGACCCTGGATCCTGTTAGTTCTTTATCTCGTGACTGCGGTAAAGGGCTGGTGGTTAATCGCCATTCCACTTGCCGTGGCGATGTGTCTCGCTGCTTTTGTGCAAATGCACGATGCAATTCACCGCTCTCTAAATATTTCAAAAACGGGTCACGATTTTGTCTTGCTCGCGAGCGGGTTGCTGCTTTTGAAGAACGGGCACGGACTGCAGGTAACCCATTTGAGGCATCACGGGCGCTGCTTAAAGGACGACGATCCAGAAGGCGTCTGCGCCACGTGGCCTTTTTATCGAGTCCTGTTTGAAGGGCCATTTCATATTTTCAGCATGAGGTTCTTTGCACTCAGGCGAGCGTCACATACATTGCCGTTCCAGATCGTTGAGACGCTGGCAACTGTGTGCTTGCTGGTTATTGTGATTGGCGCTTACCTGTTGACGGGCTCAATTGTCGGTCTGGTCTATTGGGCAATCGCTGCCACGCTTAGCGCAACAATTCCCATCTGGGCTGCATATCTTCCTCATCGTCTGGCGCCTGAGCATCCAGCCGTCAAGACAGCGGGCCGCTTCGCACAGATTTGGACTCCAGTGATTTCGTCATTTGCTTACCATCACCTTCATCATGCCCTGCCAAAAGTACCGACAGCTCTACTGCCAGTTGTCGCCAGCCGAATGAGCCCGGCCGACTATGAGGCACACTTGTTCGAACCTCATGTCCATTAAGCTGAGCTGCTAGTTTTGGGCGAGGAACTCACGGATGAGTTGTTGTTCGCGCTCGTCTTTGATTCGGGTGAAGAGCTTCGTGCCCAATGTCTTGATTGTCTCTGGCCGATCGAAAGGCATCTTGTCGTAGACTTTGCCGCCACTGAAGTGACAAGGCTGGCAACGAGCTTCGAGGATTGGTTTTATTTGCGCGGGAAAGTCGATCCTGACAGAAGATATCGGTTGCGCAGCAGCGGACATTGATCCCATCAAGACTTTGCTTCGATGCATGCCGTTTGAGGTGAATACGACGGCAACCGCGGACAAGGTCAGAAACAATACTGCGATGCGCATGGCCATGATTATTATCTTCATTGGCGAAACTGGCAATGTAATTGCAGCCAATAAGCAGGTGGATGCAGCCAAGTGATTTGTCCTGTTTAGCGGTCCAGTCCTAAATCCTTGGCAGCTTTGTCGTATCGTAGAGGAACGGACGATTTTTCCCGCAGAGGCGCCAGGAACGCAAAGGACATTTCGAATGTAGTACCAATTGGGAAATCATGTCTTGACGGCGGGCGAAGCCTGTAGTTACATGGCACTCCGTTCTCGATTTCGTTTGCCCAAAACCTCGTGGGGAGAAATCCTTCCGTTCGACGAGGGAACAAACTGAGTAGCAATGCCTGGTTCTGGCATTTGAATTTGTGAAGAAGGGAGAAGTGTTGCTCTTCGTAGGAGACGCTCAAGTCGGCAATTGGAAATCATGGGGCGAAGTTAAATTCAAAGTTCCAGGCAGGACCGGGCTGCGCCCGGCGCACGATCTACTGAACAATGCTGTTTTCTACAAGGTGGGACACCATTGCAGCCACAATGCGACGCTGAAAAATGGTGGACTCCGGTTAATGAACAGAGAAGGACTGGTCGCCTTTATTCCGCTTGATAAGTCCACCGCTAAGAATCAAGGTCCCAAAGAGAAAGGCGGTTGGGATATGCCAGCTGGGCCACTCTTTAACGCACTCAAAGAAAAGACTGAGAACCGTGTTGCCATTTCAGACGTGACCGAAGTTCTGACACCTGCTGCTGTAAAGGCGGGCGTACGCGCAACGGATACTTACATCGACTATTTTCTCAAGTAATTTGAACCGGAGGGAGTAATGTCAGACCATTATCATGATGGCGGTGATCTTAGGTTGTTGAAGCAGATGGAGAGCCTGGCGCCGGACGACTTCAAAGCCTGGCTCGATTTGAACAACATCGTGGGCCGCGAAGATGGCGCCGTTCCGAAGAAGTATCGAGAACTAATCGCTGTAGCGGTAGCCTGCACAACCCAGTGTCCGTACTGCATCGAGGCCCATGCCAAGGCGGCGAAAGCTGCCGGCGCCACTCGCGAAGAATTGGTGGAAACGGCGTTTGTAGCCGCTGCGTTGCGAGCCGGCGGAGCTGCTACGCACGGAGCGATGGCGCTCAAATTCTTCGATCAGGAGTAGCGCCAGCCCCGAGCGCCCGAACTAATCGGCTCTCGTCGTCGTAAGTTTGGTAGTTCTTGAGGAGGCGACGATATGTATTGTTCAAGCTGTGGCGGCGCAGTAGCGCGGGCGCTTAGTTACTGCAATCATTGCGGCGCGAAGCTAGGCGGTTACGAGGATGAAAGAGCCGTCAGTGGCGAAGACAAATATCGCGGACTACTGGTGAGTGCTATCGTCGGAGGAATGGTCCTGGGACTTGGCGTCATCATCGGATTGATTGCCGTGATGCAGGAAGTAGCTCACTTCCATCTTGGGTTACTCATAACATTCACAAGCCTTAGCTTTTTCCTGTTGTTTGCCATCGAAACGGTTTTGATTACGCAATTATTGCGTCACTCAAAACGCGCTCCTGCAGGTTTGGATGAAAGAAGAAGTTTGCCGCAGCCGACGACTAAGGAGCTGGAAGGCACTCACGCGCGAGCTTTGCCGGATCCAGTTCCGAGCATTACCGAACACACCACCCGCGCCTTCGAACCCGTCCTCCTTAAGAGAGAGAGGTAACAGCCTGGGAGCGCAGGCATCCCTGCCTGCCTGCTACTCTCATTACTCAAGCGTTGGCAGGCAAGGATGCCTGCGCTCCCACGCTACCTACTTGCCGAACCAGCCCATGGGCTTGCCTGACAAGTCGACCCACACACTCTTCGTCTGCGTGTAGAGCTCGAGCGCCTGCTTGCCCATCTCGCGTCCGTAGCCTGACTGCTTGTAACCACCGAATGGCGACGCCGCATTGAACATGTTGTAGGTGTTAATCCAGACCACGCCTGCTTTGATCTCTTTGGCGAAGCGATGTGCGCGCACGATATCGCGAGTCCAAATACCGGCGGAGAGCCCGTAAATCGTTTCATTTGCCTCGCGCAGAAGATCGTTCTCATCTTTGAACGTAATGACCGACACGACTGGGCCAAAGATCTCCTCCTGGGCCACGCGCATTGTATTGTTCACTTCGCTGAAAATCGTTGGACGGAAGAAATAGCCATTCTTGAACGAGCCTTCCAACTCCGGAGCCTCGCCGCCACTCAGAACGGTAGCGCCTTCTTCGCGCGCATAGCCCACGTAGCTCTTGATTCGATCAAGCTGCTCGCATGAGACCTGCGGCCCCATCAACGTATTCTTGTCCAGAGGATCGCCAACTTTGATCTTCTCGGCCTTCGCTTTCAGGCTGCTGAGAAACTCATCCTTCACGCCTTCCTGCACGAACAATCGTGAGCCCGCGCAGCATACTTGGCCCTGATTGAAGAAGATCCCCATCATCGCGCCGTTCACGGCCTGTTCGAGATCCGCATCGGCAAACACTATGTTTGGAGCTTTGCCGCCCAGCTCGAGGGAAACCTTGGTCAAATTGTTAGCGGCTGCTTTCGCGATCAATTTGCCGACGTCAGTTGAGCCAGTGAACGCGATCTTGTCGATGCCAGTATGACTTGCCAACGCAGCTCCGGCAGTTTCGCCGAAGCCCGGCAGAATATTAACCACGCCATCCGGAAAACCTGCTTCCTGAATCAGCTTGCCTAACTCCATCGCCGTCAATGGTGTTTGTTCCGCCGGCTTGAGCACCACAGTGTTACCGGCAGCCAACGCCGGCGCCAGCTTCCACGCCGCCATCAGCAAAGGAAAATTCCAGGGAATGATTTGACCGCAGACACCAACAGGCTCGCGCAACGTGTAGTTGAACATGGCGCCGGGGACAGGAATAGTCGAGCCTTCAATCTTGGTGGCCCAGCCTGCGAAGTACTCAAAGTTCTCCGCGACTTGAGGCAAGTCAACATACATCGACTCGCGAATTGGTTTGCCATTGTCCTGGCTTTCCAGTTCAGCGAGTCCCTGCGCGTTCTGCTCAATCAGTTGCGCCAGCTTGTACAGCATCCGGCCGCGGTCACGCGCGCTGATTTTTGACCACTTGCCTTCAAAGGCGCGTCGCGCTGCGGCAACAGCTTTGTCGATATCGGCTGCGTCTGCTTCCGCGACCTCGGCGAGTGTTTCACCAGTCGAAGGGTTAGGCGTTGAGAAGGTCTTGCCGGATTCGGCATCGACCCATTTACCGTCTATGAATAGTTGATATTTGCGCGGCGTGGTTCCCGCTGGTTGCACTGATGACATTATGGCTCCTTGGCTTATGTACTAACAGGCTGCCAGCCTGTAGTTTGTTTCACAAAGCTTCACTTTGATTTCAAAGATGAGGCTCATGACAAGGGACAGGCTGGCAGCCTGTCCTACATTCAGAAATCCGTGGTGCCGGCGAGGAGTTGCCGGAGTACGTACGGCAGAATTCCGCCGTGCTGGTAATAGTCAATCTCAACCGGTGTATCTATTCGCAGTATCAGCGGCACATTCACAGTCTGACCATTGGCGCGATGCACAACTAACGTAACCTCTTGTCTTGGCTTCACACCATGCTCGAGTCCAATCAGGTCGAATGTTTCCGAACCATCCAGTCCCAGCGAGGCGGCGTTTACGCCTTCCTGAAACTGACAAGGCAGGACTCCCATGCCGACGAGATTACTGCGATGAATCCTCTCGAAGCTTTGCGCGACGACTGCCTTAACTCCCAGCAATCTTGTTCCCTTCGCCGCCCAATCGCGCGAGCTCCCGGTGCCGTATTCCTGTCCTGCGATAACCACCAGAGGCACACTTTCGCCCTGATATCTCATGGAAGCGTCGTAGATACTGAGCCTCTCAGCGCTGGGCTGGTGGATCGTTACGCCACCTTCGACGCCGGGCACCATTTGGTTCTTGATGCGAACGTTCGCAAACGTTCCTCGCACCATGACCTCATGATTGCCGCGGCGCGAGCCGTAGCTGTTGAAGTCTTCAACTTTCACACCCTGGGCTTGCAGGTAAAGGCCTGCCGGCGAGTTGGCCTTAATCGCACCAGCCGGGCTGATGTGATCGGTGGTGACAGAATCACCGAAGATCGCGAGCGGCCGTCCGCCGTGTATATCGCACCAATCCTGCACGTCATTACTGAAGCCGTCGAAATAAGGCGGCTCCTGAATGTAGGTTGACGTTTTGTCCCACTCATAAACGCTTCCAGTGCTGCTCGGGATTTCATTCCAGAGCGGATTCTGTTCTGCAAAATCACGATACAAAGTTCGGAACGTCTCAGGGTCCAACGCCGAACGCATCAGGCCGCTGATCTCTTCCATGCTGGGCCAGACATCTCGCAAGTAGACATCCGTTCCATCGGCTCCCTGGCCGAGCGGCTCCCTGGAAAGATCGATGTCCACCCTGCCGGCAATCGCAAACGCGACCACCAGCGGCGGGCTCATCAAGAAGTTCGCTTTGATATTTTGGTGAACGCGCGCTTCAAAGTTCCGATTACCTGAAAGCACGCTTGCTCCAATCAAGTCATGTTCAGTGACAACTTCCTCGATAGCCGGATCCAAAGGCCCCGAATTCCCGATACAAGTGGTGCAGCCGTAGCCGACTAGATTGAAGCCAAGCTGATCGAGATAAGTTTGGAGTCCGGTTTTCTCGAGATAATCCGTCACCACTCGCGAACCAGGCGCGAGCGAGTTCTTCACCGACGAACGAACGGTAAGGCCGCGCTCGACAGCTCTCTTGGCTAACAGCCCTGCGGCCAACATGACGCTTGGATTCGAGGTGTTTGTGCAGGACGTAATCGCCGCGATCAAAACGTCGCCGTGTCCCAGGTCAACTTCCGCGTGCGGGAACTCATCCGGATCAAGTTCCTCAAGGCGATCCGGCGTGGGCCGGTTGTTGACCATTTCAGTTTCGGTCCAAACGCTGGTGCCGTGCTTCGAGTCCGCGCCGCCTTCAAATGGCACGGGAATATTGATTGGTAACTGTGCGCCACCGCCGCCAATAGCGGCCCTGGCTTTGTCAATCGTGCCGATTCTGGTGAAGTAACGCGCGGCGATCTCTTCATCAGACTTTCCGTAACCGCCGTCCGCCACCGGCGTCCTAAGCAATTCCCCAAAGCGGTCTTTCAAGCTGCCAAGCTCGATCCGATCCTGCGGGCGCTTTGGTCCAGCGACGCTCGGAACAATTGAAGCAAGATCCAAATCGAGCACAGTACTGTACTGACACTCGCCCTGTTTGGGAATTCCAAACATTCCCTGAGCTTTGTAGTAGTTGCGCACGGCGTCAACGTGACTGTCCGGACGCCCGGTTGCTTTCAAATACAAACAGGTCTCTTCATCAACCGGAAAGAAACCCATGGTGGCGCCGTATTCAGGAGCCATGTTCGCAATCGTGGCGCGATCAGTAACGGAAAGGCTGGTTGCTCCTTCACCGTGGAACTCGACAAACTTGCCCACGACCTTGGCCTTGCGCAGCATTTCAGTAACCCGGAGAACAACGTCGGTGGCCGTGACGCCGTCATTTATGCTTCCGAACAAATGCACGCCAACGACGTCAGGCGTCAGGAAATAAACAGGCTGGCCCAGCATCGCCGCTTCTGCTTCAATACCACCGACTCCCCAACCAACGATTCCCAAACCATTGATCATGGTTGTGTGTGAATCAGTCCCTACCAGCGTATCGGGAAAATAGACATCCCGTTTTTCCCAAACGCTCTTCGCTAAGTATTCCAGATTGACCTGGTGACAGATGCCGATTCCCGGAGGGATTACTCCAAACCCGTCGAAGGCCTGCGTGCCCCACTTCAGAAACTGGTAACGAGAGTTGTTGCGTTTGAACTCCATGGTGATGTTCTTTTCAAACGCGTCTTTGGTGCTCGAGAAATCAACCTGGACTGAATGATCGATGACGAGATCGACCGGCACCAATGGCTCGATCAAACCGGTGTTCTTTCTTAACCTGGCCACGGCGGAACGCATCGCGGCGAGATCAACGAGTAAGGGCACGCCGGTAAAATCCTGGAGCAACACACGAGCGACTACGAACGGAATCTCTTCGATCCGTTCGGCATTCGCTTTCCAATTCGCGAGGTTGCGCACGTCCTCTTCGGTGATTTTCGAGCCGTCACAGTTGCGCAATACCGACTCGAGCACGATGCGAATACTCACCGGCAAACTTGAAATGGGACCGATGCCCTCTTTTTCGAGTTGAGGCAACGAATAGAATTGCCCCTTCTGTCCGGCTGTTGGCTCGAATGTTTGAAATGAATTGAAGAGATTGTGTGGCATAGCTAGTCGGAATGATCTCACTCAACCATCAATTGCCTGGAAGCAGTGAAATCACTGAAGAAGTTGGAATTAGGGTTTATCAAAGGTCAGTGTAGAGTGGCCTAAGCCAATCGTCAAGCAAGCAATCTGAAGACAATATTTTGTGATCAAATCATCACTGTTCGCAGTCTCGATTATTTGCTATAGTGCGGTTACCGACGCCAACAGCAGTGATTGAAATGTGTAATTCGCCGTCTCAATCAGACCTCTTGCCTGATCAGGAAGAGACGGATGCCACGTGAAAAGGGGGTTCTATCTTGCCAAGGCAAAAACCTGTCAACTTCGCATACTTCAGTAACGATCCCGACTACGTCCCTAATCCTGAAATCGAAGAATTCATGGAGGAAGAAATACTCCGGGCGCCGAAGGATCCGGAGTTGCTCGCGCACCGGCTGCGCAACAACACTGCAGCTTCACCGAAAGACGCTGGAGGCGACGTCGATGCGGCTTGGGAAGACGTGAATGAAAGCGGATCTGAGGCGTTCACCGGTCACAGCCCGACTCCCGATCAATCGAATGTTGAAGAGAATGCTATGGCCGTCGGTGTCAGCTTTGAAGATAACGAAGAGCTGGAGTTCGAAGAAAAATTTGATAAGCGAGATCGCGACCGGTTTGAGTTAGAGGAAAGCTCCAAAGGCGAAGGCGATATGATATAGCTTGGATTGCCTCACTCATGACTGCCTCACTCAAGAGAGTTCAGCTCAAGGTTAGGAAGGGTTGTTTACGCCCGCCCGAGTCGCATTGGCTCTCAACCAGATTTGAACCTTGCTGTAATCAAACTTGAATGCTGGTGTCACTTGAGGCGGGCGTAAACAACCTTCCCAACCTTGAGGTAAAGTATCTTGAGCAGTGCAACTTTGGATCTGGGTTAGATCAGACCTTCAGAACAACTTCCGGCTGTCCAACATAATCGTCACCGGTCCATCATTCACAAGCTCGACCTTCATCATGCGGCGAAAGCTGCCGGTTGCCACTTCATTAACATTCTGCCGGCACTTTGAAACGAAGTAATCGTAAATGGGTTCGGCAAATTCCGGCGCCGCGGCATCTATCCATGAAGGTCTCAATCCTCGCCGCACATCGCCATACAAAGTGAACTGAGAAATCACCAGTAATGAGCCGCGTACGTCGTTAACCGACAGATTCATTTTCCCTTCCCCATCGTCAAAGATCCGTAACGAAGCAATCTTATCCGCGAGATAATCTGCGTCCTTGTGCGTGTCGTCTCGCGCAATGCCTAACAGGACAACCAGACCGCCAGCGATCTCACCGACGATATCTCCATCGACGGTTACATTCGCCCGCGTCACTCGCTGCACCACTGCTCGCATTTATTTCTTTGGAGGTTTGCTCGGGCGGATTTCGACGCGGCTCGGTAACGCTCGATCGTCGTGGCTCAAGAGGTCGAGCACTACTCGAGCAACATCGGCCGGTTCCAACTGCCAACTCTTGGACTCGTCCGGCTCGTCGCCACCGAATTCCGTATTGACTGAGCCTGGCATGATGTAGCTCACCTTGATTCCATTGTGACGGACTTCCTGCATCAGGGCTTCACTGAAACCATTCAAACCAAACTTCGAGGCGTTGTAAGCAGCCATGCGCGGATGAGGATTGGCGCCTGCCAACGAGGAGATGTTGATGATGTACCCACCACCGCGTCGCTTCATGAGCGGGATAGCTTCGTGACAACAATAGAAGACGCCAGAAACGTTGGTTTCCAGAATTGCACGAAAATCTTCGGGCGACATCTCTTCAACCGTTTGGAAGGTTCCGATGCCAGCGTTGTTGACGAGAATATCCACCCCGCCGAACCTTGCGGTGACAAAAGACATCATTTGATGAACGTCCTCGAATGAGCGAACGTCGCACACCTTGCCGACCGCACAGTCCCGGCCAAGCAGGCGTAATTCATTGACTACTGCATCAAGTTCATCTTCGTTGCGGGAACAAATGCAGACATCAGCGCCACTTCTCACCAGGGCTTCGGCTATAGCTCGGCCGATGCCTTTGGTCCCTCCAGTGACGATCGCCACTTTGCCTTGTAAGTTCATGGAATATTTCTGACCGGTATGCCTCGGGCCTTAACCCGTCAACTTAGCTTTCAGTCGCTCATTGACGACCTTTGGATTTGCTTTGCCTTTCGAAGCCTTCATCACCTGCCCGACAAAGAACCCAAACAGAGCCTCTTTGCCGTCACGATAACTCTGAAGCTGACCGGGATTAGCCGCAAGCACTTCATCAACGATTTGATCGATCTCGCCAGTATCACTCAGCTGGACCAAGCCCTGCTCCTCGATGATCGTAGCGGCCGACTTACCGGTACTGAACATTTCGACGAGCACGTCTTTCGCCTGCTTGCCGCTAATTTTTCCTTCATCGATGACGCGCAAAAGCTGGCCCAGCTCTTCAGCGGACACGGGTGATTCACTTGCAGCGATTCCGGCAGTCTCCAGCTCCCTCTGCAGCTCGGATCGAATCCAGTTCGCAGCCGCGCGAGCATTACCAGAAACCGCAACGGTCTTCTCGTAGTAATCAGCCAGCGAACGTTCGCTGGTAAGCTGAGATGCATCGCTGTACGAGAGCTGATACTGGTCCATGAATCGCTGCCTGCGACCTTCCGGCAACTCCGGCATCGATGCGCGCACGACTTCAATGAACTCTTCCGAAACGGTTAGCGGCGCCAGATCAGGCTCGGGAAAATAACGATAGTCGTGGGCCTCTTCTTTTGAGCGCATGACTCTCGTTTCGGCGGCGCGTTCATCCCATAGACGAGTCTCCTGGGAAACCTTGCCGCCAGATTCAATGAGCGCAATTTGCCGCTCGACTTCAAATTCAATTGCCCGCTGCATGAAGCGGACGGAATTCAAATTCTTCAGTTCGACTTTCGTTCCAAAGGTTTCGTCACCGATGCGTCGAACGGAAACGTTCGCCTCGCAGCGCAAGTTTCCCTTCTCCATGTCTGCTTCCGAAGCGCCTACCCAACGCAACGCCCGGCGCACGTGATTTACGTAATCGTGCGCTTCCCAGGAAGTGCGGAATTCCGGTTCAGTTACGATCTCAGCCAGCGGCGTGCCGGCCCGATTAAGATCGATGTAGGAGAAACGATCCACGTCAGGCAAGCCTTCGTGAACGTTCTTGCCGGCATCTTCTTCGAGATGGAGCCGTGTGATCCGAATAGTCTTTGGTCTCCACTCTTTCGGATGCCCAGCCTCGTCACGCGGGGCCGTCATGATCTCAAGCACGCCATTTGCGGAGAATGGTTGATCGAATTGAGAGATTTGATAGCCTTTGGGCAGGTCAGGATAGAAGTAGTTCTTGCGAGCAAATACTGACCGATGATTTATTTGAAGTCCCAGTGCGAGGGCGGCTCGCGCGCCCAGCTCTACCACGCGACGATTCAAAACCGGCAAGGCTCCCGGCAGTCCCAGGCACACCGGACAAGTATTGGCATTGGGCTCGTCTCCAAAGCGAGTCGAGCAGCCACAGAAGATCTTGGATTCAGTGCTCAATTGAGCATGAATCTCCAACCCTATAACAGTTTCCCATCCGTTATTCATCCCGAACAAAGCATCCACAGATCACTCAGCTTGCACAGATGTGAGAAGCGGTCTTCGGACTTTGGTCTTAGGTTTTTGTAGTTGAATCTATTCATTCTTTGTGGCGATCACGAAAAGTGTCCTTGACTAACCCGCCAGGCGAATACCACTCACGCACAAAAGACCAAAGATCAAAGGCCAAAGATCGTTTTTCATTTGTAATCCGGCGGATAAAACTCCTTCCCAACTAGTTAGTCGCAAAAGTATAGCATCGCCGCACTAATTCCTTTGAAACACACATGGGATTCTGATATACATCGGCCCACGAGTCAGGTCTTATTCTCAGAAATCCATCGCCGCGCTAGCCACCGGCTCTTAGCGCGGTCGAACTGCTGCACTACCTTTTACAAAAGGAGAACAAACAACATCATGGCCAAGTCAGTGTGTAAGCTATTGGGAATCGTTCTGCTTATCGTGGGACTTCTTGGTTTCACGCATGTGCTGGATGCTCTTGGCGCTCATGTGGGCCCGGCCCATGCGTCTCATAACCTTGTTCATATCGTCTCCGGCGTGCTCGCGCTGTATTTCGGTTTTGCCGGCTCGCTGTCCGGGGCAAAGGGATTCTGTCTAGCTTTTGGAGCAGTCTATCTGGCTTTGGGTGTGATTGGCTTAGCGATGGGTACGCTCAATATTGCGGCGCTTAAGCTCGTGCTTGGTCAGGTCGATCATTTGATCCACATAGTGGTAGGCGCAGCCTTCCTCGGAGGCGGACTGCTCACCAAGAAGTAGATCAATTTGGATTTTGAGTGCTTAGCAGGCAAGGATGCCTGCGCTCCCGCTTCGAGCCAGCCTGCTTGCCGGTTTCGTCACGGAAATGATTGGGCCACAGATAAACACTGGTAACACGGATCTGAGACAGATTAGGTTTCAGCTCCGTGTTATCCGCGTTCATCTGTGGCTCACTTAGCTTTCCGTTTTGAATGGCGAGACGGAAGCTACATGTCAGCGCGCTCCAGGCTATTTAGAACCGAAAGTTGAGTCCTCCCCGCCCAGTGATACCCGCGGGGCGAAAGCCATTCTCGTAGTACGTCTGGTCGAAGATGTTGTCGGCCCCAGCAAACACGGCTATTACCACTTTCTCGTTAAGGCGCCGCTCGTAACTTCCAAACAAATCCGCTTTGGTGTAGCCGTTAAATTTCAACTCAGCCTGTCTGAAGGGAAAGTTACTTTCAAAGACCGGGCCGATGAACGCACCAGTTCGATTCAGCTCGAAACTGAAGTTGAGTGCTCGATAACGCTGCGAGAAGCTCAATCCAAATTGGTTGGTTGGAATGACGTATTCCGGTTGAAGTCCAGCTCCAGGAACAAAGCGGTCACTATTTGTATAACTGTAAGAGCCTCGGATGCTGGTCCCGCGATAAGGTCTTATCTCAGCTGATGTTTCGACGCCGCGAGCCAGTCCACCGCGTCGATTCGTGTAGCCACTGAATCGCCCGGCTCCCAGGGGATCGGATGCGAAGCTGGTGAATACAATCGACCTCTGTAACCGCGTATAGAAATACGTGACGCTGAACAGAAGACGATCCTGATAGAGACGCTGATCGATTCCCGCATCAACGCTGATCGATTGTTCCGCTCGCAACGTCGGATCGCCAAAGCGAACAAAGCCAACATTAGCAAATGTGCCGGCGCCGAACCGTTCGAACAGAGCAGGTTCTCGAAACCCATTACCAACATGACCGCGCAGCTTGGTGTTGCTCGAGCGTATGAAATAGGCAATCGACCCATCGCCAGTCACCAAGCTCTTCGCCGAGATCGCGCCCAGGAATGACGGTCGATCCGCGGCGTTGAGTCGGTAGAACTGTCCTCTCACAGCTCCGGATAGTTGCAGCCGGCCGTCCATCAGGAAAAGCTGGTCCTGACCGAAAAATGCAAAGGTCCGCTGACGATCCGTCGTACGATTGAAAGCGCTGAACGAAGGAATTGAATTCTGAAAGAGCGATGTTTCTTCGTACTCGAACCCTCCGGTAATGAGATTGTTTCTCCCCAACCTTGAATTCAAGCGAGCATCGAACGTATCGGTCGTGCCCTCGTTGATGGCAATAAACTCAAAATCTCCGAAAGGGTAAAAAGCTGCGAACCTTGGATCAATTGCCGAGCCGTTGTAGTTGCGCCGCTTCGAGCTAACATGCTGGTAAGCGACGCTGTACGAGACATCTTCATTTACGCGCTGCGAAAACCTGACCGACCCCGCCCACATAGCGTTCCGCCGTCCCAGGTCCGGGTTGTTAAAGTCCGGATGAAAATTGACACCGGCGTTTGCTCGCGGATAACGCTGACCCGTGCCGAAGGCTGCAGGCAAAGCAAAGGGACTGTCGTTCAGTCGAGCATTCGAGCTGGTCCCATAAAAGCTGCCGGCAAGCTGAATTGAGGGAGTGATGTTGAAATGAACTCGGCCCATCCCACTGGAGTTGCCATACTCATCATTGCCGTCGACGCCGCTGCGAACGTCGATACGATTCAAACCAAAGCTGAACCCGGCGCGATTACCGATTCCACCTGAACCAGTCACATGTTCGCGGAACGTTGAGAGACTTCCTCCTTCAAACCAAACTTCGAAGTGAGGCCTTCCGCTGCCTGTTGTCGACACGAGATTGATTGCGCCGCCGATGGCGTTGGTGCCGTAGATTGAAGAGCCGGAACCACGCAGCACCTCCGCCCGGTCCAGATTAACCGGCACGAGATCGGAAAAAAGTACGAACGCCGATCCCTGAGGATCGGAGGCGTCTCTCACTCGCAGACCATCGAGCAGCAAAGCTGTGTCAAAGTTCCGTTGCCCGCGCAGGCGAACTGAAGTCAATTCACCAAGATGACCTTGCTGCTGCACTCGAAGACCCGGCACACCTCGCAAGGCTTCTGTCAGGGTGAGCTCATGACGTGTTTCGATTTGCTCGCTGTCAACCAAAGTCACTGCCTTGGAGAGCTCGTCGGCTCGTTGGGGGGTTCCGGCCGCAGTGACAATGACATTCTCATTGACGCCGGCGACCTTGAGATTGACCTCGAGCTTTTCTGACTCCGCGCGATCTAGCTTGAGTTCTCGCGTGGACGTGGCGAACCCATCCTTTTTCACCTCGAGCAGGTAGTTACCTACTCCCGGGCTGGCCAAGCTGAATTCTCCATTCACGTCCGTCATCGAAAAAAGCTCTAAGCCTTCGCGAGATCTCAATCGCACTTCGGCGCCGGCTACCGAGGCGTTCTGTTCGTCTTTTACCGTTCCGCTGATACGCGCTCGATTCTGAGCAATCAGTTGTGTGGATAAGAAGATGAGAGTAAGTAGGGTGACTGCAACTTGACGAATCGTTCTGTGTTTCTCTGTATTCATAGCTTTCTCCTGCCCGTCGCAGTGCGAGCTGAAAAGAGTGACAAGCAGGTTTCCTGACTTGCGGCTGTGACCAGAATTCTGGTCTCCTCGACTCCCGCCTTCCCGGATAAATCCAGTGGCAGAACTGGGAGCTTTGTCACCGCTTACAGTTGCGCGGGCAGTGGCGGTTTTTCACCGCCTTCGCTTGCTCGTCGCTCGGTTGTTAATGATCACGGCGCATCTCATGCACCGGTGTTATGCGCGGCGCACCCGTGATCGGATGCGCATCCACCAAAAGTCGAATATCGAATACTTCCGCCAATCTCGGTTCAGTCAAAACTTCCAGTTGCGTTCCGGACGCGATTGTTTGTCCTTTTTTGATCAGCATCACTCGATCAGCAAACTCGGCGGCAAGGTTGATGTCGTGTGTTACTACCACCGCGGCCGAGCCTCGCTGGTCACAACGTTGTCGAACACAAGCGAGAATCGCTGCTTGATGTGCAACATCGAGATTCGCAGTGGGCTCATCGAGAAGCAATATCGGCGCTTCGGTGGCAAGAGCTCGGGCCAACACGGCGCGCTGGCGTTCGCCGCCGGAGAGTTCATTCATCCGGCGACTACTAAATTCCTCTAACTTGGTTTCGATCAGAATCTCTTCGGCGATGCGAATGTCATCATCAGTCTCCCAACCCCAAGCGCTCATGCTCGCCCAGGCATAACGACCACCCAGAACAAATTCCATTACCGTAACGGGAAAACGGAGATCTGCTTCCTGCGCAACGGTGGCAATTCTTCGACTGATAGTTCGTCGCGACAATGAATTCAGCGGCTGGCCGTCGAGCAGGATCTCTCCCGCTGACGGTTTCAGAGACCCGTTGAGCGCCCGTAACAGAGAAGACTTGCCAGCCCCATTTGGTCCGAGGATCGCAGTTACCTCGCCCGCTTGCACAACTAGCGACGCGTTCGTAACAGCTTTTCGCGCGCCGTAATTAATCGTGATGTCTCTAGCTTCAAGCATTCCAAACTCAAGCTGATTACAGGCGTTAAGAGTTCAAACTTTAGTTTGTGACTTACCGAACACACAAGCTGAAGCTTGAACTCTAAACGCCTGTTTGCTCAGCCTTTCCTCAACAAGTAAACAAACAACGGCGCGCCTATTAACGCTGTAATGGCTCCGACCGGAAGCTCTCTCGGCGCTATCAATGTTCGCGCCAGCAGATCAGCGACAATCACGAAGCCGGCGCCCGCAATTGCCGCGGCTGGAATGACCAGCCGATTGTCACTGCCAAACGACAGCCGAACTAAATGAGGCACCACCAAACCCACATAGCCCACCGATCCACTCGAAGCTACCGATGTGCCGACCAGCAACCCCGCGACAATGAAAACAATTAACCGGACTCGACTCACTTCCACTCCCAGGTCGAAAGCATCTCGCTCGCCCAGCATCAATAGATTCAGCGGGCGCGCAAACGCAGCCAGCACGATCGATCCCACTACTGCCACTACTACCGCCAAAGTGAGCAAGCCCGTAGTCGCCCCAGACAGATCACCAAGAAGCCAAAACGTGAATGATCGAATTCGCGTGGCATCCATCAAAGTCGTTATGAAAACGATAGCTGATGACAAGAACGTGGTCACAATCACGCCTGCCAAAATCAATCGCTCGGGCGAAGCTCCGGCACGGCCTCGCGCCAATTGATAAACCGCAAACGAAGCCACCAACGCGCCAACGAAAGCCATCGCAGGGCGCGTCCATTCCTGTGAGCCGAGGAAAACTAAAGACACCATGGTGCCGACAGCGGCTCCGTTTGAAACTCCGAGCAGATAAGGCTCAGCCAGCGGATTGCGCAGTAGTGCCTGATAAGCTGCGCCCGCCGCAGCCAAACACATCCCTACGGCTCCAGCCAACAAGATTCTTGGCACTCGAATGTCCAATAAGATCGCTTGCTGTTCTGGCGAGAGCCCACATCCAGATTTGCCGGTTAGCGCACAAAGTGAACTTGCGAATGGAAGGCTTTCACTGCCGATTAGTGACGCGAGAATAAAGACTCCCAAAAGGAGAGCCAGCAGCGAGCCGCTAACTACTAAGGTGCGCTGAAGAGTCGCTCTGGCTTGATTACCTTGTCGAATGAGACCCTGCATTATTAGCGAAACGCCTCCGGATGTAAGGCGCGCGCCATCTCTTCCAGCCCGTCAACCAGGCGCGGCCCGGGACGCGAAAGATGATCGTCGTTAATTTTGATTACTCGATTATTCAGGACCGCTGGTGAATGTTTCAGCGGCGCTGCTACGGTAGAATTCGCCGACCCCATCGTGCCTCCGGTCGGCAGGATGATTGCTTCGGGACGCGCCGCGAGTGCGGCCTCGTCGCTGTATCGTGGAAACGCGCCCGGCAAATCCGCAGTGACTGACAAACCGCCCGCGCGGCGCACCAGATCGGTGAGGTACGCATCTCGGCCAATCGTGTATAAGGGTTCGCCGGCAACTTGATAAAAGACCGTGATCGGCTTGGTCGCTTTGATTGCTGTCTCTACGACATCGGCGCGGCGTTTTAAGTCTGCAACGAGCTGATTCGCTTTCTGCTCTGCTCCAAGTAAAACACCGACAGTTTCGATCGAGCGAAATATTCCCTCGAGATTCTCTGGATTCGTTACGTAGACAGAGATCTTTTGCTCAGTTAACTGTTTCGCAAAAGCTTCGAGCTGCGATGCGGTCGATACAAGCACGAGCTGAGGCCTCAGTGCGATGATACGTTCAGCACTCGGATGAAGAGTGTCTCCAACCTTCGCCACTGTCTTTGCTGCGGCTGGATAATCACAGTACTCGGTGTTCCCGACCAGACGATCGCCGGCGCCGACTGCATAGACAATTTCGGTGAGATTCGGAGCCAGTGAAACTACGCGAGTGACATCTTTCGGAAGGAAGACCTTGCGCCCGGCATCGTCAGTAAATTCCCGCTGATTGTCGAGCGCTGCCGGCGCGCCTGGTTGTTTGCAAGCAGGTAGCGATAGCAACATGAGCAAGGTGCCCAGTGTTATCAATGCGCGCAAGTTTTTGAGCTTAAAAAACATTAAGTCCCGCCGACATCTTCACCTTGAAAGGTGCAGGCTGTCGGCGAGACTCACAAAACTAATAATGGAGACCCGAGCGGCCTGAACACCTTTGCGCGAGGCGTTCGAAATAAGGCTGCGAAAGTGTTCAAGGCAGGTCTCCTGGCTTAGAGCTCAATAGTCTGGCTCATTACAGTGGCGCGACCGCGCGGGATTTTCACCCGCTTCCCTATTCTCCTCGCAACGCGCGAGGCACCTGAACACTTCAAAATCAAAAGAGCAATTCGTCAGAGCGCGGAAGTTATCACGCAGAGTGCGACGTGTCAATTTGGAGAAAATACCTGGAGAACGACTATCCACAGATTACGCAGATTACACAGATGTTTGGTTGAGTGCAGTTTACGTTGCCGCAAAATGTCGGGATAGATTGTCTGGTGAGGACGAACTGTGAATATTTATGGATCGACCCGGCATTAACTCAACCAAACATCTGTGTAATCGGCGTAATCTGTGGATAGATCTTTCTTCTTACCTTGGTTGTTCCCTTGAGAAAACAAGTTAGAATCACAGCACGAATCCCGGATGGCCCAGAGGACTAATTCCTTGGCAAAGACCCTTGACCTGAAAAACCTGCGTGGCGCTCGCAAAGCCAAACTACCTGAATTCATTTCGCCGCAACTTGCGACGCTCGTAAAAGCACCGCCGCCCGGCGACGATTGGCTGCATGAATTGAAATTCGATGGCTATCGAATGCTTTGCCGTGTCGAGCGTGGCAAAGTTCGGGTTTGGAGTCGTAACGGAAAAGAGTGGACCGTCAAGTTTCCAACTGTCATCAATGCCATCAAACAACTAAAGGTTTCGAGCGCCATGTTCGATGGGGAAATCATGATAGTTGATGCGCAGGGTCGCTCGAGCTTTCAAAAGCTGCAACGCGCGATGGCCAAGAGCATAACCAAGGGTTTTGTGTACGAAGTCTTCGACCTGCTTCATCTCGACGGCTTTGACCTGACTCGCGTACCTCTAAAGAAAAGAAAAGAACTACTGAAAGAGCTGTGTGGTGAGAAACGGGACCTCATACGCTACAGCGAACATCTCGAAGGCAACGGCGACGCCTTCTTCAAACGCGCCTGCGAATACGGAATTGAAGGAATCGTATCCAAACTCGCGAACTCGACCTACGCTTCAACCCGAAATCGAAATTGGCTCAAGGTCAAATGCAACAAGGAGCAGGAATTCATCATCGTAGGCTACACCGCTTCGTCCAAGGGCATGCCCGGATTTGGCTCGTTAGTTCTCGCGGTTTACGAGAAGAACAAGTTGGTCTATTCGGGCCGAGTAGGAACTGGATTTACGATCCAGTCACGGACAGAGATACAAAAGCAGCTTGATAAGATCGCTCGCAAGGCTTCGCCACTAAGTTCAATGCCGAATGAACCAGATCTGCGCAAAGCGGTGTGGACTGAACCAAAGTTAGTTGCTCAAGTTGCGTTCGCAGAATGGACTGACGATGGAGTTATTCGCCACCCTTCGTTCCAGGGTCTGCGCGAAGACAAGAAAGCCAAAGAGGTAGTCAAAGAACACGTGAAATGAAGTCGCCGCCACGAGTTAACCACACAGAGACGAGGAAGACCCGAAACTGTGATCAGCTCTGGGTCAGGAAGGGTCGCTTGCGCCTGCTTATGGTGCCAAAGAAATAACTTGAGAGGTTATGTATCAGCGGGCGCAAGCAACCCTTCCTTACCTTGAGTTGATCACTGTTGGATGGTTCTTTCCAGTCCCCATAGCTTTCATCCAGTTGGAATTGGTTAGGTCAAAATTCACATGCATCCCACGAACATTTGGTACCTCCGCCGGCTCAGTAATTTTCTATTACTGCTAGGCTTGGTCCTGACATCAGAGTTCGCCCAAGCGCAGCAACGACCGGCGCTCAAAAACATCGATCGGGTGCGACTGGCCGAGACCTTTCGACTTGCCGACAGCCTCAGTGAGAAGGTCTGGAAGGATTGGACCAAAGCTCCGTTTGCAGTCTTGCTGGTTACGCCTGAGACCGAATTCTTACTTCGCCATCCCACTCCTTCGTCAGATTTCCTTCCGCTTGGTTACGACAAGCTGCTGAAGAGTAATGTTTACTATCGCAAGCGCACTTTCGATACTCATTTGCTGGCGACCTTTCCCGCAGTCAAGGGCAGTATGGTCTCAACGATCGTGGTGGGCCAGGCCGAGCTGACCTCCGCGAAAACCTCAACACCATGGGTCGTCATCCTGCTCCACGAGCACTTTCATCAATTGCAGAACTCACAGCCAAATTATTATGCGGATGTCGAAGCACTAAATCTCGCGCACGGCGACACTAGCGGAATGTGGATGCTCAACTACGCATTTCCTTACAACAAGAAAGAAGTCCAGGACAGTTTTCGAGCCTTGAGTGCGATGTTGGTTGATGTTCTTGAAGACAAGTCCCGATATCCACAACGCAAGCTCAAAGACTACCTGCGGCAGCGGGCTGAATTTGAAGGACTGCTGACAGCCGATGAAGCCCGTTATATAAATTTTCAGTTTTGGCAGGAAGGCGCGGCTCGCTACACGGAATATCGAATCGCACAACTTGCAGGTGAGCGTTTTCACGCTAGCAAGCAATTCAAAGCGCTGCCCGATTACACGTCATTCGCGCAAACAGCGAACGCAACGTACGACAGAATCCTAAAGCAACTCCGGACACAGAAACTGGAAGTGTCACGACGAGAAGTCGTGTATCCGTTCGGCGCCGCCGAAGCACTGCTGCTCGACCGAGTTAACCCTCGCTGGCGAAGCCGCTACTTTGTCGATCGCTTCGATTTAGGAAAATATTATCGAGGTAGTTCACCACAGGTCGTCGTGACGCTACTTCGCCGTGAAGCAGTCCCAGGAGGCTCGGGCTAACTTTGCGATCACGCCTTCGCGAACTGCCTGGTCAGATCTTGAGTCGGCGACAAACACTGCTATCGCCATATGTTGCCCGTTCGGTAGAGTCACCAGCGCAATATCATTCGTCGCAGCCGTCAATCCTGCTTCAGTTCCGCTGGTTCCAGTCTTATCAGCTACGACTGTACCTTTCGGCAAAAGCGCGCGAATCCGACGAGCCCCAGTTTGCGTAGTCGTCATCCACGAAAGCAAAAGCTTTCGACTCGATGGAGAGAGACTCTTTCCCTGCTGCAACACGCGCAACAAGTTCACCGCAGCTGCAGCTGTAGCCCAATTCCGATATTGGACCTGCGAATCGCTTGCTAATTCCTTCTCTGTATTCATGACCATGATGTCCTGGACTCCGATGCGCCGAAGGTATTCATTCACCTCTTTCGGAGAAAGCAACCCCAACAAAGCGTCCGAGGCGCCGCCGTCACTTTCGACGATCGCGGCGCGTAACAACGCTCTTAACGGCAGCGTAATGCCCTGCGGGTTTTTATCCCGAATGGGACTATGCACTTTACTCGGCGGCAAGTCCGCGGCATTCAGCTTCACCTTCTGATCGAGACGTAGACTCCCCTTATCAACACGCTCCAACACAGCCATCACAATCGGGACCTTGTAAACGCTCTGCATGGGGAAATGACCGTCCGCGTTCATCTCAGCGTGCGCGCCGGTCTCCAATACGACAACTGCCGCACCCACGCTTCCAATGGTCGGCGACGCTATTTGGAACCATCGACTCAAAAACTCCGACGATGAGCAACTAAGCAACGCTGCTAATACTATCGGTGCACAGATCATCATCATGACCTCGAGTTCTGTAGGGGCGGACCTGTGTGTCCGCCCTCGTTGGGTGCATTCGACAAAAAGGGCGGACACATAGGTCCGCCCCTACAATTCTTAAGCCAGAAAATTAGCTTCAGGCGCTCTGTTGCGAGCTGGCCTGACTTGAACTGATCGGAACTCTCTTAGGGCCGAAGAGATGCTGTCGAACTTCAACCGGCCACCTGCTGCCCAGGAGCACATCCCAGAAGGCGCTCGTGATACCAAATCCACGATGCATTCCTTTGTTGGTGTGATGATAGAGGTGGTACTTCTTGATGTGCCGGAAGTAGCGATTGCGGAAGTTGTAATAGTGCATACAGTGATGCGCCCATTCTTCCAATACGTAGCTTTGGACCACACCCGCGAGAAGTAATGGCGCCGAGTAGTACGGGAACAACAAACTAACCGGTAGCGCGACGAGAAAAACCGGCAGCAGATCGCGCACTTTGCCGTTGATCATCATTCCGTCAAAAGGCTTCTCGTGATGGCCAAAGTGGGTCGGGTCAAGATACTTGTTCGATAGATAAGTAAAATACTTTTTGTATTTGCGCTTCGACATCTTCCAATGACGATGGAAAACCCAACGGTGCGAAGAATACTCAACCATGGTCCAAACCGGGATTCCCAAAAGGAAGAAAGCTATCGATCTAAGCGGATGAGTCGAACGCAGACCAATCACCAGCAAAACCGTTGCAGCGGTCGTGTAGAAAAGCGTAACGGGATAAAGCGTCCCGCGGGAAATAGCGGCCTGCTCCCGTTTATATGCGCTGTCCGGTAAAATTGAACGACGAGACATTAAGTATTTCTCACTTTATTAAGTTAAGGTCCACCCCTGGCGGAGCGACATCCTATCACATCATCAGGGCTTCGGCGAACCGCTTTTTTCAAGGATTATGAGCTGAAATACCTGAATTCTTTCACTTGCCTTGGGCGGCGGCGTGCTCCTTGTCTTCTTTCAGATGTCGCAAATGCCTGCGCACCCACCAAATCACGGCCAGTAGTCCGATGATGCCAATGACAAAATCAAAACGATGGAACAACGTCTTGAGTCTCTCGTCTTTGTTCCACTGCTCACCCAGTTTTTGCCCCACCCACGCGAGCCCTAAACACCAAGGCAGCGAGCCTGCAAAGGTGTAGAGAACGAACCGGGTCAAATTCATCCGAGCGACACCTGCAGGAAAAGCAATGAAAGTGCGAATGGCTGGCAGCAAACGGCTCGTGAAGATTATGAGTTCCCCGTAACGGCTGAACCAACGATCAGCCAGGGCTAAATCCTGACGAGAGATCAGCACATAGCGTCCGTACTTCTCAATGAGTGGACGGCCGCCGTACATTCCAACCCAATAAGCCACGAGCGATCCGAGCACGCAGCCGACCGCGCCGGCGACACCAACCAACCAGATGTTCATCTCGCCTCGGGAGACCAGATAGCCGGCAAACGGCATGATGATCTCGGAAGGCAAAGGTATGCACGCGGATTCAATCGCCATCAAAAGGATGACGCCCCAATATCCCATTGCTGAGATGGTGGCTACGATTATTCCGGATAAGAATTCGATTATTCTGGCAATCATTATTTATGTAGGTCTTTGGACTTGGGCCTTTGGTCTTTGATTTGTGTTATTGATCGGGCGCCTTGATCAAGCAACGTCGTGCCTGACGATTGTGTCAATAGCGGAGTCACACAAGCTCATCCACACACAACATCAAAGACCAAAGATCAAAGACCAAAGATCTTTTATTTTAATTTTCCTTCCAGCCGTGCTGACCAATCAGCGGTACAAACGCGCAGGCTCCGTGATCTTCCTGGCGACGACCTGTCTCGGTCTTAATCACGCGCACTAACCGCTGCGATTCACGAGCTTCGCCAACCGGCACGACTAGTTTCCCACCAACTTTCAACTGTGACACCAGCGGCTCCGGAACATTTGGTCCACCGGCCGCGACCAGGATTGCGTCGTACGGAGCGTTTGCTACCCAACCCAAAGTACCGTCAAAGCATTTCACCGTCGCGTTGTAGATCCCGAGTTGACGAATGCGTGACTGGGCTTCACGCGCCAGGTCGCCAATGCGCTCGATTGCGTACACCTGTGCCGCCACTCGAGACAAGACCGCTGTCTGGTAGCCTGAACCGGCGCCAATCTCAAGCACACGACTGTTCTCATTGAGCTCGAGCAACTCGGTCATGCGGGCCACAATGAACGGCTGCGAGATGGTCTGGTTGGCGCTGATCGGCAAGGCGTGATCGCCGTAGGCTCGGCCTCGCAGCGCTTCAGGCACAAAGAAATGTCGGGGCACGGCCCGCATCGCCGCCAGCACGCGCTCGTCACGTATTTGATAGTGATCTTTTAGACGCGCGACCATGCGATCGCGCGGAATTGCATAGTCCTGACTAAAGTCAGACAGCTTTGGTGTGATTGATGACAATGGGTCTCTGAACTCAGCTCTTCTGCAGAACTTCTACCGTGCTCAGGTCATTCCAGGAATCGATAGCTTCGAGGGCTTGATGATCGGTCATATCACTCCGCAATGGCGTGACGGAGATAAAGCCTCGTTCGATGGCGTTGTAGTCGGTGCCACCGACCGCATTCGAGTTGAAGTACTCTTCGCCAATCCAAAAATAGGGTTTCCCACGAGGATCGATATGTTCACTGATGACCGGTCGCGCGTTTTTGATTCCCTGCCGGGTAACCATCGCGCCCTTAATCTCTCCAACAGGAATGTTGATATTCAAAAGCGTTCCCTCGGGAAGTCCTTCAGTTAGGACTTTGCGCACGGCTTGCACGGCAAACTTTGCAGCTTCTGTGAAGTCAAAGTTCTCGCGCGCCACAAGACTAAACGCCAACCCGGGAACACCGAGAATGGTAGCCTCGAGCGCGCCCGCAACTGTCCCGGAGTACGAGGCATCATCACCGAGATTTCCGCCGTGATTGATTCCGGAGGCACAGATGTCAGGAAGTTCGTCGGGTGGAAGGATCTTGTTTAGCGCCAGAGTGACGCAATCAGTGGGAGTGCCGTCAACGGTCCAGTGTCTCTCGTCGATTTGGCGAACGCGAAGCGGCCTGGCCAGAGTTAAACTGTGCGACGCCCCGCTCATCTCCGATGCGGGTGCAACAACGTAGACGTCGCCAATCTCCTTTAGGGCCTGCTCAAGCTTGGTAAGGCCGTTAGAGTGAATACCGTCATCGTTGGTAAGCAGAATGCGCGTCATCGAAAAAGCACTTCGCTTTCAGAGCTCAAGACCAGGAAACTGCTCCGCTTCATCTCACACAAGTTCAGTGCGTGGACGCCCTCATCACGTGCGTCCACTTCTCTTCATTCCGAACTTTGTAGACTGCAAGTGAGAGAAGAAAGGAGCTAACAGAATTAGTCGCGGGCCGGGCGAGGACTGCGCATACGGCTCTTCTTCTTGTTGCGCTTGCGAGCGAGAGCCGATTTGAGCTTGGCCTTTTGACCAGGGGGAATAAAGAACGCGTGTTTCTTTGCGTCCTTAATAATCTCTTCCGTCATTACCTTGCGCTTGAAACGGCGCAACGCGCTTTCGATCGATTCACCGGGATTTATTGTAACTATCGCCATTCTTTCCGCCTAACTCTCCTATAGATAGATTCCTTGGCCGCAATCCAAACGCATATTTAACACGCCCAAAAGCCTCGCGGTCAAGTTGCCAGAAGGTAGCACAGACTTCAGTCTGTGTTTACGTCGCCAACAACGGACCTTCTCAGAAACCAAAATCGTCCAGCTAAACTCAAGACGATAGCAACAAGCTTAATCTCCGGACTTGAGCATTGACTCACTCAGTGCCCACTGACAACGTGTCTCATTTTCGAGTAGAACGCAGACTGAAGTCTACGCTACACCAAGCAAACTTGAATCAAAGCCTTGCGGTCAGGCTGCCAGAAGGTGGCACAGACTTCAGTCTGTGTTTACGTCGCCAACAACGGACCTTCTCAGAAACCAAAATCGTCCAGCTAAGCCCAAGTCGATAGCAACAAGCTTAATCTCCGGACTTGAGCATTGACTCACTCAGTGCCCACTGACAACGTGTCTCATTCTCAAGTAGAACGCAGACTGAAGTCTACGCTACGCCAAACAAAACTTGAAT
>Ga0134125_10000526_pt1 | contig 51367 bp, 28 predicted proteins | sample KB31751_FD_96464 | JGI IMG/M metagenome (GOLD analysis project Ga0134125, IMG submission 96464) | Terrestrial soil microbial communities with excess Nitrogen fertilizer from Kellogg Biological Station, Michigan, USA - KB3-175-1 | ecosystem: Environmental > Terrestrial > Soil > Unclassified ... | reverse complement strand
CGAAATCGCCGCCCACCTCGACCTGGCTGTCGCGGAGCACGAGCGCGAGGGACTCTCCCCGGCGGAGGCCCGGCGCCAAGCCCTGGTGCGCTTCGGCGGGGTAGAGCAAGCCCGCGAGGGCCAACGCGACGCCCGCGGCCTGCCGTTTCTCGATGCGCTCTCGCAGGACGTGCGCTACGCGCTGCGCACCCTCCGCCGCGACGCCGGCTTCACCACCGTCGCCATCCTTATCCTCGCCCTCGGCATCGGCGCTAATGTGGCGGTCTTCAGCGTGGTCAACACCCTGCTGCTGCGGCCGCTGCCGGCTCGCGACTCCTCCCGCCTGGTATGGATCGCTCCGCCCCCGCAAAAGTGCGGCGTCTCCTGCGCCACCTACTCCTCCGACGCCTACGATGAGTTCACCGCCCGCACCCGTTCCTACGCGGGTGTGACCGGCTACGAGGCGTTCACCAGTCCGGACAACATTCGCCTCAACGGACATGGCGATCCCGTGCCGGCCACCGGCATCGAGGTTATCGGTAATTTCTTCCAGGTGCTGGGGATCCAACCCCTGCTCGGCCGCGCCTTCACGCCCGCCGAGGCCCGCACCGGCGTCCACCCCGTGGCCCTGCTCGAGTACGGTTACTGGAAGCGCCAGTTCGGCGGCGACCCGGCGATCGTGGGCCAGGAGATCGATCTCAACGGCTCCCCGGTCACGGTCCTTGGCGTGCTTCCCGAGAGTTTCGACTTCGGTGCCATGTTCTCCCCGGGCGAGCGCACCGACCTGATCGAGCCCCTCAACCTCGACAGCGAGCGCATGAACGGCAACATCGTCACCCTGATGGGCAGGCTCAAGCCCGGCGTCACCCTGGGGCAGGCGCAGGCCGAAGCCAACAGCGTCGTCCCCAGCCTGTGCTGGAACGAGAAGTATCCCGAAAGCTGCGGCTCCTACGCCGGCCCCGGCGCGGGCATGCAACTGCGCACCCTCAAGGACTACATCAGCGGACGCCTGCGCCGCTCGCTGATCGTGCTCTGGCTGGCGGTCGGCATGATCCTGCTGATCGCCTGCGTGAACCTGGCCAACCTGCTGTTGGCGCGCACCGCCGCGCGCGACAAGGAGTTCGCCATGCGCGCCGCTCTGGGCGCGGGCCGCGCCCGCCTGCTGCGCCAGGTGTTCACCGAGAGCCTGCTCCTCTCCTCCGCCGGCGCGCTGCTCGGCCTCGGCCTGGCCTGGGCGTTGGTGGCCTGGCTGGCGCGCCAGGGCTCGCTGGCGCTGCCCCTGCTCGGCACCTTGCGCATGAGTCCCGCCACGCTCGGCTGGACGGTGCTGATCGCCGTGCTGGCGGCTCTGCTCTTCGGCATTGCCCCCGGCCTGCGCCTGGCGGGCGCCAACCTGCAACAGGCGCTCAAGGACTCCGGCCACGGCGCCAGCGCCGGCCGCCGCCAAGAGGCCGTGCGCTCGGTGCTGGTGGTCGCCGAGGTGGCCCTCGCCTGCGTCCTGTTGGTGGGCGCGGGGTTGCTGCTGCGCAGCTTCCTCAACGTGCTCGACACCGACCTCGGCTTCCAGCCCGATCGCGCCGCCTCGATCAAGCTGCTCTACGACGACACCGCGCCCAGCGAGAGCGCACGTCAGATCAAGCGCGGCGAGATTTTCCGCACCGTGATCGAGCGCGTCAGCGCGCTCCCTGGGGTCGAATCCGCCGGCATTGTGGACTTCCTGCCGCTCGGCCGCAACCGCGCCTGGGGCTCGCCCGTGCCGCAGGGCAAGACCTATCCCACAGGCACGCATCTGCCTTCGCCCCTGGTCTACGTCTGCACCCCCGGCTATATCCCGTCCATGGGGATGCGCCTGCACGGGCGCGACTTCTCCTGGAGCGACGGCCCCAACGCCCCCCTGGTGGTGATCATCGACGCCGACGCGGCCCGCTTTTACTGGCCCGGCCAGGATGCGGTCGGACGGGTTCTGACGCGGGGCAAAGACGAATATCACGTAATTGGCGTCGTGGACCGGATGCACGCCACCAGCGTCGAGAACGAACGCGGCTGGCAGATCTATTACCCCGCCACCCAGCAGGGTCCCGACGCGGCGCAGTTGGTGGTGCGGTCCCGCCGCGCCGCCGCCTCGCTCGGCCCCGACGTCCTGCGTACCTTGCGCGCGTTGAATCCCGACCAGCCGGTGGAGGCGCTCACCTCGGTCCGTACCCTGGTGAGCCGCGCCGAATCTCCGCGCCGCTTCTTCATGCTGCTGGTCAGCACCTTCGCCGGCTTGGGGTTGTTCCTGGCCGCGCTCGGCATCTACGGCGTGATCGCCTACGGCGTCACCCGCCGCACCCAGGAGATCGGCATCCGCATGGCGTTGGGCGCGAGCCGCGGCCGCGTGCAGCGTGGCGTGCTGGGCCGCACCTTGAGTCTGGTCTTGGCCGGAGTCGCCGCCGGCACGCTGGCCGCGCTGGCGCTGGCGAGCGCCATTCAATCGCTGCTCTACGGCACCGCCCCCACCGACGCGCTCACCTATCTGGCCATGGTCGCGCTGCTCTTGTTGATCGCGCTCGCCGCCGGCTACCTGCCCGCCCGCCGCGCCTCGCGCATCGACCCCATGCTCGCTCTGCGCTCGCAGTAAGCCCCAACTATACTGCCTGCATGGCCCTGGTCCTGTTCCTGCGCGGCGTCAATGTGGGCGGCCACCGCACCTTCCGCCCCAGCCTGCTCGCCCAGGAGCTGCGCGAATTCGGGGTGGTCAATATCGGCGCCGCCGGCACGCTGATTGTCCGCGAACCCGGCTCGCGCGCCGCGTTCCGCGCCGCGCTCGCAACCAAGTTGCCCTTCGCCGCCGAGATCGTCGTCTGCGAGGGCCGCGAGCTGCTGCAATTCCGTTCCAGCGACCCCTTCGCCACTGCGCCCACCGAGCCCGGCCTCATCCGCTTCGTCAGCATCTTCGCGCGCGCCGGCCGCGCTCCCGCGCAATTGCCCTTCGCACTGCCGCCTGAAGGCGAGTGGCTGGTGCGCGTGCTCGGAGCGCGGGGACGCTTCGTCTACGGCGTCTACCGCCGCCACATGAAAACTATTGGCCACTTGGGCCGGTTGGACCGTATATTCGGAGCCGCCGCCACCACGCGCAACTGGAACACGCTGCTCTCGGTCTGCGCGCGCCTCGAGGCCAAGGACAAAATTACCTGATGGCTAGCCGCCGCACGGGCGGCGCGCCGCTAAGTCCCTCGCTTTTCATCACTCGTGGTCTGGCCTTCCACTTGCTAGAAGGTGTGAGAGGTGCGGAGGTGACTCATGCGAAACACGACGTCGGGCGTATGGCTATGCGCGGCTTTGGGGATCGGAGGGGTCTTGTACTCCGCGGCGTGCGGCGGCTCTTCCGCGCCGCCATCTTCGACCTCAGCCCAGCCGGCGACCACCAACATCACCATGAGCGATCCGGCCACCTGCGCCGGTCCCAGCGGTCCCTATAGTCACGTCTACGTTACCGTCAAGGACGTGCAAGCCAGTACCGACGCCAACGCCTCGACCGGCTTCGCGGATCTCACTCCCTCGCTGGCGCAGTCGCCCATGCAAATTGATCTGCTTGGCCAAGCGAACAACTCGTGCCTGCTCGCCACCCTGGGCTCGACCACCCAGCTTCAACCCGGCAGCTACCAGCAGATCCGCCTGGTCCTCGAGGACAACAACTCCGCCTCGGTGGTGGCCAACAACAAGTGCGGCTCAACCGCCGCCAACTGTGTCGTGCTCAACGACGGCACGGTCGAAACCCTGCAGCTCTCCAGCGAATCCCAAACCGGCATCAAGATCCCCGCCGGGCAGATCGCCGGGGGCGCCTTCGTGGTCGCCGCCGGCCAGACCAAGGACCTAAACCTCGACTTCAATACCTGTTCCTCGATTGTGACCGAGGGCAATGGACAAGTGCGCCTCAAGCCCGTGCTGCACGCCGGCGAAATCGCCGCCACCTCCACCTCCATCAACGGAACCGTGGTGGATAAGGCCACCGGCAGCGCCATCGTGGGCGGCAACGTGATGGTGGCGCTCGAGCAGAAGGACTCCGCCGGTGTGGACCGTGTGGTGATGGCCACCAACGCCGACACCTCCGGTCACTTCGTCTTCTGCCCCGTGCCCGCCGGCGCGTATGACGTCGTGGCCGTCGGCGTGAGTGGTTCCAATGTTGCCTACGCCGCCACTGTCACCACGGGTGTGGCCAACGGCACGGCGATGGGCAATGTGCCCCTTGTGGCCGAGACCGGCCTCGCCGGCACCGCCGCCGCGACCATTGCCGGCGAAGTGACCACCAGTACGGGCAGCGCCGCCACCGCGGCCGACATCACCCTATCCGCCTTGCAGCAGGTCAGTGTCGGCAGCGGCACCCTGACCTTTACCATGCCCCTGGTGCAGCAATCGGCCGCGACCTTGAACGTGAGCACCGCCGCCAGCGTGAGCTGCACGGCCAACACCGACTGCGCCAGCTACAGTCTCTCGGTGCCCGCGGCCGATGCGAACGTCGGGAGCTTCGCCGCCGCGGGCACCACCTACACCCAGGGCACCGCCGCCGTGGCCTACTCGGTGGAGGGCGATGCCGCCGTCCCCTCGAGCGGCGGCACCGCCGACTGCTCGCCCGCCACCCAGACCACCGCTTCCACCAGCGCCAACCTGACCCTCACCGTCACTCCGGGCGCCACCACCCAGGCGGCGATTCTCGCCTTCACGGGCTGTCAGTAGGCCGCGCCGCCGCTGCTGAAGAATGCCCCCCGGAATGCCAAGGCCGCGGCCGCGATGCTGCGCCGACCGGCGGCGGCGCTAACGAAGTTTGCGCCGCACGTTCAGGATCACCCCTCCGTGCGGCGGCCGGTAGCGCAGATCCAGGCGCCTTGCGTCGTCACGGTGGCTTCATGGAAGCCCGCGTCCGCGAGCGCCGCGCGGTGTTCCTGCACGCTCAGCAGCTGCAGGCCGGTGGCCGGCAGCTTCCGCTCCAGAACGGCGGCCATGCGCCCGGGCGCGCCCTTGTGGATCTCGGCGATGAGCGCCACGGTCCCGCCCGGCTTGAGCACGCGATGGATCTCGCGCAGTCCGGACGCCAGGTCCGGCCACCAGAAGTGTGTCTCCACCGCCGTGACCAAGTCGAAGGTGGCGGCAGGGAAGGGGAGCCCCATCACCGAGGCCTCGCGCACCACCACCCGCCCGGCCGCGATTCCGGCCCGATTCACCCGGCCCGCCACCCGCACGCTTTCGGGCGAGTGATCCACCCCATAGACGGTACCCGCCGGCGCCCGCCCCGCCAGTTTCGCCAGCGTCCTCCCGCCGCCGCACCCCACATCGAGCACGGTGTCGCCCGCCCGCACGGCGATCTGCCCCAGCCCCCAGTCGGTGACCCCAGAGTGCCGCTGGTTCATGTTGCGCAGCACCAGCCGCCCGAGCCAGCCGCGCGGCTCGCGGCACTGGCTCGCGGCCCTCCCCTGCCGTCGCGAGGAGATCTCTACCGCGCCATTCTGGAAACGGATGCCCACGGCTACCCAGCTTATCCCACCCAAGCCGGCCCCATGCCGCAGTACAAGAACCAACGTTCTTCGGATCGCGGGGGTCGCGCCGATTGCACTGTGGGCAAACGGCGCGACCCCCGCGACTGGAACCGGCCGACATGCGTCTGGAGGCGGCCGAACCCCAGACCCTGATTGATGCCAACTTCCTGCCGGGCGATCCGCCGCGCGACCCATGGCACCGTATTCTTGCGGCCACGGCCCGCGAAAGATGCCTGACACCGATGACCGCCGACCGCGAGTTGCTGCGCTACGCCGACCGCGGTCACCGTCGGGCCGCGGCCTGTTAGTCCAAGGCCTAAAATGGGCTCAGGAGGGGAGTATGCCCCGGACCATTAACGACAGCGCGGCGCTTGACGCCTTCATGAGCACGCACGTCTACCCGGCCGCCGACGGCCTGCTTGTCAAAGACATCCCGCATCACCCGGTGCATGCGCGGGCCCATCGCGGCAACGCCGGGGCGTACTTCGGGTTCGAGAAGCTGAAGGCGCTCGAAGCTCACGTCAGCGAGTTGCCCCCCGGTGGCGAAACCAAAACCCACCGCCACACTTGCGAGGCGCTCTTTTACGTGCTCGTGGGCAAAGGTTGGTCCGTCGTCTGGGACGACGACACGCCCGAAACCAAAATTGAGTGGCAAGCGGGCGACCTCTTCTTCACGCCGAACTTCGCCTGGCACAAGCACGCCAACGCCGACCCCGCCCAGCCCGCCCGCTACCTCGAGATCACCACCATCCCGATGATGAAATCCCTTGGCGACTGGCGCATTGAATCGGTGGAAGAGAAGTAAACCACGCAATTATGAGGCCGCGGCCCTTGCTGCATCGTGTCCGCGCCGTGTTGCCAACCAGTCGCTCGCCATCCAGGCCGCACCCGCGATCGAGACGGTTTCCGCCATCTCGGTCCAGTTCCCCAGCGCGTGCGGATGGGCTGCCACGATCGGCGCCCACACCGCAACCGCGAAGACGAGCAGCATGGCCGTCAGCAGCCGCGCCGCCGGCAGCGCCGCACGCCGTGCCAGCAGTGCTGCCGCCGCCAACCCGAAGGCCACCGTCGTGGCCACCGCCCAGAACGCCTGCCCTAGGGGAATCCACTTCGGCACCAGCGCCACCGTCGGCGGGAAGTACGCCCACTGTTCGCCCATGAACGTCACCACGCACGCCGCGAACGCCCAGTACGCCGCCCGCCCGAGTGCCGGCGGAATCGCCCGGGTCAGAGCGAGCACCAGCACCACCCCCGCAAGCCGCGAGAGCTGCTCGCCCAGATTGCCCCAACTGTTGAAGACCGCGGGATGCAGCATGACGTCCGGCAGCGTCAGCAGCGTGGCGACGATATACGCCGCCACCAGCATCCAGGCGCCGGCGCGCGCCGGCGGCGTCAGCAGCAATATGCCGCCCGCCAACTCCACCGCCGCCATGAACAGAAAGAGTCCGAGCAGCAGACCCGCCGGCCAGTGCGCCAACGGTGCGACCTGCCGCCAGGCGCTGGCGTCATGCCAGATCAGGTCCACCGCGCCATAAAGGATCGCTCCCAGCCCCAAAACGAGCCGGCCATACCCACGCACCGCAGCCTGCATGCAGCGACTCTAGCCCGCCGCCGCGCCCCGCGCAACCGGAGGGTTGTGGCACGGCCACTTTTTGCCTGGGTCGCTCCCGTTGGTCGCTCGGAGGCCGGACTTCGATTGCCGGCAGGGGATGCCCGCTCTGCTCAGGGCATCTGCGAGCTGCCGCCATTAGGCTACCTCGAAGCGGTCCAGGTCCATCACCTTCGCCCAAGCCGCCACGAAGTCGCGCACCATCTTCTCCTTGGCGTCGGCGCTCCCGTACACCTCCGCCAGCGCCCGGAGCTGCGAGTTCGAGCCGAATACCAGGTCTACTCGGGTGCCGGTCCCCTTAAGTTTCCCGGTCTTGCGGTCACGGCCCTCGTACACGCCCGCATCTTTCGCCGACGGCTTCCATTCCGTGCCCATGTCCAGCAGATTGACGAAGAAGTCATTGGTCAGCACCCCGGGACGCTCGGTGAACACGCCATGCGCCGCACCTGCCGTGTTCGTGCCCAGCACGCGCAGACCGCCTACCAACACCGTCATCTCGGGAGCGGTCAGCGTCAGCAATTGTGCCTTGTCCACCAGCAGCGCCTCCGCCGGCAGCGTGGTCGTCCCTTGGACGTAGTTGCGAAAGCCGTCCGCCAGCGGTTCGAGTACCGCGAACGACGCGGCATCGGTCTGGTCGGCCGACGCATCCATCCGCCCCGGCGTGAATGGCACCGTTACCGCGAACCCGGCGTCGCTCGCCGCCTTTTCCACCCCCGCGCAGCCGGCCAGCACGATCAGGTCGGCCAGCGACACCTTCTTGCCGCCTGCCTGGAACCCGCCCTGAATGCCTTCCAGGGTCTTGAGCACCTTGGCCAGTTGCGCCGGCTGATTGACCTCCCAGTTCTTCTGCGGCTCGAGACGGATGCGGGCGCCGTTGGCCCCGCCACGCTTGTCCGAGCCGCGGAAAGTGGAAGCCGCGGCCCAGGCGGTCGAGACCAGTTCCGCCACGGACAGCCCGGAAGCCAAAATCTTGGCCTTGAGTGCGGCCATGTCCTGCGCGTCAATCAACGGGTGGTTGAGCGCGGGGATCGGATCCTGCCAGATCAGTTCCTCGGCCGGTACCTCCGCTCCCAGGTACCGCGCCCGCGGCCCCATGTCGCGGTGGGTCAGCTTGAACCACGCCCGCGCGAAGGCATCGGCGAACTCCTCGGGATGCTCCAGAAACCGCTGCGAGATCGGCGCGTATACCGGGTCGAACCGCAGCGAGAGGTCCGTGGTCAGCATGGTCGGCAGGTGCTTTTGGGACGGATCGTACGCGTCCGGGACGGTGGCGGAGGCGCCCTTCGCGACCCACTGATGCGCGCCGGCGGGGCTTTTGCTCGGCTCCCACTCGTAGCCGAATAGGGTCTCGAAGAAGTTGTTATCCCACTGGGTCGGCGTCTTCGTCCAGGTTACCTCCAGGCCGCTGGTGATGGTGTCGGCGCCGCAGCCCTTGCCGAATTTATTCTTCCAGCCCAGGCCCTGCTCCTCCAGCGCGCCCGCTTCGGGCGCCAGGCCCACGTTGGTCGCCGGACCGGCGCCGTGGGTCTTGCCGAAGGTGTGGCCGCCGGCGATCAGCGCGACCGTTTCCTCGTCGTTCATGGCCATGCGCGCGAAGGTTTCGCGGATGTCCCGCGCCGCCGCCAGCGGATCGGGGTTGCCGTTGGGGCCCTCCGGGTTGACGTAGATCAGACCCATCTGCACCGCCGCCAACGTGTTTTCGAGGTCCCGGTCGCCGCTGTAGCGCTCATCCCCCAGCCAGGTCTTCTCCCGGCCCCAGTACACGTCCTGGTCCGGCTCCCACACGTCGGCGCGTCCCCCCGCGAAACCGAAGGTCGTGAAGCCCATGGTTTCGAGCCCGACGTTGCCCGCCAACACTATAAGGTCCGCCCAGGAGATCTTGCGCCCATACTTCTGCTTGATCGGCCAGAGCAGCCGCCGCGCCTTGTCCAGGCTGACGTTGTCGGGCCAGCTGTTCACCGGCGCGAAACGTTGTTGGCCGCGCCCCGCACCGCCGCGGCCGTCGCCGATGCGGTAGGTGCCGGCGCTGTGCCAGGCCATGCGGATGAAGAGCGGCCCATAGTGCCCGAAGTCCGCCGGCCACCACTCCTGCGAGTCGGTCATCAGCGCCGCGAGATCCCGCTTGACCGCGGCGAGATCGAGACTTTTGAACTCCTTGGCGTAGTCGAACTCCGCCTCCATCGGATCGGATTTGGAGGAGTGCTGCTGCAGCAGATCCAGCCGCAGTTGATTCGGCCACCAGTCGCGATTGATGGGGCCGCTTACGGTGTGGGGGAACGGGCACTTGGCAGGGGATGACATAAGATCTCTCGACAAGTTCAATTTTACCCCTCGCGCTCGCGCGCAAACACCTTGGATGGGCGCGGGCCCAGCGCGGAAGGCCACGCGCCCGGCGTTTCTGAGCGCCCTCGGCTTCTGCTCGCACCGGCATGGGGACCCCGGAGCCCCATGCCGGTGCTGCGCTCGCGGGGACCGCGCCTGCATTGCTTGTCGGGGGCGCGAAGCTCGCACTGCGAGCGTCGCCCCTGCGGAATTACGACCACCCCACCGCGCAGAACGCGGTGGGGGCCCGGTTCGCGGTCCTTCGCGCCGACGTTGCCCACAGTGCAAACGGCGCGACCCCGCGATCCGACGATTACGGGAGTTCCTTCCCCATCCGCACAATCGGCACCCGAACCCCCGACGAGGTTGGCACCAACATCTTTTCCAGCGCCCGGTACCCGCGGGCCGCATACAGCGGCCGCCCGCTCAGCGTGGCCGCCAGTTCCATCCGCGTGAACCCCTCCGCCCGCGCGGCCCGTTCACACAGCTCCAGGATCCGGCGCCCGACGCCCCGCCGCGCGTACGCCGGATGCGTGTACATGGCCCGCACCCGCGCCGCCTCGGTCTGCGGGTCGAGCCGCCGTGCGCTCCGGCCCGCGGTGTGGTTGCCGCCAAACAAGGTCTCCCGCCGGCTCCAGCCTCCGCAGCCCGCAATCGCCCCATCGCATTCGACGACAAAATAGGTTCCGTCCTCGATCAGCTGCGAGTCGAGCCCCATGATCTCCCACGACGCCGCGACCTCCTCCGGTTCTAAAAAGGCTGGCAGCAACTCGCGCATGGCCGCATGCATCAACGCCGTAAGCGCCGGGATGTCCGCCGCAACCGCCAAACGAGAAGCAAATTCCATCGCGGCCCATCATAACGAATCGCACGGCCGCGATTCACGTCCGCAATTCGCGGGGTCGCGCCATTTGCCCTGTGGGCAAAGTCGGCGCGAAGGGCCACGAACCGGGCCCCCACCGCGTTCTGTGCGGTGGGGTGGTCGTAATTCCGGAGGGGCGAAGCTCGCAGTGCGAGCTTCGCGCCCCCGGCAAGCAGCGGCCGTCCTCCGCCGCCACCCCGCGTCCGCTCCACCGGCTCACCGCTTCCAGAGGTAGCGTACCGACTCCGAAACCTTGGCTCCCTGGTCGCGCTCCTCCATTCTGACCTGGGATACTGCCGAGAAGACGCGGCTCAAACTGGCGAGGTTTCCTGAGAAGAACGCCGGAGGTTCGCCACGCTGGACGTCCCCGGCTCCGTCCGCGCTGCCGCGGCTCCCGGCGCGGTCCAGTAGGCCGAAAAGATTGCGGAAAGTCGCCTGCTCGTCGTCACTGTGATTGAAGACGGCCGCGTAGGTGACGCCGGCGTCCTCCGTCGCCGTCTTGCCGGCGTTGGCCAGTAGCGACGAGAGCATGGCGGCATCATTGGCCAGAAACAGCTTGTCATTCCGCGCCGCCGCCAACAAGGTGATTTGGCCATCCAGAGCTTCGAAGCCGCCCTCCGGCCCGGAGCGCGTCACCCAACCAATCCCCAGTTGACTCACGGCGAGGCGGGAATGCAACGCGGCCGTCAACGCCTCCTGCACCTCCACCATGTTCCAGTCCCGCGCGGACGCGACGACCACGGCATGATGAATGGGAATGAAGATGCCGGTCGGCGCGGGGCCGGCCTCATAAACGGACAGGACGCCCGACGGTTGCGCGGCAACGAGCATCTCCCGCAGCGTCCGCCATGGATCAGACTGCGTGGCGAGCGCGGGTGACCGATCAATCCGGGTTTCGAGATCCGAGGAGGCGCCCGCGCTTTCGGCGGTCGCCAGCGGTGGGGCGTATGCCATGCCGGATGTAGAACTGGGCTGTGGATCCAGCAGATCGTCCCGCAGCATTGTCAGGAGGGACAGTGTACTTGGTGCGGCCCGCGCGGACCAGAATGTCGTCCCCGCCGGCGCCAGTGCTGCGAGCGAAGACACATCCGTGCCCGGCGGCCGCGGATTCGGCTGCGGCTCGCGCAGCATCGTCCGCTGCTCACGCCATGCCGGCGCCTCGCAATACAGGTCGCTGACCGCGGCGCTGTACTGCTTGAGTTCCCCATCGTTCTGCTGTACCCAATAACTGTCGAACGGCCGCATCGCAACGAGCTTGCCGAGGTTCAACAGCATCCGCAAATCGCCGCTCGGTTCCGCGGCTTGTTGGACGGCGCCGGCGAACCACGCCTCGCCCGCCAGGTCTTGGGTTGCTTCATGGTGCAGCCGGTCAAGCACGCCGGCCACCAGATCTTCGCGTGTGCCCAGAATCAGCCAGCCGTCTTGAACCGCAAACGCCGCCACGCGACGCGACTCCGGGTCCTGTCGAACGAAGAAGACGCTCCCCGCCTCGTTGCGTTGTTCGAAGCGGCCGCGAATCAGCCAGAGCGGCGTGGTCTCCGCGGAGGGTTGGTCCATGCGCGTGAGATACACGAAAGAGAGGCTGCCGACGTCGTAAATTGCCAGGGCGCTTTCTTTGCCGGCCACCGTCTCCAGCAGGTTCACATCCGCCGGAATGCCCGCCGCCGCCGAGAACTGGCCCTGGGCCTCCGCAAGCCGCGAGAGCAGGCGCGACCGGCTGAAGTCCGCATAGCTATCGCTACTCAGCCAAGTGCGCTTTTCGGGCGAGTTGTCCCATTGACGCAGCAGCCCGTGGAAATCTTTGGCTTCGACGTAGATCGGAGCTCCCGCGGGGAAGAGCGACGCGAGGCCTGGAGGCTTGGCGGCTTGGACCGCTACCAACGCCCATAAAGCCGCGCCGCCAAGCAATGTCGGGAGCACGAAACGCGGGAGGACCCTCATCGCGGCGCCTCGCTTGCGGTCAGCCGTGGCCGGACGACGCGTTGCTGCTCGATCGCATCGCCAATTTGCGGAGCCCGTGCCGCGTTTTGCTGCTGCCGGGCAACGCGATCCTTAAGCCGGCTCTCCTCGCTTCGGAGCGCCGGCGCCGAGGCGGAATCCCCAGCCAGCCGGATCCCGGCGTCGGCCTCCCGCAGCGCGATGGCATCCTCGGCCATCTTGTCCAGAGCTTGGGCAACGAGCAAGTACAGTCGGCCGGCATCCGCCGGGTCCATCGCGGCGACACCGTTCCCCTCGCCGGTGTAGCCGTACGCGGAACGGTCCCCAAAGGGAGAGGCCGCGAGCAGCGGCTCCGCCGCGAGCAGCGCCTCTCGTGCTTTTCCGGATCCGAACGCGGCCCACACGTATTGCAGCCGAATCCGAGTGTCATCGGGACGGAGCGCCACCGCCGCCCGCAGCAGGGGCTCGCGTACGGCGTCCCCGGCTGCGCAGGAGGCCGCCGCTACGCGGGCTGCGACAACCATGGGCTGCGATGCCTGTTCGGGAGTCGGGCAACTCGTCTGCGCCAGCAGCGCCAGTTCACCCTGGAGGACTCCCGTTTGCGCGCGGCCCTTGAGCGCCTCGGCCGCCGCGGTGCGCTGCCGGTATTCGGCGCTCGGGTCGGCGGCGACCGCCTGTAATAGGGCCGGCGCGCCGCTTGGCGAGGGCTGCACGGCCAACAGCGCTGCCGCCAGCCGCACCTTGTACTCCGCGTTCCAGGGCGTGAATTCGGCCAGCGGCCGCAGGAATTGCAGGGCCTCGGCCGGGTGATGGCGCTCCTCCAGCAACGCCGCCGCCGAATCCAGATCGCTATAAACGTCGCCGCTGATCAGCAGCATGCGCCGTAGAAGCTGCATGGCTCCGGCCACATCCCCGGCATTCAGCCGCACCGCCGCCAATCCCAGGAAGTTCGGGGCGGCGAAATCGCGCATCGCGAGCATGCGTTCATAGGCGTACGTCAACACGGTGTCTTGGCCAGGTTCTGCCAGGTTGGCGGCGAGTTCCAGCAAGCTGCCGGGAGGCGGCGCCTCCGGTCCGGCGGCCCGCCACTCCGCCACCAGCTTGGGCAGCGCGTGATCGCTCTGTGCCAGGCGGAGTTCCGCCGGCAGCCACAACGGCGTCCATCGCTGCGCGGCCGGAACCTGCGCCAGCACCCTGCGCGCCGCTTTGGTCTCGCCCTCGTCCAGCAGCGCCGCCGCCCACGCCGCTTGGTCGGACGCCAGGTTGGAGTACCCTGGCCCTCCACTCCGCTGCGCGGTGCGCCGGTCGATCTCCACCAGCCGGCCTAGCAGCAGACTTGCCTGCCCGTTGCCAAGCGAACCCAAGGAGTTGTGCATTCCGCGCAACAGGGCGGCTTCCGCATCCAGCCCCGCCACGGTTTGCAGCGCCCAGGTCATCGAGTCGCCATGGGCGCGGTAGCCGGCTTCCAGCAACGCCTCGGCACGGTAGTTCCCGTTGCGGGCCAGGTAATGGCGCAGCATCGCATCGATGGGCGGGCTGATCGCGCGCAGCTGGCCCGCGGCGCTCGCGTCGCGGAGCACCTGGATGGTGCCGCTCCAAAATGAGGACGGCACCGTATGCGCATCCGCTTGCTTCGCCAACAGGCTAACCGCCGACTTCCAGGTGGCGACGGCTGCGGCGGTGTCCCCACTCTTCGTCTCGACCACAGCCATGCTGTTCAGCGCCTCGGGCTGGTCCGGTGCGATTTCCAATGCGTGCCGATACTCGGTGAGCGCAGCCGGATAACGGCCGGCTTGCGTCTCGTATCCTGCGAGTGCGATATAGGCCGCGGGACTGCCGGGGGCCGCCTCCAGCCCCGATACCAAATATTGGCCGGCTTGAGGATTCTTTCGCCGGTCAAGGTACTCGCCGTAACGCGATCCGTAATAGAACCACACCGAACCGGCTAGCTGCTGGTCCCGGTCCACGGGATGCTCCATGCGGTCGCCGATCGCGGCGCCCGCGTCGAGCGCTTCGACAAACGCTTGCGTCACCTGGGGTGTGGGAGTATCGCGGTAAAGGCCGGTCAGCGCGGTGTAAGCCCGCAACCATGCCGGCGGCTGATTCGCGGCACGCGCCGCAATCGCCGCGAAGGCTTGCGTATCGCTGCCGTACATCACCAGAAATCGCGCCGCGGGATCCTGTGCCGCGTGCCGCACCAGTTCCTGCGGCCGCTGCGTCAGCAGCAGCTGGAAATAGCGCGCCTGGTCGTTGCCCAGCATATGCTCCCCGTCCAGGGCTTGCAGCGCGCCTAGTTCTGCGCCGGTATCGCCACTGCGCCGGGCGACCTCGGCGGCCTGCCGCCACAGCGCCGCGGTATACGCCTGGCTGCCGCCCTTGCCGGCGAGGCCCGCCAATCTTGCCTCCACGCCGTTGAGTTGTCCCCGCCGTTCCTCTAGGCGGGCCCACCCATCCAGTTGGGCGGGCGTCTCCGCCGGCGCAGTCAGTGCGGCCAGCTGCCAGCGCAGGTTCGCCTCACTCTCGGCCATGCCGGCCGAAGCCGCCAGGGGCAGCCAAATCTCCCGCAAATCGTTCGCGCGGGCGCCGCGGCTGCGGGTCTGCAACCACGCCGCGAACCGCGCGCTTTCTTCCGGCGTGTAGTAGGCCTTGACGGCACCGCCGACCGCGCGCAGCGCTCCCGCAAAACCCGCTTGGGCCTCCCCGGCGCGCTCGCGCCGGCGAAGCTCCAGCCAAGGTTGGTTGGAGGCATTTCCATTTGCCGGTGCGGGGGCCGTGTTCTCCCCGCCCGCTCCCGCCGCCGAACGCGCCGCCAGCAGCGTGGCGACCGCCGTGTCCGCCTGACGCTGCCGCGCCAGGATGCGTCCATAGGTCGCCGCTCCGCTCTGGTCGGCGCTGTCCACCAGCAGGTCCGAACCCGCAAGCCGCACCCCCTGCTGGACGTACTGTCGCGCCAGATCGACCATGTTCCACGAGTCCAGTTCCGCGGCCACTTGAAAATCGTTCGCCGCCTTCGGCGCACGTCCGTCGATCCATGCGGTTTGCAGCGCCTGCGCCGCGTCGGCGGTGCGCCCTTGGCGCGCCCGGTCCTCGGCCAGCTTCTGCATCCACTGTGGATCGTGGTAGCTGAGCGCGTATAGCCTCTGGTAGTCGGTCGCCGCGCCATCGAAACGTTGCAGCCGCTCCTCTAGCCCCGCCCGCGCGGCCAGCAGGTCCTGCCGCTCAGGACGCAAAGCGATGGCTTTTCCGTAGGCGTCAATTGCCGTGGGAAGATTTTCGGCCGTGGTGGCCAGCCGCGCCAGCACAATGCTCGGGTGTGGATCCCGCGGCGACGCCTGTTCCGCCTTCGCGTACACGCCCAAAAGCCGGTCGCCTTGGCCGCTGCCCAGCGCGAACAGCGCCGCCTCCTGCGTCAGCCCGTCGTCGTCGGGGTACGCGTTGATCAGCTCGACGTACTGGTCGAGCGCCACCTCGGGTTGCCCCAGCGCCTTCGCCGCCGCAATCATGCCGCGCCGCACCTCCGCGATCCGGTCCCGCTTCGCGGCGCCGGTCAGAGTCGAGTTTTCCGCGGCGCGCAACCGCTGCTGATAAAACGTCATCAGCCCGCGTTCATCGCCGGAACGGCCGTAGTTCGCGGCGAGGGCCGTTTCCACCCGTGCCTCGGGATTGGCCGCCAACAGGGCTTCCAGCAGACTTCGGGATCGGGCGTACTCGCCCATGTCGGTGAGCTTGGCCGCGGCTTCCAGCAGGAAATCGCGCCGCAGCGCCGGGTAGGCGGTCCGCGCCGCACCCAACAGGACCGTGACCGCCCGCGGCCGGCGCCGGTGATTCCAGTCGTAATCCACCGTGAATCGCACTACGCCGAGAATCCTCGGGTGGTCGCGGTCGACCGCGTCGACGGATGCCGCCGCCGCGGCGGCATCATGGCGGCTGACATAAAAATCAACCAATTGGTAACGCAGTTGCAGGCTTCGCACCGGGTCGGTGGTCAATGCGATCTGCCGCTCGAGCGATGCCTGAACCGCCTCCGGCAGCGACTGCCTTTGCGCGGCCGCTCGAATCGCGTCGAGCGACTCGAAGGACGCCGTGCGGCCGGCCGCCGCCACCAGTTCCCGCGTTAGCTGATCCCGGCGGTGCTCGGCGTCCAGGATGCCGGCCCGGAGCGAGATCTCCACCGGCGTGGGCGCGGCGCCCTGCAGCCATCGCGAGGTCGCGGCCTCGATCAGGGGCTGCAGCGGGGCGCGCTTGGCCAGCGTCAGGAGCCGCCCGCGGCTGGGCGAGGTTTCTCCATCCCGCAGCGCGCTAGCCGCGTACTCGTGGATTGCCGCCGCGGTGTCGCCGCTGCTCTCGTCGATCGCGCCGGCTTCGTAGCCGTACAGCGTGGGCTGCCGCAGCGCCTGCCGCGCACGCTCGATCTCCCCGAGGGCCTGAGGGAACTCAAAGTAGTCCCAGTACACGGTGGCGGATTGCAGATAACCGTCGGAGTCGCCCGGGTGAACCTCCCCCATGCGCCGCCAGTACGGGGCGGCCTCGCTCATCCCTCCGCGATCCGCATAGATGTCGCCGATATGCGCCAGCGTTTGCACGTCGCCTGGATGCACGCTTAGCAACCGGTTCTCGACGCCGACCGCTTTGGCGGTGTCCTCCCCCTGGTAGTAGGCGAAGGAACGGTACAACGCCGCCGCATCGTCGCCGATCTCCGTCTCGGCCGGAAAGGCGCTGGAGAGCGCGCCTGCGGCATCCACGGCCTGTTCGTAATGGCTCTGCCACAGGCACGCTTCCACCCAGAACCGCTCCGCCGCCGGATTCGCCTGCGCCAGCGCCTTCCACTCGCCCCTGCCGATCTGGGGAGACTGTTGGCGCAAGGTGGCCAGGACCGGATCCAAGCGCCCGCGGGAGCTCAGTTTCTCGAACAACTGCCGGCGCAGGTCCGGGGATTCGCTCCAGTGCGCCCAGAGCAATTGCATGGCGGCGTCATCCCGGTGTTCGCCGGTGTAGTCGGCGATGAGGTCCTCGACGAAACGCAGATCGTGCGGGAAGCGCCGGTTCGCGTAGAGACTCACCTCAAGCGCCAGGCTTCGGTCCGGAGCGGGCGCTTGTTCCAGGTACTGTTCCAACCCGGTACCCGAAAAGATGCCGGTGACTTTGCGGGTCAGGGCGGCATAGTCGGCCCGGCGGTTCCGGCGCAGATAAAAACGCGCCAGCTTCGCATACCAGGTTGCGTCCGGGAACTGTTGCAGGGCGCGCTGATAGACCGCTTCGATCTGGCCATCCAGGGCGTTCTGTTGCAGGAACTGCGCCAGCCGTTCATACAGACCCGGATCCCGTGGGTTCCGGTCCAACTCGCCGCGCAGTACCGCGAGCGCGTCGGGGATGCGTCCCAGGGCCACCAGCCGGGATAGGTACTGGTCGAGCACTTGCGCGTACAGTGGCGGCCCCGGTGCCGCCTCGCTATCGGGGAACTGAGCGCCCGCCGCGCCGCCGCCGCTCAGCGGCATGCCTCCAGCCCGCGCCGCCAACTCCTGGAGCAGGTCCCGATATAGTCCAAACTCCTGGTCGGTCTGCCCCATCCGCGCATCGGCGTTGGCGGCCTCGAGCGCCACCTCGACGCGCTGCGGCGCTTCCGGATAGTTCGCCAGGAATGCCTTGGCCTCGCGCACCACGTCCGCGTCGTCGCCGTAGTCCTGGTACGCCACAATCAGGCTGGCATGTAGTTCCGGGCGATCCTTCGCCTGGGGATAGCGTTGGTCGACTCGAGCAATCAATTCGGCGGCTTTGGCGCGATGGTAATACGGCGTTGCCAGCCGCTCCTCCTGCGCCAATTCCCGCCGCGGAGAGTCGGAATTCAACAGCAGCGAAAGAATGCCGTTCAGGTATCCCGGACCGCGATCCAGAGTGGCGATATCGCGGTACATCGAGAGGTTTGCGGCGCCGGCGCGCAGTGGCTGATCCGGCGCGCTCAGCAGTAGGCGCGCCAAACCGGCCAACCCCTTCTCTTCCGCGTCCGGCTCCGCCGGGTCCGGCGTTCCCGCCGGCGGCGTGGCCAGCGCATAGTAGTAACGCGCGGCCTCGGGGATGTCTCCTGCCCGGTCCGCGAGTTGGGCCAGGGTGTCGAGTTCGGTGCCGCTCCAGGCGCCTCCCGCGGCCTCGCGTCGGGTGCGATAGTTCACCAGCACGGCGCGTGCCGCCTCGGTCTGTCCCTGCTGCTGTTCGATCCAAAACAGCCGCGCTGTGTCCAACAAATCCCGGGGATCCGTCGCGAGTTTTGCCCGCAGTTCATCGCCGGTGCGGCGCACCTCTCCCGCCTGGGTGAGCAGTTGGAACCAGGCCGTGATCAGTGGTTGCGGCCATAGCGGCTGAAAATTCCGGTCGTATAGCGCCAATCCATCCCGCGGCGATCCCCGGCGCGCCGCCAGTTGAGCCTGCCACCGCAGCGCGGTAGCCGCGTCCCGGGGAAACGCGCGGCGGTAGCGGGCCAGCACGTCCTCGCCGGCGCGGTCCTCGCCCCCCGCCAGCCGGTAGGCGAACTCTTGCGCATAGACGCCCGGTGCCTGGGGATAGCGCTGCTCCCACGCTTGGTATACCGAAGCCGCGGCGGAGCGTGGCAAATGGAATTGGCGCACGACCTCGAGCGACTGCGACCATGCCTGCCAAGCGCGCTGTCGTTCCGGCGCGGTCCAGCGTTCCGCCGCCCGGGCCGGGGAGCGGCCCACGGCGGCCAGAGCCTCTAGTTCTGGCTGCGGGCGCAGGCGGCGGGCATAGAAGCCGGCCAGGTCGAGCTCCGCGGCGCCCGGGTCCGGCGCCTTCTCCGTCCAGGTCTTCCAGTCGCGCTCGGCGGCGTCAAAGTCGAGAGCGTGCTCGTCCTCCAGCGCGCGCAGTTGCCACAGTGCCGGGTCGCTGGCGGCGGCCCCCGCCATGTGCGTCAGCGCGGCCTGCGCCTCCCCCGGCGGCCGGCGAAAAAGAAAGATGCCCCCCGGCAGCGGCATGGCTCGGTAAAGCGCCGCCTCGATCGCGGACCCGGCGACCGCGTTGCCGAGCCAGGCGGAGAGGTTTGTTTGGGCCAGCAGGCTGGCCGCGGCCAGCGCGCAGCCCAGCAGCAGGCCCACGCGTCCCAGCATCCGCTTACGGCACCACGGCAATTTTCACCTCCGCGCGCCCGACGTTATGCGCCGCATCCTCCGCGGTGACCTGGATCGCGTACTCGCCCGGCGGCAGACCTGCCGGAATCAAAAGCTGCCCGGTGCTCGCGTGAGCGTCGTCATTCCACCGCAGGTCCACGGGCGCCAACCCGGCAATCTCGGCCGTGATGGTCCGGGTCCACGCCGAGGCGCTCACGCGCAGCGGCACGATCTCGCCGGCGCGGAACCGCGTCCGCGGCAGCCGCAATCGCACCACCGGCGGCGTCGAGTCGATAACGAAGCTCTTGGACTCCCGGTAGACCCGCCCATCGCGATCTCGCAGAATCAGCCGGACGGTGTAGGCTCCATCTCTTAGGTTCGGAGGCGCCAGAAACCGCGTTTCCCACACCCGTGTGTGCGCGTCCCCGGTGGCGATGGCCGAGTCGTCGCCCGCCGGTAGATACCGCAGCGGCTTCTCGGGCCCGAAGGGAAAGAGGGCGATTACCGAAACGATCGCCGGATCGGTGTGCACCCGCAGCAGCGGGTCGCCCGGCTGAATGACCCGCGGCCGCAGCAGCGCCCGCGGCGCCGCAAGAAACGAAGAGTACGGCGTCACGAACTTGTACTGCTTTGCCAGCCGGATGATCTCGTTCACGGCGGCAGCGGTTTCACCGTTGCGCTCGATCTGATCCAGCAGCGCCCGCACTCGGGCCCCGGCCCAAAGACGCGGCAGTTGATCATGCTCGAGCGCCTGCTCGGGCAGCTCGGCGCTGGCGCTCGCGCCCATGGTCTCCGTCCCCTCGCGTCCCCCCGCGTGAAAGGTCACGCTCTTTTGCGGCCGCGCGTACTGTCCCACCCATCGCGCCTGTCCACCGGGGAAGACCGAGTCCTGCAGGGGGTAGACCAGGTGAATCGCTCCGGCGGGCGAGGCCTCGAAACCCAAATCCCGCACGGCGTCGTGTCCCATTTCGTTGAGAAAGGCCGCGAGCTTATACTCCACCGGCTCGCTCGAAAGCACCTGCTCCATGGCGCCGCCGTTGCCGGCCAGCATGCGGAGTAGCGGGAGGTTCGCGTCGTCGCCGACCGCAAAAATGTCGGTCTTCGGCCGCTGGCCCGCCGGCAGCGCCTTCCACTTCGCCGTGTACCAAGCCGCCAGGTGGCCATTCTGGACCAAGCCGCGATCGGCGCCCCCGTCGGACAGCAGCACTAGCGCCGTTCCCGGCCGCAACGCCTGTTGCAGCCCTGCCGCGAGCCCTTGCTGCAGGTCGGTGCCGCCCCCGAGCGGCTGTGCGCGCAGCCAGTTCATCGCGGCCATCGTGGCGGACGCATCCGCGGGCACTGGCGCCGGCCGAAATGCGGCAACTCCCGTATTGAACAGCAGCAGGTTGAAGCGGTCCCCGGGCCGCAAGCTCGCAAGTATCTTGGCCGCCGCCGCATAACTGTGCTCCAGCTTGTCCCACTGCATGGAGAACGAGGTATCCATCAGGATGACTACCGTGCGCGGGCTGGCGGTTCCGCCCGCCAAGGCGCCGGCGCCGCCAAACTGTGCCGTACCCTCCACATAGCCCGGTGCTTCTTCCTCTTGCGGTGTCGCCGGAGCCGCCTCGATTCCCGGCGGAACCACCGGATGCGGATTCCGGTAGGTCACAATCTCCAGGGCGTTGTCCGGCTCACCGACACTCCAGGTCACGGCAAAATCTTCGGTTAGATTGACGTCCTGCACGTCCACCGTGCCGCGCAACCCGTGCGCGTCCTGGGTGTCGATATGGAACGGCAGCACCTTCCCCTGGTAGGTGAAGTCCTGCACTCTCGCCGCCGTGTCCAGGTCGAAATGAATGGTCAAGTGTTCGACGTGCTGCACGCCGTAGGCGCTGGGTTTTAAGGGCAGGACGAAATAGCTCTTGCGCGCGCTCACCGGCACCGGCTGGTGATACTCGATTTCGAGCCGTTTGGTGCCCCAGGCCGGGACCGGAGCGATGTCGGCGCTGAAAATGCCGCTCCGCCGCGCCTCCGCCTCGGACTGTTCTCCTTGTTGCAGCAGGCCGGGATCGATCGCCTGGCTTTTCAGCGCCTGGTAGACCTCGCTCGCTCTCTTGCGCGCCAGCACTACCGCCGGAATCCGCACCGGCCCATCCCATACCGCGAAATCGGACACCTGCGCGCCCGTGGGCAGTGCAAATTGATAATTTCCCTCCTCGGGACTGCCGGTGTGGTTGGCGAAGATCTGGCGCATGCGCACCCGCGCATCCCCGTTGTCGACGTGGACATCCACGTTCATCTCGCGCAGGGAGAGGATGGCCGGATCGGGTGATCTCCGGTTCATCGGGATCAATACTCCCGTATCGCCCCAAGCCGCGATTCCGAGCGACAGGAGACCTGCCAACAGCCGATACGTTCGGCGCCTGATCTTACTCTTCAAGGCGGCTTTCCTCGATCTTCACCAAGCCGCTCTCGGTGCCGACATAGATGGTTCCATTGGCGGCCGCCAACGCCGTCACGTTGAGCGAGGGCAATCCCGCCGTGACCGTCCTCCAGTGTTGCCCGCTCGCATCGCCCACCAGCAAGCCCTGGTCCAGCGTGCCCGCGAGTACCAGTTTTCCGTCGGCGAGCATGGCCGTGAAATTTATGATCGTGCCGGCGCGGGTGGCCTCGGTGGCGGCAATGGTCCCATCGGCTTCCATCCGCATGACCCCGCTGCCGTACGTGCCGATCAGCCAACTGTCGCCGGCCCGCACCATGCTGGTGATCCAATTGTCCCGCAAGCCCGAGTCGGTCATGGTGATGTTGCGCCGGATGCTCTCGCCCTGGAGCAGAGAAAGTCCGCCCAGCGTTCCAGCCAGCATCTGCTCGCCCTGTACGCCCAGCGCGTACACGTGATCGTTGATCAGCCCTTGAAAGGTATACACGCTGGCGGTGCCGCTCGGCCCGAGAAACGTAATTCCCGCCGGGGTTGCCGCCGCCAGCCCGCCCCGGTACAGGGCGACGTCGGTGACGTGGTCGGCGATCAATCCGGCCGCGCGCTCCAGCACCTGCCGCTGCCGTCCGTCGCGGTCGAACAGCACCAGTCCGTTGGCGGTTGCCACCACGACGTCTCCCTGCCGGGGATTTTCCACGATGCGATTGATGCAGAAAACGTGGTCGTCTTCGATGTGGTGTGCCATGCCTCCGCCCGGCGGCAGAATGTCCAGGCCGCGGTCGAAGTAACCTACCCAGAGCCGTCCGTCGCTTGCTGGCAGCAGCGCCGAGATGTGCCGCGCCCCCAGCAGCGCCCCCCCGGCCTTCAGCACCGGGTTCCATGTTCCATCCGCCCCCCGCTCCAACAGGCCCCCCTCGGCGACGGCGTAGGTGTGCCCACCCGCGGAAAGGAACTGCTCCGCGGTGGTACCGGACGGCTGATCCACGCCTGCCTCGGCCTGTGCCGCGATGGGCCGCCGGGCATCCGCACTGGGCCCGGGCCCGGCCAGGGGGGCTTCGAACACGCCCTCCTCAACTTGCCCCACCAGCAAATGGCCGGCCTCTACTTGGACGGCGCGGGCAAATCGCCCGGGTGCCAGAATACGGCTAACCCGGCCCTGCCGCATCTCGGCGACGCCCACTGGCGTGGCCGCATACACCCTGCCGCCGGCGATCGCGATCGCCTCGATGCGCGCGTCGGGCAATCCCTGCGCCACGCCGATCGCCTCCGTCTCGCCGCCGTGCCAGTGCAGTAGGCCGTGATTCAGCGTGCCCACCCACAAATCGCCGTCGGTGCCCGCCAGCGCGGTGACGTAGACGGAACTGGTCGTCGGGTGGAAGGGACGCAGCGTGCGGCCGTCATAGATCAGCAGTCCGCGTTTGGCGGTACCCCACAGCAGCTGCCCGGTTCGAAGCGCCAGCAGCGCCGTAACCTGCCGCGCCGCCGAATCGGCGGGTCGAATCTGGCGGAAGCTTTTGCCGTCGAAGGCGATGACGCCCTCCCGGTCGGTGCCGAACAACAATTCCGGCTGCCGGGCGTCGGCCAGCGTCCCCACCGTCGCCGCTCCCGCCGCGCTGGCGGGAAAATCCTGCCCCGGCCGATACACATGTTCCAGAGCGCCTTCGGACGTCCAAGCAAAGACTCCGGCCGGCCCCATCAGGTAGAAGCGGCCGTCAAAGTAGGCGGCGCTGGCAAAAACCGCCGGCGCGCTGATGCTCTGGAATCCGGGATTAGGCAGCGGGGTTAGGGACCGCGCCTCGACTCCCAGCTGTCCTTCCGCCGTCAGTTGCACCGCGGCCCGTTGGAGCGCCTGCTGTGCTCGCCAAGCCACGCCGGCTGCCGCCAGGCACAGCGCCACGCTCAATCCGGCGCCGATCTTCAGTATCTGCCTGCGCGACATGGACGTATGGGCTGAAAGTATCCCAGAAATGGAGTGAGCGCAAGGTATTGTGCCTTCCTGTTACCATGTTCGCGGGCGCGGCACCGGCATGGGGCTCCGGGGTCCCCTGCCGGTGCGAGCATAAGCCGAAGGCGCCCGGAAACGCCGGGCGCGTGGCCTTCCGCGCTGGGGCCCGTGTCCATCAAAACGGCGCGGGTCGCGCGTCAGGTGCTGGCGCCCCGCGATCGCAAGGCGCCAGACGGTTTCGCCCCGCCTCAAAACGACAAATGCAGCGACAGCTGGATGAACCGCGGGCTGCCGATCGTGTCTTGGATCAGCCCGAAGCTGGAGTTGCCCTGCGTGAACCCCGGCGCGTTGCCGTTGGTCGGGAAGTCGCTGTAGCTGGCGTTGAACTCCGAGTTGACGTTGGGGGCGTCGAAGCTCGGCGTGTTGAACAGGTTGAGCGCGTCGGCCTGGACCCGCAGCCCCAGCCGTTCGCTCAGGTTGAAGTCCTTGCGGAGCGAGAAGTCGACGCGCGACTGGAATGGTCCGCGGAAGTTGTTCCGCCCCGCCGCTCCGTAGCCGCTCTCCACCGTGTCGCAGAAGTTGGCGCTGGAGCCATCGGCCGTGGGTCCGCAGGGCGGGACGCCGGCTTGGCCGGCCCCGAGCAGCGGTGGCGCAAATGCGGATGGGTTCAACCCCGGCAGCCCGTTGATGGTCGTCTGGGCCGAGGCCACCGATTGCCCCGGCGCCAGCGGGATCAGCGGGTTGGTGATCACGTCGTTCGAGCTGTAGTAGTTCGAGGCGGCGCCGCCCGAGTAGTCCCATACGCTATACGGCAGCCCGCTCTGGAAGGTGACGATGCCGCTCACGCCCCAGCCGTTGACCAGGCGTCCGGGCAGGGAGTTGGCCGCGCCCAGCGTGGGCAGTTGATACAGGTAGCTGAACGCCAGCACGTGGGTGCGGTCGAAGTCGGCCGTGGCGTAGGCGCTGCGCGGGTTGATCGGATCGTTGCCGTTGTAGAACAGACCCAGCCCGCTGCCCTCGTCCAGGGTATGGGAGTAGGTGTAGGAGCCGTTGATTTGCAAACCATGTCCGAGTTTCTTGGTGGCGGAGAACTGCAGCGCGTTGTAGTGCGAAACGCCTTCCGCCTCCCACAGCGCCAGGTTGGGGCTGTAGCCGATGAAGGGCACGCGCAAGTCCACGTTGCCGCCGTCGAAGCTGCTGTTGTAGTTGCTGTAGGGCTCGGTGACCAGGCCGGCGCTGGGGGAATTCGGCGTCGAGGGGCCGTAGGGGCTGCAGTTGCTATCCGCCAATGGGCACGGATTGAAGCCGTAGTTGTAAATCTGTCCGTTCACCGGATGCGTCGGCGAGGCCAGCGCGGGTTGGTTGATCGGGATGGGCAGCAACTCGTGTACGCCATGATTGCCGGTGTACCCCACCGTCAGAGCCAGGTCGTTGACCGGCTGCCACTGGATGTCGAACAGCCAGTTCTCCGAGTAGGGCAGCTTGTTGTTCATGTCGTAGCCCCCGATCTGCGCCGCCACGGCGCCGCCGTCGAAGGTGTTGGGCGCGGCATGGTTCGCCCCGCAACCCAACGGGTTCGGCAGCAGCCCCGCGGGACAGCCCGCCGTGGCGGTCAGGTTCGGAATGGTCGCGGCGAACAGCGCCGGGTTGCCGGGCGTGAGCGCCGGCGCGGTCGGTCCCAGCGGGCTCGCCAGCGTCGATCCGCCCGGGCTGTGGAAGGGCTCCACGAAGGGCAGCTCCTGCGTTACCCCCAGTGGTCCGCTGATGCCGTAGCCCGCGCCAGGCGAGAAGTCGGTGAAGAACTCGCCCCGGTCGTAGTACATCCCCACGCCGGCGCGAATCACCAGGTTCGAGTTCGCCCCTGGAGTCCAGGCCACCCCCAGCCGCGGCGCGAAGCCGTACTGGTGCGCCGTCAGCGTCGAGTCGCTCACGCCGGCGGTGGCGTATTGCGGGTTGTTGCCCGCCACCACCAGGCCGTCGTTGGTTACCGTATCGGTGGTGGCATTGTACTGGTACCGGCTCGGGTCGAAATTGGTCAGCATGCCGTGCTCTTCGCTCAGCGGGCCGTCGTAGTCCCAGCGTAGTCCGTAAATCACGCTCAGGTTGCGCGACACCTGCCAACTGTCCTGCGCGAACGCGCCCAGGGTCGGCGCGCGGTAGTACCGGTTGGTCGAGCCCACCAGCATTTGCGTGGATTTTACGTTGCCGGCGAGGAAGCTGGCCAGGCTCGAAACCGTGACCTGCGCCGCCTCGTTGGAGCGGTTCACCACGTTCAGCTGCGCCTGGGTGAAGGTGAAGCCGGCCTCGAAGCGGTGATCTCCCCGCACCCAGTTGAGCTCGGTGGTGTAGCTGAACTGGTTCTGGAAAACGCCGCCGTTGGTGAAGTTGCCCGAGGAGCCCAGGCTGATGTTCTTCTTCAAGGTGGGGTCAAACGAATCAATCGTCAGCCCCGGAAAAAGCGTCGAGCCGAAAAGGTTCATGCCCACCGCTCCGGGCGTCAACTGCTGCTGCACATTGGCGTTGGCGATCTGCCGGATGAAACCCGCCTTCTGTTCCCAGGTCATCGTGGGCGAGAGTACTTGCATGTTTTCCAGCGAGGCCACCTGCCCCCCCGCCTGCAATTGCTGCGCAAAACCGGGCAGCGCGCTGACCGCGAACGGCGAGAGCGTGGGGTCGTTCTGGTAGTAGTACTTGAACGCCAGGCGGTCGTTGGCGCTGACCACATAGTCCAGGTTGGCGTTGGCCTGGTTCGAGCTGAACTCGGGCCTGCCGGTGATGATGGCGTCGTACCCCAGCGTTTTGGCGGTGGCCGCGCTGGTGACCGAGGGCGTCGGGATCAGGTACTGCCCGTTGACTTTCGCCTGGAACAGCGCCAGCGCCACCGGGCTGATCGAGCTCACGCCGAAGTCGTTCTCCAACGCGCCTGCCGAGCGGTCGTTGGTCAGCGCCAGCGGCACGTTGAGCTTGGAGGTGCCATTGAGCTGGTCGTGATCGGCCACGCCCTGATAGGAGGCAAAGAACAGCAGCTTGTTCTTGACCAGCGGGCCGCCGAAGGTCACGCCCCCGACGTTGCGCTGCAGCTCGGGTACCTTCTGGCCCCGCGGGATTGCCGGCGAGGCATTGTAGAAAAATGGCGCCGCGTTCAGCGCGCTGTTCTGAAAGTACCAGTAACCCATGCCGTGATACTGGTTGGTGCCCGATTTTGTGACCACCGCCACGTGCGCACCGCTGCTCGAGCCCTCGCTGGCGTCGTACATCGAGCTGTCCACTTTGAGTTCATCGATAGTCTCCGGCGGCGGCGTGGGCAGGCCTTCGCCGATGGCGTCGTAGACCGAGGTGTTGGTCTCGATCTGCCCACCGGGCAGGAAGTGCTCGCCGGTGTTGGGCAGGAACGCCGCTTCGCCCACCGAGCTGCCCGACTTGCCGTTGAACAGATTCTCCGAGGCCACGCCGTTGAAGCTGAAGCTGTTGCTGGTGTCGCGCTGCCCGTTGGACCATATCGCCTGGTTGCCCAGTCCGGCGTTGCTGCCCGAGCCCGAGAGCAGGTCCGCGCTTACCCCGGGGCTCAGCACCGCCAGTTGCGTGAAGCTGCCGGTGCCCAGCGGCAGGCTATTGATCACCGCCGCGGGCAGCACGTAACCGTTGGTCGTGTCCGATTTGTTCAGCAGCGGCGTCGCCGTCACCGTCACCTGCTGCGCATCGCTGCCGGGATGCAGCGTCACCGGCAGCGTGGTTGTGGCCGCGGCACTGACCACGATCGCCGGGTGCGCCTCCGGCTGGAAGCCGGCCTTGCTGAAGGTGAGGCTGTAGGTGCCGATCGGCAGCCCGAAGAAGCTGTATTCGCCCTTGGAGTTGGAGACTCCGGACTCCCGCAGCCCGGTTTGCGCGTTCGCGAGCGCCACCCGCGCCCCGGCAATCACCGCGCCGCTCGAATCGAACACCGTGCCGGACACGTTGCCCACCGATTGTTGCGCCGCCGCCGGCAGGCCGCTGAACAACCACAACGCGACCGCGCCAAGGCCCAGCGCACGAAACAGAAAGCATGGCTGCATTTTCATTCGGTACTCCTTTTTTCCCGCGAAGGTGTGAGTGCGAACGAAGCGATTGTAGGCAGCGGCAATCGCGCGGCGGCGTTACAGTTCGATCACGCGTCGCCGCGCGGCACGCCGGTTACAGAACGGTTGCAGCGAGTCCTCTCCGAAGGTTGAATACCTCATCCGTGTAACCGAATTGAGACGGCCGCGCCGCCGGGGCTCCAGGTATGCCGCGGGGGATGGCTGCGCATGTACGCTTCCCCGCATGGCTCCCGATCCACCCGAGGAACCCCGCGTGAGAGGACTCCTTCCCCTTCCCGTCCGGGTTTTGCCCGCCGCCGTCAAGGCCGTGTACGGTACGTTGCCCGCGCCCCTTGCCGTGGACCTGGAGCCCGGCGTGAAGAGCTGCGCCGCCCGCCAACAGCCTCTCCCGATGGAAATGCTGGACGAGGCCGCTCCGGTGATCGAGTTGCGCCTCGACCAAGCCGGGCTCCGCCTCGCCCGCTTGCTGAACCAGTCGCGGGGGTCGCGCCCATCAAAACGCCGGGGAAGTGAGGCCCGCGATTATACAAGGATGAATGCCGCTCAATGGACTATATTTTTCCCCGAAAATCGTCTACACTCCGGCTATTCTGAGCCGTTGTTCGGGAAGCGCTTGAGAGGGAGGCCCTCCGCCATGTCCAAAACTCGCTACGCTCTGCTGTTTTGCGGTCTGTCCCTGGGTCTGCTGGCGGTGTCGGCTGCTCCCGCCCCGCCCGTGCCGTCCAACCCCTTGACCAGCGCCCTGCACTGGCGCAACGTGGGCCCCTTTACCGGCGGTCGTGTGACCACCGTGGCCGGCGTCGCCTCTGAGCCCAATATCTTCTATATGGGCACCGCCGGCGGCGGCGTCTGGATGACCGAGGACTACGGGCAGAACTGGCACAACATTTCCGACAAGGACTTCAAGACCGGCAGCATCGGCGCCATGGCGGTCGCGCCCTCCAACTCCAAGATCATCTACGTCGGCACCGGCGACTCCGCCCCCCGCAACACCGTCCTTACCGGCGAGGGCATGTACAAGTCCACCGACGGCGGCACGTCCTGGTCCTTCATCGGCTTGGGCGATACCCACATGATCAACTGGATCCTGGTGGACCCCCAGAACCCCGATGTCGTTTACGTGGCCTCGTTGGGACACCTCTTTGCGCCCAACCCCGACCGCGGCGTCTTCAAGACGACCGACGGCGGCCAGACCTGGAAAAAAATCCTGTTCGTCAACAACGACACCGGCGCCATCACCATGGCCATGGATCAGACCAACCCCAGCGTGGTCTACGCCGCCATGTGGCAGATGTCGCGCACGCACTGGGGTTTCTCCAGCGGCGGCCCCGGCAGCGGCCTCTATAAATCCACCGACGGCGGCGCCAACTGGACCAACATCTCGCACCGCCCCGGCCTGCCCACCGGCATCTTCGGCAAGGTTGGCGTCGCGGTCGCACCCACAGATCCCAAAGTCGTCTATGCGCTGATCCAGGCCGACTATAAGGGACAGGCCGGCGGCCTGTTCCGCTCCGACGACGCCGGCGCGACCTGGCGCCTGATCAACAACAGCATGGACATCACGCAGCGCGCCTTCTACTACGGGCGCGTCTACGTGGACCCCAAGGACCCCAACACCATCTACCTGCCCAACGTCGGCGTCTACATCTCCCACGACTCGGGCAAGACGCTGCTCCCCTTGCGCCCCCCGCACGGCGATAACCACGCCTTCTGGATCAACCCCAACAACACCCAGATCTTTATCGAAGGCAACGACGGCGGCGCCACCGTCACCCTGAACGGCGGCAAGGCCTTCAGCTCCGAAGACAACCAGCCCACCGGCCAGTTCTACCACGCCAACCTCGACGAGGAGTTCCCCTTCAATATCTACGGCGCGCAGCAGGACCGCAGCTCCAACGAGGGCCCCAGCGCCACCGTGGGTGGCGCCATGCCGCCGGTGTGGAACACGGTGCAGGGCGGCGAGATGAGCTGGGTGCTGCCGACTCCGGGCAAGCCCTGGATCACTTACGGCAGCGGCTACTACAGCAATGAGTGGCGCGACGACCGCCGCACCGGCTTGGTCACCAACGTGGCTCCCTGGCCCGCCTACAAGTTCGGCCTGCAGGGCTCGCTGATCAAGTACCGCTTCGGTTGGATCCACCACCCCATCGTCTTCGCCCCCGGCAATTCCAAGGAGTTGCTCTTTGGTGCCAACGTCTTGTTTGAGAGCTTCGACGAAGGCACGCACTGGAAGGTGATCAGCCCCGATCTCACCCGTGACGACAAAACCAAGCAGGCGCGGCCCGGCGGACCCATCAGCGCCGACGTTACCGGCGAGGAAATGTTCGACACCATCTCCTCGATCGCCGTCTCGCCGCTCACCGACAACGTTATTTGGGTCGGCTCCGACGACGGCCTGGTCCACGTCAGCCAGGACGCCGGCGCCAACTGGGCCCAGGTCCGGCCGCCCCAGCTTCCGGAGTGGTCCACCGTCACCTGCATCGAGCCCTCGCACACCGAGGCCGGCACCGCCTACGTGTCCGCCAGCCGCTTCGATTGGGATGACTTCCACCCCTACGTCTACAAGACCACCGACTACGGCAAGACCTGGACCGCGCTCACCAACGGTCTGCCCGCCGACGAGTACGTGGAGAGCGTCCGCCAGGATCCGAACCAAGCCAACCTGATGATCGCGGGCACCAGCAAGTCCGTATACTTCAGCCTGGATCAGGGCCAGCAGTGGCAGCCGCTCCGCCTCAACCTGCCCGCGGTGCGCGTCAACGACGTCGAGATCCAGTCCCAGCAGCACGCCGTGGTACTCGCCACCTTCGGCCGCGCCTTCTGGGTGATGGATAACCTGCAGTACCTCGAACAGCTCGGCACCGCGCACGTTTCCGACGACACGGCGTACCTCTTCAAGCCCCAGCAGGCCTGGCTCACCGCCGGCGGCGGGGGTGGCGGCGGTGGCCGCGGCGGCGCGGGAGCGGAGAACCGCCCCGCCGGCGTCACCGTGTTCTTCCATCTGCCCTCCGACTACACCGCCGGCACCCCGGTCAAGCTCACGTTCAGCACCGCCAGCGGCCAGGAGATCAACACCGTCACGCTGCCCCAGCGTCCCGCACCGGGTGGACGGGGCGCGGCTCCCGGTGGCCGCGGCGGAGCCCGCGTCGCCCGCTTGCACGCCGGCATGAACAGCTACCAGTGGAACCTGCGCTACCCCAACGCCACCGAGGTTAAGGGGATATTCAACTCCGGCTTCGCCGCCGCCGTGCCCGTGGGCCCGGAGGTGGTGCCCGGCACTTACGACGTCACCCTCACCGTCGGCCAAGCCACGCAGAAACAGCCCTTCGAGGTCAAGCTCGACCCGCGCCTCGCCACCTCGCAGGCGGAGTTGCAGCAGCGCTTCGACCTGCTGATGCGCATTCACACCGCCCTCAACCAACTCGATACCAACCTGAACGAGGCGATCGATGCCCGCGCCGCGCTCGAGAAGTCGGGCAGCGGCGGCACCGCCCTCGCCAACCTGAACCGCGACATTGACGATCTGGTGGACCTCAAGATCCAATCCAGCGAGGGCGCCCTGGTCTACCCCGGCCGCCTGCGCGCCTGGCTGACCTCGATCGCCAGCCAGGTGGGATTGGCCATGGTTCCGCCCACCCCCTCCATGGTGCAAGTCGCCGACGACTACATCCAGCAAGCCGCCGCCGGCGTCACCCGCCTGCAAGCCGACGTCGCCGCCGCCCACAGTGCCCGGCAGCCCTGAGGCAAGGGGCGCAAGCAGCCGGATGTTCCGCTCGCGGGGTCGCGCCGCGGGCGCCGCGTTCAAGTGGGCGCCGGGCCGCGAACGCCTGAGGGCGGCCCGCCCTGGGTTAACGAGGTCGTGCGGCCCGCGCCGATGGCATGGGGCAACTCGCGCAGCCCCGTGCCAGGAAACCCAAGCCACGTGACGCGCGGCGTATAAATCCCCTATTTTCCGCAACCCCAGGTGGCCCGCGGCCTGCATTCCTGCGGGTATGCAAACCAGAACTTTTTGGGTTTCCCAGGCGCGAGGTTTCGCGGATCTCACAAGTTTCGCGGGGAGTGTGGCGGCGGCGTTCTTGGTGCTGCCGGGCCTTTTGTGGTTCGAGCGGGCTAGGAGAGCGTCACTCGCCGCCCTGCGGGCTCGATTCGCATCGGGCAGGGCATACCCGCGTGGCGTCGTGTTCGCACTCTTGCTCGTGTGGCTGATCCCACTGCCGGCGCGAGCACAACAGGCACCCGCCAAGGCGCCCGTGTCTGTCGGGTCGTCTATTGTGCGAGACCCCAGCGACCTCCCGGGTCCGGTGAATCAGAGGCCGCTTGCGGATCTACCGCCGGCCCATGTCCAGCGCGTCCTGCTCACCGCGCGCGAAGTGGACGCTCTGCTCGACCCCGACAACGGCGTGTCGTATCACTATTGGACATTCAACGGCAAGGTGCCAGGTCCCATGATCCGCGTGCGTGTCGGCGACACGGTCGAGGTAACCTTGCGGAACAGTGCCGGCGACCGCATGGTGCACTCGATTGACTTGCACGCTGCCTTGGGCCCGGGCGGCGGCGCTGCCCTGATGCAGGTACCGCCCGGACAGGAGCGGACGTTCAGCTTTGTCGCCACCACCCCCGGTCTCTACGTGTACCACTGTGGCACACCCATGGTGGGTGAGCACATCGCCAACGGTATGTATGGTCTCATTCTGGTCGAGCCCCGCGGCGGGCTGCCGCCGGTGGATCGCGAGTACTACGTCATGCAGGGTGAAATCTACGCTTCCGGGCCCGGCCGCCGCGGCGAAACCCTGGGGCTGGACCAGGCCAAGCTGCTGGCGGAAACCCCGCGGTACTACGTCTTCAATGGCGCTATCGGCGCGCTGACCAAGCAGTACCCCATGACCGCCTCCGTGGGGCAAAGCGTCCGCATTTTCTTCGGCAACGCCGGACCCAATTCCACCTCTTCGCCGCACATGGTCGGGGAGATATTCACAAAATATTACGAGTTCGGCTCGGTTGTATCGGCTCCGCTCACCGGCGTCCAGACCGCCACGGTACCTCCCGGGGGCGCGGCGATCTTCGAATTGAAGGCCCGCATGCCCGGCTCCTTCAACTTCGTGGATCACGCGATTGCCCGCGTGCAAAAGGGCCTGGTGGGCGTGATGAACGTCACCGGCGAGGACGTGGCCAAACTCATGTACCCGGGTCCGAACGAGTTTTTGGGACCGATTCCGCCGCTCGCGATCACGCCCGCGGATTCGGCCGACGCCCTACTCGCGGACGTTCCGCAACCCCGGCCAGACGCGCCCGCGCCCGCCGCCCTGGTAGCCGTGGCCACGACGCGGGTGACCATGACCGATACGGGATTTGTTCCCGCCGTGATTGAGGTTTCGGTCGGCCAAGCGATCACTTGGCAAAACACCGCCTCGACCATCCACACGGTCGTGGACAATGCCGCGGTGGCCTTGGACGCAAAAGACGTAGCGCTGCCCGTGGGCGCCCAGGCTTTCGCCTCGCCCTTTTTGCAGTCGGGCCAGAGCTTCACTTATGTCTTCCATACCCCCGGCGTTTACCACTACGTTTGCACGCAACATGAGCACAGCGGCATGGTTGGAACGATCATCGTGAAGCCGGTCATCCGGTCGGCCAAACGCTGATCGCGGGTGCGCAGCACTGTGCGGCGCTCGCACACGCCTTCGAGCCGGGAAGAAGATCGCACGGGCAAAAACGCCTCGCGCTCCGCCCATGCTGGCCGCGCTTTTCCATGCGGTGGGACGCACCCTCCTGCTACACTGGCCACGCTCCAGTTCAAGGAACAAAGATGAGAGTGCCCGCCTTCGCCGCCGTGGCCATCGCGCTTCTGGCCTTGCCCGCTTTCTCCCAGCAGCCGCCCCAATTCAACCAGAGCCTCCTGCGCCCCTTTATCTACCGCAACATCGGCCCGTTCTGGATTGGCGCGCGCGCCTCCGACATTGCCGTCCCCACCACGCCCGAGTCGGCGCATCTCTATACCTTCTACGTCTCCTTCTGGACCGGCGGCGTCTGGAAGACGACCAACGGCGGAACCACCTTCCAGCCCGTTTTCGACTCCCAGAACAACTTGAACATCGGCGCCATCGCCGTCGCCCCCTCCAACGAGAACATCGTCTGGGCCGGTACCGGCGACGCGTTCACTTCGCGCAGCTCGCTGGCCGGCAACGGCGTCTACAAGTCCACCGACGCCGGCAAGACCTGGGCCAACATGGGCTTGGCCGACACCCAGCACATCGCCCGCATCCTGGTTCACCCCGCCAATCCCGACGTCGTCTACGTCGCGGCTATGGGACATCTCTTCTCCGACAACGACGCGCGCGGCGTCTACCGCACCCGCGACGGCGGCCGCACCTGGAAGAAGGTCCTCGACAAAGGCCCGCACATCGGCGTGATCGACCTGGTCATGGACCCGGCGCATCCCGACGTGCTCTACGCCGCCACCTACGACAAGACCCGCCTGCCCTGGCAGCTCGTGCCCGACGGCCCCGGCAGCGCCATCTACAAAACCACCGACGGCGGCGACCACTGGACCCAGCTCGGCGGCGGCTTGCCCGCCAACCACATCGGACGCATCGGGCTCGACATCTACCGCGGCAACCCCCAGATCCTTTACGCCATCGTCGAGAACGACAACCCGCGCACCACCCCCCTGGCCGGCGCCCGCCGTCTCCGTCCCGGCGTGCAGCCGGTAATCGGCGGCGAAGTCTACCGCACCGGCGACGGCGGCCGCACCTGGCAGAAGATGAACGCGGACGGCTTCGACGTCACCCCCAAGGGGCCGTACTACTTCAACCAGATCCGCGTGGACCCCAACAACGACCAGAACATCTTCGTCACCCAGGACGGTTTGCGCCACTCCATCAATGGCGGCCGCACCTGGGACGCCCCGGAACCCTTTCCCGGCATGTTCGGCGACGTCCGCACCCTCTGGATCGATCCGACCAACTCCAACCGCATGATCCAGGGCAGCGACGGCGGCATCGCCGTCTCCTACGACGGCGGCCGCACCAGCGACGCCCTCGAAAACATCCCCGTGGGCGAGGTCTACGCCCTGAGCGTGGATAACGCCGACCCCTACAACATCTACGAAGGCTTGCAGGACCACGAAAACTGGCGCTGTCCCTCCGCCACCGGCATGGGCCGCGTCACGCCCCAGAACTGCCGTGCCGTGGGCGACGGCGACGGCATTGCCACCGTCGTCGATCCCACCGACAGCCGCTGGCTCTACACCGATCGCGAGTACGGCGGTCACAGCCGCGTGGATCAGAAGCTCGGCATCCGCACGCCCATTCAGCCCCACCCCTCAGATCCTTCGCAGCCGCCCTACCGTTTCCTCTGGGAACCGCCGATCGTGCTCTCGCCCCAGGACGCGCACACCATCTACACCGGCGGTCAGATGCTGTTGAAGTCCACCGACCGGGGCGATCACTGGACGGCGATCAGCCCCGACCTCAGCACCCATCCCAGCGATAAGATCCTGCCCGAATCCGAAGGCGGCCTGCCGGGCGGCATTCCCTGGTTCGCCATCTCCTCCATCTCGGAGTCGCCGCTCACCGCCGGCGAAATCTGGACCGGCACCAGCGACGGCAAGGTATGGGTGACGCGCGACGGCGGCAAGAACTGGACCGATCTTACCGCCGACGTGGCCTCCGCTGGAGGACGGGCGGATGCCTACGTCAGCCGGGTGCGCGCCTCCGCCCATGTCCCCGGACGCGCCTATCTCACCAAGAGCGGCTACCGCTTTGACGACTTCGCCGCCTATGTCTTCCGCACCGACGACTACGGCGCCACCTGGACGCCCATCTCCGCCGGACTGCCCGCCGCGCCGGTGAACGTCATCACCGAGGATCCCGTGAACCCCGATCTCGTATTTCTGGGCGACGATGCCGGCGTGTACGTCTCGTTCGATCGCGGCGCGCATTGGAAGCGCATGAACAACAACATCCCCCGCGTCGGAGTTCACGACATCGTGATCCAGTCCCGGCAAAAGGACCTCGTCGTCGGCACCTACGGCCGCGGCGTCTGGATCACCAACATCGCCCCGCTGGAGCAGCTCACCCCCGCGGTGCTCGCCGAGGATGTCCACCTCTTCACCATCCCCGACACCGTCCAACGCGTCACCTGGCAGTTCGGCGCCAACGACTACCTCTTCGGCCAGCAGAACCTACGAACGCCCAACCCGCCCAACGGCACGGTGATCTGGTACTACCTCAAGCAAGCGGCCGCCGCCCCGCCCACCATCGCCATCACCGATGCCTCCGGCCAGCAAGTAGCCCAGCTCACCGGCTCCGGTGACGCTGGCCTGCACTCGGTGGTGTGGAACACCCGCCGCCCGCGCCCGGGTGGCCGCCGCGGCGGTCCCGTGCCCGTCCAGCCAGGACAAACCGTGGTGGATCAACTCGAACCGCTCGGCGCTTATAACGTCACGCTCGAGGCCGGCGCCGTCCAAAAGACCGCCCCCGCCCGCATCACCGCCACCCAAGGCTGGTCGCTCGAAACTTCACCCGAGGTCATCCGCCAACTCGAGCACTTCTAGCCCGGAGTGCTGATCGCGGGGGGCGCGCCGTTTGCGCTGTGGGCAAAGTCGGTGCGAAGGGCCGCGATATTCCGCAGGCGCGGTTTCCGCGAGCGCAGCACCGGCATGGGGCTCTGGGGTCCCCTTGCCGGTGCGAGCATAAGCCGAAGGCGCCCGGAAGCGCCGGGCGCGCGGTTTTCCGCGCTGGGGCCCGCGCCCATCAAATGTCGGCATGCACCCGAAAACGATTCCTGCCCGCCTGCTTGGCCAGGTACAGAGCCTGATCCGCCTGGTGCAGTAAGGCTTCGGCGTCCAGGATCCCGCCACGGTAAAAGCTCACCCCGATGCTGCAGGAGAGCGCTATGTCCCCGCCGGGGCGCGCTACCGGCGCCGACAGCTCTTGCATGAACGCCTCGATCGCCCGTTTGGCTTCCCCTTCATGCTCCAAGCCCAGCAGCAGCGCGGTAAACTCGTCCCCGCCCATGCGCGCCACCACGTCGTCCTTGCGCACGCACCCACGCAGGCGCGATGCAAACGCCTGAAGCATGGCGTCGCCCTCCGCGTGACCGCGGGTGTCATTGATCTGTTTTAATCCGTCCAAATCGCAATACAGCACGGCCAGCATGGGACCGCTCCGCCCCTCGGCGACGGCCTGTATCTCTTCTTGCAAGCGGGTGAGAAAGTTGGTCCGGTTGGCCAGCCCGGTCAGGGCGTCGAACCGGGCCAGGAATTCCAGGTTCGCTTCGTTGGCTTTGCGTGCCGTAATATCGCGGACCGTGACCGCCACCCCATCGCCCTGGGGCACGACCTGGTGATGCAGCCAGAGGATGCCCTGGGGGGTCCCGATCGCAAACTCCTCGTCCAGCGGCGTTCCCGTCTCCACCACGCGTGCCAGCCGCGCGCGGAAGTCCCGGTTCCGCAGCAGGCTTGCCGGCGGATCGAGCAGCGCCGCTCCCAGCTTGTTGCTGTAGCGCAAACGGAAGTCGCTGATGACGCCGTCCCGGTCGGGGACGCTCTTGAGCAGGCAGAAGGCGTCGAGGCTGCTGTCCGCCGCCGCGCGGAACCGGCTCTCGCTTTCGAGCGCCCGGCGGTGCGCCTCGGTCAACTCCGCCACCACCGGGCGAATCTGCCGGTCCACCGCAAATACCCCTGCCGCGCTCAAGAGCGCCAGCAGCGGCAGCATCACCAGAAACTGCGTGCGGATCGGAGCATAAAACTCCGACAAATCCATCTGCGCGGTCATCCCCAACCCGGTACCGTCGACCGGTCCATAGGAGGCGACGATCCGGTCCTCGCTCTCGTCCACGCTCTCCTGCCATCCCGATGCGCCGTGCAGCGCCAGGTTCATGGGCCGCGCTACCCCGTCGCGGGGCGCTGCGGAGGGGTAGGGAGCCGGCCGCAATCGCTCCGGAAAGCACTCCACTTCGGCCGTGCCCGCCGCCGCGGCCGAGGCGCACAAGCGTATCCGCCCGGTGCTGCCAAAGGCTCCGTTGTTGCCGAGTACGTCGTCGAGCAGCGACAGCGGCTGTTCCGTCACGATGCGTCCCAGCAGCCGGGGATGCGGACCGGCGGAAGTCACAGGCAGGTCGTCCCGCATGAGATACCGTCCCGCCCACAGGAGTTGGGGCGCGTCCGGCAGCGTGAGCCGTACATGGAGAACGGAGTCAGGTTGGAATGTTCCCATCTCCGCCAGCGTTGCGCCGCTGGGAGACACCACGCGGACCGCGAGGTACCGGAATCCCATCGTCGCCTTGGTCAACTGCCGCAGCGCCGCGATATCGTTCCGCGCCAGCGCTTGGCGGAGATCGGCGCGCTCCGCCTGCGCTTGTGCGCGCGCCAGATGGTCCCGCACCACCCCTGCCAGGAACGTGCCGTGGTCGTTGCGGCGCGCGGTGAGGTTGGTGATCGTGGTGTCTTCGAGATGCCGGTGCAGCAGAAAAAATCCGGTAAGTCCTCCCACCACCGCCATGCCCGCCAGCGCCAAGGTCGCCGTGGTCATGATGCGCGCCGCCAGCGCGTCGTCGCCCTCGGGTTGCGCGAGGGTTCCCGTCCTCCAGGTCAACCCCAGCCCCACGGCAATCAGCAGGATGCCGCCGGCGGTCATCGGAGCCATGCGGGACATGCTGTTCCAGGAGTACAATGCGTCGAAGTGCAGCCCGTACCCGGCGAGGCCGAAGACCCCCACGGCCATGGCCGCCCAGGTCAGACCGCGCGCGATTCTTCCGGCATCCTCTCGTGCGTAGGTGGTGCGCACCACCGCCAGTCCCAGGCATGCCAGCGCGAAGCTGGTGTTCACCGCCATCCGTCCCGGGTTGTAATTGGGCGGACCCAGCCAGATGTGCCATGGCCTTTCGTCAAGCCCCAGGTTCACCTGCAGCAGCCCTTCAATCAGGACGCCCACGCTGACCACGGTCACCAGCCCCGCAACTCCCCGGCACGCCCGCGGCGCATACGGGAGCAGCAGCACGGCCATACCCACCAGCAGCAGGCCCAGCGCCGTGTTCAGAACCATTTCGGGACCGAGCCCGGTGGGGAGGCGCACCAAGGGCAGGTCGTGCAGCAGGTAGCCGCTCACAACCAAGGCGCCAATTACTACGGCGCCCAAGCAGCTAACAATACGCAACAGCGGGGCGAATCGGCGCATGGGGCGGCAGCGCGTTCCGGGGACGCGTTTCCGTTGGTCCCGCCTAGTATGCCTGAATGGTCAACTCCGAACCAGTTGGGCGCCAGGTTCCCGCGCAGCGCCTGGGGGGAATGCGTGCCGGACGCATGAGTCGAGAATCAGGATTTAAGATATAGAGAGTCGGAGATGCTGCAAGAAGGCACCATGCTCGGCCCCTACCGCCTGGGGGCGCGGATCGGCGAAGGCGCCATGGGGGTGGTCTACCAAGCCCAGGACCCGCGCTTGGGGCGCACCGTGGCGATCAAGCTGCTGCCCCCCAGCTTTGCCAACGATGCCGAGCGGTTGCGGCGATTCGAGCAGGAAGCGCGGACGCTGGCCGCGCTCAACCATCCCAACCTGGTGGCCATCTACGACATCGGCCGCGATCAGGCGGACGTTCCTTACCTGGTCATGGAACTGCTCCAGGGTGAGACCCTCCGCGAGCGGCTGCGGGCGGGCGCGCAGCCTGAGCGGCGGGCGTTGGAGTGGACCCTGCAAATCACCGACGGGTTGGCGGCGGCGCACGAGGGCGGCATCGTGCATCGCGACCTGAAGCCCGAGAACATCTTTGTCTGCCGGGATGCGCGGGTGAAGATCCTGGATTTCGGGCTTGCCCGGCTGGCGCTGCCCGAGAGTACGGCCGATGCGGCGACCATGGCTGGCGCCAGCCTGCCCGGCTCGATCATCGGCACCGCGGGCTACATGTCGCCCGAGCAGGTGCGGGCCGAGCCCGTGGACGCGCGCAGCGACCTGTTCGCCGTCGGCGCCATCCTGTTTGAGATGGCGACCGGCCGGCGCGCCTTCCAGCGCCCGAGCGCGGTCGAGACCATGGCTGCCGTGCTGCAATCCGAACCGGCGGTGGAGAGCGGATCGCCGCCGGCGATGGCGCCGGGCCTGGAGCGGATCGCGCTGCGCTGCCTGGAGAAGGATCCGCGCCAGCGCTTCCAGTCGGCGCGCGACCTGAGCTTCGCGCTACAACAAGTGCTGGCGGGAGCCTCGGTCATGTCGGTCGCGGCGCCCCCACCGCCGGCTGAGATTGAGCCGGCCCGCCGGCCCGCGTGGGGCCTCCCGCTCGCCGCGGCTGTGGCCGGCGTTCTCGTCGCAGCTGCCATTGCCTGGGCAGCCTGGCCCAAAGTCAAGCCGGCAGCGCCAACGCCGGCCCCGGCGCTGACCAGCCAGATCACCGCCGCCCCCGTGGCTCCGGTTCCTACCGTTGCGGCGCCGCCGGCGACAATCGCTCCGCTCGGCCAGGCTGCCGGCGCGGATGCGGCAACAGCCGGGGTGGCGGCGGGAATGGCCGCGCTCCAGTCATTGCAAAATGCCGCTCGCCGGAACGCTGGCAACGCCGGGGGCAACGCCGACTCCGCCAAGCTGGCGCAGGCGGCGAAGATTGCGGTCTACCCAGGAGCCGTGAGCGATCCTGGCAGCCACATCGGGCAACCCCAACACGGCGTCACCACCCTGCGGTTCCATACCGCCGACTCGCCGCGCCAAGTGATCGAGTTCTACCGGCCCCTATATCCCCCGGCGCATATTTCCGAAGACGGCGCCAGGGCCCGCCTGGTGTTGATGCAAGGCGGGGACATCCTGACCATAACGGCGGCCGCCGGCGGCGCCGGCACACAGATTCATATCAGCGACATCCAGCATTAAGACCGCGGACCCCGACGGTGTCACAGGTCGAACTCATCACCGCACGCTTGCGTCTTCGCCCTTGGCGCGTCTCCGACCGCGCGCCCTTCGCCGCGCTCAACGCCGATCCCCGCGTCAGCGAGTTCCTGCCCACGCCTCTCGACTCGAAGGCCAGCGACGCGTTTGTGGACCGCATCGAGCGCCACTGGCGGGAACATGGGTTCGGTCTCTTCGCCGTCGAGCTGCTGGAGGCCCCGCGGTTTCTCGGCTACGTCGGGCTGGTCGTCCCGCCCTTCGAGGCGCGGTTCACCCCCTGCGTCGAAATTGGCTGGCGGCTGGCGCCGTCGCACTGGGGGCTGGGCCTGGCGACGGAGGGCGCCCGCGCCGTGGTGCATCACGCCTTCGCGGCGGTTGGTCTACCCGAGTTGCTGTCCTGGACCGTGCCCGAGAACGCGCGCTCCCGGCGCATCATGGAAAAGCTCCGCATGACCCACGATCCCGCCGACGATTTCGATCACCCCAGTCTGCCCCCCGGCCACCGCTTGTCGCGCCACGTGCTCTACCGCGCTGGGCCCGCGCCCATCAATAAGGTAAAGCGGTGGTGATCGACAGCGCCCAGCCGCTCAGCGGGAAGTGGGTCAAGCCATAAGACGCCGGGCTGCTGGCGAGTATTAAAATCCGCCGCCGTTTCTGCCGCCGCGGTCCCCGTCGGGACGCTTATCGCGGTTGGGGGCCGGCTTGCGGTTCCCGCGTTCCCCGCGCGCTCCAGCCGCATTCGGCCGCTCTTGGCTGCGACCCGCGTTGCCGCGGCGGCCAGCCTGGGCCTGCCGGTTGGGGGCGCGGTCCGGCGTACCCGCGGGACGGAAGCCGCCATGGCGCGCCGCGACGGTCCGGGCGCTTGCCTCGTGGCGGGCCTGCATCGGGGTGGCGTCCATGTGCCGTTCCTGCGCGTACCGCATTTCTTCGGCGCTCGCGCGGGCATGGATGCCTCCGGGACCGCCATTGAAGCTGACGCGGTTCACCTGTACGTTGCGCACCACCGTGCGGTCCACGTAGGTGGTATGAATCACGGTCTCATTCACATGCCAGACCGCGGTGTTGTAGAAGAATCGCCCGCCGGTCCAGCGCCCGCCGGCAAAACCGGTGCCGAAGTAGCCGAAGCCGTAGTTGACGCCGCCGTAGAAACCCACGTGCGGTCCCCAGTACCCAACGTGCCAGCGGTACAGGCCGCCCTCCCAACCCCAGTAGCCAGGAGTCCAGAGCATTCCCGGCGCCGGCGCCATTACCCACGCTCCGTTAACCCAGTAGTAGCCCGCCGGACCGTAAGCCCAGTATCCCGGCGTCCATAGGTATCCAGGGCCGGGGGCAATCGGCTGCACCGCCACCACGCGCAGCGGCGGCGGCCCAATCCGCACCGACACGCCGACCGCTACCTGCGCCGACGCGGCCGGCGCCACGCCAACCATCAGTGCGGCCATCAGCCCGAGCACCACAACCGGGAAAACTTTTCGCATAGGACTCTCTCCCGCAACAACCCGAGCAACTACTGTGCCAAAGATTAAAACACGGAACCGGACATGAAGTTTCGTTCACCCGACCACGGAGCCGCAACGGGACCACCATTCGCGGGGTCGCGCCGTACAGGAAGCGCAGCTCGTCGATAACTATGCAACCCACAAACACCTCAAGATCCAGCGTTGGCTGAAACGGCACCGACGCTTCCACATCCACTTCACGCCCACCAGCTCCTCCTGTTTGAACATGGTGGAGCGTTTCTCTCGCGATCTGACCGAGAACCGCATCCGCCCGCGGCGTCTTCCGCGATGTCGCCGAGCTCATCGAAGCCATACACGACTACCTCGATCACCACAACGCCGCTCCCAACCCCTTCATCTGGGACCGCCGTGCCAGCGACATCCTCGCCAAGGTCACCCGCGCGGCCAACGGGCCCTGCTTAATGTTCAAAGTGTTTGAGACACTACACTAGGAGCCGTTTTCGCGTCCAGCAGGGTCACTGCCGTATCGCCAGCCATTCCGGCCGTCCAGACGACGATTTCGGGCAACGGCTGGGCGCATACGGTCCCGTTCGAGTTCAAGAACGTGGCCGATATCGAGGCGCTGATCGTGAGCGAGAGCCAGGGCGTCAACATCGTGCGCCCGGATAGCAACGGCATCCCGGCCTTCGGCGTGCTTCAGTTCAACGGCACATCAACGCGGGACGAGGCCAGAGGTGCGGTTCGGCTACCAAGGCTCGCCCCTCATGCCCGCCGAAGCGATCCACATAGCCGGCCTTATGATCTCTGATGGCATGGGGACAAGACGGACGTGACTGGCGGATCGAGCGACTATGACCAAAGAAAAAGCGAAGAGATTGTCGCAAAGATGCACCGAAAATGCTACATTAGGCTTAGCGCCACTTGCGGTGTGGTCGCGAAAGGTCAAGGAGGAGCCAGATGCGGCACGAAGACATCGACCCAACATCTATTGTCCTATGCAATCGGCACAGACGGCCAATGGTTCCTGTGGTACTTGGGTTGCGGTCGGAGCTGGTCGGTTTTTGGCACCAGGACTATTGGCGCTGTGACGCGCCAGGCTGTACGCGGTACTTCACACCGAACCTCGGCTACGTGAACATTGCCGAAGACGGCCATATCGAAAATGGCTTCACGATGCTCAAGCTGTGCGGCCATCTGACGAGTACCGATTCGATGCACACCTCGATGGCGATTCGATCCTACAACGAGAACACACCCCACTGGCAATGCGTCGCGCCAGATTGCGAATCGCGCTTTGTCGGTTATCCACAGCGATCGCCTTGCGTGTACACTCTGATTTCATAAACCAAAAAGGTCCCGTGAGGGACGGCGAACCTTTCCGAGTTACCACCCCGAACCGTTTTGGGGACTCGGACAGCGAGGGGCGCCGGCCCTGACGAGACCCGGCGCCCTGCCGTTTGGCCAGTGCGTTTCGGGTCCAAGGAAACCAAGGCGCGGGGAATCCGGTCCGGCTGCCTCGTCGGTTGGCCAACCTCGACGGCGTGCGGAACGGAACCAAATCATCTACATTGATGCACAGGAGGGAAAATGCTTCCCGTCTTGCGCGGCCTCCGCCACCAGCCTGGGTTTGTTCTCGTCGCCATACTCTCGTTGGCCCTGGGCATTGGCGCCAATACCGCGATCTTTTCCTTGGTCGACGCGGCCCTGCTGCGTTCTCTGCCGGTATCCCATCAAGACCAGCTCTACGCCCTTATTCGCCTGAATCAGCGCGATTCCTCGACCGCAGCCTATCATGCGCTCCGCGGGGGTCTGCCTGTCGGCAGCGATCTTATCGCGCAGGCCCATCCCTTTCCCGTCCACGTGCAAGTGGCCGGTGCTACACCGCGGGCCGTCACCGCGCAACTGACATCGGCAAATTATTTTGCAGCACTTGGCGTGCAGCCATGGCGCGGACGCTTCTTTAACCCGGACGATACCCTGGTCTCGGCGCCACTCCGAGTTGCCGTGATCAGTTACGCCTTCTGGCGGCGCGAGTACGACGGCGCCCCGGCGCTTGGCCACGCGCTCGTGCTCAATCGGCAGGCGGTCGACGTCATTGGCATCGCACCGCCCGGCTTTAGCGGTCTCGACAAGTTCAAGTCGGTGGACGTTTGGTCGCCTCTCCCGCTGCAGCACCTGCTGGGCTACGACAAATCCGCTTCGCTCGACAGCGGCATGGGCGGGGTGGATCCTTCCCAACCCTGGGCAACGCAGTCCGGGATCGGTTGGCTCCAGCTTTACGCCCGCGTCCGTCCCCCGGTGGCGCCTGCGGCCGTCGCCAGCGCCGCCAGCGCGATCGGCCTGGCGTCCTTGCGGAACCGCTATGCCGGCGCCAGTCCCTCCGACCGCCGCGCGCTAATCGAGAAGACACAGATGCGGCTCGTCCCTCTCGCCCAAGCCTCGGGCGGCGCGGCGGGCAAATTGTTCTCTTCGCCGCTCCTGATTCTGACGGTCGCGGTGGAAGCGGTGCTGCTGATCGCTTGCCTCAATCTTGTGCTGCTGGTGCTGGCGCGTGACGCCGCCCGCCGCCAGGAGGATGCCGTGCGCCTCGCGCTGGGCGCCGGCCATGCCCGCCTGTTCCGCCGCCGCTTCGCCGAAATCCTCATCCTTGCCGTTGCCGGAGCCGGCCTGGGCCTACTCCTGGCACGCTGGATGGTCATCGCGCTTCCCGGCGCGCTCAGTACCGGCTCCGTGCCGGCTGCGGCCGGCTTCGACTGGCGGGTTCTTGCGTTTACGCTGGCCGTCGCGTTCCTCTGCGCGCTGGCGCTGGCGCTGGCTCCCTGGATCGGAAGGCGCCGCGACGACCCGTTGAATGACTTGCGTTCGGGCGCGTTGAGCGGCGGAGGTTCATCCTCGCTGATTTTTGGCCGCGGCGGACGCTGGTTTATCACCGGTCAGATTGCGCTGGCATTCGTTCTGACCGTCTCCGCCGGCTTGCTTACCCGCAGCCTTCAACACCTGCTGACCACCCAGGCCGGTTTCGACCGCCGTAACGTGTTGACCGCCCGTATGGACCCCGCCGCCGCCGGTTACTCGCCCGTGAAGTTTGTCGAGCTCTACCCCACGTTGCTAGACCACATCCTGGCGCTGCCTGGCGTACGCTCCGCCGCCGTGGCCGCTTGCGGATGGTACTGCGACATCACGGGAAGCTACCGAATTACCGCCAGCGGTAATTTCTCGAATCCTGCCGCCAGGATGCAGGTCGATATCGTCAGCCGCGACTTTTTCGCCACCGCCGGATTGCACCTCCTGCGCGGCCGCGGGTTCACACGCGAAGATACGGCTGCCTCGCCGGGCGTTGCCTTGGTCAACCAAGCCTTCTTGCGCCGGTATTTTCCCAATCGCGATCCCGTGAGCTCGCAGCTCACGCTCGACGATTTTGACAATCCCCGCGTTGTCGGCGTTGTCGCCGATGCCCAGGTGGACGGGCTGCTTAGCCGCGTTCCGCCCATGGTCTATCTCGATCTCGACCAGAACCCCCTCACCGTGCGCGCCCTGGAAATCCGCACTGCGGGTGATCCGGCGGCGCTGATTCCGGCTCTGCGCCGCGCCCTGGATGCTGCCGCCCCGAATGTGCCCGTCAGCGGTATGGAGACGGTGGAAGCCAACCTTGAAGGCCGTCTTGTGAATCAGCACCTCATCGCCCGCCTGTACGGCCTGTTCGCCTGGCTTGCCTTGATGCTCGCCTGTCTTGGAATGTATGGCGTTCAATCCTGGCGTCTGAATCGCCGCCGCCGCGAGTTGGGCGTTCGCTTGGCTTTGGGTGCCGATCCGGCGGCGTTGTTTCGCCTGGTGATCGTCGAATCCCTCGGGCTCACCGCAGCCGGCGTAATAACAGGCGCCATCGTGGCCCTGTTTGCGGTGCGCCTGCTGCGCGCCCAACTGTTCGGCCTTAGTCCTGTCGCCCCCAGGGTCTTTGGGCTCGGCGTCCTCGCAGTTTTGATCACCGCCGTTGCGGCGAGCGCCCTACCGGCGATCCGCGCTGCCCGCACCGATGCCGCGGTCGCCCTGCGATGCGATTGAGTTCTCGATGCGCAACTTCAGAACAGTCACGCTGATCGGAGCCCTTCTCATCTTCGGCACGCTTCCCGTAGTTGCGGCGGGACAGTTCCCGCAACTCTTACCCGATCCCGACGCGTTCGTTCTCACGATTCGCGAGAACCCCGGCAGCAAATTGCCTCTGGGCCCATCGTGCGGAGGCGACGCGGCGGTTACACTCGCCTGTCGCTCGTTCATCGTCACCCTGAAGAACGTCGGCGGGCGCACCGTCCACCTGAGCAGGCCCAACTGCCGTGAGCCGAATGTCGGATTCAGCAAAAAGCAGGCAAATTCCTCAACCGGCTGGTGGCCAATCAGTCAGCCGTCGTACTCCACTCTTTGCGATCCCCTGACTTTTCAAGATCTCCGCCTGCGGCCTGGCGACGAAACCCAATACGAGACACGCCTCGTCTCCCCGAACCGGCTTCCGGTGACGGCGCCCACAGATGCCGGGGAATACACCATCCGCGCCACCTGGTCGCTCTATGGCTGCACCGAAGAATCGGAGGGAACGGACTGTCTTGCGCCACCGCGGATTCCGACATCGAACTCCGCGGCTCCCGACGTGGATCTCCAATCTCCGATCCAGGTCGTGTCCAACCAGATCGAAGTCAGCTCCCCCTCGCTGCCCGACCTCGGACCGTTGAGGATCGGATTCGAAGTGTCGCTCGCCACGGAAACGGAGGCCGCCGCGGAGCGAAAGCGGGCTGGCGGTTCATGTGCGTCGCCGTCCGACACCAGCGCCGCATGCACCGTATTCCATTACGCAATCCACAACTTGAGCAGCCGGCCCATTCGAAATGGCCGGTGGACCTGCAGCGATTTCAGCATCATCCCCGAGCATCGAGCCAAGGGCGGCGCCTGGGCCCCTCTCAGCTCCCGTCTCATGGAGTGCTCTCGCAATTTCGTCGTCGAGACGCCGATCATGCCCGGCCAGAAGGCCGAAGGCGACTTCTCCATTGCCAGCTTGGCGCCACTCTATGACGCCGCCCCGCTCGACGCGCCAGGAACCCACGAACTCCGCTTCCGATTCCAGTCCGAGGCGTGCTGGGCCGCCCCGGACGGCTCCTTCTGCCTGCAACGTCCTAAAAGCCAGACACCGGTCCTCTCGCGCGTGATCACGCTCAAGCCAAATCACTAATCGCTGGTATGAAAGCGCCCTCTAGCAGCGCCGCCGTATTGGGAAACTGGCGGAGAGGCGGGATTCGGAACCCTGGAGGATGGCTCGATCCTCCGCTTGACTTGTGCTCGTATATTGTAGCTAGGTAGAACGGGAAATGTTGAGCTGCAGCAATGAAGAAGATTCCATCGCCCGCAGACAGATTGACGCCGGTGCTAAACGTGGTCTGCGAACCGGGCTCCACTTCGGGGCCCGGCCCGGCCAACCGTGACCGCCCCGGGGTGGGGCCAAAGGAAGGCAAGCGCCGGCCCTGTTGCTGGCCCGGCGGTCCCCACAGTTAATTAGAATATTCCGTGAGACCGCATGTCCTGATACCGGCCGAGCAGGCCGAGCGCGTGCAACTCGTCTCGCACTTCCGCCGGCGTGAATCGCGGCAGGCGCGTGGGCATGTCCGCCAAACCGTAGGCGGTGACGCCGAATACGGCGGCGCTCACGCCCAGATCGTGCGCTTTGACCTTGTCGAACGTGTCGCCCGGTTGATGATGAATCCGGAGATAGGGTCCGATGGGCGCCGAGAGCAAAAATCCAGGCACCCCAGCCACCAGAAACGGCGCGCTGTCGGAACTGAACACGAACCGCCCGCCGTCGGTCGTCTTGCCCGCGCCGAGGGCGTTCAACTCCGGCGCCAGCGGCATCAATGCCTCCTGCTCGTCCGCACGGGCCAGGGTGAACCACCCATCCGGCGCGCCCCCGCCGGTGTCGGTCATCACCACCGCCGCACACCGGGACAGATCGGCCTCGTGCCGCCGGCTGTAGGCAATCGAGCCCAGCAAGCCCTCCTCCTCGCCCCCAAACAGCGCGAAGCGGATCGTGCGCCGCGGCCGCAGCCCGGTGGCCCGCAGGGCCTGGGCGAGCGCCAGCAGCGAGGCCACGCCGGTGCCGTCGTCCTGCGCGCCCGTTCCCGCCTGCCAGGAATCGAGATGGGCGCCCACGATCACATATCCGCCGCGGCTGTCCCGCCCGGGAAGGTCGGCGACGATGTTATCCACCGCCACCCCACGCCGGATGCGATTCTGAAAGCGGAAGGCAACCTCCACCGGCCCGCGTTGCAAGAGGCGTTTGACCAGAAGGGTGTCCTCGCGCCCGAGGTTCCCCGCGGGTAGATCGGCCACCGTTCCGGTAAAGCCCGTGTCCCCGAACATGTCGCTGGCACCGTTGCTGTTGCCCACGCCGAAGATCACCCCGCGCGCCCCCTCACGCCCGATAAGCCGGATGCCGTCAAACAGCGTCCCCTCGCCCATGGTGGAGGCGGCGCCGATTGAGGCCTCGTCCACCAGGACGATCGCGCCCGCAAGCTCTCGGGCCTGCGCGCGCACCGCCGCCGGGCGCAGATCTGCGAGGTACACCACCTTGCCGCGCACGCCGCCGGGTGGCGTGGACGGGCTCCAGCCCTCGCTGACCATGTGCAGCGTTTGCTCGCGGGGTGCGGTCATCCGTGCCGTCGCCGCTCCGTCCGGCTCCCAGCTGTCGGGCAGCGGCCACGGCTCGCGGTGAATGTTGGTCAGGCCCAGCGCCTGAAATTGCGCTACCGCCCAATCGGCCGCCCGGCGATAGTTGGACGAACCGGTGAGGCGGGGACCGATTCCATCGGCGAGCTGGCGATCGTACTCGTAGGCCCCGCCGCTCGCCCGCAGGACATCGGCCAGCTTGCTCAGCTCAGCATGGGCATCCCGAGGCGCTAGCGCGTGGTCCTGCGTTCCAGCCAGGGTCACACACCCCAATAGCAGTGCGGCCACTGCCCGCTTCATGACGCCGGCAGCGCCCGCAGAAGCCGCTCGATATCGTCCTCGTCGTTGTACACCGAAGGGGAAATACGAATCATGTGGTCGTACATGGTGATCGTAATGCCGGCCTGGCGCAGACGCGGACCGAGCCGGGCTGGCGCATCCCGGTAGGCGAAGGCCGCCACCGGACCCCGGCTGGGTTGCGGCGTCAGCGGCAGAAAACCGCGCCGCGGCAGCTCCTGCTGGAGCCGGTCGATCAACGCTTGCCGGTGCTGCTGGATCGCCGCGACTCCAATGCTCTGGATGTAGCCCAGGGAAGCGGTGACGATCGCCAGCGCCGCCCAATCGGGCGTGCTCACCTCGAAATGCGCGGCGGTGCTGTTGCCCAGCTTCCAGTCGCCGATGACCGGCCCGGGCGCATCGAAGGGATACACGTGCTGCTGCTCGCCGCTGAACTGCCGCCAGCCAAACTGCACCCGCCGTAGTCGCTCCAGCCGGTCGCCGCGAACGTAGAGGAACGCCGTCCCGAAGTCGCCCATCAGCCACTTGTAAGTTCCGCAGCAGCAGAAGTCGACCCCGCTGGCTTTCACGTCGATGGGAACGGCGCCGGCCGCCTGCACAATGTCGGCATAAACCAGCACGTTCCGCGCGTGTGCCAGGTCGCACAGCGCCTTGAGATCGTGGGCAAACCCGGCCATGCTGGCCACCAGCGACACCGCGATCAAGCGCGTCGACGGTTGCAGCAGAGCGGCAAAATCCTCGAGGTCCATGCGGTTGGCGCGCGGCTTCACCACGCTCACCGGCACCCCGCGCAATCGTTGCAACTCGCCGTACATGGCGAGCGAGGCGTCGTAGTGAAAGGCATCGGTCAGGACGCCGGCATCGGGGCCCAGTCCGAGCGCCTGGCCGATCAGGTTCTCGCCCTCCATCGTGCTCGGCACCACCGCGACTTCACTAGGTTCGGCATGGATCAGCTCCGCAAAGGCGCGCACGGCGGCGTTGCGGGGGTTGTCCCCCGGCCAGGCGCGGCTCGCATCCCGCTGCCGCAGCTCGAGATGCGCCTCCCCAGCGGCGGCCGCCTGCCGGCTCATCGGATGGGTGTACGCCGCGTTCAAATACGTGCCCGGGAACCGGAACGAGGCCTTATCGGGAAGCTGGGCCGGCGGGTTCAGCGGCACTTCCGGCCAGCTCAGGCCATGCGCCAGCGCGGCCCCGGCAAGCGGCGCGGCCCCGGCGGCCTTGATCAACGCGCGACGCGAAATCGGCATACCCACGGTCCTCAGCCGCCCCAGTATAGCGGGCTACGCCCCCTCCGCCGGCACAGCGATTATCCCCGGCAGTCGCGCTAACTCCCGATCGAAGGTTGCCACCTGCCCGTCGGCGTGGGCGCGGGCATAGGTAGCGATAGCCATGTCTACCAAGCCTGCCCTCGTCCCAGACTGAGCGCAGCATGCCACAAACGCCGACCCGAACAGCGGACTGCACGCCACGAAATGCAAATCCGAGCCCAGCAGGTAGCGACCGGTACGCGCCGCATGCTCGGCGCCCCGGCGCTTGACCATCATATTCATCAGCTCGACCATGACGTACTCCAGCAACGCCCCCTGCCCCCACCGGCCTGACCGCAATTCCGACTGGAGGCGGCGCGCCGCCTCATGATGCACATCCTGCTGGTTGACGAGCCCGAGCAAGAAGCTGGTATCGAGAACGATCATTGGTCTTCGCCGTAGAGGATGTCCTCCACCTCGTTCGAGAGGTTCTCTGTGCCTGGCCCCCAGTTCTCCACCGGCACGTCCCACCAGTGCGGCTTGGCGTCTGTCCGCGACTGTGGCCGAAGATGCTGGCGTAGCGCCTCGTTGATCACCGCTCCCACCGTCTTGCCTTCGGTCGCCGCGCGCGCCCGCGCCCGCCGGTACAGCACCGGATCCAGGTTTCGTATGGTCGTGTCCATGCTTTCGGCCAGCGTAACACATGTACGACTTGTGTTCATTGATGGCAACGGACTCGTCGAACGTCCGCTGCGGCCTTCCGATGGAATCGCCCGGCAAAAGTAGTCCGACCCGGAGAAAGACACAGATCCTGGGGCGAGTCTACCGGGTGAAAGAGCGCGTGGGAAAGATTGCGCTGCCGCCGCCCGACACCGCCAAGATTGCTGTCCCGTTATTCCGAGGGACTGTCAGCGTTTCGGGCAAGAACCGGGGCTTCGCGAATGAGGTGCTCTAACCTGCGGCGGCGTACAAAACGCAGCTAATCATCGAGTTGCTCGGCACGGCGGTGACGGCAAGGGTTGG
>Ga0134125_10000524_pt1 | contig 51394 bp, 47 predicted proteins | sample KB31751_FD_96464 | JGI IMG/M metagenome (GOLD analysis project Ga0134125, IMG submission 96464) | Terrestrial soil microbial communities with excess Nitrogen fertilizer from Kellogg Biological Station, Michigan, USA - KB3-175-1 | ecosystem: Environmental > Terrestrial > Soil > Unclassified ... | reverse complement strand
GCTGAGAGCGAGGTTGCCGTCTCAAGCTTTCCTTCTTCCATCAGATTTGCCACGGCGTACATCAGGTTGTGTACATAGTTCCAATCGTCGTCGGGCTGAACGTGCTGTTCCCGCATATATCGCTCATCGACTTGCATCGAGGCGTCAAATGCCTGTTCTGCGCGCGCATAATCGCCCAGGCGAAAGAAGATGTGCCCGGGCATATGCACCATGTGTCCCGAAGCGGGCGCCAGGCTCGACAATATCTCGGCGCTATGGAGTGCCTTTTCAGGGTGCTCACCGGCCTCCAGCGCATGGATGTAGTAATGGTTTGCCGCGGAATTGTCAGGATCTTTTTTCAGAATGGATTGAAGGATCGTTACCGATTCCTGGTGATCGACAAGACGCGCAAGAAAAATTTGTGCCTGCGTGTCCTGAGGATACTGTTTCACAAGCTTGCGCCAAAGATGCAAGTCCGGCGAAAACATGGCGCCGGGATGGCGTTTCTTAGCAGCGTCTTCATATGCGGCCGTTGCTTCAATGTAGAGGCGTTCGCGCTTGCTTGCATGACGCTTTAGGCTCACGGCTTTTACGAGTGCCGGTGTAGCATAGCCCTGCGCTGTTCCATGATAAAACGATTCTGAATTGTATAAACCCCAGTAGCACATGGCGCAGTGTGGATCCACGCGAATGCTTTGCTCGAAGGCACGGTCAGACTCGTAATCCCAGAAGTCATGCAGCAGATTCAATCCCTGATCGAACCACACTTGCGCCTCCGGCGACGCAGTGATTTTCATGTGGACATTCCCAATCCCTACCATTTTCTGCGGCGGCGGCAATTGATCGGGCGGCGTTTGATTCCTGGTTGCCATCGCATGGCCCGGCATCTTCATCTGCGCCAGCGCCGAACCGGCAATAAGGGCTAATAGCGTTATGCGTATCCAACAAGGCGGAACGATCGGGCAGGCCACCTGACAGTTATATACAATTCCCCGCTATATGGATGATTCGTCCAGGCACTTCTTGCAAAACAGCTTGTATCCCAGAAACTGCGCGCGGCCTTCTTCTGTTGTTACCCACGGGCGCTGCTGCCAGGGTGGCTTGTGACGCACATGCTGCGTATGGCCACACTCCAAATCGGTGACCCAGTCGCCGTTTTCATCTTGATGAAATCCGACGATGCGGCGTTCCATTGTCCGCTAGAATGCTACCGAGCCGCTGCGGCCACGGCGCGGTTTCCGCGTCTAATGTTAACGCTTTCGAACCCGTGCTTGCGCTGTTCAAAAGCTTAAGATCCAATCCGCGATAGCACAGTTGGCCGCCCAGAATAACCAGCAGAATCAGCAATCCGATGCGTAGAGGGCGCTGCGCGATACGACCTGTCAAAAGTGTGCCCACTATCGATCCAGCAATACCGCCCGTTACTAACAAAATAAGAAGGTGGGCGTCATAATTGCCTACTGCGAATTCGAAGCCGCTGCCCACGAGCGCAATCACCAGGCCGAAGCACAGGTCCGTGCCCACTACTTCCACCGCGCTCAGGGTTGTCATTCCCAGTAATAAAAGTGAACCAAGGGCGCCGGCCCCGGCGGACGAAAATCCAACTTCGAGTCCGATCAGGAAAGCAAGGTAGGGAAGGTAGTGCGCCCGGTCGCGGTTCGATGAATCCGGCCGCGGCTGAAACATCCGCCATAGGTGAAAGATTGCCGTGGCGGCGATGATGACGCCCAACAAAATGTTGATGACATTCGGTCGTGCCGCGCCCTGCAAATGGTTCAGCAGGAGCGATCCGACTACGACTCCGGGAATACCGCCGTACAGCAAATACCGCAGCACACGGAAATTCACCTGCCCGCGAAACAGGTACACCGGCGTCGAAATGCACTTCACCAGAAATCCGAAAGCAAGTGCCGTTCCTACTCCTTCTGCCGGCGAGACACTCGTCAGCATCAGCAGTAGCGGAGTTGTCAGACTGCCTGCTCCCACTCCCGTGAGTGCAATCGCTAAAGCGATTACGAAACCAAGGACGATTTCCACGCCTCAGCCCTCAGCGATGTGAATACCGCACTCTACTTTGCGTCCGGCCCATCGTCCGGAGCGAAGATTTGCCGGATCGATCGGCAACAGCGTGCAAGGTTCGCAACCGATACTCGTGTACCCTTTCTCGTAGAGCGAAGCGAGCGGGATTTCGCTCTCCTTCGCGAACATCCAAACATCCCTGTCGGTCCAGGAGGCCAGCGGGCTTACCTTTGCGATTCGCTTGCCGCTCGGCAATGGGAACACATCCTGCACCACAAGATTGGCGCGGGTCGGCGATTGCGCTCGCCGCAATCCCGTAAACCACACATCGTAGTTTTCGAGCGCATTGAACAGCGGTTCAACCTTGCGCATTTTGCAGCACTGGTCCGGAGCCGTCCGGTTCAAAATGCCGAATTGCTGCTCCTGCTCCGCCACGGTCTGCTTTGGCATTACATTCACCAGGTTTAGCCCGTATCTGGCGGTCATCGCGTCGCGATACTCATACATCTCCCGGAAGTGGTATCCGGTTTCCAGAAACAAAACCGGAATATCCGGCGCGCGCTCGCGCACTAGCGCCAGCACCGCCATGTCCTCCGCCTGAAAGCTGCAAGTGAAACACGGTCGCTCCGCGTCGCTTAAAGCTTCTGCGATCGCGTTACGCGCCTCGTCCAATTTAGCGGCTTCTACGCTCGTCTGTTTTGCTTCAGATGCCATCGCTCTCCGTCCAAACATCCACCGGTAGCAGAATTTGCGTCCGTTCGAGCAGGCGGAAGATTGCCCGCGCGGACTCCTCGTCGTTTCCCTTCAGCACTCCCGCCGGCAACTCGGCGTCGCCATCGGACGTCACTATCCGGAATGCCGCCGCTTCAGGCTCCGTAACCAGCGCCAGAATGCCCGCTTGGCGCATCGGAGCGGTCCACGCCTCGTTCCATTCGCTGAAATGTACAACCGCCGAACCGTGATCGAAAAGAATCCGTTCCAATACCTTCGCCAGCGCCACGCGATGGCCCAAATGAACTACCGCGCCTCGCTGCTTCCAACGCGTTACACGCTCACCTGCCGTTACCGCCGCGGTCTTCCGGTTCTCCGCTCCGTCCGCCGGTTGCGTGTCGCGCGCTACGCCCACAATCATTCCGGCCGCTACCGTTGCATTCGTCACCGGATCGATCAGAACAAAACTGCCGCTGCCGCGATTATCTTTATAGCTATCGAAATAAATCGGACGCGCCGCTTCCAGCCGTACCAGCCCGATCTGATTCATTTCAAGGGTTGTGGCTTCGTCATGCGCCAGCGTGTTGATATTCAGCGCATAATGAATTGTCTTCACTTCCGCCAGTTCCTGGCGGCTTGTATGCTTCAGCCGGTACCGCGTCCGCGTATCAAGCCCGTTCTCGTTCAGCCAGACAATCGTCGCGTCAAACAGTCTTGCTACCGTCGGCGTCGATCGCGACGCGGCAATCATGTCTCCGCGAACGATGTCGATTTCATCTTCGAGCGTCAGCGTCACCGATTGCGGCGCAAAAGCCCGCTCCAGATTACCGTCGAAGGTCACAATGCTCTTCACCCGCGTGTTGCGGCCTGAAGGCAGTATGGTTATCGCTTCTCCAACCCCTACCGATCCCGAAGTAATCTGTCCTGCGTACCCTCGGAAGTCCAGATTGGGCCGCACAATTCGCTGAACCGGAAAACGGAACGGCGCGTGTTCGGCTCGCTGGCCTACCGGCACCGTCTCCAGGTACTCAATCAGGCTCGGCCCTTTGTACCATTCCATGCGGTCGCTGCTTGTGACGACGTTGTCACCGGCTAGCGCGCTGATTGGAATGAAGAATGGTTCAATGCTTTGGAATTGTGCGAGAAAGTGCCGGAAGTCCGCTTCAATCTTCCGGTAAACTTCTTCGCTGTAATCCATCAGGTCCATCTTGTTCACCGCGATCACCAGATGCGGCAATCCAAGCAGGGAAGCGATGTAAGAATGCCGCTTCGATTGCGGCAGCAGCCCTTTTCGAGCGTCCACCAGAATAATCGCCAGTTCCGCCGTAGACGCGCCGGTCACCATGTTGCGCGTATATTGTTCGTGCCCGGGTGTATCCGCAATGATGAACTTTCGTTTAGGCGTCGAAAAATACCGATAGGCGACGTCAATGGTGATGCCTTGTTCGCGCTCCGCCCGCAAGCCATCCGTCAACAGCGAAAAGTCGATTGGGCCCGCATTGCGGCCCGCGGAAGCCTTCGTCACCGACTCCAACTGGTCTTCGTATACATTGCGCGAATCATAAAGTAAGCGGCCGATCAGTGTCGATTTCCCATCGTCCACGCTGCCCGCCGTTGTGAATCGCAATAAATCCTTGGCTTCTTCAATCGCCAGAAACTCTTCGAAGGTGCTTTCAGGTGATGCTACTGTTACAGCCGCCACTAGAAATACCCTTCCTGTTTCTTTATCTCCATTGAGCCGTCCGTATCGTGATCGATCACGCGGTTCTGCCGCTCCGATTTACGCATCGTAAACAATTCTTCAATAATCTTCGGCACTGTGTCCGCGTCGGAATAAATCGCTCCAGTGCAAGGGCTGCATCCTAGCGAACGCATCCGGCACCGCACCAATTTCGGCTGTTCTCCTGGCAATCTCGGAACAATCGACTGCTCAACCGAAATCAGCGAGTCTCCCCGCACCAGCATCAGCCGCTCTTTAGCCAAATACAGAGGAACGATCGGGATATTCTCCACGTGTATGTATTGCCAGATGTCCAGCTCCGTCCAATTCGACAGCGGAAACACACGCAGGCTCTCGCCCGGATCTATTCGCGTGTTGTACAGATTCCACAACTCCGGCCGCTGATTGCGTGGATTCCACTGGCCGCGCGAATCGCGAAACGAAAAAATACGCTCCTTTGCCCGAGATCGCTCCTCATCCCGCCGGGCGCCGCCAATCGCTGCGTCAAATCCGCCTTCCCGTAATCCGTCCAGAAGCGACTGCGTTTTCAGCGCGCCGCAGCAGCGCTGCGTGCCCCAGGCGTATGGGCTCGCTCCTTCCGCCCGCGCTGCCTCATTCTTATGCACAATCAGCTTTACACCCAATTCCGCCGTATACCGGTCCCGGAACTCGATCATTTCCTGGAATTTGTACCCAGTGTCAATGTGCAGTAGGGGGAAGGGAATGGGTGCTGGATAGAACGCTTTTTGGGCTAGCCGCAGCAGGCACGAAGAATCCTTGCCAATGGAGTAGAGTAAGACAGGTCGCTGGCATTCGGCCGCAACCTCACGCATAATGTGGATGCTCTCCGCCTCCAACAGCTTGAGGTGATTCAAATTGGACATCTTTTTGCCCATCGTAACACGGAAAGTCCCATCATCTATAGAACAACTAGGAATTAAGATGATGTTTGGCTGGGCGATGCTTCACAGAAGTGCTTCACGGGCAATTCCTTCGCGGCTCACGGGCCGCCATTTTCACTTTTTGTTCCGGGCCGATGTTGCCGATTTTTGCGAATCAGAATGGGGAGGGAAGTTCTTCGCCAGGTAATCCACAATTTGAGTGAAATCATCCTCGGACCCTTGCGCCCCGCGCTGGATCATATCCTGTACCACCTGGGTCCATCCGTCTTTCGTGAGCCCTCTTCCCATCACAATCTCGGCCCCATGACAGGCGCTGCATATCCGTTCAAGTGGCTCCTTGCCCGGCCCATCCGGCAGTTGTTTCGCCGGAGCCGCATTCGCGGCTATCGCAAACATTGAAAAAAAGACCATGCCGCAAAGGGCAGTCGCTCGCATCCTCATAGGTTCATTTCCGATTATCCCGCGTGGGAAAATCACGCGCTGAGTGACTTCAGGTTTCCGCGCCGCCGCGAAGAATCGCGTACCTTCAACGTTGCTGGTAGCCGCAAATCAATCCGGCGTTCCTGCTTATCCGGCTTCTCAATCCGCTGCAGCAGGATTTCCGCGGCGCGGTAGCCAATCTCTGTCGCAGGCTGCACCACCGTCGTAATCGCCGGCCTGAACAGATCGTCAACCGTCAATTCATCGAAGGTTACAAACGCCATATCGTCCGGCGTCTTCAGACCCAGCTTGTGTAAAGCTCTCATCACTCCCAGGCCCGTAGGACCGTTCGTGGCAAATATGGCGTCCGGCTGTGTCCCCGCGGTCTGCAATCGTTCCGTGCAGACCTGCGTTACGTTCTCAGGCCGGAGATCCGCCTGCCAGGTCAAGCTATTGTCAAGGCCGATTCCTGCCTTCCGCAGCGCTTGCCTGTATCCGAGCAGCCGCTTCCGTTCATTCTTCAAGCTAAGCGGCCCTGTAACGATGGCAATTCGCCGGTATCCCATCGAAACCAGGTGGCCAACGCCAAGTTCCGCCGCGCTGACATCCTCCACCGAAACTGAATCGACCGGCACTTTGTTTGGCACCCGGTCGAGGCACACCACCGGAATTCCCGCATCCATCATCCGCTCTATCTGCTCCAGCGGAGTGGCTCCGGATGCCACCACCAGTAACATTCCTTCCACGCGCTGCGAGCGCAGCAACGAGAGCAAGTCTTTTTGCCGGTCCAGGTTGTCGTCCGAATTCACGGCCACCAGCGAATAGCCTTGCTTTCGGGCCGCCGTTTCCGCGCCGCGAATCATTTGTGGAAAGAAGGGGATTGTCAGATCGGGAACGATGATACCCAGCGTCCAGGTTTTATTTGTTTTCAGGCTGCGCGCGACATGGTTCGGGTGGTAATCGAGCTTCCGGATCGCGGCTTCTACGCTGGCCCGCAGTGCCTCGCTCACCGGCACCGAGCCCGTGATCACATGCGAAACCGTTCCCACGGAAACGCCGGCCATTTCCGCCACTTGCTTGATAGTTGCCATTGGGTCCTATCGAGGATACTTTAGAATACCTGCTAGCAAATAAGCACGGTGTTTGTAGGGCGGAGCACGGCCGCTTGCATCACCAGTAACCCTGTGACATTGTAGTCATACGCAATGGGCGCGAAAGTACTGAAATGGATCGGGTATGTCACTGCGGTGCTTACGCTCATCGCCGGTATTCGCGGTCTTCAGACGCTCATTTCCGCAAAAGTGGAATCCCATCAGAAGACCAACTCGTTGCTGGCTTCGGAGCAACTACAATTACGTGCGCACGATTATGAGTCTGCCTGGCAAACTCTGGAGAAGGCCGTACAGACAGGCGGCGAAGTCGAAAAGGTCAGGGAGGCGCGCGAAACTCTTGCGATGGAGTGGCTGGAGAATATCCACGTTCAGGATACCGGCAAATTTTCCGACATCGTTAAGAAGCTGGATCCTGTTCTCACCAGCGGCGTAGCCGCGGCCAAAACGCCGCAGCACAAAGCCGACCTCCTTGCGCACCTCGGTTGGTCTTACTTCCTTCGCGGCCGCGAGGGAATGACCGGCATCGATCCGGCGCAGACTTATGCCGACGCGATCCAGGAAGACGCGGACAATCCTTATGCGCAGGCGATGTGGGGACACTGGATTCTCTGGAATAGCCGCCAGCCGGCCGCTGCCGCGCCACACTTCGAGTCGGCACTGCGTTCAGGTAGGCAGCGTGACTTTGTGCGTCATCTTCAGTTAGCTGCGCTGCTGAATGGGCAGAATCAGGCCTGTGACCAGGAGATCCCACGCGTCCTCAATGCAATTCGCAAAGAGAACGGTTCCATCGATGAAAATACCCGGCAAAGACTCTTCAGCCTGTATAACGAAGAATTGATTTCATCCGATGACAGCGCGGCCTATATCAATGCCGTTGCCCCTGCTGAGCACCTGCTTATCTTTCGTTGGTTATTCGATCGTCTTGATCTAAGTAAATCGGCAGCCGTCTCACGATCGCTTGAGATCGCGCTTCTCCAGGAGGCCTCGGGACAACGTACGGAGGCACTAGCGTCATTTCAGTCTGTGAATACATTTCTCGACGGGCATCCCGGAACGCTTCTGACAAAGACTCAGGCTGCAATCCGACGTCTTTCACGCTAGTGACAGCATCGCAGAGGTAGAAGTTCCGAGCCCCGCGCGCCAGCAAGCGTTTTTCAACAAGCCCCTGGGACTTACTTCAAAAAAAGTCCCAGACACCATCGTTCTTTCAAATTGTCGCGATTTTGCTTTGCATTCGAGAAAACGTGGACATTCGAGAGCAACCTTAGCGGAACTCACTCTGCAAACTGTCGAGTGCGCGCGAACCAGGGCATAGTTGGTCGAAAGGTAGCTGTGACAATGGAGTTTCGGAAGCGTTATTTTGTTCGTGCAAACTAGGTACGCTCTCATCCACGAACAGCAATCCTGTGACAACCTCGCCGGAATTTTGCTTTTCCATCAGGTAGTTCATTGCCCTTGCTCGATCGGATGGGTCATATCCTGTAGGCACCGATCGGAAACGAACAACGCTGCCGTCGTGCATCGCTACGTCCGTAACACCCTGCTCAGCGACGGTCGCTACAATTTCCGTACGAAGCGGCACAAAATCGGCATCGGTAGCTTGTAACTCGTGCTTACGAGTGTACAGATAGCTCTTCGTGGATCCGGAATGATCGTTAAACGTGACGCATGGCGAAATCACATCGATAAGCGCAAAGCCGCGATGGGAAAAAGCTGCTTTCAGAATTGGAACGAGATGCTCCTTGTCGCCGGAGAAGCCTCTCGCCACGAAGGTTGCTCCCAGGCTGAGCGCCAGCCGAACGGGATCGATCGGCGCCATTTGGTTCGGTTCCCCTCGTTTACTCTTTGAACCAACATCGGCAGACGCGGAAAATTGTCCCTTCGTAAGACCGTATACGCCGTTATTCTCGATGACGTAAACCATCTGAAGATTTCGTCGAATAGCGTGGCACATATGGCCTAGCCCTATCGACAGGGAATCTCCATCGCCCGATATGCCGACGTAGGTGAGATTGTGGTTGGCAGCGGATGCGCCAGTGGCAATGGGGGCCATGCGTCCGTGCGCGGAATTGAAACCGTGCGCGCCCTTGACGAAATACGTGGGTGTTTTGGAAGAACACCCAATCCCGCTCATTTTTGCGAGCATGTGCGGCGGCATCGCAATCTCCCACAACGCTCGAATGATGGCAGCCGTCACCGAATCGTGCCCACACCCCGCGCATAGGGTCGACATCGATCCTTCATAGTCTCGAATGGTTAAGCCGAGCTCGTTTTTCTGAAAACTGGGATGATACGCAGTGGGCTTTGCGATGGAAGGCATGGCCGGTCTCCTTTATTGGGCCTCATGGGCCAGCACGTCCGCCCCGCTCAGTTGCTCGACAATCGCGTTTACTACAGGCTGGGCGCTGAGAGGAAATCCTCCATAGGACAGTACCGAACGAAGGCGATCCTTTGGCACACCCGTCTCGAGGGTGAGCAAAGAACGAAGTTGGGCGTCCCGATTCTGGTCAACCACAAAGGTCAATTCATGCTCGCAAAGAAACTCTTCGACGTCTTTGTGGAAAGGAAATCCTCGAATGCGCATGTAATCAATCTCAATACCCTTCTGCGCGAGAAGGTCGATGGCTTCGCGCACCGCGGGATCGGAATTGCCAATCGCAACAATCCCGATTCGGCTGCTCCCCGGACCATGAATCTCCGGTGCGGGAATCGCGCTAGCCGCAGCCGAGTGCTTTGCGGCGAGGCGGTCCACCACTTGCCGGTATTCTTCTGGAATTTCCGTGTAGCCGCCGAACTTATTGTGCCCCGAGCCTCGCGTGAAGTAGGCGCCCTTCGCGTTTATACCTGGAAGCGTTCTTGGCGTTACGTTGTTTTCGTCCTCATCCGAGTAACGATAGAACCTGGGTATTCTTTCTAAATCGTCGTCCGAAAGCACGCGGCCACGGTCGGGTTGGTACGAATCGTCCCAAGTTAAACGCGGAACTACCCAGTCATTCATCCCGATATCCAGATCCGAAAGCATCATAACGGGCGTCTGGAAACGTTCCGCAAGGTCGAACGATTTCACGGCAAAGTCAAAGCATTCCGCCGGGTTGGCGGGGAACAACAGAAGATGTTTAGTGTCGCCGTGGGACGCGTAGGCGCACTCAAGAAGGTCTGCCTGCTGGGTGCGCGTTGGCATTCCGGTTGAAGGGCCGGTTCGTTGCACGTCGATTACTACGGCCGGAATTTCCGAGTAATATGCCAGCCCAAGCAATTCATTCATGAGGGAAATGCCTGGACCGGAAGTAGCAGTAAACGCGCGCGCTCCGTTCCAGCACGCCCCAATCACCATGCCGATTGCGGCAAGTTCGTCCTCGGCTTGGAGAATCGTGTAGTTGTTGCGGCCTGTTGCCGGATCGTGCCGGTACTTTTCGCAAAACTCGCGGAACGCATCCATTACCGAAGTGGAAGGGGTGATAGGATACCAGGCTGCAACGGTGGCGCCTGCATAGACACAGCCGAGCCCAGCGGCTGTATTCCCATCAATCAGAATCTTGTCTGAATTGGCGTCCATCCTCTCCAACTGCAGCGGCAGGGGACAGGTAAAGTGCTCCCGAGCGTATTCGTAGCCAATTTGAAGAGCCGCTTTGTTTGAGTCCCGAAGCGCTGGTTTGCGTCCAAATTTTTCTGTCAACAGATCTTCAATGACCTGATGATCGATATCCAGAAATGCGACGAGCGCCCCCACATAGGAGATGTTCTTCATCAGGGTTCGTTCGCGAGGCTCCCGGAAATGGGTATTGCACATTTCGGCGAAAGGAATTGGGAGAAAATTCACATCGTCTCGGAGGAGGGAACGGTCGAGTGGCCAGCTCGAATCGTACAATACGTAACCGCCGCTGCGCACTTCTTGAATGTCACGCGCATATGTCTGCGCGTTCATTGCGACCATCAAGTCATACTCAGTTGCGCGAGCGCTATAACCGTCTTTGCTCACGCGGATTTCGTACCAGGTCGGCAGTCCTTGGATGTTAGACGGGAAGACGTTTTTCCCTGAGACCGGGATTCCCATGCGGAAAATCGCCTGCATTAGCATGCCATTGGCGCTTGCGGATCCGGTGCCATTCACATTCGCCAGTTTGATGGCGAAATCGTTTACGCGAGTACGGGAGTGTTGCAACACGTTTTTACGCCTGCATAAGGAATCGAGAGCTCAAATTTTTGCATGTCCCAGGCAGAGGTGGGGCAGCGTTCCGCGCACAAACCGCAGTGCACGCAGACGTCCTCATCCTTCGCCATGATACGCCCCGTGTGCGGTAGGCCTGCCGACACATACAGAGACTGGTCGAGATTAAAGGCGGGCGCGGACAACCGAGTGCGGAGATCGGTTTCATCACCGTTTCGAGTGATCGTCAAGCATTGCACCGGGCAGATGTCGATACAGGCATCGCATTCGATGCAACGCTTTTCTGTAAACACCGTCTCGATATCGCAATTTAGGCAGCGCTCCACTTCCCGGGCGGTTTGCTCGGCAGTGAAACCCATCTCAACTTCAATGTTCAACTTCTGAAAGCGTTCAACAAGCTCCACGTGCTTCATCTTTTGGCGTGAAGCGGGATTGTAATCGTTGCTATAGCTCCATTCACTGATGCCCATTTTTTGGGTGATCAGATTCATACCGTACGCCGGGCGCTCCTTGACAGAAACGCCTTCACAATAGTTGTGAATGGAAATGGCTGCCTGATGGCCGTGCTCGACAGCCCAGATGATGTTTTTGGGACCTAAAGCCGCGTCGCCGCCGAAAAATACTTCCGGACGAGTGGCTTGCAGGGTTATTGGATCGACCTTCGGCATATCCCATTGATCGAACTCAATCCCGAGATTGCGTTCAATCCAGGGAAACGCGTTCTCCTGCCCGATCGCTAAAATCACATCGTCCGCAGGCAAGAACGTCTCATCTATGGTTCGTGACCGCTTTCCTTCGGCGTCCCATTCCAAACGGTCAAACACCATACCCATCAGTCGGCCATTTTCGACGACAAATTTCTTTGGGACGTGATTGATTACGATTTCTACGCCCTCTTCCTCGGCGTCATCCAGTTCCCATGGCGATGCCTTGAAGTATTTACGCGGCCGCCGCGCCATAACCTTAATCTCTTTCCCGCCGAGCCGGCGTGAAGAGCGGCAGCAATCCATCGCCGTATTGCCCACGCCGATGATGAGCACTCGTTCGCCGATCGAATCCACATGGCCAAAAGCGACCGATCCGAGCCAATCGATACCGATGTGGATGCGCTCTGTCTCGTTGCGGCCCGGAATATTAAGATCCTTTCCGCGCGGGGCGCCGCTGCCAATAAACACCGCATCAAAGCCGTCGTTCAAGAGGCTTGCCAGGCTTTCGACGGGCGTGTTGTAGCGGATATCGACACCCCTATTCAGGATTAAATCGATCTCCTCGGCCAGTACGTGTTCGGGTAGTCGAAACGCTGGAATATTCGAACGCATTAACCCGCCGGGCTTATCCAGCTTTTCAAAAATAGTAAGTTCGTAGCCCAGTGGCAAAAGATCGTTTCCAACAGTTAAAGATGCGGGACCGGCGCCGACTAACGCGACGCGCTTGCCGTTCTTCGTCGTTGGAGTTTTAGGGAGAAGGTGTTCCACCTCGCCGCGCAAATCGGCGGCAACGCGCTTCAGGCGGCAAATCGCCACCGGCTTCCCATCTACGCGCTCCCGTCGGCAAGCCGGTTCGCAGGGTCGGTCGCAGGTGCGCCCGAGAATGCCTGGAAAGACATTCGACTCCCGATTCCGCATGTACGCGTCGGTGTACCTTTCTTGCGCAATCAGGCGTATGTATTCGGGCACGTTTGTATGGGCGGGACATGCCCACTGGCAATCCACAACACGGTGGAAATAATTTGGGTTCTGAACGTCGGTCGGCTTCACGCGGCACTACTCTGCGGCTCGTGTGAGCCGATTGTCTACTGGGGATTTATTGTACAACAGGCTCTATCTACAATAATTCTTCGAGAAATTCACGCCGCTTCGCCAGACGGCCTGCACCTGAGCTAGCCTTAAGTTGTCAAAGGTAATACAGCGGCTTTGGTTTCTTCCAACAGCTTGGCGCGGAGAGCCATAAGGCTGGTCAAATCGTCGAGGATCTGTTCCACACGGATTTCGATGTGCCACGCATGCGGCTTCGGAGCACTGCTGATTACTTCGCCGAGCAGAAGCGCGTCATCAGTTTCGATGCCTACCGCCGCACCGGAGGACACGGACGTCGCCGCGATAATTTGAAGCCGCCCGTCTTTCAGAGTCCGCACCGTACAAGGAACAATACAATCTCCCTGATTCAGGCCTTTGGGGATACGGAGCTTGGCCTGCAAATTTAGCAAGTGGCTGATAGGCACAGTTCCTTTATCGGCGGGCTCCACGGAAATTTTAGAAAATATTTGGATGCTATTTCGGGGCTTGGAAAACATTGCGCGTGACATTCGGTTTGCAATCCGTCAGTGCCGCAAAAATCCGGGCTTCATGGCGGCGGCGGTGCTTTCGCTTGCGCTTGGGATCGGCGCGAATGCCGCTCTGTTTTCATTCGTAAATGCGATTTTGCTCAAGAAGTTACCCGTGCCGCACGCGGAGCAACTGGCCGTACTCAAGAATAGCGGCGAGCAGCTCCCACTCAGCTACCGGCAGCTCAGCGAGTTGAAACGGAATGCGACGGAGAGCGACGGATTATTGGGAACGCATCCGCTCGACGTCAGCGCCATGTTTGGAGACCGTCCCCAATGGATATCCGCGGAGCTTGTGACGGGAGATTATTTCCATACTCTGCAAGTAAAGCCGGAACGCGGTAGATTGCTGACCCAGCGCGACCTGGATGACTCCGAAGCGGACCCGACGTGTGTCATCAGTTACAGGTTGTGGCAGAGCCGGTTTCACGGCGCAGAGAATACGATCGGGCGCACCATCCTACTGAACACGCGGCCGTACAAGATCATCGGTATCAGCGAGCGAGACTTCACCGGCGTCGACCTGCAACGGCCGGCGGATCTGCAGATTCCGGCAACACGCCTCATTGACTACATGCCTGCCTTCTTCGGTCATGGCAATTTCGATTGGAAATCGCGGCTCTCCCTTTTCTCAGCGATGGCGCGATTAAAGTCGGAGGCAACAAAAGCAAGCGCGGCGGCGCAACTGAGCCGCTTGAATCGCGCGTATCTCAAAGCGGCAAAGCTCGACAACTACAGCAAGGACATTCAACTCGCCGACGGCAGCGCGGGATTGCAATCTTCTGTAAAACTCGGAAAACCGGCATTCACTTTGCTTGCGGTGTCGCTCGTTGTCCTGCTAATCGCCTGTGCGAACCTCGCGACGCTGCTGCTTTCGCACACATCGGCGCGTGCTTCGGAATTTGCATTGCGTCTTGCAGTTGGCGGCTCGCGAAGGCGGATATTAGCCCAAGTATTGGTCGAAAGTTCGCTGCTGGCCGCATTCGGCACTGCAGCCGGCATTGCGGTGGCGTATGCGATTAAAAATGTCCTTCTTTCGTTCTTAAATCGGACAACTCCGGCCATCCACCAATTACACATTGTGCTGGACGGTTCCGTTTTGTTGTTTGTCGCGGTTACATCCGCAATTTGCGTGCTGCTGTTCGGCGCGGCTCCTGCCCTTCATGCTGCCAGGACGGCCGCGCTCGGCTCGTCCGTCGGAAATGCGCGAGCTGGAGGAGCCATGCGTAGGACTTTGGTCGTTGTGCAGATCGCGCTGTCGTTCATTGTTGTGCTTTCCGCCGGATTGCTAGCCGGAACGCTACGAAACTTGACGGCAGTAAATCTCGGCTTCCATCCCGACGAAATCGCAGCCGTCGATATCCGCCCCGCCACAGGCGGTTATACAGGCGGCCAGGCCGATCGCTTTTATAAACGCATTGTGCATCGTATGCGCACGCTCCCAGGTGTAAAGACTGCTGCCACTGCATTCGGGATCAACTTCGCAGGCCGTTTCAAGATGGATCTCGACCCGCTGAAGCCAGGCGATGCCGGGCGCGAGGCGAACGTATCTGGAGTGAATCCCGGCTATTTTGAAACCTTCGGAGCGCGTATTCTGGCTGGTCGCGACTTCAACCCGGCCGACACGCCGGACAAACCGCAGGTCTATATCATCAGCGAACACCTGGCGAGAACGTATTTTCACGGTGAAAATCCGGTGGGCAATTATATGTTGCGCAACGGCGCCAGGTTGCCGGTCATTGGTGTCGTGTCCGATATTCGCGACCAGGGTCCGCGACAGACGAACCTGGACACTGTTTATCAGGATGCCGGCCAGCTACTGGTGTCGAGCCTGACCGTGTTTGTAAGGTGCGCCGGCGCGTGCGCGCCTTTGCTTCCTACGTTGCGAACCGTCATTCGAACCGTTGACCCAAACACGCCGATACTGGCCATGCGCACGTTAAGGACCGAGATTGAAGGCGCGTTTTCTTCCCAGGAAGTGCTCGGGTTTCTTTCGACATTGTTTGCCTTACTTGCCATGCTGCTGGTGGCTGTGGGCATTTATGGAGTTCTTTCGTATACGCTGCAACGACGTACTCGTGAAATGGGAATCCGAATGGCTCTGGGGGCCTCGACCAAAAATATAGCCGGATTATTTATATGGGAAGCCGCCGTTATGATGGCGATCGGCACGCTTATTGGTATTCCATGCGCGCTCACAGCCGTCACGCTACTGCGCTCTCAACTTTTCGGTGTTGAGCCGCACGACCCAGCGACGCTTGCCGCCTGCATCGCGTGCATCATAACAACGATTGTTCTAGCGTCCATCGCCCCCGTCAGGCGTGCGTTGCGCATCGCGCCACAGCAGGCACTACGAGTTGAGTAACCGCTACATTCAGATGCGATTGTGGTGATTTGGATGCGCGGCGCAAAGATGCTGATCCGACCGGTCTCTAGCTGCATGAGAAAATTCTAGAGCGGTGTTCGTGCCGCTTTCTCATGTCCGCTGAGCAACAACGACTCATAGAATCCGCAGCGCGTAAAAAGCACTGGAAACGCTGGGGGCCGTACTTGGCCGAGCGTGCATGGGGCACTGTTCGTGAAGATTACAGCCCGGACGGAAATGCTTGGGCATACTTTCCACATGATCATGCGCGTTCTCGCGTTTATCGCTGGACCGAAGATGGGCTGCTCGGTATTTGCGACAATCACCAGCGCCTCTGTTTCGCTTGGGCATTTTGGAACCATCGCGACGCGATTTTAAAAGAACGTTTGTTCGGACTTACCGGACCGGAAGGCAATCACGGCGAAGACGTCAAGGAGATCTATTATTACCTCGATGCCACACCTACCAATTCCTATCTAAAGGCGCTTTACAGATATCCTCATGCGGAATATCCGTACGATTTGTTAGTTGCGATCAATAAGTCGCGTAGCCGCCTGGAGCCGGAGTTTGAAATCGAAGATACCGGCATCTTCAATGATGGCCGCTACTTCGATATTGTGGCCGAGTATGCTCGCAATGATGTCGACGATATCTTGATTCGCCTGACCGTGACGAATCGTGGATCCGAAGCAGCGCCGTTGCTTATATTGCCCCACATCTGGTTTCGGAACCGCTGGGCCTGGGGCCACGGTCACGACCCCAAACCCGATCTCTCACGGGCAGGCAGCAATATTGCCGCCAGACATGCTTCGCTTGGAGACTTCATTCTTCAGTTGGAGGACGATCCGACTGTTTTGTTTACCGGCAACGAGACAAATTTCCGCCGGACGATGGGACTTGAAATCGGCGAGCCTTACGTCAAGGACGCTTTTCATGAATACCTGATTCATCGGCAAAAAGAGGCGGTCTCGCCGAACGGACATGGCACTAAAGCTTGTGCGTTGTATCCGATGGAATTCGCACCGGGGGAGGTTCGCACGCTTCGGTTCCGGTTTGCGAAGAATAGCCTTCCGGATTTACCACGCGCTGAATGGGATCGCGTTTTTGAAACGCGTCTTCAGGAAGCGGACGAGTTCTACAGTCAGTTTGCAAGCAAGCTTTCCCCGGAAGCACGTCAGGTCCAGCGTGAAGCATTCGCTGGAATGTTTTGGAATAAGCAGTTCTACCATTTCGTCGTTGAAGACTGGCTGAAGGGCGATCCGACAATGCCGAAGCCCCCGGAGTCCCGCCTGTCGGGGCGAAACCATACCTGGATCCAACTCTTCAATGAAGATGTAATCTCAATGCCCGATAAGTGGGAATATCCATGGTACGCGGCTTGGGATCTTGCGTTTCACGCTGTGGCGATCGCGCCGGCTGATCCGGACTTTTCGAAGGCGCAGATGGAATTGTTTCTGCGTGAGTGGTACATGCATCCCAATGGGCAGATACCTGCCTATGAATGGTCTTTTAGCGATGTCAATCCGCCAGTCCATGCCTGGGCGTGCTGGCGCTTATTTAAGATCGACCAACGCATCACAGGAACGCCGGACTACGGCTTTTTGGAACGCTGTTTCCATAAGCTGCTAATGAATTTCACGTGGTGGGTGAATCGAAAAGATTCGGAAGAAAATAACATTTTCGAAGGTGGTTTTCTCGGGCTCGATAACATCGGAATCTTTGACCGGAGCGCGCCTCTTCCCACCGGCGGTGTTCTGGAACAATCGGACGGCACCGCCTGGATTGCGGGATTTTGCCTGCTAATGCTTCGCATGTCACTGGCCCTTTCGAACATCAACGACGCCTACCAGGACATTGCCAGTAAGTTCTTTGAGCACTATTTGTATATAGCGAATGCGCTGAACACCGCCGGCGGCACGGGACTGTGGGATGAAACGGACGGCTTTTATTACGATCGCCTGAAACTGCCGGATGGCAGGTATCAGATGCTCAAGATTCGCTCGTTGGTCGGTTTGATCCCGCTATTTGCCTGCGACACAATCGATCAGCGCGAGATAGAGACGTTCGCCGGTTTTCGCAAGCGAATGGATTGGTTTATCAATCACCGCCCCGATCTCACCGGCCACGTCGCCTGCATGACCGAGCCTGGCGTTGGAGACCGCCGCTTGCTATCGCTCGTAAAGCCGGAGCAGCTTGTTCGTATTCTTAAACCGATGTTCGATGAGAACGAGTTTCTATCGCCCTATGGAATTCGGTCCGTTTCGCGTTATCACGCCGTGCATCCGTTTACATTTCCCGTGGATGGGACCGTTTACACCGTAAAGTACGATCCGGGCGACTCCACGTCTGCCATGTTCGGGGGAAACTCGAATTGGCGCGGGCCGGTTTGGTTTCCCGTAAATTTTTTGGTGATCGAGGCTCTGCAGCGCTTCGATTACTATTTTGGCTCGGAGTTCACCGTCGAATTTCCGACCGGATCCGGTAACAAAGTTCGTCTAGGGGAAGCGGCAGCATGTCTTTCACGGAGATTATCCGGCCTCTTTATGAAGAACGATAAAGGCTATCTGCCGGTGTACGAGGGCAAGTCAACCATTTTTCAGACCGATCCGCAATTCCGCGATCGGATTCTTTTCTATGAATACTTCCATGGCGACACCGGAGCGGGGCTCGGCGCGAGCCATCAAACCGGCTGGACCGGCCTCGTGGCGAAACTATTGCAACAGAGCGGAAACGATTGAGCGATTCTACAAGTGTCCGGGCTTGAAATGATACGTGAATGAAACGCTGATGTACGACGGCAAGCGGACGCCGACAATCTGCTCAAATGGCGCACTCTCATCGCCAAACCCAAGAAGTTCAGTTGTTTGTCCGGTGTAGCCGCTCGCAATTAAAAAGTTTATACCCGCATCTATACGTCTGCGCAGAAATGACCTGACGAGTGCGCCACGGAACTCCCGAACCGGAACGGCCCTGAAGCCTATCCCCAGCGGCTTCGCCCCGACTTCTTCAAACTCTGCGCGAGCCTGAAGACCGAAGGGAAGGCGGTTAACTGTCCCCAGGATATCGACAATCAATCGTGGAGCTTCCGGCGTTGGCAATCCGGAATCCAGGTCGCGAGCATTCGCTTTCGAGACGGACGCCTGCAGCAAACCCCAGTTGAAGTAACGCCTTGCGGCAATCGTGACGAATTGATTTTTGCCCGGGCCTTCATCCTCCTGCAAACCGGTGTCTGCGTCTATCTTTGCCAGCGATGCCTCGGTAGTTATCTGACTTAATGTTAGCCGGAAATCGGTTTTTGCGATTGTCTTACTAACTACGATCTGGTAAGAATGGGCGCGGCTGACCGGTGTGCCTCGTTGTGTGCCGGTCCCGATGCGAGGGTCGTTTGTATAGAAGGCTTCTCCGAAGCTGAAGGCGATCGCTGGGAGCATCGGATGATTTTCCGGAAGAAAGGATAAAGTCGCTTTCGGAGAGTTAAAGCCAACCAGCGTATGAAATGAATTTTCTCTATGAAGCAGGTCATCATTGTCGAATTGAATTTCATCGCGCCTCCAACCGAGATAGTAGTGAAGCTCATATGGCAGACTGCCGCTCAGCGCGACGTAAGGCGCCATGTCGCCGATGGTGACGTTGTTCGACGAAATCGCTTGGAATGGTCCGTAGTAAGACGTGTCGTTTGACAGGTAGCGGTCGAGATTGAGACGTCGCGGCGCATCCCTTTGATAATCGATCCCCGCAAGGAGCGATAGCGGCTTGGCGAGATTTTTGATGTATGTTCCGTTGCCGGAAGCTACGGTTCGAAATTCGCTTTGCCGGATAAGGCCGTCGCCAAAGTTGGAGATCAACGAAAGATTGTACGTGCGGAACATGCCGGATAGCTGCACTTGCTGTGTTGGATCGACGGTCCACGTATCGTTCAACGCAACTATGCCTGTATGTGTCTGGTCGAGCTGGCGCGAATCAATCGTATCGCCGGGAACCGGCACGTCCAGCGGAACAAGACCGGGAAGGTGTGAAAAGCCGTAGTAGCCCGTTCCAAATAGAGTGAGTTGATGCTGTGCCGCATTCCACGCGCGGAATCCATTCACCTTGAACTGGCGGCGATGCTCCAGGCGATTGAGAAAGCCGTTGCCATAGGCCGCTTCAAAAGCTAGGCAGGAATCGGTGTCGTTACCTTCCGGAGTCCAACCGAATACAGCATCGATGTCACGATAATCACCCGTAATGGTGGCAAACGGTTCCAGGCGCGAACGCAACTGATAGATTGCCGCCACGTTTTGTGCGTGATTGCCTTCCCGAACATTGAAGGCGCCGCCGTCGGTTTGAACACCTTCCAAAATCGCCGGCACCATAATGTTTGGATCGGCATACCCGTTGCCATGCGCGTTGCCGGAGAGATTATTCGGCAACAGGTAGCTCCCAACTTGAATGTACTGGGCGATTGGTTCGCCGTGATCGCCTGCGACACCCGGCGAAAAGTATTGTGGCGCTTTAATGCCCCCGGATGCCGTTTCAATCGGGAGACCGGGAATCGAGATAGGCGCTCCAGGTCGCCCCGGATTTGCATCGAGAATCTCTTGGCGGACAAATACCCTCTGTGCCGGATCGGGAAACAAAATGTTGGCGTCCTTTACGTCCGCGGTAACAGTAATGGACTCCTTCTTTTCAGGGATCGTCTGTGATTGCGAATTGGATTTCAGTGATTGTTGCGCTGTTGCCAGTGTCGCTAGAAGGATGGTGGCAATGCATGCTGCGACGGCGGCGCGTGAATTCATACGGAATAAAAGTTCGTGCTACGAAAAATTATCGTAGCACGAACGTTACAATCGTGACACTAAGAGAAGCGTGTAACGGCTGAGTCAGAGCTTTGAGCTTGTCGCAAACCGGCGCGAAATTTCGCGGCCGATGCCGCGGAAGAACGGCCCGCCGAGCCAGCCAACTGCGAGCAGCCCCCCGAACAAGGCCAGCGCTTCATAGCTTTCGCGGCCTTGGCGCTGCCAGTACACGTCGCTGAGATTCAACCAGAGTGCGAATTCGTCCAGTGTCAGCGCGGCGCCGACACCGAATAGCATGGCAGTGAAGCGGCTCATCCAGCGGGAGTCGCCCTGTCCGCCGGTGCCGACTTGACTGAGCCAGCTATAGCCGACAACAAGAAGCGTCAGGATGCCCCATACAAGATGGTGTATGTGACGGCCATGAAAGCTGACGTTGTGGAATGGCCCGACGTCATGGTGGATCAGAACGGTGATGATGCGGACCACCACCGCTGTAGTGAAGAATCCTACCGAACCGAGGAAGAGGCGTTCGCGGCGGACATTGGGAAATTGCCGCCGGTAAATTTCACGCAGCTTCCCGTGCGAAACGATGAACGACAGCAACCCCAGAACCGCCGCGACAAACAGTGGCAGAAGCCAGAAGCTGCGGTGCGCCCAGGGCATTAGGTCATTCTAATCTTCGGGAAAGAAAACCGGTTCTTTCCCCGCTAGCATCAGTCGTTCATCAAGGGCCGTCATGGCAAGGCGTTCTTCCAGTTCCGAGAGGCCCCCGGCGTCTTTTTCAATCCGGTTTAGCAGCGCCTTCACGCGTCCCCGCGAAATTTCGCTGGGCAGCGCCAGTCCGTACGCGAAAATCGCATCGGAGCGCAGGCGCTCATCCTCAAAAAACGCCCGCACTCGATCCAGCGCCGAGCGTACCGCGTAATACCCCACTCCCCAAACCGCGTTACGCCGTACTTCGATATCTTCATCGCCTAAATGAGGTGCAAAGCGATCGCGGAAAGCCGGATGGAGACTGCGCCACATTGCCTCTAACACTTTTGCGCGTACTTCGGGATGGCGGTCATAAAGCTGATCCATCGCCACCCGTACCTCATTTCTGTCGACCTCGATCGACAGTCCCACCAGCACGCTGGCCCGCTCGGCCGGTGGAGTTTCAGCATCCCTCAGGCGCGCGAGCATCTCCTTCAAAACCTCGGATGTCTCGGTTGCGTCCACCAGCGATTCCCAGCCACGCGCACGGACGGCTTCACTGCTGTCCGATTTTGCAAGCTGCAACAACTTGGCTACAATTTTCTGCTCGGGACGCTGGTTGAAGAAGGAATGAGCCGCTTCGGCACGGATTTCGGGCCGGGAATCGTCGAGCAGTTCCAGCCGTTCTTCCTCGGAGAGCAGATCGATGGGCAGATCGGCCTCATCGGGATAGCACGAGAAAATGTCGAGTGGCGCCGGTTCATGTTTCGCATCGCTTTGCGATTCCAATAGCCGCAGCGCCTCATCGACCTCCCTCTTCAGTTCCTGCTCCCCCGAACCGAGAGATGCGCCTAGTTCACGAAGGGGCTGTTCCGCCGCGGGATCGCCATAGATCCCAAGCAAAAATGAGCCTTCGGCAGCACTGTATTGCAGCCGGCCGAGCAGCAAGCGCAGGATCCGTTCGTCCCGCAGGTGAAGGCTTGCCAGCAGAAAGGCGATGTCATCACCTTGACTTTCATCCACTTCCTCATACAGCCGCAAAAGCGGCTCGATAATATCGCCCCCGAAAAAATGCAGCGCTTCTGTTACTTCGTCGGGAATCTCCTCCGGTTGCAGGCGGATAACGTCGATCAGAAACGGGATTCCTTCACGGGCATTCAGCGCATGAAACAGTTGTGCGATATCGACTTCAAGATCGGAACTCTCCTTCCATAATTCTGTCTTGACGAGTTCGAGCAGCGCGGTGATGGTTTCCTCTCGCCGCGATAGGAGCGCCCGCAGGACGCGCCCGTCAATATCGAGGCGGCCGAACGCTACTTCATGCAAAATCCTGCTGGAGGAGACGGTTTCGAGTTGGTTAGGGTCGAGCAGCATGTGGATCTAAAAAATATAGGGCCGCGCCGCGCTCGACCGCGGCGCGGCATGCGCCGCTCCGTGCCGGCGGCCCTACATGTTCCGGACAAACTGTTAGATGCGGCCTGGCTATTCTTCTTTCTCGACAATTACCGGAATTTCGGTGGAAACTTCCCGGTGCAAACGCAGAGTTACCTTGTGCTCGCCGAGCGTTCGGATCGGCTCGTCGAGTATGACCTTGCGGCGGTCGAGATGAAAATTCTTCTGTTCCAAGGCGTCGGCGATATCCTTTGCCGTAACCGAGCCGAAGAGATGATCGTTTTCACCGACCCGGTGATGGAAGGTCAACGTAACGTCTTGTAAGAGCTTCGCCAGATCCTGCGCGTCGGATTGAAGCTTCGCTTCCTTCCGTAGCCAGGCTTCGCGCTCCTGTTCTACAATCTTGCGGTTGGCATCGGTCGCCGCCACCGCCAGTTTTTTGGGCAGCAGATAGTTGCGGGCGTAGCCATCTGCGACTTTGACAATGGATCCCCGATGGCCAAGCTTTTCAATTTCTTCCCTTAAGATAACTTCCATATGTCGAATCTCCTGCCTTATACGGCGGACGCGAACGGTAGCAGAGCAATGTTGCGCGCTTGCTTGATCGCCTCAGCCAATCTCTTCTGGTGCGGCGTGCACACGCCCGAAATGCGGCGCGGGGTAATTTTGCCGCGTTCGGAAATGAAGTTCGTCAGAAGCTTCACGTCTTTGTAATTGATATCGTCAATTTTCTCGACACAAAAACGGCATACTTTTTTACGGCGAAAATATTGCTTTTTTCCTGTGGCGATAGCTTTATCGCCGCCGGTGGGACGCTGCGAAGCCGCTATGGGACGGCCGCCTCTTGTTTCTGGCATTAAAATTCTCCTTGCGTGTCCTTATGCGGTTATTTTTGTTCAGCCTCTACCGGAGATCCTGGAACGGGAGTCGCGGGCTCGGTAGGAAGCACTGGCGTCGAAATCGCAGGTGTCTCCGGCTTCGGAGGTTTGCGCGCGGCTCGTTTTTCGCGCTGCTTCCTTCGCTTTTCAATCCGCTTCAGCTTTTCATCGGTTCGGACGGTCAAATATTTGACGACCAAATCGTTCACGCGAAGGCGGCGTTCCAACTCTCTTACCGTTCCGGGCTGGGCTGCAAACTGCAGCAGAATGTACTGCCCCTCGGCAAACTTGGCAACGCGATAGGCGAGCTTGCGAGTGCCCCATTTTTCCGCCTTATCGACGGTGCCTCCGTCGTTGGTAATCACGCCTTTCAATTGCTCGATCACCGGATCCACTTCTTCTTCCGTGGCATCCGGCCGTACGATAAACAGCTCTTCGTAAGTCCTCATTCTTCCTCGTCTTTTGAACCTCGGGCGCGCCGATTAAATTTCGACATGGCCTGAATGGCGCCTCCGGCAATTATGGATTCGATCGCCTCCGCTGCATACGTCAGCGTCTCGTCCAAGTCCTCTTTAAGAGCCCGTTCCAACGGGGCCAGATCGTAAGTAGCGGTATCCTCTACCTCGTGCCCCGGATGAATGCCGACCCTCACTCTTGCAAACCAATCGGTGCTTATCTCGGCGATGACGGATTTTACCCCGTTGTGGCCGCCGGCCGATCCCTTTTTGCGAATCCGCAATCCCGTCCACGGCAGGTCGATATCGTCGTAGACAAGAATCAGATCGCGATTGGTTAACTTGCGATTCTGCATCACGGCCTTTACGCTTAGGCCGCTGCGGTTCATAAATGTCTGTGGCTTGGCGAGCACCACCTCCCGGCCGCCGATTTTCCCGGTTCCGGTAAGCGTAACGCCTTCATTGTTACGAATGCGAATACCGTGCCGCTCCCCCAGTTTGTCTACCACCAGGAAGCCCATATTGTGAGGCGTATTTTCATAGCGCAAGCCTGGATTTCCCAAACCTACTACGAAATAGACCCGCCCTACACTTAACTCGTTGTCACCAGTGATGACTTCGGAGTCTTCCTGTACGGCCTCTAGATCCGTCATCCCATTCACAAAGCCAATCCGGGCTACTTCTTCTTTGCGGGTTCGGCAGCGACTTCTGCTTCCTTCTTACCCTTCTTTACTACTTCGGGCTCGGCAGGAGCGCCAGGCAGGGCTTCCGCCGCTGCGGTCGATGCTTCCGCCTTCGGCGCCACCACGTGGACAATCACAGTCTCACCGGCGCTCAATAGTTTCATCGAACCGGTTAGCGGGATTTCTGAAGCACGAATACCCTGGCCGATCAGCATCTCGCTGACATCAATGTCGAACTGTTCCGGAATATCATCGGGCAGGCAGTCAACTTCGATTTCGCGCGTTACGATTTCGAACAGGCCGCCCTGCTGCTTCACGCCACGCGGATCGCCGTGCGTCACCACCGGCACCTTTACATGAAGCCGCCTATTCAAGTCGATGCGCTTCAGGTCCGCATGCAGCAATCTGTCCTTAATGGGATCGAGTTGCCAGTCAACAATCATCGCCGGAGTTGTTTCTTTCGCAGCGATGCTCAAATTGAAGATTGTGTTATGCCCTGTTTTGCTGTGCAGAATCTTCGTCAGTTCTTTGGGACTCACCGAGACTGATTCGGCCTCACCGCCTACGCCATATAGAATCGCGGGAACCGATCCGGCGGCGCGCAAGCGCCTTGCCTCATTCTTGCCGCGAGTATTGCGGATCTCGGCCGCAACCGTAATATCCTTCCTCATTTCCTTCCTCATCGCCAGGGCGCCGGCCTGCTACGCCATACCGAGCCGCGGAACCTGGTTTGATTTAACTGCTCGAAACTTCAATATCGCCTGCGCAACCGCCAGGCGCTAAACAAACAATGTGCTCACCGAGCCGCCTTCGTGGATGGACTGAATCGCACGAGCGAGCAATGGAGCCACCGAAAGCGTCCGTATCTTTCCGCAGGCTTTGGCCTCCGGCTTCAACGGAATCGAATTCGTCACTATCAACTCATTTATCGAGGAGCCACAAATCCGCTCTACTGCGGGGCCCGACAATACAGCGTGCGTCGCACACGCCGAAACGCCGGTTGCTCCCTGTTCCAACAACGCTTCCACCGCCTTCACCAAAGTTCCGGCAGTGTCCACTAAATCGTCCACAATCAAGCAATGCTTGCCGCGAACGTCGCCGATAATATTCATCACCTCAGCCACATTGACTTCGGTCCGCCGCTTATCGATGATCGCCAGCGGCGCGTTCAAGCGTTTCGCGAATGACCGTGCGCGCTCCACGCCTCCGGCATCGGGCGAAACGATAATCCAGCCGCCTTTGCGTTTCGATTCAAAATCGTCCAACATCACCGGCGCCGCGAACAGGTGATCGACAGGAATATCGAAAAAACCTTGAATCTGAGCAGCATGAAGGTCGAGCGCTAAGATACGGCTCGCTCCAGCTCGTTCGAGCAGACTTGCTACCAATTTAGCCGAGATCGGCATACGCGGCTTGTCCTTGCGGTCCTGCCGCGCATACCCATAATAGGGTAACACTGCCGTGATGCGTTCCGCACTAGCGCGCTTCAAAGCGTCCATCATCAGCAGCAATTCCATCAGGTTATGGTCAACCGGCGTACAGGTTGGCTGGACCACAAAAACGTCCGCGCCTCGCACGTTTTCCTGTATCTGCAGATGTGTTTCGCCGTCGGCAAAGGTGTGGATCATGGCCGACCCGAGAGGACATCCCAGACAATCGCAGATTTCCTGAGCCAGCGGCGGATTTGCGGTGCCGGTAAACACCTTGAAATGGTTATACATTGCTCTTGCCAGACGTGGTGCGGACATCGTTCTCCTACTCTTCGGCGCGCCGCCTCAGTTCTGGTCCAACAGGCTCGAAGCCGCAGCCGGTCCCAGCGCGTCAGCCCACTGCTTCCGATACTCGCGCCGGGTCACAAACTTGATCGGAATTGCGCCGGAAACATCTCGTGCAATCTGTTTTGCCTGGCTCATCGTCTCCGTCAGCCCAAAAAATGCGGAACCACTCCCGCTCATTCTTACCGGATTGGCGCCCCTGCGGCGTAACTGCTGGGTCATTTTGACAAGCGTTGGGTGCTTCGCTAAAACTGCCGCCTCAAAATCGTTCTGAAGCCCAATCTTCGAAAGCGGCTGGGAAGCAAGTGCCCAGGCAACGGCCTGAAACTCTCCCAGAATAGGAAAGCCGTCATTGGAAGTCAATGAATCCGTGACGGTTCCGTCATCCGCGCTGAGCGCTGCGCGGCCTAGACCGGCATAGGCTTCGGCTGTCGAGATATGTACGCCGCCGGGCGCTATTACGCCGCATTGGCTCTCCAGATCGGGCAGCGGATAGAGCTCGGTTCCGCGTCCCAAGCCGAGCGCGGTGCCCCCGTAAAGGAAAAACGGCACATCGCTACCAAGCCATGAGGCCAACCGCTGCAGAACTTTGCCGCTCAGCCGCCTTCCCGCAAGAGCCGGAAGCGCAATCAGCACTGCCGCGGCGTTGCTCGACCCGCCACCAAGCCCAGCGCCAATCGGAATGTTCTTTTCGAGCGAGAAACGCACACGGGCCGAAACATCCATGTACTCCAGCACCGCGCGTGCAGCTTTCAGGATGATGTTGTCTTCCATCTCCACTGTGCTGTCGAGTTCGATGCTGATTTGCTTCGATTTTTTAAACTCGATTGTCAGCCGGTCGCACAGGCTGATGGTCTGGAAAATGGTCCTCAGCTCATGAAACCCGTCGGGACGCTTGTGAAGAATGCGGAGATCAAGATTCAGCTTGGCATAGGAGGGAACGACGACCTCCACAAGGCCGTGCGGCGCTGCGGCTTTCACGGCATCTTTGCCTTTCTGCTTTTTCGGCCCCGTTTGGCGGCTTTGAATAGTAGACTTGCTCGGCACGATTCAGTACTTTAGCAAGGAGAAAAGCTCGTGACCGGCCAGCTTATTCCGACCAGACAAAAAAGTAAGTTCAATTACGAACCCAAATCCCACCACGCGCCCTCCAATCAATTCAATGAGCTGGCCTACGGCGGATGCGGTGCCGCCAGTGGCGAGAACGTCGTCGATGACTAGCACATTTTGCCCCGGTTCAATGGCATCGGCGTGTACTTCCAGGCGATCCATCCCATATTCCAGTGCGTAATCGACGCCGCGCTTCTCCCAAGGCAGCTTTCCGGGTTTTCTGACGGGAATGAAGCCGGCGTTCAGCGCCAAGGCCACTGCCGGCGCGAAAAAGTATCCCCGTGCTTCAATGCCCGCAACCAGATCGATCGCCTTCCCCACGTATTGCGCTTTCAGGGCGTCGATCGTTTCCCTAAATCCGTCCTTATCTTTTAATAACGTCGTTATATCAAAGAAATTGACGCCTGGTTTTGGAAAATCCGGCACTTCCCGGATCAACTGCTTGAGATGGTCCATGTGGTCGGGTTAAAAATGGTTTGCGCGAAGCCGCCATTGTAGCAGGCGAGAATACGCAACGCGATAATTGCGAAACGAACTCAGCCGATCGCCAGCACCGAGTGATACTGTTCCGGCAAGCGAGCCGGCCGCATCGCCCGGTTCAACCAGCAATGCTTGGTGTAGCCGGTGGCGAGTAAACGGTCTTCATGAACCCCGCGGATTTCGTAGCCGAAGTCGATCATGCGTGCGTTGGCGCGGGTTACCTCCGTCAATACGGCAATTTCATCGTCGTATCTCGCCGGATAGTGGTAGCGGCAATGCGCTTCGACAACCGATAGTAGAATGCCCGCGGAATGCTCCAGGTCTTTATAATTGAATCCACGCGAACGGACCAGTTCCACACGGCCAATTTCCATCCAGACTAAATAATTGGAATGATAAACAACCCCCATCTGGTCGGTCTCGGCGTAGCGGACCCGCAAGCGCACCTCATGTTTCGGCATACCAATGCCAGCATAAACGGAGGTTAGTTTGGCTGGTAGGATTGAGGCGTGGTGGTACGGGTCCTCTTCTTCGGCGTGCTGCGCGATCTTACCGGCTTGCAGGAAGAACTAGCCGATATTCCCGCGGGTACAACCGTTTCCGCGTTATTTGGCAATTATGCGTCGCGTTTCGAAACTCTGGCCGAGGCGCGTCCGTCCATCTTGTTTGCGCGTAATCAGGAATTTGTCAGCGGTGAAACCGAATTGACCGAGCGGGATGAAGTAGCATTTTTGCCGCCCGTTAGCGGGGGATCGCAGCCCTCTTCGGCCATCGAAAGCGGCGAGGATTATTTCCTTACCTCCGAGCGCGACAGCCATTTCTTTGCTCTCACTCGCCGCCCAATCGATTCAAGTGCGCTGGCACGGCGCTTACAAAAGCCGGAAGACGGGGCGGTGATCGTCTTCGAAGGTGTGGTACGGAACAACACAAAGGGTCGCGCCACGAACCATCTCGAATATGAGTGCTACGAGCCTATGGCCATTCGCAGGATGGAAGAGATTGGTGTTGAAATCGCCTCCGCCCACGCGATCGGCCGCATTGCGATGGTACACCGCCTGGGACGGCTCGAAATCGGCGAGGCAAGCGTGTCGATTGTCGCGACCGCTCCCCACCGTCAGCCTGCGTTTCAAGCCGCCCTCGATGGCATCAACCGCCTGAAGCGAGAGGTGCCGATCTGGAAGAAAGAGTTTTTCGAGGATGGCGCGGTATGGGTGGAAGGCGAGTGGGATGAAAACCTTCCCGGCCGTCAAAAGATATCTCGCTAAGCTTCGCTCGGGGCTAGTATTCTGTCCCAATGAATTGTTCATCGAAGTGAGCCCCCCGTGGCGCGCGCGCTCGTGCGTGCCGCGTCGAGACTCATCTCGACGCATGTCCACGAAACATCGAAATCGCTCGTACACCTTACCAGGCTCCGCTGCGTTCTGCCTTGTGGTTGCGGCGGCTCTGCCCGCATTTTCACAACAAACCCAGCCGCCACATTTTTCCGCCGATTCCAACCTGGTTCGCCTGCTGGTGACGGTGCGGAATAGCGCTACGAACCAGATTGTCACCAATCTCGACAAAGACGATTTCTCTGTTGCCGACAACAATGTTCCGCAGAACATTGCTGTTTTCGAGCGCAATACTTCGGTGCCTCTTTCGATCGCTCTACTGGTTGATACCAGCGCATCAACGGCAAAGGACCTGGGTTACGAGACCAGCTCCATTATGAATTTTTTGCGCGCGCTGAAGGAAGCAGGCAACAGCGACGACGCGCTGGCGCTCTATAGTTTCAACTGGCAGGTTCGTATGGAAGTCGGCTTCACGCGCAACGAACGCCGCGCCGAGCACGCGCTGAAACTCCTGCATGGTGAAGGGGGGACTTCACTCTATGACGCAATCTATCTGGTGTCGCAGGATATTGCAGACCGGGACGGGCGGCATGTCGTGATTATCGTCACGGATGGAGGAGATACCACCAGTTACAAAAGGTTCGACCAGGCGGTGGAAGCGGCGCTGCGCTCGGAACTCGTTCTCTATCCAATAGTGGTGATTCCCATCGAGAACGATGCCGGCCGGAACACCGGCGGCGAGCACGCGTTGGATACGATGGCCGCCGCGACTGGCGGAAAGCCGTTCTATCCGGCGGGAGCCAATGCGCTTGACCGGGCGTTCCTTGAAATATTGCGCGAGCTTCGAACGCAATACCTGATCGGCTATTATCCGCAAAACGTTCCCGCGACAAAAGAGCGGTATCACCGCGTCACGGTTTCCACGAAGCAAAAGGATCTGCGGGTGTCAACGCGGACTGGGTACTATCAGCCATAGCCGTTCGATACGTGAATTCCGCTATAATCGCGAATAATAATGCATAGGTTTTGTGCCGCCGGCGTGGCGCTAGGCGCTTTTTGGACTTGTTTCGCTCTTGCGCAAGCGCCGCCGTCTGCTGCTCCCGCGCCTCTGCAACCGGGGCTCTACGCCCAGATCGACACCACAATGGGTAAGATCGAGTGCCGGTTACTGCCGGCGGAAGCGCCGAAAACCGTGGATAATTTCGTTGGGCTCGCAACTGGCAAAAAGGCTTGGACCGATCCGCGCGACGAGAAAGAGAAGCATTCTCCGTTCTATACGGGCTTGACCTTTCATCGCGTCATCAAAGGCTTCATGATTCAGGCCGGCGATCCCCTCGGAACCGGTGAAGGCGGGCCTGGATTTGCGATTAACGATGAGATCAGCCCCAATCTGCATTTCGATCAGCCGGGGAAGCTGGCGATGGCGAAACAATCGTTCCCCAATAGCGCGGGTTCACAGTTTTTTATTACTACCGCTGCTGCTCCGTGGCTTGAAGGGAAATACGCTATTTTCGGCTATGTCGTTTCCGGACAAGACATAGTAGACAAGATTTCAGAGCTGCCCGCCGACGAAGACGACAAACCCACTACTCCGGTGACCATTCGACAGGTTCTAATTCATAAAGTAGAGCCGGCAACCTCTCCAAGCCATAAATAGCAGTCGCTAGCGAACGCTGGTCTCTTCTCCCGTCTCGTCCGGATATTGATAGTAGGCAGAAAGGCGCTCATCTTTTGGCGGCTTCGGTGTGATGAATGCATTCGCGGCCGCCGCCCGCTGCGCTTTTGGCGTAGGAGGGGCCGGTTTCAGAATGCGCACCTTCACTTTACGCCTGCCGAATTGCATCGCCTCATGCGTGCTGGCGATGTAGATGTCCAGCTTGTGTCCGACTATTTTCCTGCCCGTGTCGCAGACGACGTACTGACCGGAATAAGGGCCGGCATTGCGGATCTCCACCACCGTTCCAATCGGAAGAACGCGCGGATCGGCCGCCAGGGTTCTTCCCTCTTGCGTAAATGTCTGCGCCTTTGTTTGGCCGGAAATGGAGTAGGCAGTGGCGACGAATTTCGTCCATCTGCCGTGCTCCCAGCCGAAGAGCGCAAAAGCATGGCCCTCAAAGAGAATCCATAACAGAACGAGCACAAAAACACGAATCAGCGTTGCTCGAATTGTGTAACGAGCGGCCGATAAATCGAGAGTAGAACAATCGTAAATCCGGCCGGCGGTTTTGAATTTAAAACTTCCGCCGAATTGAAGAGAATGTTGCATCCCATTTCTGTGACTCCGGCAGCGAGCAGGGAGTGACATGTTTTGGGGTAATTCTCAATGAACACACGTGTACAGTACGGCAGTTATCAGTGGTTATATGAAATTTATTACGAAAAATGACTATGCTTTCGGTATAAATGCGCATCGCTATTTCGCGTTTTCATTCCCGCGATTTCTCTTAGTTCAACCCCAAAAAACCGCATTGGTACGGCTATTGATAACTTGAAATCTAACGCGTACAAAAACATGAATCGAGAGCAGATGCGGCAGCGGCTGGAATTCTATCGGGACCTTGGCGTGAGCGAGATTTATCGCCGGCCCAAAGGGGCAACAGGCAATCCGGCCGAAATTCGTGTGGAAGAAGCGGTAGTGCTGCCGCCGGCTGAAAGCATTACGCCGGAAATTGTGCTTCCCAGCCTTGCGCCGGAAGGCGACACGCTGGGCAAGATCCGTGCCGATATTGGCGATTGCCGCCGCTGCGGCCTTTGCGAGAAGCGAAAGACCATTGTATTCGGATCCGGAAATGAATCGGCCAGGCTGGTGTTTGTGGGCGAAGGACCGGGCGCGGATGAAGACGAGCAAGGCTTGCCTTTTGTCGGCCGGGCAGGGCAGTTACTCACGCAGATGATCGACAACACGGCAATAAAGGAAGGTATTCCCGTTCGCCGGGAAGATGTTTACATCTGCAATGTGGTGAAGTGCCGTCCTCCCGAGAACCGGACGCCTCTGCCGGATGAAATGGAAATTTGCGGGCAATTTCTGTATCGCCAGTTGATGACGATACAGCCGAAAGCAATCTGCACGCTGGGAGCGACGGCGACCAGGGCGCTTCTCGATTCCAAACTGGGCATCACCAAGCTGCGCGGCGACTGGCAGAAGTGGCGCGGAATTCCGGTGATGGTGACGTATCATCCGTCATACTTGCTGCGGCAATATAATCAGCAGGCAAAACGCGAGGCGTGGGAAGACTTGAAGAAAGTACTTCACTATGTCTACGATTGAGCGCGGCGTGCTGATCAGCTTCGAAGGTAATGAAGGTAGCGGCAAGTCGACACAAATGAAATTGCTGGCCGCGCGATTGCGGGCCGAAAATTTTCAGGTGGTTGAGAATACGGAACCGGGCGGCACGGCCATTGGGCAGCAGATCCGGCGTATTCTTCTCGATCCGTCGTCTGGAGAAATCGCGCCGATGGCGGAATTGCTGCTTATGTTTGCTAGCCGGGTCCAGGCAGCCACAACAGTTGTTTTGCCCGCGCTCAAAAGCGGCGCGATCGTACTAACGGACCGCTTTACCGACTCATCTCTCGTCTATCAAGGGAGCGCCCGCGGCCTGGGATTTGAAAAGATTCGCGAGTTGCACCGTCTGGCGCTTGGCGACCTGATGCCCGAACTTACCCTGTGCATCGAAATCGATCTGGAGACGAGCTTGGAACGCGCGCGGAGCCGCAACAGTGGACGCGATTCAGGCGGCAACGAAACCCGATTCGACGAGCAATCGCTCGCGTTTCATCGTCAGGTACGCGAAGGATACCATCGCATCGCGCGCGAAGAGCCGGGCCGGTTTCGAATTGTAGATGGCAGCGGCACGCCCGGACAGGTATCGCGCCGAGTTTGGGATTTGGTTCGGCCCATCATGTTGCCCGGAACCAATCTTCCCCTTACGCCTGACGTTCCGTCACTAAATCGATAATGGCTTCGAGCGCTCTTTGTGCCGGGCTCGCCGAGAAGGTGGAGAGCAGGCCGCGTGCGCGTGATGTGAACGCGTGCGCCCGTTCGTAAGCGCGGGCGACGGAGCCGTGCTGATCGAGTATCTGTAAGACACGCATGAAGGGGATCTGATCGTAGTTGCCGTCAGCCATCACCATCTCGACAATCTGGCGCTCTTCGGCGCAAGCGGATTCAAGCGCATAGATCATGGGCAGCGTAACTTTGCCTTCCCGCAAATCGTTGCCCGCCGGCTTGCCGAGAATCTTTTCGGTCGAAGTGAAATCGAGAATGTCGTCCACCAGTTGAAACGCCATGCCGAGGTTCCACGCGAAGTCGCCCAGTTTCGCTTCGGCCGCGTCGCCGGCTCCGGCGGAAATGGCTCCCAGCCGCGCGCAAGCCGAAAAGAGACTGGCGGTCTTGCGATCGACCAGTTCCATGTAATCGGCTTCGGAAACATCGAGGCGCCGCAAGCGCTCCAACTGAAGGAGTTCGCCTTCCACCATCATCTGAGTCAACGAAATCAGCACGTCCAACACATGAAAGTGCCGCTCCCGCAGCGCTAACTGAAACGCCTGCATATACAGCCAATCACCCGCAAGCACAGAGATGTGATTGCCCCACACCACGTTTGCCGATGGGCGGCCTCGCCGCGTTTTGGCTGTGTCTATCACATCGTCGTGTACCAGCGTCGCCGTATGGATCATTTCAACCACAGCCGCAAGCCGCCGTGCCGTATCGTTCGAAGGGCCGAACAAGCGCGTAATCAGCAGCAGCAGTGTAGGACGCAGCCGTTTCCCACCGCCTGCATGCAAATACTGGTTAATGGTGGTAATCGCCTCAACAGAGGCAACCGATTCGAAACCAATCTCTTGCTCTACCAGCTCCAGGTCCGGTTGAACAAGTTCAAAGATTTCCTTGGCCGCAATCGACTGCCTGATCTTCGAGAACATGTGTTGTATTAATCCCCGGGATTAAATCCTTCAGTGTAGCTTGACAACCCAAATAGATGCTCAAAATTGGCAGTGGTTCGTCCTGCCAAATCTTCCGGCTCTGTTTCGCGGACAGCCGCCAGCGCTTTTAGCGTTTCGGCAACATACGCGGGCTCATTGCGTTTTCCGCGGTGCGGCACCGGAGCAAGGTACGGACAATCCGTTTCGATCAAGAGCCGGTCGTCCGGCACGATGCGTGCCGCTTCCCGCACCTCCGCCGCTTTGGGAAATGTCGCTACGCCTCCGAAGCTGAGATAGAACCCGAGATCCAGGCAGGCGCGTGCCTGCTCCACATTGCCTGTGAAGCAATGCATGATGCAAGGAATTCCTACAGGCGCCCATTCCTTGCGGAGCACGTCCATCGTATCCGCCCAGGCGTCACGCGTATGTATCACCACGGGCATTTTGGCCTCAGCCGCGAGTTCGAGTTGCTTGCGAAAGACGGGTAATTGCAGTTCTGGCGGAACGCCCCAGTGATAATCAAGTCCGATCTCGCCAACAGCTTTAATTTTTGGATGGCGGAGAATCGCGCGTAGATTCTCGAACGTATTTGAATCCGGCTTGGCGGCGTCATTCGGATGAACACCGCCAGTGGCATAGATAAAGTCGTATCGTTCGGCAAGGCGTAGAGCCGCTTTGAGATCCGGCGGGCCATCGCCCGTGCCGATGGCCAGCATGTAGCGAACACCTGCCGCAACCGCGCGTTCTATGACCGCTTCACGATCCGGCTCAAACTGAGCATCGTCCAGGTGGCAGTGAGAGTCGACGAGATTCACAATCGTTATGCGCGAGAGCTACTTGAGCCGCGCACCCACCGGAACATCTTCCAGGAAGCCGGTGAGCACCGGCGCGCCGCCTTCAAGGCTGGCCGCAACGATCATGCCTTGCGACGTGAGCCCGCGCAGCTTTCGCGGCTGCAGATTGGCGACAATAACAACCTTACGGCCGATTAATTCTTCGGGTTTGTACGCGAGTGCGATACCGGCGACGATTGTGCGCGCTTCCGGTTCGCCGATGTCCACTTTCAAATGAAGAAGCTTGTCCGCCCCTTTCACTGCTTCCGCGGATTTCACGATACCTACCCGCAGATCGACTTTGGCGAACTCATCGATAGAAATCATACCCGCGCTCGCTTCCGGCTTGGCGGCTTCGGGCGCGGCTGATTCCGGCTTCTTGCCGAGCAGTGCGTTCTGGCGATCTTTTTCGGTAATTTCGAGTTCTTGCATTTTTGTTATTGCGGGCTTCGCGTCAATGCGCGGGAATACGGCCTGCACTTGGCCGATGTTTTGTCCGGCGGCGAGTTTACCCCAGGTTAGATCTTCGTAGCGCACGCCGTCGATCGGCGCTGGCATTCCTAATTGCGTCCAGACCTTTTTAGTGGACGCAGGCATTACCGGGTATAGCCAGCCGCAGATGAGGCGCAAGCTCTCTGCCGATGTGTAGAGCGTGTCCGCAAGACGCAAGGCCGCATCGGGATTCGCTGCACGTTCCTTCGCAAGCTTCCAGGGCGCGCGCTCCACAATGAATTTGTCGATTTGCGAAACAAACCCAAGTACGGCTTCAATGCCGCGAGTGAATTCCAGATTCTCGAAGTGCTCCGCTACGAGCATTCCGGCTCTTGCCGCGCTTGCAGCAATCTCCTTATCGCCGGACGATTGCGGTATCGACCCGTCAAAGTATTGATGGATCATCGTGAGCGTGCGGCTTGCCAGATTACCGATGCCGTTGGCGAGATCGGCGTTGTAGCGTTCGATCAGAGCATCGTAGCTGAAATTGCCGTCTTGTCCATAGGGGATTTCGCGCCACAGGAAGTAACGCAGCGCATCCGCGCCGGCGAGTTCATCGCCGTTACCCATCACCTGCGCGATCGGGCCCGGTCGCACTACATTGCCGCGCGATTTACTCATTTTGCTTTCCTGCACAAGAATCCAGCCATGGCCGAAGATTTGTTTCGGGAGAGGCAATCCTCCCGCCATCAGGAATGCCGGCCAGTAGATGGCATGAAAACGCAGAATGTCTTTTCCAATCAGGTGAAGATCGGCAGGCCAGAGGTTCTGCCCCTCCACGGCGCTCATGTAGGAGATCAACGCATCAAACCAGACATAGAATACATGCCGTCCTTCCACCGGCACGGGAATGCCCCAGTTGATGGTCGTGCGCGTGATGGAAAGATCGTTCAACCCCTGCTTTACGAAGCCGATTGCCTCGCCTTTTCGCGTCTCGGGGCGGATAAAATCCGGCTGCCGTTCGTAGAGTTCCAGCAGCTTATCCTGGAATGCGGAGAGCTTGAAAAAATAATTCTCCTCGGTGACGGTTTCCGTGATACGCCCACAATCCGGGCATGGATCGCCGGGCTTGGCGTCATTTACATACAGCTCATCGTGAAAGCAATACTGACCCGTATACGAACCTTTATAGATATAGCCATTCTTCTGGCAGCGTTCGAACAAATCCTGTACGACGGCGAAATGCTTTGGATCGGAAGTGCGTATGAATTCGTCATACGAGATTCCAAGCGCCTGCCATTGCCGCACAAATTCGTTCGCGATCGCGGTCGCGTATTCTTCCGGGCTTTTGCCGATGGCCCTTGCGGCGCGTTCCACATTCTGGCCATGTTCGTCAGCTCCGGTCGTAAGAACTACGGGGCTGTATCCCTGTTGGATCTTGAAACGCTTGATCAGGTCCGCGGTAAACGTGCAGTATGCCGTGCCGATGTGCGGCGCGGCGTTCACATAGTAGATCGGAGTCGTGAGATAGTACTTGCCTTTACTCATTGGAGAGCGTCGTTTTAGTTACTGCCCTTTCAAAATGCTGGAATTTACTTCGGCGATCACGGACCGCAGCGCCACATTATTTTCAATGGCGATGCGCCGGCAATCGTCATATTCGGCGGAAACCCATCCGTTTTCGGCCTGTTTCACCCGCACTGTTCCGAATGAAGTCTCTACCTCGCGAATCGCGCGCGCCTGCACGCGCCGCTCGGCCTGATATATTCGCACGCCGAGCGTTGAGGTTTCGCGGAAAAGCACCGCCGCTAGCGCATCCACTTTATCGGGCGCGGCCATTACGGATATCTTCGTTCCCGGACGGTTCTTCTTCATGAACAAAGGCTCAAAGGTAACATCGAGGGCCCCCGCGCTCAGTAATTGCTCCATCGCAAACCCGAGTACCTCCCCGGTGGAATCGTCAATATTGGCTTCGATCATCGAAACCGTGGTGCTCTCGGCGGCCCCGCTAGTTTCGCCGATCACAACCCGGAGCACGTTTGCCTGTGTGAGAAATTCCTTGTCGCCTGCCCCGAAGCCTTGTGCCTCGATTTGGACGGGTGGCATGGGGCCAAACCCCTCGGATAAGGCGGCCAGGATGGCCGCTCCGGTTGGCGTGGTGAGTTCCACTTCGGGGCCAGCCGCGTACACGGGCGCGCCCGTTAACAGTTCCGTCGTAGCCGGCGCGGGTACGGGAAGAACGCCGTGTTCTGTAACAACGGTTCCGCTCCCAACGTTGATTTTCGAAGAGTAGACACGCGAGACTGCGAGGGAGTCGAGCGCAATGCAAGCGCCTACAATGTCGGAAATAGAATCCGCTGCGCCTACCTCGTGGAAGTGTACCTTTTCTATAGGAACATTGTGAGACTTGGCTTCAGCCTCTCCCAACCGGCGGAAGATCAATATGGCTTTATCCTTCGCGGCTTGCGCAATCTCGGCGGCGTTGATGATCTTTTCGATATGCGGCAGATGGCGATGCGCCTTTTGCACGGCGCCATCCACGTAAAACTTCGAGGCGGCAATCCCTTTTCGTTTCACCTTTTCAAGACGGTATGCGGTGTCCAGGTTCAAGCTATCGAGTCCGGCGCGAACCGTATCCCAAGGCGCTCCCGCATCCAGCAATGCGCCCACACTCATATCGCCGCTGATGCCGGAGAATGCGTCAAAATAACAGATTTTCATGGATATTGAGAATAAACCGGCACAACGCTTTACCGGAATCCAGCCTTCTTCATCTTACAGGGAAGGGTCTGGAACGTTGCGGCAGCGAATTGATAACTGATAAGTGAAAAAGGTGCGGGCGCTCGGGGTTTCGGGTATTTGGGGTAAAGCGCCCGCGGTCGTTACGGGGATGTACTTATCTAACGATTTCGATGAGTCAAAGGTTACAAGATTTCTGAAAAAAGAATGTTATTCGAACATTCCCTCAAACAAAACCGAACTGAGATAGCGCTCGCCGGCATCGGGCAACACGGTGACAATCGTTTTGCCTTTCATTTCCGGCTCCTTGGCAACCTTCACCGCCGCGGCCACGGCCGCTCCGCAGGATATCCCGGAAAGAATACCTTCTTCCCGAGAGAGCCGCCGCGCCATCTCGATGGATTCCTCGTTTGTAACAAGTTCAACACGATCGACCATGGACATGTCGAGCGTATCCGGGATGAAGCCCGCCCCAAGGCCTTGAATTTTGTGCGGCCCCGGTTTTAACTCCTGCCCGTTGAGCTTCTGTAAAATCACGGGACTGGCGGTGGGCTCCACCGCAATTGTCAGCAGTGGGTGTTTCTTTTCAAATTTGATGAAGCGCGAAACGCCGGTCAAAGTGCCGCCGGTACCCACTCCGCTAACCAGTACATCTACCTGTCCGTCGGTATCGTCCCAAATTTCCGGTCCGGTCGTTTGAAAATGAATCTTGGGATTCGCCTGGTTTTTGAACTGCTGCGGCATAAAATAATGATCCGGATCGGACGCGACAATTTCTTCCCCTTTGGCTATCGCGCCTTTCATGCCCTTCGACCCTTCCGTGAGCACGAGATTGGCTCCCAGCACCTTCAGAACTTTGCGGCGTTCCAGCGACATCGTATCCGGCATGATCAACGTAATTGGATAGCCGCGAGCCGCCGCGACATATGCAAGCGCGATTCCGGTATTGCCGCTTGTCGGTTCCACAATCTCTCTCCCTGGACGGAGCAGTCCGCGCTCCTCGGCATCCCAAACCATAGCCGAGCCGATACGATCTTTCACGGAATACCCGGGATTCCGTGCTTCTACCTTGGCAAGCACTGTGGCGTGCGCGCCATCCACCACCCGGTTCAACTTCACCAGCGGCGTACGCCCGATACTGAACGAATTATCCTGATAGACCAAAGAAAAGCCTCCTAGATGTCCCAGTTGGGGACGTAGTGTGTTTGCTTCTCGCGCCATCCGCGGGCCAAATCACCGAATGTGGTTCGATCCAGAACTTCCGAAATCGCCCCGTCTACCTGATTCCAGACATCGGAAAAAGGATCCGGCGTTTTCGAATTACGCGGGTGTGCTTTTACGTTTTCCACCGCGCGGAGCACTTCACCGATAGTGATAGTGTCGGCCGAGCGCGCCAGCAAGTATCCGCCCTCCGCCCCGCGTCTTGAATCCACAAACCCGTTTTGCTTCAGTCCCGCGAGAATCAACTCCAAAAATTTTTGCGGAATCTTCTGCCGTCGGGCGATATCGGCGATCTTTATCGGCGGCATGCCAGTCGCGCCAGGAGGCAGACTTTGGTATTGCACAGCGAGATCGAAGATTGCCTTCAATGCATACTCGCTCTTAACCGATATATTCATGTTTCTGCCTTATAGATTGTAAACCTTGATCTTGGTAAGATTTGCGGTCCGGCTGCAGGCTGTATTCATCGGAAGACCTAGCTGCTTTTTACTATTGCCGGGTCACTCCGTGGCCCTGTAAGATTACGGCTGCCATACTCAAAAGAGCGTCGAGCTTGAGCGACACGTCTGTCAATCCACTCATTGCGATGGACGCGAACTATTGGGCAACGCTTTATTGCTCTGGCTCGGGAGGGGTCAACAACGTTGAAATTGCCACGATGGCTACGGCCGGTCGCATTCATCGCGATTTTACTGGCCGTGTGGCAAGTCGCCATTGACCGCCATCCGGTTCATCTGTTGCCCGACCCGCTTGAAGTTGCCGGCGGCATTGCCGATTTAATCCGGCACGGATTGCTGCTTAAGTATGTCGTTGCCTCGCTGTTCCGCGTGACGTGGGGCTTTGTGCTCGCCGTGATATTAGCAATTCCGCTGGGTCTCACCATCGGATGGTACAGCCGGGCGACAATGGCCTTCAATCCGATTATTCAGATTGTGCGCCCCATCTCGCCCTTGGCCTGGATACCGATTGCTATTTTGTGGTTCGGTGTTGGCGATGGGGCGGCAATATTTCTGATTTTCATGGGCTGCTTCTTTCCGCTGCTCCTTACCGCTATGAACGCCGTGCGCAACATCCCAGCGGTTCACATCAATGCGGGCCGCAATTTCGGTTTGAATACGCCGGCATTGATCTATCGTGTGCTGTATCCTGCGGTGATTCCGCAATTGATTGTGGGGCTGCGGATCACGATGGGCATTGCATGGCTGGTGGTGGTCGCCGCGGAAATGATTGCGGTGAGTTCCGGTCTTGGATTCTTAATTGTCGATGCGCGCAATGCGGGCAACCGTTACGACCTTGTAGTGGCCGGCATGGTTCTGATCGGTATCATCGGATTGCTTCTCGATATGGGGATGCGATCGCTGGAGCGCCTGAGGGCATTTCGTTGGGGTTATTCGGAGAATTAGATTGCAGATGACTGAAGCCGTCGCCGCGCCAGCCGTTACGACTATCAAAATGCGCGCCGAACGCATTAACATGGCATTCGAACAGGACGGCAAGCGCACCTCGGTGCTCGAAGACGTGAACCTGAGTGTCAGTGAAGGCGAGTTTTTGTGCCTCCTCGGCCCTTCGGGCTGCGGAAAATCGACGCTGCTCAGCACCATTGCGGGATTCCTCACACCGACAAGCGGTGAAGTACGAATCGACGGTGAAGTGGTGCGCGGACCCGATCCACGGCGGATTTTCGTCTTTCAAGAACGTGGCGTTTTCCCCTGGCTTACGGTGGAAGGGAACATCGGCTTCGGTCTTTTCAAATTGTCGGCATCCGAACGACAGCGGAGAATCGACTACTACGTGAATATGGTGGGCCTGAAAGGGTTTGAAAAGGCATATCCGCAGGAACTTTCAGGCGGAATGAAGCAGCGGCTCGAAGTGGCGCGCGCGCTGGCAGTCAACCCGGACATGCTGTTTCTGGATGAGCCATTTGGCGCCCTCGATTCGATCACGCGCCACATTATGCGTGGCGAACTGCTTCGCATCTGGGAAGCGGAACGCAAAACAATTATTTTCGTCACGCACGACATTGACGAAGCGGTGCAGTTAGCGGATCGCGTGGCGATCATGAGCGCGCGTCCCGCGAAAATTCAGCAGATTGTGGATATCGACATTCCGCACCCGCGCGATATGAGCTCACGACGTTACCTCGAATTAAGAGACGGCATTTACCGGCAGATCGGGCTGGCGCATAGAATATGAACTCGCTGGTGGCGCCGCGAAAGTGGGAGCGGTTTTTTTGGCCGATTGTGGCGACGGGGCTGCTTCTTGCGCTCTGGCACTATTCAGTTATTTGGACCGGGACGAAAATTTTTCCGTCGCCGCTTGACGTGGAAAAAGGAATGAAAGAACTAGCTCAAGAGAGCTTGCTTTGGGCTTATATCGGCGATTCCTTGCGGCGTGTAGCCATTGGATTTGGAAGCGCGGTGATCCTTGGCCTTCCGTTAGGGCTGACGCTTGGATGGTATCCAGGCGTCAGCCAGGTGATAAATCCGACGTTGGAATTGCTGCGGCCAATCAGCCCCATCGCCTGGATTCCCGTTTCGATTATCTTTTTCGGCGTGGGTGACAACGCTGCAATTTTCCTCATCTTCCTGGGTTCGTTCTTCCCGATTGTGGTGACGTGCGTGACCGGCGTATCAAACGTCCCCTCCATGTTCAAGCGCGCCGGGCGTAATTTCGGGCTCAGGCCGGCCGCCCTGCTGACGAAGGTAGTGTTTCCGGCGGCCCTTCCACAAATTCTCGTGGGATTGAGAATTGCCCTGGGTATTGCATGGCTGGTAGTGGTGGCGGCGGAAATGATCGCCGTCGATTCCGGGCTCGGTTATCTCATCATCGACGCCAGAAATTCAGGCAAACGCTACGATCTGGTTGTCGCCGCGATGATTATGATCGGCGTCATCGGGCTGGCGCTCGATTTCGGATTCAGAAGACTCGAAAAAATGCGGCAAGTGCGATGGGGGTTCCGGGTTGAGTCCTAAGAAAATCGCACTGATTGCGGGCGGATGGCTGGTTGCCATTTCAGCGCTCCATGCGTATCTGAACGTAAACTGGGCCGCCGTTCTGAACGATTATCGTCCACCTATGAAGCGGAAGATCACAGTAGCCTATCTCCCCGTGACCTGCCAGCTCACTTGCCCGGTTACCGATTACATTTCGAAATTTTCAGAAAACGGCGAGTTATTCCTGCCGCGCATGTTTCAGGGATTTCCGGAAATCAAAGAGGCCCTGATTTCAGACAAAGTGCAAGCGGCATTCATTGTGGCTCCAATGGCGATCGCCCTCAAGGCCCAGGGTGTTCCGATAAAGGTGGTCTACTTGGGGCACCGGTACGGAAGCGCGGTGGTGGTGCGCAAAGACGGCCCGGTGAAAACAGTTGCCGACCTGCGCGGCCGAACCGTGGCGATCCCGAGCCGCTTTTCCGACGAACGGCTGATTCTGTTTCGCGCGATGAAGGTCTGGCACATTGATCCGGGCGAAGTAAAGATGTTGGAGATGGCTCCGCCCGACGTTTCGGGCGCTTTAGCCGCGGGCGCGATCGACGCTTTTTCAATGGGCGAGCCGTTTCCCTCGCAAGCTGAAATGGCGGGCTACGGGCGAATTCTGTTTCAGGCGCGCGAGTACTGGCCGGATTATATGTCCTGTATCCTCGTGGTGCGTCAGGATCTGATCGATACGCGGCCCGATGTTGTGCAGGTGCTGGTAGACGGTATTGCACGGTCCGGCTTGTGGCTGGATAAAACCAAGCCGCACCGCGAAGACGCGGCTGATTTTGTCGGCCGCTTTTACTATCACCAAAAGCCCGCGCTCTTGCGCTGGGCACTGACAAAGCCGATGGACCGGGTAACATACAGCCCGCTGGCTCCGCGAAAGGCTGATTTCGACATGGTACGCGATTTGATGATTGAAACGGGCGTGTTGAAAAAACGAATTGCTTTTGAAGACTATACCGATACCAGCTTTTCCGATCACGCCAGCATCGAAACGGCATGGAAATACGAGCCGGGCACAGCCTTGGCGCAATGAACGTTCAAAATGAATCATTCGGGGAGAACAACGGTGCTTCGCAGAAACTTTCTACAGCGGCTGACGTTTGCAGGGGCGGGTGGATTGGCCGTCCTCGGTAAAGCCGACGTTGGCGAAACTGTCAAGGTGACGTACAGCATCAAAGGCTTCACTTGTGTTACTTGCGCGGTGGGGCTCGATACATTGCTCCGGCAGCAAAAAGGCGTCATCCGATCGCAATCGAGCTATCCGGAAGCGAAATCGGTAATTGTCTTCGACCCGCGTCTGATCTCGGAGAGCGAGTTGAAGGCATTTATCGCCGAGATGGGATTCAGCGTGGCGGAAGAGCATAAAGGATAACGTATGGTTGGCGGCGATGGCGGTCTGATCGGCTACGCGCGATGAAACAAATCGGACTGACGGCAACATTCCTTTTATGCTGTTTCTCGATCATAAAAGGTCAGTCGCCGGATGGCGCGCCGCGTTCCCGAAATTATTCGCTCGTGCAACAGCGGCTGTCGCAAGGCTGGAACACCTGGGATGTGAATAGCGTTGCCACGCAGGTTCTTTTACCTGAAGGGCTTGCAATTCGCGTGGGGCTTAAGCATCGAACCACGGTGGCGTCGGAAAGTTTTCTCGCCGGCGCGCTTATCGGCCGTCAGACAACCGGTGCCGAGCACGTATTTCCCGGCCCTCATGCCTACGGCGGCAGCTATACGGACCTTCGTTTATCGTGGCGAGGACACGACCTGCGCCTCGAAAGCGCTCACGACGGCCGCGATCTCGTATTTCTCGCCACTCCTGTTACTTCGCAACATCCGAGCAGCGTACCGCCCGTAATCGTGTTCTCAGTCAATTTTTTATGGCAGCGTCAAGGTTCCGTGGAGCGGCTCCCGGGTCGTATTGAAGCACGTGGGCCGTCCGGAAATGTTCCCGTATATTTCACCGGCGATGGAAGCTTACGGGTGGATGTGCCTGTCTCGGGGCCCTATTTCGCCTCATCCTTTCAGCAGCCGGTTGCCGTCAGCACAGGCAAGCCTCGTACGCTTGAAGAAATTCGATCCATCATCGACCGGCAGCGCGCGGCCTATATCGCATCGAACCTAAGAAACGGAAAGCCCTCGGCTATCGCGGATGCCATTCAAACAGTGCTCGGCTGGGACACGATATTCGATCCGGAACAGAATCGCGTATTCTCTCCCGTTAGCAGAGTCTGGTCGATCAACTGGGGCGGCTATGTTCTGTTCGATTGGGACACTTTTTTCGCAGCATCTCTCTCCTCCGTCGGCGACCGGGACCTGGCATACGCCAATGCCATCGAGACTCTGAGAGAGCTAACACCGGAAGGTTTCGTCGCGAATTTTGCGCGGGCAGGCGGCTGGAAGAGCTTCGATCGATCGGAGCCCCCGGTGGGCAGTATCACTGTTGCGGACCTCTATCGTAAGTTTCGCGACCGTTGGTTTCTTCAAGATGCTTTCGAACCGCTTCTTCGATGGAATCGCTGGTGGGCCGCCCACCGGGATCGTGATAGCTACCTGGTTTGGGGAAGCGATCCCGGTAATCCACCTCGAAATCTCGACGATTCTTCGGTGGGTACGTTGCAAGGTGCGAAATTTGAATCCGGCTTGGACAACAGTCCGATGTACGACGGCGCGTCTTATGATTCTTCTTCCCACCAGATGGAGTTTGCCGATGTTGGCCTCATGGGCATGTATATTGCAGATTGCGATGCGCTCGCCTACATTGCAGACATTCTGGGCAGAAGCGCCGAGTCCCACGAATTGCGCGAGCGCGCGGCAAAGTACCGTAAATCGCTCGCTACTCTTTGGGACGAAAAATCGGGTATCTATCTCAACAAAGACCTGCGGACAGGTGAGTTCAGCCGCCGTCTTTCGCCAACAAATTTTTATCCGATGTTAGCGGGCGCTGCTACTCCGCGGCAAGCCGGTCGAATGGTTCACGAACATCTCTTAAATCCGGAAGAGTTCTGGGGACAGTGGGTAATTCCTTCTATCGCTCGGAACGATCCGGCTTTTCACGATCAGAACTACTGGCGCGGGCGCATTTGGGGGCCGATGAATTATCTGGTCTATCTTGGCCTCCGCAACTATAAACAACCGGAGGTTCGAAAGGAATTCGCGCAAAAGTCACTCGATCTTTTTCTCCGCGAATGGGAGAAGAATGGACATGTTCACGAGAATTACAACGCCATCACCGGTTGGGGCGACGATGTCGCCAGTAGCGACCGCTTCTATCATTGGGGCGCTCTCCTCGGCCTTATCGAATACGAGGAGCAGACTGGGAATTAACGGGTTCGAAATAGCCCGAGGAACGTTGTGGGCCGCCAGATGAGCCCCGGTTCTCTGCTGCCCCGCCGAGGCGATGCGCTGGCATCACCACGATTGCTGGTACAGTTCCAGCAGCGTCGCCTGATTGCAGGGCCGGGGATTCAGCAAATGGCAGCCATCCTGCATTGCCTTTTCGGCAAGGGCGGGCAATGCTTCTTCCGGAATGCCGTAATCGCGCAATCGGGTCGCAATACCGCCAATTTCATTCAACTCGTGGGTGCATTCAGCCACATCCTTGCCGAGCGTCTTGCGCAATTCCTCGAAGCGCTCCGGCACGGCTTGCCGGTTGTATTCGAGCACCGCGGGCAGCAGCACTGCGTTGCTGGTTCCGTGATGCATCCCGAATTCACTCGAAAGCGGGTGTGCCAGGGAATGAACCGCGCCCAGCCCTTTTTGAAAGGCAATAGCTCCCATCATCGCGGCAACCATCATCTGGCCGCGAGATTCCGTATCGCGCGCATTCCGCATCACGCGCGGCAGATGTTCATATACGATTTTTGCCCCACCCAACGCGATGGCATCGCAGATCGGATGAAAGCCCTTCGACAGATAAGCTTCCACATTGTGAGTGAAAGCATCCATTCCGGTTCCCGCGGTGATCGCGGGCGGCATGTCCACCGTTAGCTCAGGATCGGCAATCGCGATGTTGGGAATCAGATGAGGGCTGAAGATGACGGTTTTCCGATTGGTTGCCGACATGGTGATTACTGTCGACCGTCCCACCTCGCTGCCTGTGCCCGCAGTAGTGGGAATGGCGACAAACGGAGGCATATGGTTCGAGATTTTGTCGCTTCCGCCAATATTGTCGTCGTAATCGGAAAGCGGTAGCGGATGCGTGATCTTTAGCCGGATGGCCTTGGCCGCATCGAGAGGCGATCCACCGCCCATGCCGAGAATACTGTCCGCGCCGGATTCGCGATACTTTGCCACTCCGTGCAGCACGTTGTCTTCAGTCGGATTCGGAACAACGCCGGAAAAAATCGTCGCGTTCGGAAGCAGCGCAACAATGCGCTCGTAAGCGCGCGTATTCATAAACCCGGCGTCGGTCACAACTAAGGGATGCCGCATCCCCAGGCGTTCGAGTTCGGAGGGTAGTTTCGAAATGACGCCCGCTCCGAAAAGAACCTGCGTCGGAAAAGAAAAAGTCGTAACAGGCATGGCGATCAAAGACAATTAGACAGATTCGAAGTAGCGCGCCAGTTCCCAATCGGTTACCGCGCGCCGGTACTGCCGCAGTTCCCATTCGCGCGTTCCGGCAAAATGTTCGACGAAACAGTCGCCAAACCATTTCCGGGCAATTGCTGATTGATGAAATTGCATGGTGGCTTCGCCCAAATCACGGGGCAGGGAAGAGCATCCCTTCTCTTCATAGCCGTTCACCACGGGCGGCGGAGGGTCGAGTTTTCGTTCTATGCCTTCCAACCCAGCCGCAAGACTCGCAGCCATGGCCAGATACGGGTTCATATCGGCGGCTGAAAGGCGCAGTTCAATGCGCGTGCTTTTGGCGGATCCCATAATGGCTCTGATAGCGGTGGTTCGATTATCCGTTCCCCACGAAGCGTTGATGGGTGCCCATGTTCCGGGTACCGTTCGTTTATAGGAGTTCACCGTCGGGGCAATCATCACCATCAGTTCCGGTATAAAAGCGGTCAGTCCGGCGATGTACTGGCGCATCAGCGGCGACATAGCTCCGTTTTCAAAAAATACGTTCGTATTGTTTCCGTCGCAGCCAAGGCTCTGATGAAGATGGCCGCTCGATCCGGGCAGATCCGCGCTCCATTTTGCCATGAATGTCGGGAGCACTCCGTGGCGTGCTGCGATTTCTTTTACCGCCGTCTTGAACAAAACGGCCTTATCGGCGGCGCGAAGGGCATCGTCAACACAGATGGCCGCCTCGTAGACGCCCGGGCCGGTTTCGGTGTGGAATCCTTCAAGCGCGACATCGAATCCAGCTAACTGGTCAATAATGTCCAAGACCAGGGGCGCATTCTGCGAGGCCCGCAATACACTGTAGCCGAACATGCCGGGGCTCAGCGGTGTTAAATGGTGGAAGTTCTTTTCCCGCAAGGAGTGCGGCGTTTCCCGAAACAACCAGAATTCATACTCCGCCGCGAACTTCGCTGAAAATCCGGATTGCTTCGCTCTTTCGAGCACGCCTTCCAAAACCTGTCGCGGCGAGATAACGAGCGGTTCGCCCTGCTGTGTCAGCAGATCCATCAGAAAGAATGCGGTGCCCGGTTCCCACGGAATCATGCGCATTGAGCTCAAATCGATCCGTGCCTGCGTATCGGGATAACCGGTATGCCAGCCCGTGTAACGGCAATTATCGTAGAGAACGTCTCCGATATCCCAGCCGAAAATGACATCGCAAAATCCCAAGCTGTTGTACGCCGATGCAAATTTGTCGAGGCTGACGTACTTGCCGCGCAGAACCCCGTCGATGTCGGTTGCCGCCAGCTTGACCCGGTGGACTCCCGCATCGCGCAGCTTTGCTACTATCTGGTCGATTTCGTTCATATGGCTTACAAAGAAACCCAGACCGACTTCACGTTCGTGTATTGATCGAGAGCATAGGCGCCAAGATCGCGGCCAAAACCGCTTTGCTTGTAACCGCCGAACGGCGAGGCGCTGTCGAATCCATTGTACGTGTTGATCCAGACAGAGCCTGCTTTGATGCGGCGCGCCATCCGATGCGCCACGCGCACATCGCGCGTCCACACCGCGGAAACAAGGCCATAAATTGTGCCGTTGGCGATGGCCGCGGCTTCTTCTTCATCGCGAAAGCGGATGGCGGCAAGCACCGGTCCGAAAATTTCTTCCTGCGCAATTTTCATTTGTGGGAATACATCGGCAAATATCGTTGGCTGCACATAGTAGCCCTTTGCCTTTGCGCCGGCCGTATCGCGGCCGCCGCCGCATTGAAGCGTGGCGCCTTCTTCGCACCCGGTTTTTACATAGCCCAGGATGCGCTCCAACTGCTGCTCTGAAACCTGAGCGCCCATCTCCGATTGCGGATCGAACGGATCGCCAACTTTCATGTTTCGCGCGCGAACCGCGAGCTTTTCGAGAAATTTGTCGTAGATTTTCTCATGCACCAGCAATCGCGATCCGGCGCTGCAAACCTCGCCTTTATTCGCATAAATCCCCCAGAAGGCCGATTCCACTGCTTCATCAAAATCGCAGTCCGGAAAAATGATGTTAGGATTTTTGCCGCCGAGTTCCAGACTGATGCGTTTCAGATTGCTTTCGGCCGATGCTTTCAACAGCGCGCGACCCGTGCGGATACTTCCGGTAAAGCTGATCTTATCGATATCCATATGCATCGCCATGGCCTGTCCGGCGGACGCTCCGTACCCCGTGACGACGTTTACTACACCTTCCGGAATGCCAGCCTCGACACAAAGTTCCGCCAGCTTCAAAGCCGTAAGAGGCGTTAGCTCCGACGGTTTCAAAATCACCGAACAGCCGCAGGCCAGAGCAGGCGCAAGCTTCCACGTAGCGATACAGGTGGGATAGTTCCATGGGACGATAGCGCCCACAACCCCCACGGGCTCGCGTAGCGTGTAATTGAGATATGGTCCATCGACGGGAATGGTTTCTCCGTAAATGCGGCGAACCCAGCCGGCATAATAGCGAAACGAATCGATTCCCGGATTGATATCGCCGCGAACCGCTTCGCGAAATGTCTTGCCGTTTTCAAGCGATTCGATGGCGGCCAGTTCTTCTTTGCGGGCTTCCATCAGATCGGCCACGCGATGCAGGATCTTTTCTTTTTCCGACGGATCTTTGCCCCGCCAACTCTCGTTTTCAAAACTCCGGCGCGCCGCGTTGACGGCCTTGTTGACATCGTCGATGCCCGCGTCCGGCACGCTCATTAACACTTCACCGGTTGCCGGATTTTGAACCGCAATGCCGATGGATGACGCACCGTTTACAAATTTTCCATCAATGAAATGACGCCCGGGAGGAAGAAAACTTCTCGCTTCGGATGCTGTCATGAATTCGAATCTCCTGTTTGAAGAACCGCCGCTTTGCGCGCCCATTCCGGTCCACTGAACTTGTGCCGTACCACCATCAAGTAAACAGCGGCCAGGACAACGACTACGCCGGCAAGCGTTTTACCGGAGAGTTGGTTGGGCGGCATAATCAAAACAACGCAGATGACCGAAGTGTAAACGATGGCAATCGCATTAATCGGTGCGCCCCAACGTCCGAGGCTCCAATGCGCGTTCTTCGACCACGGGGCTGGTTGTCTTCGAGCCCATAGCCCGAAGATCACCGGAAGAATATATGCGACATACAACGCGACCGTGCTGAGCGATGTAACAATCGGCACCGCGCCTGACCACGCCATGGTTACTATGGTCGCGATGACGACTGCCCAGATTGCCGGGCCGGGCGTGCCGCGCTTCGGATTAACACGGCTGAACAAGCCCGATGCCGGCATGCCCTTGTCGCGAGCCAGCGCATAGACGGCTCGTGACGCGGAAGTAACGCAGGCCAGGCCGCAAAACCACATGGCCATGGAGGCAAGGGCCCCAAGTGCATTTCCGATGCGGGCTCCGAGAGCCGTTTCGAGAATCGCGATAGCCGCCGGTATCGTGTTTCCTTGCGCATCCTTTGCCGCAAGAACATCGGGCACGGAGCGAATCGCAAGCGTCAGCGCCAGAAGTAAAAAATAGCCCACGATTCCGGAGACGGCTACGGAGAGAACGATTCCCCATGGCGCTGTGCGGCGCGCATCTTCTGTCTCTTCCGCCATATGTGCCGAACCGTCAAATCCGGTATAAGTCCATTGCGCCTGCAACAGCCCTAATAGAAATAACCAAAAATAGGGCGCATTCATTGCCGGGTGCGGATTTTTCGTCGCCAGGAACGAGACGGGCTGCAGCGGCGCAAAAAAGAATATGGCAGCAACGATGGCAGCCACGCCGATGATATGGACAGTAACGCTAATATCGTTCAGCCAAGACACCAGTTTTACGCCGAACTGATTGAGCACGCCATGTATGACTAGAGTGGCGGCAAACATCAGAAAAACATTGCGGTCCGAAACCGGAATACGCAGAAACGGCAGAATGAATTGCGCGCAGCTATAGTTGATGCCTGCTTGCGCAGCCACCAGGCCTACGATATTCATCCACGCGACGAACCAACCCCAGCCGGTTCCGCCCAACGCGCTGGCCCAGTGGTACATGGCCCCGGAAGTCGGGTACGCCGAGCACAATTCGCCCATGCTCGCGGCGAGCGCGAGCGTGAAAATCGTCGCCACCGGCCACCCAATCAGCATCTCGCGCGGGCCGCCGAACTGAAGGCCGTAGCCGAACAACGTTACGGCCCCTGTCAGTATCGAAATAATCGAGAACGAAATCGCGAAATTCGAGAACCCCCCCATATCGCGGAAGAGTTCTTGCGTGTATCCAAATCGATGGAGATCCTGGCCGTCCGAAGCCTTCATATGACAGTCATTGCTGAAACCGAGCCCTTGTGGCGCGCGCAGAGCGCACAGCCGATTTGTGGCGTTGTGCGCGGCCAAGCAATGTGCCGCGTCGAGACTCATCTCGACGTTTGCTCTGCACTATCGAAATCATCGGAGCATGTTACTAGAACT
>Ga0134125_10000522_pt1 | contig 51630 bp, 60 predicted proteins | sample KB31751_FD_96464 | JGI IMG/M metagenome (GOLD analysis project Ga0134125, IMG submission 96464) | Terrestrial soil microbial communities with excess Nitrogen fertilizer from Kellogg Biological Station, Michigan, USA - KB3-175-1 | ecosystem: Environmental > Terrestrial > Soil > Unclassified ... | reverse complement strand
GCTGCTGTTCGTGACGCTGCCGTTCGTGATCCGCAGCGTGCAGCCGGTGCTGATCGAGCTGGACACCGAGATGGAGCAGGCGGCGCTGTCGCTCGGCGCCGGCAACGCGACGATCTTCCGCCGGATCGTCCTGCCGAACCTCGTGCCGGCAATCCTCTCCGGCGCGGCGCTCGCGTTCGCGCGGGCGATCGGCGAGTTCGGCTCGATCGTGCTGATCAGCGGGAACATCCCGTTCAAGACGCAGGTCAGCTCGGTCTACGTCTTCAACCTGATCGAGAGCGACGCGCCGATCAGCGCCGCGGCCGTCTCGACCGTGCTCCTGCTCGTCTCGCTGCTCGTGCTGCTCGCGATCCGCGGGCTCGGCCGCTGGGGGGCGCGCCATGACCGTTAGCCCTCGGTGGCGGATCGGCCTGCGCGCCGTCGCGCTCGCGTACCTGGGTGCGCTGCTGTTCGTGCCGGTCGGGCTCGTCTTCTACCGCACGTTCGAGCACGGGATCGCGGCCGTGTGGGCGTCGATCACGACGCCGGCCGCAATCCACGCGTTCCAGCTCACGCTCGAGGTGACGGCGATCGCGGTGCCGCTCAACACCATCTTCGGGATCGTGATGGCGCTCGCGCTCGCGCGCGGCAGATGGCGCGGAAAGGGGGTCGTGAACGCGCTGATCGACCTGCCGTTCGCGGTCTCGCCGATCGTGATCGGCCTCTCGCTCGTGCTCGTCTACGGGATCCACGGCTGGCTCGGCCCGGCTTTGACGAAGGCGGGCGTCCAGGTGATCTTCTCGGTTCCGGGGATCGTGCTGGCGACGATCTTCGTCTCGCTGCCGTTCGTCGTGCGCGAGGTGACGCCCGTGCTGAAGGAGATCGGTGACGAGCAGGAGCAGGCCGCCGCGACGCTCGGCGCCGGCGCTTGGACGACGTTCCGCCGGGTGACGCTGCCGTCGATCCGCTGGGGCGTCGCGTACGGCGTCGTGCTGAGCGTGGCGCGCTGCATCGGCGAGTTCGGAGCGGTCAGCGTCGTCTCGGGCAAGGTCGCCGGCGAGACGGACACGCTCACGCTGCTGGTCGACAAGCGCTTCTCGAACTTCGATCTCGCGGGCGCCTACGCCGCCTCCGCGCTGCTCGCGTTGATCGCGCTGGGAACCCTGCTTGCGATGACCACGATCAACCCGCGTAAAGAGGGGGACGGATGATCTCCGTGACCGGTGTGACCAAGCGGTTCGGCGACTACGTCGCCCTGGACGACGTCTCGCTGGAGGTGCCGGACGGCTCGCTGACCGCGCTGCTCGGGCCGAGCGGCTCCGGCAAGTCGACGCTGCTGCGAATCATCGGCGGGCTGGAGTCGCCCGACGCCGGCCGCGTCGAGATCCACGGCGAGGACCAGACGTCCGTCTCCGCGCGCCGGCGCGGGATCGGCTTCGTCTTCCAGCACTACGCCGCCTTCAAGCACATGACCGTACGCGACAACGTCGCGTTCGGACTGACCGTGCGCAAGCGACCGAAGGCGGAGGTCGCGGCGCGCGTGGACGAGCTGCTGGAGATCGTCGGGCTCGCCGGCTACCAGACGCGCTACCCGTCGCAGCTCTCCGGCGGCCAGCGCCAGCGGATGGCGCTGGCGCGCGCGCTCGCGGTCGAGCCGAGAGTGCTGCTGCTCGACGAGCCGTTCGGCGCGCTCGACGCGAAGGTCCGCGCCGACCTGCGCGAATGGCTGCGCAGGCTGCACGACGAGGTCCACGTGACGACGCTGCTCGTCACGCACGACCAGGAGGAGGCGATGTCGATCGCCGACCAGATCGCCGTGATGGACCACTCGCGGATCGAGCAGGTCGGCACGCCGCGCGAGCTCTACGACCGCCCGTCGAGCGCGTTCGTGATGCGCTTCCTGGGGCCGGTCACGCGGCTCGGCGACGCGCTTGTCCGCCCGCACGACATCGCGCTCTCGCACGAGGCGAGGCCCGGCTCGCTGGAGGCGCAGGTGGCGCGTGTCGTGCACCTCGGCTTCGAGGTGCGGGCGGAGCTGGTGCTCGGCGACGGCGAGGAGCTGGCGGTGCAGCTCACCCGCGGCGAGGCGGACGAGCTGGAGCTGGCCGTCGGCGACATCGTGCACGTGCGCTCGACGGCGCTGCCGCGCGCGCTCGCCGAGCCGGAGCCGGCCGCGCTCAGCGCGTGACCCAGGCGTCCTTCGGGCGCGTGAGCGCCTCGATGTCGGCGGGCAATCTTCCGCTCGCGAGATCGGCGAGCGTGACGTGCTCGTTGACCTGCCGCAGCGAGGCGCGCACCGCGATCCACACTCTGCGCAGCGGCTCGGCGCTGCCCGCGTACTCGACGTCCTCCGGCCGGCCGCCGCGCACCGACGCCATCGGCCCCTCGACGACGCGGATCACGTCGGCGACGGTGATCTCCTCCGCCGGCCGCGCGAGGCGGTAGCCGCCCTCCGCGCCGCGCTGGCTGCGCACGAGCCCGCCCTGCCGCAGGTCGCCGAGAATGTTCTCGAGGAACTTCGGCGGAATGTCCTGCGCCCGCGCGATCGCCTCGGACTTCGTCAGCTGGTCGCCGGCCGCGGCCAGCTCGATCGCCGCGCGCACGGCGTAGTCCACCTTCGCGGAGATGCGCATGCCCGCGAATCATGCCCGGCCGGCCGGCTGGCCGCTGCGCGCGGCCGGCGACGTGGACTTATGACAAACTTCTGAACTCGTGATTCGCGCTTCCAGAACATTGGCATATCCTCCATTTCATCCGGAGAGCCGCGCTGCGCCGCAGCTCGCGATGACGCGGGTTGAGTTCGCGCGGGCGTATTCCGCGGAAGGGCAGCACGTCGAGTTCAAGTCCGGTGCTTCCAGCGTGCAGCTCCAGGACACCGCCGTCGCGTTCTCGAACGCGGACGGCGGGGTGATCCTGATCGGCGTCCGTGACGACGGCGAGCTCCTCGGGCGCGCGCTCGACGCCGGCACGCTCGATGACATCCATCGCGCGATGCAGAGCGCTCGGGACATCGGCCGCTACTCGGTCGCCCAAGTCGACGTGGAGGGTCGTGCGGTGTGCGTCCTTGCCGTCGCCCGGCGTCGCGAGGGCTTCGCTCAGACGTCTGGCGGAGTGGTGAAGATCCGCCGTGGATCCCGCGACGAGCCTCTGTTCGGCGTGGAGCTCGTCCGCTTTGCGAACGAGCGCACAGCCTCGCGCTATGAGTCGACGCCGGTCGACGTCCCGGTGCGCTCCGTCGATCCGAGACTGCGCGCGGTGCTGGCCAAGGCTATGCGCTGGGAGCGAGCCGGCGCAGAGCGCTTGCGCGAGGCGGAGCTGGCGGACGGCGACCGCTTGACCGTCGCCGGCGCTCTCTATCTGCTGCGCGATCCCAGTCGTGCACTCGGCAAGGCGCATGTGGAGCTTCGCCGCTTCGCCGATGACGCGACGGTCGACTACGACCGCCGCGTGGAGATCCGTGGCCCGATCCACGAGGTTCTGACGGCCACGGTGGAACGGGTAGTGACCGAGCTGGGCACCGAGCTCGTCGTCCTGGGCGTCCGCCGCTACGACCTTCCGCGGCTGCCGATCGTCGTCCTGCGCGAGGCAATCGCCAATGCGCTCGCGCATCGCAGCTACGAGGCCGCGGGAACCGCGGTGCGCGTGGAGATGCGTCCTTCGTCGGTCATGATCCGATCGCCCGGCGGCCTGCCGGAGCCCGTGACCGTCGAGAACATGCGTGAGGCGAGCGCGGCGCGCAACCTCGTGGTGATCCGCGCGCTGCGGCGGTACGGGCTCGCCGAGGACGAGGGGCTGGGCATCGACCTGATTCAGGACGCGATGGCTGATGAGATGCTCGATCCGCCGCGCTTCACCGACAACGGCCACGAGGTGACGGTCGAGCTTCCGATTCGGAGCGCCGTCGCGCCGGTCGAGCGCGCCTGGGTTCGCGAGCTCGAGCATCGTGGGACGTTGCGCGGGGCGGATCGAATCGCGCTGGTGCACGCTGCGCGCGGCGAGATCCTGACGAACGGTCGGGTCCGGGAGATCCTGAGCGTCGACGCCGACAGCGCGCGGGAGACGCTTCGCCGCTTGCGCGACGAAGGATTCCTGGAGCGGCGTGGACGCACCGCCGACGCGACGTACCGGCTGAGCGGGTCGCTGCGGCCTCCGGCAGGTCTGCGGTTGAGCGCAGAGGAGCTCGACGACGTCGTCGCGCGGCTCGCGAGCGACGGACCCATCACGAACAGAGACGTGCGCGCGGCGACGGGGCTGGATCGCGCTGAGGCGCTCGCATTGCTCGATCGGCTCGTTCGCGGCGGTCGTCTGCGCCGGTCGGGGCAGCGTCGCGGGACGCGCTACGAGACGACCTGAGCGGCCTGTGGCAGCGGCACGGCGAGCGCTTCGGCCGGAACGTCGACGGGCGTGCGATCGAACGCCTCGGCGAAGCGAGCTACGACGCGGTCGGCGAGCGAGGCGAGCGCGGGGGACGGCTCCCGCGCGAGCGCGAGCGGCTCGGTCGCCGGTGGGCGGGTGAGCCGGGTCTCGCCGCGCTCGTCGGCGAGCGAGGTCATGCGCACGCCGTGCAGTCCGCACGCGACCGCCCATTCGAACGGGCGCATGTCGTTGTCGACGTTGATCGCGAATCCGTGCGTCGTCACGTGCTGGCGGACGTGCACGCCGATCGAGGCGATCTTGCGCTCGTCCACCCACACGCCGGTGTACTCGATCCCGTCGGCGGGGCGGTTGCGCGCCCCGAGCCCCTCGTCGCCGAGCGCGGCGATCAGCGCCGCCTCCAGCGTGCGCAGGTAGCCGACCGTGTCCTCGATCCGCACGATCGGATAGCCGACGAGCTGGCCGGGGCCGTGGTAGGTGAGCTGGCCGCCGCGCCGCACCGGCACGACGTCGATCCCCTGCTCGGCGTACCACTGGGCCGCGAACGGCAGGTCGCTGTCCTGCGAGCGGCGGCCCTGCGTGTAGACCGGCGGGTGCTCGACGAGCAGCAGCACGTCCGGCAGCTCGCCGGCGATGCGCCGCTCGCGCACCGCCTCCTGCAGCGCGAGCGCGGCGCGGTACTCGACCGTGCCGAGGCGGACGACGAACACCTCATCCATCCCATGCCTCCAGCCGCCGGCGCAGCGCGCCGAGGAACTGCGCCGCCTGCGCGCCGTCGAGCGCGCGGTGGTCCCACGAGAGGCCGAGGATCGTCTGCGGTCGGATCTCGATCACGTCGTTCCCATCGTCGTCGCCGACAACGATAGGGCGCTTGACGATCGCCTCGAGGTCGAGGATCGCGACCTGCGGCTGGTTGATCACCGGCGTCGCCATCAACGAGCCGAACTGGCCGGGGTTCGTGACGGTGAAGGTGCCGCCGTGGACCTCGTCGGGCGTCAGCTCGTCCCGCCGCGCCCTGCCCGCCAGCTCGCGGATCGCGCGGCCCAGCTCCTCCACGCCGAGCAGGTGCGCATCGCGGATCACCGGCACGATCAGGCCCTCCTCGCCGAGCGAGACGGCGACGCCGAGGTGGACGGCGTCGTGGCGCGTGTAGCGCTCGCCCTCCAGCGTGGCGTTCAGCGCCGGGTGCTCGGCGAGCGCGTCGATCGCGGCGCGCGCGACGATCGGCAGCGCCGTGACGCCGAGCAGGCTGCTCGCCTTCGCGCCTGTGCGCGCCGCCTCCACGCGCGACATGTCGGCCTCCATCCATGTCGTGCAGGTGGCTGCGGTCTCCAGCGAGCGCTTCATGTGCGCGCCGATCGCTCTGCGCATGCGGCTGAGCTGGCCTGCCGGCTCTTCGGCGCGATACGGGCTCTCCGTGTGCATCGGACGGTCGATCGCCGCCAGCACGTCCTGCTTGCGCACCCGTCCGCCCCGCCCGGTGCCTGTCACGCGCGCCAGGTCGACGCCATGCTCGGCCGCCAGTCGCTGTACCACCGGCGACCCGTACGCGGACTCTGGTCGTTCATGCGTCTCAGGCAGGCATGGATGACCAGAGTTCGCGCCTGCGACGCGGGCGAGGAGTGTGCCGACCTCGACGGTGGTCCCCTCGTTGACCAGAATCTCGGTGAGCGTTCCGGTCGCTGGGCTCGGGATGTCCGTGACGATCTTGTCGGTGTCGACCTCGCACAGCGGCTGGTCGGCGACGACCGTGTCGCCGACTGCGACGAGCCATCTGAGGATCGTCCCCTCGACGACCGAGACCCCGAGCTGGGGCATCGTGACGTCAGTAGTCGAGGAGGTCTCGGCAGGCATCGCGGATGCGCTCGACGCTCGGCAGCACGGCCTGTTCGAGCGGGGGGCTGAAGGGGATCGGGACGTCCGGCGCGGCGATGCGGCGGATCGGGCCGTCGAGCTGCTCGAACGCGTGCTCGGCGATCAGGGCGGCGACTTGCGCGCCGGCGGCGCAGGTCTCGTTCGCCTCGTCCACGATCACGACCTTGGAGGTCTTGGCGACCGAGGCGAGGATCATGTCGACGTCGAGCGGGACGAGGCTGCGGAGGTCGAGCACCTCCACGTCGGCGTCGAGATGCTCCGTCGCCCCCAGCGCCGCATGCACCATCGCTCCGTAGGCGATCACCGTGAGGTCGGTGCCCTCGCTGGCGATCCGCGCGGTCATCGGCGTCTCGTAGCTGCCCGCCGGGACCTCCCCCTTGACGCGCCGGTAGAGGTGCTTGTGCTCCATGAAGACGACAGGGTTCGGGTCGCGGATCGCGGCGGTCAGCAGGCCCTTCGCGTCTTCCGGCGTGCTCGGGGCGAGCACCTTGATCCCGGGCGCGTGCATGAACCACGCCTCGGGGCTCTGCGAGTGGAACGGGCCGCCGGAGAAGCCGCCGCCGCTCGGCAGCCGCACGACGATCGGCACCGCGAGGCCGAAGCGGTAGTGCGTCTTGCCCGCGACGTTGACGAGCTGGTCGAAGCCGCAGCTGATGAAGTCGGCGAACTGCATCTCGCACACCGGTCGCATCCCGACGACCGCCGCGCCGACCGCGGTCCCGACGATCGCCGACTCCGCCAGCGGGGTGTCGATCACGCGCGCCTCGCCGAACTCCTCGACAAAGCCGTCGGTGACCTTGAACGCGCCGCCGAACGCGCCGACGTCCTCGCCCATCACGAAGACGCGCTCGTCCGTGCGCAGCGCCTCGCGCAGCGCGTCGGAGATCGCCTCCAGGTAGGTCATCGTTGCCATCAGGCGAACCCGCTCCACGGCGCGCGCCCGTCGCCGAGCGGCTGGGGCTCGCTCGTTGCGAACACGCCGCTCGCCGCTTCCGCCGGATCCGGCATCGGCGCGGCGAGTGCCGCCTCCGCGGCTGCCGCGACCTCCTCGTCCACCGCCGCGCGCAGCGCCGCGACGTCCACCCCGGCCGCGGCGACGCGCCGCTCCTGGCGCTCGATCGGATCGCGCGCGGCCCACTCGACCAGCAGCTCCGGCGGGACGTAGCGCATGTCGTCGTGGGCGGCGTGGCCGTGCATGCGCATCGTCACGGCCTCGATCAGCGTCGGCCCGTCGCCGGCCACCGCGCGCTCGCGCGCGGCATGCACCGCCTCGAAGACCGCCTCGACGTCGTTGCCGTCGACCGTCACGCCGGGGAAGCCGTAGACGCGCGCGCGCTCGACCGGGTCCACGGCGAACTGCTTCGCCAGCGGCGTCGAGTACGCGAACTGATTGTTCTCCAGCACGAACACGACGGGCAGGCGTTGGACGCCGGCCCAGTTCATCGCCTCGTGGAAGTCGCCGCGCGAGGTCGCGCCGTCGCCGCACCAGGTGAGCGCGACGCGCGGCTCGCCGCGCAGCTTGAACGCCATCGCCATGCCCGTCGCGACGCACATCATGTCGGGCAGCATCGAGACCATCCCGATCACGCCGACGGCGGGGTCGCCGAAGTGGACGTTGCCGTCGCGTCCGCGCGTCACGCCGCTCGCGCGGCCCATGTACTGCGCGAGGACTCGCTCTGTCGCGACTCCGCGCACGAGGTGCGCGCCGAGGTCGCGGTGCAGCGGGCAGAGGCGGTCGCGCGGGCCCATCGCGAAGGCCGCGCCGACCGACACCGCCTCCTGTCCGAAGCCGTCGTAGAACGAGCCGGGGACCTTGCCCTGCTTGTAGAGCGCGAGCGCGCGCGCCTCGATCGCGCGCATCAGCAGCATCGAGCGCAGCAGCTCGACGCGGTCGGCGGGGACGAGGCGGGTCGGCGCGTCCGCGGGATCTTCCGCCACCGCGGGCCCGCCCGGGCGCGGCGACAGGGCTTTCATCGTTGGCAAGCGTACTTCGCGCTCGGCCCCCCGAACGGGTGGGTGGACGTTCACATACACACCTCGCGCCGCGTGCGGCCAGCCTGGCTTGTGCGCACGCCCTGGTTCCCTACTCTCGGTCGCATGGAGCGCGTGTGGGCCGCCCGGCTGCGCTGGCGCCTGCGAGGGGCGTGGCTCGCGCCCCTGCTCGTGGTGCTCACGCTGCTCGACGCGCTGCTCCTGCACTGGCGGCCGCTCGCCGGCGACGGACAGACGCACATCGTCGCCGCGCTCCTGCTCGCGAGCTTCCTCAACCTCGTCGCGGTCGCCGCGCTCGCGCCGCTGCTCGCGGTCGCGGTGCGGCGCCTGCGGCGCGATGAGCCGGTCGTCGTCGCGCGCGACCGCGCGGGCGTCGCGCTCGTGCTGCTCGTGACCGCGGGCCTGCTCGCCGGCGGCCTGCTGCACCACCCCGGCGTCGTGCGCGACACGCGCGCGCTCGCGGACGCGCGTGCGCGAGCGATCGCGTGGATCGGCACGTACGCGCCCGTCCCCTTCCGCCGCCATGTCGCGCTGGCGGAAACGGTCGCGGTCGTCCCCGGCCGCCTCTTCCGCACCTGCGCCCCGGACCCGGCGAGCGGCCGCGCCTGGTGCGTCGTCGTCCGCACGCACGGCGGCATCCGTCGCGACGGCGGGACGCCGAACGTGGTCTTTCAGGCGGGGCGGGAATGAAGGCCGGCATCAAGACATCAAATGCTCTATGCTCTGATGCATGCGAACGACGTTGACGTTGGAGCCGGATGTCGTGGCACAGCTCGAGCAGCGCCGCCGCGAACGGCACAGCTCCCTCAAGGCCGAGGTGAATCACCTGCTGCGGATGGGGCTGGAGGCGGAGCGCTCCGCCGAACGCGGAGCGCCAACCGAGCCCTTCAGAGTCGAGCCGTGGCCAGGCGAGCTCCTGATCGACATCGACGACGTGACGGCGGCGCTCGACCTGATCGACCCGCCACGGCTGTGATCCTGGTTGACGCGAATCTCGTCGTCTACGCGCACCTCGAGCACGGGCCGCACCACGTGGCGGCGCGCGCCTGGTTCGAAGACGTCATGAGGGCGCCCGACCGCGTTGCCTTTCCGTGGCCGACGCTGCTCGGGTTCATCCGACTGATGGGCAACCGCGCCTTGACGCCCAACCCGATGCCGCTCACCGAGGCCTGGGCGCGCATCGAAGGCTGGCTCGCACGCCCCCAGTCATGGATTCCCGTTCCCACCGAGCGCCATCAGCAGATCCTCGCCGATCTCCTTCACGGCGAGACGCGGCCCGATGTCGCCAACGACGCGCATCTCGCTGCGCTTGCGATCGAACACGGCCTCACGGTCTGCAGCACCGACCGCGACTTCTCTCGCTTCCCCGGCATCCGCTGGTACAACCCGATCAGCGCGGGCTGACACCATCCTCCGGCGCGGCCATCGCCTCGCCCAGCACCGCCCCGACTGCCGCGCAGATCGTAAGCGCGAAGCCGATGCCGACGAGCCAGGAGACGAGCGCGATCCCGATTCCGATCGGGCCGTAGTGGGTTGCGGAGCGGTCGATCGCCTGCGGCATGTAGACGACCGAGCCGACGCTGATCGCCGTCAGCGCGACCGCGGTCAGCAGCGCGGTCGGGACGAGCGGCCGCCACGCGATCCGTCTCGACAAGAGGATCCATGGCGACCACAGCCACCCGACGGCGTCGCCGCCGAGCAGGATCGCGAGCGACCCGATCGGCCCGGTGAGCTGCAGCAGCCCCCGCCGCGCGGCGCCGAAGGCCGTCGCCCACACGACGACCCCGCCGATCCAGATCAGCCCGGCGCGGGTGCCCGCGAGCCCGCGCGGCTCCAGCCGCCACGCGCGCTCGTAGACGCGCTGCAGGGCGCGCGTGAAGCTGAGCGCCGCCACGACCAGCAGCAGCACGCCGAACCACGAGATCGACTGCCGCACCGCGTCCGGCTGCGCGAACACGTCGCGCACGACTGTGGCCGTGCCGTCGCGCAGGTGGAAGCGGCGGATCAGCTCGTCGGCGAGGCCGTCGGTGCCGGGCAGGAACGCGGAGGCGATCACGAGCAGCGGCACCATCGCCGTGAAGGCGAGCGAGCCGAGCGCGACCGAGCGCTCGACGAACTGCATCTCCACGAGTCGCGCGAGCGAGGTGCGCGCCAGCTCGGCGGTTCGCGCTGGTCGCGGCATCTGCCGCTCAGCCCTCGTCGCGCTCGCGCCGCTGCCGCAGGTTCCCGACCAGCAGCGAGATGACCGTCACGAGGTAGATCTGGCCGGTCAGCATCTCCAGCACGGCGACGGCGCGGCCGCCGCGCTGACCGGGCGTCAGGTCTCCGTAGCCGGTCGTCGTCATCGACGTGAAGCTGAAGTAGACGCGCTGGCTCTCGCTGCCGTCGGTCCCTTGCGCGAAGTACGGCCCGTGGCCGACTCTCGCCATCGTCGTGATCACGAACGCGAAGACGATCCCCACGAGCAGATAGACGGCGAGCGCGCCGGCGACCGCCTGCACGATCACGCCGCGCGCGCGCAACAGCACGATCAGCCCACGGACCAACTCGACGAGCGTCATGAGGACGAGGACCGCGCTCACCGCGGTGCCCACCCACACGGGGATCCACTCGAATCCGATTGCCAGCAGGAGCGCGACGGTCGTCGCGAGCGTGACCAGCCCCGCCGACTCACGCTGTCGCCAGGTGGCGCCGTTGCTCGTCGTGATCACGACGAGCAGCATGCCGCCGGCGAGCAGCAGCCCGATCGCACGGCTCCAGGAGGATTCCGGCGAGACGATCAGGAACAGCACCGTCGCGAGCGCGACCGCCAGCACGATGCCGTAGCGATGGCTCGCCTCGCGTTCGATGGTCGGCGGGGATCCGGACTCCATCGTCGCCAACAGCATCGCGGCCGGGGCGCTCCCTTTCCAGTGGGGATCAGACGCCCCCGGCGAGCAGCAGCGCCGCCAGCAGCACGCCCGCCGCCGCAAGCGCGGCGCTGCGCAGCAGTCGTGCGCGCGGTGCGTGCTCGCCGGCGAGGTCGGTCGCGATCAGCGTCGCGAGCGATCCGTGCGGGGTCGCGAGCGAGCCGACGCCGAGTCCGATCAGCGCCGCGTACGCCGACGGTCCGGCGCTCAGCAGGCCCGCGACGCAGACGCTCACCGGCAGGTTGTTCGCGAGCGCCGACGCGGCCCCGACCGCGAGCGCGATCCCGGCGAGCCCCGCCGCGCCGAGCGACGCCGGCGAGCGCAGATGCACGCCGAGCGCGCTCGTCACGACCAGCAGGCTGAGCACCTGCACGCCGAGCCGCCACGGGACGATCGGGCGCGGGCGGCTCGCGCGCGGGGCGGTGAGGAGCGCGAGCAGCGTCACGGCGGCGAACGGCCGCCATGGCTGCACGCCGAACGGCGCGGCCGCCCACGCGGCGGCGGCCGCCGCGAGGAGCGCTGCTGCGGCGTGCCGCTCGGCGCGCGAGAGCGGCGGCGCGGGGGCTGGGGCGGCGGGCCGCCGCCGTGCGGTCAGCGCGTCGCGCTCGTGCAGTGCCACGCCGGCCGCGCAGGTGACGGCCGCGACAATTCCCGGCAGCAGCATGTGCGCGACGAACGCGCCGGTCGAGATCCCGAGCCGCTCGACGACGACGAGGTTCGTCGGGTTGCCCATCGGCACCGCGATCGACGCGGCGTTCGCGACCACGACGACGCCTGCGAACAGCGCCGGCAGCGGCGCATCGTGCCGGCGTGCGAGCGCGAGCGCGACCGGAACCATCAGCACGACCGCGCCGTCGAGCGAGACGACGGCGGTCAGCAGCGCGCACATCGCGCACGTCGCGACGTAGAGCGTGAGCATGCTGCCGCGCGCGTGGCGCGCGAGCGCTGCTGCGGCGCGCTCCGCCAGCCCGGCTCGCTCGACCAGCGCCGCGAGCGTGAGCGCGGCCGTCAGAAACGCGACCATCGGCGCGACCGCGCGCAGCGACGGCCCGACGCGTGCGCCGACGAGCAGGACGTCGAGCGCTGCCGCGCCAGCGACCGCCGCAGCCGACCATGCGCTGCGCGGCCGCAGCGCGAGCGCGGCGATGGCGAGCGCCGCGAGGACCCAAGCGATCACAGGCCCCGATTCCCGCATGTCTATAGCCGAAAACCGCTTAGAAATGTGATGACAGCCACCTCCGGACTGATATCATCGAGCGCATGGTTCGAACGATCGTGCAGCTTCCAGAGGAGCAGGCCGCCGCGCTGGAGCGCGTTGCCCAGCAGCGCGGCGTGTCAAGAGCAGCCGTCGTGCGAGAGGCGCTCGCAGAGGTGCTGGGTCCGGAGTTGGTCGCTGAGGACGAGGCGCTGAAGCGGGCACTGGCCGCCGCGGGCTGCGGCTCGTCGGGCATTCCGGATCTGGCAGAGCGCCATGACGACTACACATTCGAGCCGTGACGTTCGTCGATACGTCGGTGCTGCTCCCGTACCTCGACCGGGACGATGACCGCCACGGCCAAGCCGTCGCGGCGATGACGCCGGTGCTCACCGAGCGGCGCGCTGTCACGCATAACTACGTGGTTGTCGAAGCCGAGGCACTTGTGAAGCGTCGGCTCGGCGGCGCCGTTGCGCGACGACTCATGCAGGACGTCCTTCCGCGCATCCAGATCGCCTGGATCACGCCCGAGCTGCACGCCCGTGCCGTCGAGTCCCATCTCGCCGACCTGCGGCGCCGCACGTCGCTCGTCGATCACGTGAGCTTCGCGGTGATGCGCGAACGCGGGATCGGCGAGGCGCTCGCGCTCGACGGCCATTTCCGCGAAGCGGGCTTCGCCGTCAAGCCCTAGAGCGCCAGCGCAAGGGGGGACTCCAGCAGGGCGCGGATGCGGGCGAGGACCTGGGCGGCGTCGGCGCCGTAGAGGATGCGGTGATCGCTCACGAGCGTGAGTGTCATGCGCTTGCCGGGGACGACGGCTCCGTCCACGACGATCGGCACGTCGCGCAGCGCGCCGACGGTGAGGATCCCTGCCTGGCCGCCGTTGACGATCGCGGTGAACTCGGTCACGCCGAACATGCCGAGATTCGAGACCGTGAACGTGCCGCCGCTCACCTCGGGCGGCGTGATCTGGCCGGCGCGCACGCGCGCGGCGAGCGCGCGCGCCTCGACCGCGATCTCGCCGAGCGACTTGATGTCGGCGTCGAAGATCGTGGGCACGAGCAGCGCGTTCTCGGCGGCGACCGCGACGCCGACGTTGACTCGCTCGTGCAGCTCGAAGCGGCCGTCCTTGTAGGCGCCGTTCGCGCGCGGGAATTCCCGCAGCGCGAGCGCCGTGGCCTTGACGACGAAGTCGTTGAACGACGGCGCCGGATGCCCCTCGTTCGCGAGCGCCTTCAATTGCTCGCGCACGGCGACCGCCGCCGCCATGTCGACCTCGGTCGAGACGTGGAAGTCGGGCACGGTCGCCTTCGACTCCGCCATCCGCCGCGCGATCGTCTGCTGCGTGCGCGACAGCTCCTCCACCGTCGTCTCGCCCTTCCCCCCGCCGCGCTCGCCGGGCAGGACGGGACCGGGAACCGCGGGCGGTGCCGCGGGAGCGGGCGGTGCCGCGGGAGCGGCCTGCGCGGGCGCCGACCCCGCCGCCTCCACGTCCGCCTTCACGATCCGCCCACCGGGGCCGCTGCCGGTGAGCCCCGCCAGGTCCACGCCCCGCTCACGCGCCAGCCGCCGCGCGATCGGCGAGGCCTTGATGCGGCCGTTCGGCGCGGTCGCGGGCGGTTCGGCGGAGCGCCCGCCCACAGCGGGCATCGAGGGGGAGGGAGCGGCTGCGCTTTCGGCGGAGCTGGCCGGCTCGGCCGAGCCCTCAGACGATGATCGGGCGGGTGGCGTGGCGGAAGCTGTCCCGGAGGCTCCGCCCTCCGGGACACTTCCGCCATCGACAGGACCCGCCCGCCGCACGGCCTGACCCTCAGACGAGCCGGCCGCAGCGGAGCCCCCGATCCGCGCGATCAGCGCCCCGATCGGCAGCGTGTCGCCCTCCGCCGCGACGCGCTCGAACGTCCCGGACGCATCGGCCTCGTAGGTCATGTTCGCCTTGTCCGTCTCGATCTCGGCGATCTCGTCTCCGCGCGCGACCGCGGCGCCGTCGGCGACGAGCCATCTGAGGATCGTGCCCTCCTCCATCGAGTCGGACAGGCGGGGCATGACGACGTCGGGCACGAGTGGGTCCTCTCTAGATGTCCCGCATGGTCGCCAACGCGGCGTCGACGACCTGCGGCTCGTGGGGGAATGCGATCTGCTCCAGCGGCTTCGAGTACGGCATCGGCACGTCGGCGCCGGTGACGCGGCCGACCGGCGCGTCGAGGTCGTCGAACGCCTGCTCTCCGATCAGCGCGGCGAGGTTCGCGCCGACGCCGCCGTGCGGCCAGCCCTCCTCGACCACCACGCAGCGGTTCGTCTTGCGCACCGACGCGAGGATCGTGTCGAGATCCAACGGCCGCAGGGTGCGCGGGTCGATCACCTCGGCGGAGATGTCGTGTTCGTCGGCGAGCACGTCTGCCGCGCGCTGAGCCGTGAGCGCCATGCGCGAGATGCCGACGATCGTCACGTCCTCGCCCTCGCGCCGCACGGCCGCCTCGCCGAATCGCACGAGGTGATCGCCGTCCGCCCGATCGGGGACGTCGCCGCGCTGGCCGTAGAGATACTCGTGCTCGATGAAGATCACGGGGTTGTTGTCGCGGATCGCGCTCTTCAGCAGCCCCTTCGCGTCCGCCGGCGTGGACGGCACCGCGACGAGCAGGCCGGGCACGTGCAGATACAACGCCTCGAGCGAGTGCGAGTGCGTCGGGCCGAGCTGGTGCCCGGCGCCCTGCGGCATCCGCACGACGAGCGGCACGGCGACCTGCCCGCCGAACATGTACCGGATGTGCGCCGCGTGGTTGACGATCTGGTCCATCGCGAGCAGCGAGAAGTTGATCGTCATCAGCTCGACGACCGGGCGCGTGCCGGTCATCGCCGCGCCGACCCCCATTCCGACGATCGTGTTCTCGGAGATCGGCGTGTCGCGCACGCGCGCCTCGCCGAACTCCTCCAGCAGGCCGGCGGTGACCTTGTAGGCGCCGTTGAAGACGCCGATGTCCTCGCCCATCAGGAAGACGCGCTCGTCGCGCGCCAGCTCCTCGCGCAAGGCCTGGTTCAACGCCTCGCGGTAGCGCATCACGGCCATCAGCCGCCGCGTTCCCCATCGTGCACACGCGCCTGCGCGTCGTCCGCCGGGCGCGGCGCGCCGCCGGAGTCGTGCCGCCCGGCGGCGTGCTGGTCGTACTCCTCGCGCATCCGCGGGTCGACGTCCATCTCGCGCTCGTGCTCCCCGCGGTGCACGCCCGGTGAGCGCTCGTCGACCGAGTACCAGCCGCGAACCTGGTCGCCGAGCGCGTAGACGTCGTCGTAGAGCGACTCGGGCGCCGGGAAGGGGGAGGCGTCGGCGAACGCGACCGCCTCGTCGACCTGCGCGACCGCCGCCGCGTCGAGCGCCTCCACCTCGCCCTGGTCGATCGCGCCCCGCTCAATCAGCCGCGCGGACCACAGTGCGATCGGGTCGCGTCTGCGCCACTCGGCGACCTGCGCTCTGGTGCGGTACTCCTCGGGGTCCGCCATCGAGTGGCCGCGGAAGCGGTAGGTGATCGCCTCGACGAGCATCGGCTGGCGGTCCTCGCGGGCGCGCGCGAGCGCCTCGCCGACGACGCGATGGGTGTCGGCGACGTCCATCCCGTCGCAGCGCACGCCCGGCACGCCGAACGACTCGCCCTTGCGCTGGAGGTCCGTCACGGCCGAGTGGCGCGCCAACGCGGTTCCCATCCCGAACTGGTTGTTCGTGACCATGAAGACGACCGGCAGCCTCCACAGCGCCGCGAGGTTCATCGTCTCGCCGAACGTGCCCTGGTTGGTGGCGCCGTCGCCGAACATGCAGAGCGTCGCGTCGTCCGTTCTCAGCAGATCCGCGCTCAGTCCGAAGCCGGCCGCGATCGGCAGGTTCCCGCCGACGATCCCGTAGCCGCCCATGAAGCGCCGCGCGAGGTCGAACATGTGCATCGAGCCGCCGCGCCCGCGCGAGCAACCGCCCTCCTTCCCGAACAGCTCCGCCATCACGGCCTCGGGCGGCGTGCCGCGCGCGATCGCGTGGCCGTGCGAGCGGTACGTCGAGATCAGGTAGTCGCGCTCGCGCAGCGCCCGCGCCGCGCCGACGATCGTCGCCTCCTCGCCGATCGCGAGGTGCAGGAAGCCGCCGATCTTGGCCTTCGCGTACAGCTCGCCGGCGCGCTCCTCGAACCGCCGGATCAGCAGCATCGTCGCGAGCCACTCGCGCGCGGTCTCGGGCGCCGGAGCTGCCTCCGGCCGGTCGCCGCGCTGTCTCGCTGCCGGCGTCGTGGCCATGCGCCTGACCTTACTCGCCGGGCTGCTCCGCGTCCCGCCAGGCGGTCAGGAACTCGTCCGCTTCGAGACGGGTGAGATCCTCGCGCAGCGCGCGCACGAGGCGGCGTGCCTGCACGGCCGGCAGGTCCCAGAACAGCACGACCTCGCCGCTGTCGATCGCCACGATCTCGATGTGGTCGACGCGCCGCGGACCGGCCAGCCACGCCGGCCCGGCGCCGCCGCGCGTGACGATCAGGCGGTAGGCGCGGCGCGCGCTCACGCGGCCTCGCCCTCCAGCGCGCGCGCCGCGCGCTCGACGGCGTCCGCGCCCTCGAACACGACGTCGCCGATCGCGATCGCCGGCGTCTGCCGCACCCCGGCCGCGGCCGCCGACGCCGTGGCGGCGTCGAGCGCCGCCGCGACCGAGCCGCGCCCGAGCGCCTGCACGACCGCGCGCGGATGCATCTCGCACGCGGCCGCCGCGATTACGATCGTGTCCTCGTCCAGCGCGCGGCCGCCGGCGAACGCCTGCCGGAAGGCCGCGAGCGCGAACGCGACCGCACGGCCGATCTGCTTCGCATACGTCGCGGCGACCATCGCCGCGCGCATGTCCTGGTCGGCCCAGTCGGCCGGCCAGCGCAGCGGCTGGACGTGCTGCGAGAGTGCGGCCCGCTCAATCGCGGATTGGCGCGCCGTGGCGTCGCCGCTCTGCCTCCGCCCGCCGAGCCCCGCCTCCAGGATCGGCACCCACTCGGGCGCGACCGGCAGCTCCGCCATCACGCGCTCGGCGGCGAGGTACGCCTCCGGGCTGCCGAGGTCGAACCAGAAGACGGGCTGCACGGTCGCCTGGCGCGTCGCGCGCCTACCCGTGGATCAGCCAGCCGTCCGCTGCGCGTGCGGCCTCCATCACGCCCTCGGACAGCGTCGGGTGCCCGTGCACCATACGTGCGACCTCCGGATAGCCGCCCTCCAGCGCGCGCACGTTGACGAGCTCCTGGATCAGCTCGGTCGCCTTCGCGCCGATGATGTGGCCGCCGAGCAGCTCGCCGTATCTGCGGTCGCCGACGACCTTCATCAGGCCGGTGCGATCGCCGTAGACGGTTCCGGCACCGACGGCGCCGTACGGCACTCTGCCGACGACGACGTCGTAGCCGGCGTCCTTCGCCTGCTGCTCGGTGAGGCCGAACGAGGCGACGTTCGGCATGCAGAAGGTCGCGCGCGGGATGTCGACGTACGCGATCGGATGCGTCGCGTTCCCCGCGATGTCCTCGGCGGCGATGATGCCCTCGTCGGAGGCCTTGTGCGCGAGCGCCGGGCCGGGGACGATGTCGCCGATCGCCCAAATCCCTCTCGCCGACGTGCGCAGCGCGCCGTCAACGACGAGCAGCCCTCTGTCGTCGACCTTCACGCCGGCATCGTCGAGGCCGAGACCCTCGACGTCGGCCCCGCGGCCGGCGGCAATGATCAGGTAGTCGACCTCGCCGGACTCTCCGCCGTAGGTGAAGGCGACCTTGTCCTTGCCGTCTCTCACGTTCTCCACGAACGTTCTCGTGAAGATCTGCATGCCCTGCTTCTTGAGCCCGCGCTCGGCGAGTCTGGAGATCTCGGCGTCCTCGGTCGGCAGGACGCGGTCGAGCGCCTCGAACAGCAGCACGTCGACGCCGAGCCGCGCGTAGGCGGAGGCGATCTCCGCGCCCGACGCGCCGGCGCCGACGACGGCGATCCGTCTCGGCAGCGTCTCGAACGCCCACGCCTCCTCGGTGCCGATCACCCGGCCGCCGAACTGCGTGCCCGGGATCGGCTTCTTGACCGAGCCGGTCGCGACGATGATGCCCTTGCTCGCCGTGTACTCGGTTCCATCCTTGGCGGCGCCGACGCGCACCGTGCCGTTGCCCGTCACCGCGCCGAGCCCCTCGATCACGTCGATGCCGTTCTTTCTGAACAGGCCGCTGACGCCGCCGGTGAGCGTCTTGATGACTCTCTGACGCCGCACGCTCACCTGCGCGAAGTCGATCGAGTGACCCGAGACCTGGATGCCGAACTCGCCGGCCTCCTCGATCTCGCTGACGATGTCGGCAGTGCGCAGCACGGCCTTGGCGGGGATGCAGGCGTAGTTGAGGCATCGGCCGCCGATCACGTCCTTCTCGACGACGGCGGTCCGCATCCCGAGCTGCGCGGCGCGGATCGCCGCCACGTATCCCCCGGGACCGGAACCGATGACGATGCAGTCATATGCGGATTCGGGCATGGCGGCGAGTCTATGTCACCCCCTCGCCCGACCGCTTTTCGGCGCCTGCTCGTTCCCCCCGAACGTCTGGTGGGGCGAATCCGTGCGTCTACCTGCCTCAGGGCGGTGTGGGCATCACGCGGTACGACGAGCGCCTGGACGGCAGCCAAGACGTTCGGATGCGGGTTGCGTTCACGACGTGGCGCGACGAGGTCGTCAACTACGCGCTGGTGCTGGCTACACCAAAGAGCTGGGCAAGCAGCCGGCGGAGGTCTTCCATCGCGGTACGCTCGGTGAGGGCATGCGCTCCGCGATCGATGCGATCAAGCACGGACACCAGGAGATGATCGACGGATGGCGGTGAAGATCACGAAAGACGGACCGGTCTACAGCCCGGCCAGCAGACTCATGGACGAGGCGATCGAGCTTGCGATCCAGGAGCGCTCGCCATATCCGTCCCGCGCGGCATTCGTCGACTTCGACTCGGAGTGGCTTGCCAAGGAGATCTCGGATGCCTTCGACGACGACTACGCCGTCGTCCTCGTCTGGCCCGACGGCAGCTCGCGGGTGCTTCAGCCTGGCGACCGGATCCCGGCGCCCGCGCCGAGCGCGGCCTTGAAGGCGTCGGGCAGCGGCATCGATCTGCCGGCGGCGTAGTCGTAGCCGACGACGACGCCGTAGCCCTCGGCGAGTAGGCGGTCGTCGCCGACGGCGAACATCGCGAACTCCAGCCTCGCGCTCGAGCGCCGGACCTCGCCCGGCCGGATGCAGCAGCGGATCTCCTCGCCGAAGAAGGCGGGAGCGCGGTAGTTGATCTTGCACTCGGCGAAGATCAGGCCGAACTCGCGGCGCGTGAGCGGGTCCTCGCCGAACAGCTCCGAGAGGTAGGAGATGCGCGCATCCTCGAAGAAGGTAAGGAACGCGACGTTGTTGACGTGACGCATCGCGTCGAGGTCGCCGAAGCGGACGCGGTCGACGTACGACCAGGGCCAGTCGGCGGGGTCGCCCGCCGGTCGCGCCGCGTCCTCGTGCGCGGCGCTCACGGCGCGGCCTTGCGCTCGGGCATCTGGATGCGCGCCATCGCGCGGATCAGCTTCCAGAACAGCCAGCCGCCGAGCCAGATCACGGCGAGGCACAGGAGCGCCGCCCACACGTTCGAGGCGACGAGCAGCGACAGCGCCGCGATCAGGATCTGGAACGCGAGCAGCGCCTCGAAGCCCAGCACGGCCCAGTAGCGCACACGCCACATCCCGTAGGCCGCGACGAGCAGGATCGCCGCGATCGCGATCGCTCCCCCGAGCGTCCCGCGTCCGCCGACGCGCGCGCCTGAGAGATAGCCGACGAGCACGAGCGCGGCGAGCACGACCGCGACCACCACCGCCACGGTCACCGCGCCCGGCCGCTCGCCTGTGGCGAGCGGCCGCAGCTGCGCGCGGATCTCGGCGTCGCGCTCCTCGGAGCTTCTGCGCTCGCGACGCGCCGGCGGTGCGCCTGCGGCCGCCGGAGCGGCGGGCGTGGCGCGCTGCCCCCGCTTGCGGCTACGCGGCACCGGCGCCCACCTCCTGCGGCAACGCGCTGCGCAGCGCGCGCGCCGTCGCCTCCGGATCGGCCGCGTCGGTCAGCGCGCGCACGACAACGATCCGCCGCGCGCCCGCCGCAACCGCGTCGCCGACGTTGCCGGCGTCGATCCCGCCGATCGCGAACCACGGCACCGGGCGCGGCGCGCCCGCCGCATGGCGCACCAGCTCCAGCCCGACCGCGGGGCGGCCAGGCTTCGTCGGCGTCGCATGGATCGGCCCGACGGCGAAGTAGTCGACGTCGGCCACGGCCGCGTCCTCGACCTGTGCGGGCGTGTGCGTCGAGCGGCCGATCAGCGCAGCGTCGCCGACGAGCGCGCGCGTCTCCGCGACCGGCATGTCGTCCTGCCCGACGTGCACGCCGTCGGCCTGCGCCGCGGCGACGAGGTCCGGCCGGTCGTTGAGCACGAACAATGCGCCGTGCGCGTCGCACGCCTCGCGGAAGGCGCGCGCCGCGTCGAGCAGCGCCGCGTCGCCCACCGCGGGCTCCTTCTCGCGCAGTTGCACCACGTCGACGCCGCCGCGCAGCGCCGCGTCGAGGAACGCGCGCAGATCGCCGCGTCCGTCGCCGGCCATGCCGCATACGAGATAAAGCCGCGCGCGCGCGAGTCGCGCACGCCGTCCGTCGTCGAGGGAAGCCGTCATGGCTTCTCCATCTTGGCAGCCGGCTGACCCGCCGCGCCGCGGCGCTACGCGCGCAGCCCCTCCAGCAGCGCGAGCAGCGGTCCCTCGACCTTGGCGCGCGCGGCGGCGGGGTCGGCCGCGTTGGCGATCATCATCGACGCCTCGACCATCGCGCCGAGCAGCATGTGCGCGAGCGGCTGGACCTCGCGACGACGCAGGAGGTCGGCGTCCATCGCCTCCTGCAGCGCCATCGTCACGAGTCCGAGCCAATGCTGCGCGTCGACTTCGCGCCACTCGGCCCAGCCGAGCACCGCCGGCGCGTCGAGGTGCGATATGCGGATGACGGCCGGGTCCTCGCAGGTGTCGAGGAACGCGCGCACGCCTCGCGTGAGCGCTTCCCACGCGTCGGCGCTGCCCGCGGTCCGCGCGACGATCGAGCCGAGCATCTCGTCTGCGAGCTGAGCATGGACGGCGCGGAAGAGGTCTCGCTTGTCGCTGAAGTGGTGGTAGAGCGCGCCGCGCGTCACGTGGGCCGCGCGCACGATCTCCTCCGTGCCGACGTCGGCGTAGCCGCGCGCGGCGAACAGCTCCCGCGCGACGCGCAGCAGCTCGGCGCGCGTGGCGGCAGCTTGCTCCTCCCGTTGCATACCATCTGTATGCTAGGCACATACAGTCTGTATGTGAGCCGTGAGAGGAGCGGCGGCATGGGGAATGCACACTGGCGCGCGGATGAGCTGGGGGACGCACGCACGCTCGAGCTCGACGGCGGGCGCCTGCGCGCGCACCTGACAGGTGACGGACCCGCAGTCGTCTTCGTCCACGGGCTGCTCGTCAACGCCAACCTGTGGCGCAAGGTCGTGCCGCTGCTCGACGGCTTCACGCGCGTGACGCTCGACCTGCCGCTCGGCTCCCACCTCCAGCCGATGCCCGGCCGCAGACTCACGCCCGACGACCTCGCCGCGCTGATCGGCGAGGCGGTGCAGGCGCTCGGGCTCGACGACGTCACGCTCGTCGGCAACGACACCGGCGGGGCGCTCTGCCAGATCGCCGCCTCGCACCGGCCGCCCTGGCTCGGCCGACTCGTGCTGACCCCGTGCGACGCGTTCGAGCACTTCCCGCCGCGCGTGTTCAAACCGCTGTTCGGGACGCTCGCCGCGCCCGGGGGAGCGCGCGCCGTGCTCACCCCGCTGCGTTCGCGGGCGCTGCGCCGACTGCCGGTCGCCTACGGCTGGCTCGTGCACGAGCCGATCCCCGACGCCCCGTCGGACTCCTACGTGCTGCCGGCGCTCGAAAGCGCCGCCGTGCGCGCCGACCTGCGACGCGTCTGCGCGGGCGTCTCTGCGCGCCACACGCTCCAGGCCGCCGAGCGCCTGCGCGCGTTCGACCGGCCGGCGCTGATCGCGTGGTCGGTCGACGACCGCTTCTTTGCGCGCGCCGACGGCGAGCGTCTCGCGGCGACGATCCCGGGCGCCCGCTTCGAGCTGGTCGAGGGCGCGCGCACGTTCTCGCCCGAGGACAGACCCGAGCGCCTCGCCGAGCTGATCGGCGCGTTTGCGCGGGAGCCCGCAGCGGCGTCGCGCGCGGCCGAGTGACATCGCTCACATGACGTGCGATCGTGGCGCGGAGCCACTATCGTCATCGGGGACGGCACGCACGGTCGCGAGTCGCCGTTCCACACCCACCCGACGAAAGTCCCCCGATGACCCTCGCTTCGCTGGTCGGTCCGGTCGCCGCTGCGTCCGGCGTCTTCATGGCCCTCTCGCCGCTGCTGCAAGCGCGCCGCGTGCGTGCGCTCGGCGATTCTTCGGAGGTGAGCGCGGGCGTGTTCCTGATGATGCGCGTCAACGCCTCGATCTGGCTCACCTACGGAGTCGGGAGCGGGAACCTCGTCATCGTCGTGCCGAACATCGTCGCGCTGATGACCACCACGTGGACGCTGCTCACGATCCGGCGCTTCCGCACGGGCCATGCCGCTGAAGCGCCTGCCTCCGAAGCGCCCGCGCCCGCCACAGCGCCCACGCAGAGCGCCGGTCGCCGGCACGCCGGGCGCGTGCGTGGCGGCGCCGTCGCGGTCGCCCGCGTCGGCGGGCTCGTGCGCCGCTGAGCGCTGGCGCTACCATCGCAGCTACGGGAGCCCTCAACCGGGCTGAGAGGGCGGCACTCCGGCCGCCGACCGTCAGAACCTGATCCGGGTCATGCCGGCGCAGGGAAGGAGCACGTGCCCCACACCACCGACTCGTTCGACGTCGCCATCGTGGGCGGCGGGATCGCCGGCCTCGCGGTCGGATGGCGCGCGGCGCAGCGCCGGCTGCGCACCGTCGTGCTCGAGCGCGGCCGCCTCGCCGGCGCGGCGACCCACGTCGCCGCCGGCATGCTCGCGCCGATCAGCGAGGCGCGCGTCGGCGAGCGCGGGCTGCTCGCGCTCAGCCGCGCCTCGCTCGACCGCTACCCGGCGTTCGTCGCGGAGCTGGCGGACGCGGCCGGGCGCGACCCGGGCTACAGCGCATGCGGCACGCTGCTCGTCGCGCGCGACCGCGACGAGGCGGAGGCGCTGGAGCGCGAGCAGGCCGAGCGCGAGGCGATGAGCCTGCCGGTCGAGCGGCTGCTGCCGAGCGAGGCGCGCCGCCGCGAGCCGGCCCTCGCCCCGACGCTGCGCCTCGCGCTCGACATCCCCGGCGACCACGCGATCGACCCGCGCGCGCTGAGCGCTGCGCTTGCGACGGCGATGGAGCGCGCCGGCGGGGAGCTGCGCGAGGTCGCCGAGGTCGCCCGCGTGACGGTGTCAGATGACGGTGAGCGCGTAACAGGCGCCGAGCTGGCCGACGGCGAGCGCGTCCACGCCGATCAGGTCGTGATCGCGGCGGGGGCGTGGGCCGGCGCGCTCGACGGCCTTCCCGCGCACGCGCGCGTACCGGTGCGGCCGGTCAAGGGTCAGATCATGCGTCTGCGCGACCCGGCCGGCGCGGGCTTGCTCACGCGAGTGATCCGGATGCAGCCCGGCTACCTCGTGCCGCGCGGCGACGGCCGCTACGTGCTCGGGGCGACGATGGAGGAGCAGGGCTTTGACACCGCGCCGACGGCCGGCGGGATCTTCGAGCTGCTGCGCGACGCGATCGAGCTGGTGCCCGGCGTGAGCGAGCTGGCGATCGAGGAGGTCGCCGCCGGCCTGCGCCCCGGCACGCCCGACAACGCGCCAGCGCTCGGGCCGGGCGCGCTGCGCGGCCTGCAGTGGGCGGCGGGCTGCTTCCGCCACGGGATCCTGCTCGCGCCGATCGTCGCCGACGCGCTCGCCGCGACGCTCGCCGGGGAGCGGCTCCCCGACGTCGCCGAGCCGTTCGCCGCGCGCCGCTTCATCCCCGACCGCGAGGCCGTGCCGTCGTGAACGTGCAGCTCAACGGCGAGTGGCGCGACGTCGCCGACGGGGCGACCGTCGCCGACGCCGTCGCGCTGCTCGGCGTCCCGCTCGACGCGCGCGGCGTCGCCGTCGCCGTCGACCGTGAGGTCGTGCGGCGCGGCGCGTGGGCGCAGACGACGCTGACCTCGGGCGCGCGCGTCGAGGTCCTCACCGCGATCCAGGGGGGATGATGCGCGCATGAGCATCGAGGCCGACACGACGCTGGAGGATCCGCTCGTCATCGCCGGCAGGACGTTCGGCTCGCGGCTGCTGCTCGGCACCGGCGGCTTCCGCTCGCTCGAGGACATGGGCGAGGCGATCCGCGTCAGCGGCAGCGAGCTGGTGACCGTCGCGCTGCGGCGCGTCGATCCGAGCCAGCGCGGCTCGATCATGGACGTGCTCGCCGCGGCCGGGGTCGACGTGCTGCCGAACACCGCCGGCTGCTACACCGCGCGTGACGCGATCGTGACCGCGCAGCTCGCGCGCGAGGCGTTCGAGACCGACTGGGTCAAGCTGGAGGTGATCGGCGACGACCGCACGCTGCTGCCTGACGCGGTCGAGCTGCTGGCGGCCGCCGAGACGCTCGTCGCCGACGGCTTCGTCGTGCTGCCGTACACGACCGACGATCCGATCCTCGCGCGCCGGCTGGAGGACGTCGGCTGCGCGGCGGTAATGCCGCTCGGCTCGCCGATCGGGAGCGGAATGGGGATCCGCAACCCGTACAACGTCGCGATCATCCGCGAACGGACCAAGCTGCCGGTCGTGCTCGACGCCGGCGTCGGCACCGCCTCCGACGCGGCTCTCGCGATGGAGCTGGGCTGCGACGCGGTACTGTGCGCGAGCGCGATCTCCCGCGCGCACGACCCGGCCGCGATGGCGCGCGCGATCCGCGCGGGCGTCGAGGGCGGCCGCCTCGCGCACCGCGCCGGCCGCATCCCGCGCCGCCTGCACGCCGAGGCCTCGACGCCGGACGCCGGCCTGCCGGACTTCGGCGCCGATGGCTGAGGAGTCCGACGCCGTCGAGCTGACGCCGCCCCCGGCGCGCGACGCGCTGCTCGACCGCTGGGAGGCCGCCTGGAGCGGGCGCGACGGGAGCGCGTTCGCGCCGCTGTGCGACACGGCCGTGCAGTACGAGGACCCGCTCACGCGCGCGCCGCTGATCGGCGTCGACGAGCTGGCCGCGCACGCCGAGCTGTTGTGGGAGGCGTTCCCCGACGTGCGCGTCGAGCGCGCGGGCGAGCGCCTCGCCGACCCGACGGGCCGGCTCCTCGCGGCGCCGTGCAAGCTCGCCGGGACGCACCGCGGCCCGCTCAACGGCCTGCCGCCGACCAGACGCTTCGTCGTCGTCCATGCGGTCGTGTGGTGCGAGCTGCGCGCCGGGCGCCTGCTGCGCGTGCGCGCGCTGTTCGACCGCTATGACGCGGCCGTGCAGCTCGGCGTCCTGCCCGCCGCCGGCACGCTCGGCGAGCGGGCGCTGCTGACGCTGCGCGGCTTCGGCCTGCGCGCGCGCGGCTGAGACTCACCGCGTGCGCAGTGTCGCAAGCACCGGTGCGTGGTCCGACAACCCACTGCGATCCAGCACCTTGTCGGCTGCGTTGAGCGCGAGCCCGCGCGCGAAGACGAAGTCGACGTCGTAGCCGGCGGCCTGGACGAAGCCCGGTACGCGCGGATCGCGCACGTTGAGATCGCCCCCGAGCACGAGCGGCGCCTCGCCCGCCCAGCGCAGTGCGGCCTCGCGCGCGCGGACGAGGTCCGCGCGGGCGCGCGCGTCGTCATCCACGCTCGCGTGGAGGTTGGCGAGCCAGAGCCGATCGTCGCGCACCGAGACGGCGTGCACGACGCGCCGCTCCGGCCACGCGCGCAGCCGGCGCCGGGCATGCGCCGCGATCCCGCCGAGGCCGCGCACGAGGATCGCGTTGCAGCCGCCGCCGTTCGCCTTCAGCAGCTCCGGTCGCCGGCGTGCGACTGCGCGCCGCAGCGGCAGCAGCGCGTTGCGCGAGGTGAGCGCCCGGCGCGCGTCCGCCTCACACGCGTGCGCCAAGGCGGGCGGCCACCACGGCGGGACCTCCTGCAGCAGCGCGACGTCCCAGCTCCACGACGCGAGCGCCTCCGCGAACGCGCCGAGCAGGTCCTCGTCGCGCGGTGGCAGCGCGCGGCCGTGGAAGAGGTTCCACGTGAGCACGCGCAGCTCCATCGTCTGACCGTACACTTGCGCGCTTGCCGCGCCATCTGCTCACCGGAGACGAGCTGACCCGCGACGAGCTGCGCGCGCTCGTCGAGCGCGCGCTGGAGCTGAAGGCCGCGCCCCTCGCCTCCGACGTGCTCGCCGGCAAGCACGTCGCGCTGATCTTCCAGAAGCCCTCGACGCGCACGCGGCTCTCGTTCGAGACCGGCGTCGTCGAGCTCGGCGGCCACCCGCTGATCCTGCGGCCCGACGAGATGCAGCTCTCGCGCGGCGAGGCCGTGCGCGACACCGCCCTCGTGCTCTCGCGTCACGTGCACGCGATCGGGATCCGCACCGGCGCCGATGAGCTGGTCGCGGAGCTGGCCGAGCACGCCAGCGTCCCCGTCGTCAACATGCTCACCGCCGGCCACCATCCGTGCCAGGCGCTCGCCGACCTGGTCACCTTGCGCGAGACGTTTGGTCGACTCGACGGCCTGAAGCTTGCGTACGTGGGCGACGGCAACAACGTCGCGCGGTCGCTCGCGATCCTCGGTGGGCGCGCCGGCGTCGAGGTGCGCGTCGCCTCGCCGCCCGGCTATCAGCTCGAGCCGATCGCGGGTGCGCTGCTGACCGAGGATCCGCACGAGGCGGTCGCCGGTGCGCACGCCGTCTACACCGACGTGTGGGTCAGCATGGGCGACGAGGACACCGCCGACGAGCGCCGCGCGGCGCTCGCGTCCTACCGCGTCGACGACGCGCTGCTCGACCGCGCGGCGCCGGACGCGATCGCATTGCACGACCTTCCCGCACATCCCGGGGAGGAGATCACTGCAGATGTGTTGTATGGAACACGGCAACGCATCTGGGATCAGGCCGAGAACCGCCGGCACGCACAGAAAGCGCTGTTCGAGTTGCTGCTGCGGTAGCCTCGCGCCAGATCGGTCCGTCTGTCCATACCGAGGAGCATCGATGCCCCAGCCGAAGTCCCCCGCTGCGAGAAGAGCGAGCAGAGGCGCGAGAAGAGCCGCTGCCGCACGCAGACCGGCTGCCAGACGTGCCGCAGCCGCCAGAGCCAGGACCGCCGCCAGCCGTACGGTGGCGAGAAGAGCCGCGCGTAGAGTCGCGGCCAGAAGAGCGGCTGCCAGAAGACCCGCGCGCAGAGCCGCGGCGAGAAGATCCGCGCGCAGAGTCGCAGCCGCAAGCAGAGCCGTCCGCAGAGCCGCCGCCAGAAGACCGGCGGCGAGAAGAGCGGCGAGCAGGAGACCCGCGCGCGCGGCGGCGAGACGTCCGGCCGCGAGACGCCCGGCGGCGAGACGCGCGGGCGGAAGAAGAGCGGGCGCGAGACGCGCAACCAGAAGAGCCCGCCCAGCCACCTCGGCGCCGAGACGTGCGACCGGCGCCGCGGGTGGGCGGTCTGGTGACCCGGTCACCCAGCTCGTCGACGCGCTGCGCGAGCAGCTCTCCAATCGCGTGTTCGAGCCGCGCGACCTCGTCGTGCTCGCCTCTGAGGCGATCAGGGAGGCCGTCGACGAGGCGGTCCAGCGCGGCCCGGTCACGAGAGGCGATGCGCAGGACCTCGTGGGCGAGCTCGTGCGCAAGGGACGCGAGCAGAAGGACGACGTGCTCGCGAACCTCGACGAGCTGCTCGGCAGGGGTGTGGAGCAGCTCGAGCAGCTCGCGCGGAAGCTCGACGACACGGCCGCGAGAGCGCGCCGGGTCGAGTCGGTCGAGCGGCTGATGAGAAGCGCCGAGCGCGCTCGGAGAGCGGTCGGCTCCGCGCGGAGAGCCAGCCGCCGCAGATAACGCTCAGGCGGTGGGCGTCGCGGCCTCGTCGGCCGCGGCGTCTGCCAGCCCGAGGTCCGCAAGCAGCGCGCCGAAGTCGAGCTCGGCGCCGGTCAGCTCGCCGAGCAGCTCCTCAGCGCTCAGGCGCTGCCCGTCGCGCCACAGCACGCGCAGCGTCTCGCCGGCCTCGGCGCGCTCGAACCAGCGCGCGCCGAAGCGCTCGCGCAGGTGCGCGCGCAGGTGCGTCTCGAGCGCCCACGCGCGCAGGTAGCAGGCGACGTAGAAGCCGGGGTCGAGGTCGGCGAGGTACGTCTCGCGCGGCCAGCGCACCCGCGCCGCGGCGCCGAGCAGCGTCGCGTAGCGCTCGCGCAGCGCGTCGTCCTCCGGCGGGTCGACGGCGTGCACGTCGAGCTCGTAGGAGAGCTTCGCGCAGTAGCGGCGCAGGTAGATCAGCCGCGTCGCGCGCGCGTGGGCGGCGAGCGTCCCGTCGGCGTCCTCGACGCCGAGCCGTGCGCGCAGCCACTCGGGGTGCTCGGCGAGGTGGTCGAACAGGAACGCGAACGCCTCCGTCACCGCGTTGTCGCCGAGGTGGCGGTACTCGAACGGCAGCGCCGGGTCGACGTGCGCGTAGTGCTCGACGTGGCCGCCCTCGTGCAGCAGCGCGACGAAGTCGTCGCGGCCGCCGATCGGCGGGACGACGAGCCGCACGTCGTCCGGGACTCTTACCGCGACGCAGAAGGCGCGCGGCGACTTCGCCGGGCGCGACTCGACGTCGAGGTGGACGTTGCGCTGCGTCGCCTGGTCGATCCCCAGTCCGGCGAGCGTCCCCTCGAAGCTCGGCAGGAGCTGCGCGCCGTCGAACGCCGCGTCCGCCTCGGCGAAGCGAAACAGGCGGGGAAGGTCGGCGCGCGCGAGCTCGTCGAGGCCGAGGCCGCCGAGCGTGCGCTCCACGACCGGCGCGACGAGCGGCGCGTACGCGTCCTCTGTCGCCTCCGTGAACGCCGCGGTCGCGCGCGCGAGCGGGTCGAGCTCGAAGCCCTTGAGCTGCTCGCACAGCGCACGGTAGCTCTCCCAGCCCAGCTCGCGCGCGGTCGCGCGCGTGCGTTCCAGCATCTCGCGGTAGAGCGGGTTGAGCTGCGTCTCGGTCGCCTCCAGGCGCGCCGCCTCGATCGCCGCGCGGCGGTCGCGATCGGACTCGTTCGCCTGCATGATCGTGGCCTCGCGGAAGGGGATCGCCTCACCGTTGCCCTCGATCGAGAGCACGAGCCCGGCTTCGCGCTGCGCCAGCTCGGTCTCCAGGTCGGTCGAGACGAGGCCGAGGTGGCCGTCGACCGCGAAGTCGAGCAGCATGCGCGCGCGGCGCGCCGCGTCCTCGCCGCGCGTCGCGGCGGCGTCCGCCTGCTCGCGCAGCCGTGCGACGGTGTCGGCGGTGAAGAGGTCGGCGTGGCGGGCGTAGATCGGCTCGACGTCGAACTCGGCTCTGAGGCCGGCGAAGTGCGCGTGATACTCCTCGCCCAGCTCGGCCGTGAACGCCTCGGCCTCCAGTCGGTACGCAGCGAGGTCCATGAGCGTGCGATGCTAGCCGGCGTGTCCACCGCTTTGACCAGACGCCAGCGCCCCAGCCGCGGCGACGAGCTGGAGCTGACGATCGACTCGCTCGCGTTCGGCGGCAACGGCGTCGCCCGCCACGAGGGCTACGTCGTGTTCGTCGTCGCCGCCATCCCGGGCGATCGCGTGCGCGCGAGAATCACGCGCCCGAAGCGGGACTACGCCGAAGCGATAACGGTCGAGATACTCGAGCCGAGCCCTGAGCGGATTCCGGGCAGAGCGCCCCACCCGGGCGTGCCGTGGCAGGTGCTGCCGTACAAGCGCCAGCTGGAGATCAAGGCGCAGCAGGTCGAGGACGCGCTGCGGCGGATCGGCAAGCTCGACGGCTTCGCGATGGAGCCGATCGTTCCTGCGGCCGAGCAGTGGCGCTATCGCAACAAGATGGAATATTCGTTCGGCACCGACGACGAGGGCGAGCTCGTCTACGGCTTCCATGCGCCCGGCCACTGGGAACGGATAGTCCCGATACAGGACTGTCTGATCGCCTCCGAGCGCTCGAACGCCGCGAGCCGGCAGGTGCTGGAGTGGTGCCGGGCGAGAGGGCTGACCGCGTGGGACCGCCGCACGCACACCGGCTTCCTGCGCAACCTCGTCGTACGCGAGGGGCGCCGCACCGGTCAGATCCAGGTGCGGCTCGTGACGATGCCGGGTCCGTTGGACGCCGACGGCCTGGCGGACGCGGTCGACTGCGACGGTCTCCTGTGGACGCAGTTCGACGGTGTGGGAGAGACGACCGCGCTCGGCGAGACGGAGCTGGTCGCCGGGAGCGACTACCTCGACGAGGAGCTGAACGGCCTGCGCTTCCGCATCTCCCCGCACGCGTTCTTCCAGACGAACACCGAAATGGCGGAGAAGCTCTACGCGCTGGCCGGCGAGTACGCCGCGCTGAGAGGCTTCGAGCGGGTCTACGACCTCTACTGCGGCATCGGCACGATCGGGCTGACGCTGGCGCCGCGCGCGGCCGAGCTGTGGGGGCTGGAGCTGATCGAGCCGGCGATCGCCGACGCGATCTCGAACGCGCGCCTGAACGAGATCGACAACGCGCGCTTCTTCGCCGGCGACGTGCGGGTCGCGCTGAGAGAGCTGGTCGCGACGGCAGGCTCGCCGGACGTCGTGGTGGTCGACCCGCCGCGCGCGGGCCTGTCCGCGAAGGTCGTCAGACGCACGATCGACGCTGCGCCGAAGCGCATCGTCTACGTGTCGTGCAATCCGACGACGCTCGCTCCGAACGCCGCGCAGCTCGTGGAAGCCGGCTACGTCCTGCGCAGAGTCACGCCGGTCGACATGTTCCCGCAGACGCCCCACATCGAGTGCGTGGCGCTGCTGGAGCGCGGTGGCTGACTGGCACCTCGCGCGAGCGCGCGCCGCTAGCGTCCGCGCAGTGGCCGGCATCCACATCGACGAGCTGACGATCGCCGACGAGCCGTCGACGTGGACGGCGCTCGGCTTCGCGGTCGACGGCGACGTCGTGCGCGTCGGCGATGTCGCGCTGCGCCTCGCCGGCCGCGCGGCCGGCCGCGGCCTCGTCGCGTGGACGCTGCGCGGGGTCGCCGGCGACCGGCTCGACGGGCTGCCGACGCGAGCCGTCGAGGCCGACGCCGCCGGCCCCGGCGCGCCGCCGCACCCCAACGGCGTCGTCGCGCTCGACCACGTCGTCGCGATGACGCCCGTGCTCGACCGCACCGTCGCCGCGCTGCAGGCCGCCGGGCTCGACCTGCGGCGGATCCGCGAGGAGCCGACGCCGGCCGGCGCGCCGCGGCAGGCGTTCTTCCGCCTCGCCGCGGTGATCCTGGAGGTCGTCCAGGTACCGGACGAGGCGCTCGACCGCAGCGGCGGCCCCGACGGCCCGGCGTTCTTCTGGGGCCTCGCGTTCAAGGTCGCCGATCTCGACGCGACCGTCGCCCACATCGGCGAGGAGCGCTGCAGCCCGCCGCGCCCCGCCGTCCAGCCCGGCCGCCGCATCGCCACCCTCCGCCGGGCGGCAGGCCTGGCGCTGCCGGTGGCGTTGATGACGGGGTGAGACGGGTTCTCGCGGGCACACCATCGTTGCGGTTGTCGCCTCGCTCACCACGACCTATCCTTCGCCGTGATTGCCTGCGCAGCGGACGCCATATGTCCCTCCGCAATGCAGCGGGCCGGGGTTGCCTCCCTGTGCCACTTCCGACATTGCCCCTCCTTTCGGTTGCCGTTGGGCGTCCTTGTGAACGCCGGGGCTGACAGGCCCCGATCAGGACCGGCGTTCGGAGGTTGGATGTCGGTTGCGACTCCCGCCGCGCGCCCACGACGTTACGAGCGCATCCGTCGTTTGTCGCCACCGCATATCTGTGATCGGATGAGAAACGCTGCGCAGACCCGGCTCGCGCCGGCACGCGGCTTGGCAGAATCGGGCGCATGGCAGCGGGTGAACAGCGCGGCAGGGGCGCGGTTGTGGTGACGGGCGCGTCGAGCGGGATCGGCGAGGCGTGCGCGCGGCGGCTCGCCGGGCTCGGCTTCGACGTCTTCGCCGGCGTGCGCAAGCCCGCGGACGGCGAACGGCTTGCGCGGGAGATCCAGGGAGTGACGCCGCTGACCCTCGACGTCACCGACGCCGACTCGATCGCGCAGGCGGCGCGAACCGTGGGCGAGCAGACCGGCGGCCGCGGCCTCGCGGGCCTTGTCAACAACGCCGGCATCGCTGTCCCCGCGCCGATCGAGCACCAGCCGATCGACGACTTCCGCCATCAGCTCGAGGTCAACCTGATCGGCCAGGTCGCCGTCACGCAGGCGTTCCTGCCGCAGCTTCGCACCGCCGGAGGCCGCATCGTGAACATCAGCTCGATCGGCGGCAAGGTCGCCGTCCCGCTGCTCGGCGCCTACGCCGCCTCGAAGTTCGGCCTCGAGGGCTTCAGCGACACCCTGCGCCGCGAGCTGCGGCCGTGGGGCATCCGCGTCGCGGTGGTCGAGCCGGGCACGATCGCGACGCCGATCTGGGACAAGGGGATCGCCTCCGGCGACGAGCTGGAGGCCAGCATGAGCGAGCAGGCCAAGCGCGACTACGGCCCGCTGATCGCAACCGTCCGCACCGCCTCCGAGCAGGGCGCCAAGACCGGCCTCCCGCCCGACGCCGTCGCCAAGGACGTCGCGCACGCGCTCACGAGCAGCCGGCCCAAGACGCGCTATCTCGTCGGCCGCGAGGCGAAGTCGCGCGCGCTGCTCGCCCGCATAGCCGGCGACCGCCCGATCGACGCGGCGGTCGCCAGAGTCATGAGATGGGGATGAGCCCCCGGGGCTAGACTCCGCCGCGATGCGCGCCGCCACGATCCGCGACGGCGAGGTCCTCGTCGAGCAGCACCCCGACCCCCGTCCCGGCAAGGACGAGGTGCTCGTGCGCGTGCGCGCCGCCGGCCTCAACGGCGCCGACATGATGCAGCGCCGCGGGCTCTATCCCGCGCCGCCCGGCTGGCCGCCCGACATCCCGGGGCTGGAGATCGCCGGCGAGGTGGTCGAGAACGGACCGGGCGCGGCGCGCTTCGACGCGGGCGACCGCGTGATGGCGATCGTCGGCGGCGGCGGACAGGCCGAGCTGGCGGTCGTGCACGAGCGGATGCTGATGCCGGTCCCCTCCGCGCTCGACTGGCCGCAGGCCGGCGGCTTCCCGGAGGTCTTCGCGACCGCCCACGACGCGCTCTTCCCACAGGTCGGCTTGCAGCCCGGCGAGCGGCTGCTCGTGCACGGCGGGGCGGGCGGCGTCGGCACCGCGGCGATCCAGCTCGGCGCCGCCGTCGGCGCACGCGTCACCGCGACGGTGCGCAACCCGGACAACCGCGACGCTGTGGCGCAGCTCGGCGCGACTGTGATCGAGCCGGACGGCTTCGAGCAGCACGGTCCATTCGACGTGATCTTGGAGCTGGTCGGCGCGCCGAACCTGGGCGGCAACATCGATGCGCTTGCCACTGAAGGCCGCGTCGTCGTGATCGGGATCGCCGCCGGCGCGAAGGCCGAGCTGAACCTCGCGAAGCTGATGTACAAGCGCGGGCGCATCATGGCCTCGACGATGCGCGCCCGCCCGCTGGAGGAGAAGGCGCTGATGACGCGCGGCCTCGAGCGCCACGTGCTGCCGCTCGTCGAAGCCGGCGCGATCCGCGTGCCCGTCGCGGAGACCTTCAGCCTTGACGACGCGCCCGCCGCCTACGACCGCTTCGCGGCCGGTGGCAAGCTCGGCAAGCTCGTGCTGCTGCCTTAGGCCGGCTCGTCGACGTCGTCCATGTCGACCTCGTCCGCGGCCAGCTCCGCCGCATGAACCGAGCACAGCGCCGGGCCGCCCGACTCCAGCGCCTGCTGCTGCTCCTGCTCGGTGAGCGGCGCGCCGCACTCCTCGCAGCGGTCGCCGACCTGCTCGATCGTGTGCTCCTCGAGGCCCATCGCCGGCAGGCTACCCGGCGCGCAGCGCGCGGGAACTCAATACGGAGGCAGCGCCGCGAACCACTCGCCGAGCACGCGGAAGGCCTGCCAGAACGCGCGCTTCGCGCTCTCCTCGTCCAAGGACTCGTCGATGCTCGGCACGTACAGCGCCTCGATCGACGGCGTCAGCCGCTGGATCGCGCCCGGCTCGGCGACGAGCGTCCGAGCGAGCGGGATGTCCAGCTCGTTGACGACGTCGAGCGCGTCCTCGCCCATCACGACGACGACCTTCGGCTGCACGATCGCCAGCTCCTCGATCAACCGCTCGACGCACGCCGGGTCGGCCAGTGACGGGTCCGGCAGCGGGCACTTCACGCACAGCGTCCCGTAGACGGCGAGCGGGTCGATCCCCAGGCGCTTGAGCGACTTCATCAGCGCCGCGCCGGCGCGCCCGTAGAAGGCGACGCCCTCCTCGATCTCCGACGGACGCGGGTGGTGCTTGACGAGCATGACGTCGGCCTGCGGATGGCCGGACCCGAGCACCGGCATGAGGTTGCCGCGCGGACAGTGGCTGCACTCCTGCAGCTCGCGCGTGAAGTGGTTCAGCTCGCGGATCGCCCGCTCGAGGTACTTCTCGCGGATCTCGTCGTCGGTGATGGGCATGCTGGGGGGAAGATTGGACGCGCCCCCGGCATGTCCCTCCTCGTGCATCAGGACTTGCGCGCCGCCCGCCGGACCCGCCGCTCGCGCGAGGCCGCGCGCGCCGCTCTCGGCACGGCTCTCGTCTGCAGGAACTTCAGCGCCTGGACGTACAGGAGGGAGGCCGGGGTGCGCACGATGTCGGCCTCGCGCAGCGCCTCCATGAACTCCTCCGGCCCGTCGAAGTCGGGCATGCGGATCCGCACCGAGCCGAGCCCCTGCGCGACGTGCGCGTCCGAGCCGGCGCCCGCCGGGACGCGGTACTTGGCGGCGAAGCGCGCGGCCTCCTCGTTGAACTCCTGGATCGCGACGCGCGGGTTGAAGATCTCGATCGCGTCGACGTCGTCGAGCACGGCGGTGAGGTGCTCGTAGTCGGGCACCGCGTGCATGCGGTCGAACGGGTGGGGGACGTAGACGATCCCGCCCTGGCGCTTGATCTCGGCGATCGTCTCCTGCAGCGTCAGCCCGCGCGGGATCAGCGCTCTGATGAAGAGGCCGATCACCTCGCCCTGATCGGCGGTCTTGACCTCCTCGCCGACGATCACCTTGATCCCGGTCGCCTTCGCCTGCGCCTCCAGCGCGCCCGAGATCTCGTTGTGGTCGGTGACGGCGATCGCGCCGAGCCCTCTCGCCTTCGCGGTCGCGAGCAGCACCTCGACCGGCGTCGCGCAGTCGTGCGAGTGGTCGGTGTGCATGTGCAGGTCGACGTCGATGCGCCGCCGGCGTGCGACCTTGGCGCGCAGCGCGGGATTGCCGCGCGTGTCGTGGCGCTTGGCGACGAGCCCGCCGTAGACGTCCTCCAGCTCGTCGGCGACGCGCGACCACGCGAAGCGGTCGCGCAGTGGTTCCGCGGCGGCGCGCAGGCGCGCGCGCAGCTCGGGCTCTGCGACGAGCTGGGCGAGGCGGGTCGCGAGCGTCTCCGCGTCGCCGGGCGCGAACAGCAGGCCGTGCTCGCCGTCGCCGAGCACCTCCTCGTAGACCGGCAGGTTGGCGGCGACCGGGACGCAGCCGGCGGCGAGCGTGCGCACGAGCCCGCCCGGCTGCGGGGCGACGCCGCTCGAGGCGCGCACGGCGACGTCCGCGCGCGCGAGCAGCGCATCCTCGTCGCAGTCGTCGGGACCGAGGAAGTCGATCCGCTCGCGCAGCTCCGCGCGCAGCGGGCCTGCGCCCTGCGTCGCACGCCGCGACCACACGGTCGCGTGCCAGCCGCCGGGGGGCAGCCGCCGCAGCGCGCGCACGAACGTGCGGACCGCGGGCCGGTCCTCGTCGGCGATCAACGCCAGCTCGACCGGCCGCTCGCCGTCCGCCGGCATGGCGCGGTCGGGGATGTCTGCGCCGGGCAGGATCACGCGGCACTCGCCCGGCAGCCAGCGCTGCAGCAGGTCGCGCGTCGCCGCGAAGCTCGCGACGCGCGCATCGAGGCGGCCGAGGAACAGCTCGACCACGCGCCGCGCGACCTGCGTCGAGAGCAGCCGGTCGTTCGGCGCGTGGAAGGTCCCGACGTTGAGCGCGCGCGAGTGGCGCAGCGCCGCGCTCGCGGCGCTCGGCGCGAACGGCTCGTGCACGTGCACGACGTCGAAGCGCGCGGTCGCGAGCGCCTGCTCGATCGTCCGGGCGACATCGATCGGCACCGAGGCGGCGCGACGGCGCGAGGGCGCGAACGGCAGCACCTCGCCGACGCCGAGCACGCGGTAGCCGGGGTGGGCGGGATCCGCGTCCGGCTCCAGCAGCGCTTCGGGCCGCTCGCGCGCCGCGTGGATCGCCCGCCGCGACTCGCGCACCAGCGCGCTCGAGGTGGACGGCGCGATTACGACGACGCGATGCCCGCGGCGGCCCAGCTCCTCGGCGCAGCGCGCGAGCGCGTGGTTGACCTCGTGCGGGACCTCCCAGGCGAACGGGGTGACCTGGGCGATCGCGAGGCGCTCGGGCACGGCCAGCAGGATAGACCTGCGCCGCCTCAGCCGATGCGCGACGAGTTCTGGGTCCCACAGACCCAAAACTCGTCGAGCGTCGTTCTCAGGCGGCCCGCGCCGCGAGCCGCCGTTTGAGATGCGCGCGCACGCCGGGCCACTCGCGGTCGATCACGCTGTACCAGGCGGAGTCGCGCAGCGTCCCGTCCGGGAGCACCATGTGCTGGCGGTGGATCCCCTCGAACTGCGCCGGAAGCGCCTCCATCGCGCGCCGCGAGCGCTCGTTGCGCGCGTCGGTCTTCAGCTCCACCCGCACGCACCCGAGCACGTCGAACGCATGCGCGAGCATCAGCAGCTTCGCCTCCACGTTCGCGCCCGTGCCCCACGCGGCCGGCGTCAACCACGTCCCCCCGATCTCGACGCTGCGATCATGCGGCCGCGGCGCCAGATAGCTCGTGCTGCCGATGGCGGACCCGCTTGCGCGCGCGATGGTCACAAACGTCGCCATCTCACGGCGCGCGCAAGCCTCGCGCACGCCCGCGAACCATGCCTCGAACACCACCGGCTCGCTCAGGCGATACGGCATCCAGGAAAAGATGCGCGAATCGGACGCGGCGGCCCTCAGCCCCGCCTCGTGCCGCTCAGCCAGCGGCTCCAGCGAGACCACCGAGCCGCACAAGGGGGTCGCCAGCCGGTCGAGCACGAAGCCATCCTGGCACGGCGCCGATCGGGCGGGTGGCAGTGAGGATGCACGTGCCCCGGTCGGAAGACCGGGGTGCGCGCACCCGGAGCTGTCAGGACCCGCCCGCCAGCGCGGTTAGGACTCGGAAACCGGAGCAGGCGCCGGCACGCCGGTCGGCGCGGTGCCCGGCAGACCCTCGTACTGAGCGATGAACGTCTCAGTCGCCTCACGCGCCTCGTCGTCCGGGCGCTGAGTGTGCGGCGACTTCATCAGGTACGAGGAAGGCCCGTCGAGCTGACCGCCCAAGCCATGGTTCAACGCCAGCTTGCAGCAGCGCACCGCGTCGATGACGATCCCGGCCGAGTTCGGCGAGTCCCACACCTCGAGCTTCATCTCGGCGATCAGCGGCACGTCGCCGAACGCTCTGCCCTCCAGCCGGATGTGCGCCCACTTGCGGTCGGTCAGCCACGGCACGTAGTCCGAGGGCCCGACGTGGACGTCGCGCTCGGCCAGCTCGACGCCCGCGACCGACGTCACCGCGTTCGTCTTCGAGATCTTCTTCGACTCCAGGCGCTCGCGCTCGAGCATGTTGAAGAAGTCCATGTTTCCGCCGACGTTGAGCTGCGAGGTGTGCTCCAGCTTCACGCCGCGCTCGTAGAAGAGGCGCGCCAGCGCGCGGTGCGTGATCGTCGCGCCGACCTGCGACTTGATGTCGTCGCCGACGATCGGCAGGCCCGCTCTCCTGAAGCGCTCGTCCCAGTAGTCCTCGCGCGCGATGAAGACCGGGATGCAGTTGACGAAGCCGCAGCCGGCCTCGAGCACCTGCTCGACGTACCACTTCGTCGCCTGCTCGGAGCCGACCGGCAGGTAGGACACCACGACGTCGGTTCTCGTGTCCTTCAGGATCTGGACGATGTCGGCCGTCTGGCCCGGCGCCTTCTCGATCTTCTGCGAGAGGTACTTGCCGAGGCCGTCGTGCGTCATCCCGCGGTGGACCGGCACGCCGAGATGCGGCACGTCGGCGAACTTGATCGTGTCGTTCTGGCCGGACCAGATCGCCTCCGAGAGGTCCTTGCCGACCTTCTCCTTGTCGACGTCGAAGGCGGCCGTGAACTCCACGTCGCGGACGTGGTAGCCGCCGAGGTCGACGTGCATGAGGCCGGGGACTCTGTCCGCCGGATCGGCGTCCCTGTAGTACTGGATGCCCTGTACGAACGAGTTCGCGCAGTTGCCCACGCCGATGATCGCAATGCGCACCTTCTCGTGCTGGTAGCGACCGGCGCCGTTGCTTGAAGTTGTGCTCACGGTGAGAGGTTCCTCCTGGGGGAAAGTCTGCGGATAGGACCCCGTTGGGGCCCGTGGGTTACAGCGGGGCCCCGCGCGACAGCTCGCGCCGCACGTGGAAGATGCGCTGCAGCATCGTGAACAGGGACAGCGCGGCGAGCACGTAGACGGCCGGCGCGAGCAGCTCGAAGTCGCCGATCCCCGCGCCCTTCGCGAAGACGAGCCCGACCGACAGGATCACGACGCGCACCGCACGGCTCGCGATCCCGACCTTGCATTCGACCCCGAGCGCCTCGGCGCGCGCCCGCGTGTAGGAGACCATCAGCGAGCCGAGCACGGCGAGCACGACGGCCGCCACCGCGACGTCGTCGCCGCGCGCGGCGAAGTAGGCGGCGACGGCGGTCAGCACGATCCCCTCCTCGATGCGGTCGAGCGTCGAGTCGAGGAACGCCCCGAACGGGGTGCCCTTGCCGGACATGCGCGAGTAGCGCCCGTCGAGCGTGTCGCAGACGGAGCCGAGGATGAACGCGACTCCCGCGAGGAAGAACAGCCTCTGCGTGATCAGCACGGCGGCGACGACGTTGCCGCCGAGGCCGGTCATCGAGATCGCGTTCGGCGTCAGGCGCGAGTCGATCAGGCGGTTGCGCACCGCCGTCGAGAGCCCGTCGACGGCGCTCATGCCGCCGCCCCGGCCCGCTTGCGCCCGAACGACCAGGCCTCCGGCCGCCAGCGTGCGAGCAGCTGCTTCGCGAGCAGCGCGGACAGGCCGGCCGTGAGCGCGCCCAGGAAGGCGTCGAAGAAGTAGTGGTTGCCAGTCGCCACGACGACGAACGTGATCAGGAACGGATAGAGGAACCACGCGACCTTCAGCGGCCGCGGCTTGACGAGCCGCGCGAGCGGCCAGCCGACCATCAGCGCGAAACAGACGTGCATCGACGGAACCGCGGCGTACAGGTTCAGCAGCGCGCTGACGGGCTCGTTCTCGACACGCTGGCCCGTCAGCGCGGCGATCGAGTCGGTGAAGCCCCACTCGGGCATCAGCCGCGGCGGCGCGGTCGGATAGGCCGCGTAGCCGATCAGCGCGATCCCCATCGCGATCATGAACATGTTGCGCACGAAGTAGAAGCTGTCGTTGCGGCGCAGGTACAGGTAGACGAGCGCGCTGATCGTCACGACGAAGTGCGAGTTGAGGTACATCCAGTCGGCGCCGTGGATGATCCACGACTTGCTCGACGCCCAGGCCTGCACGCTCGGCTCGGCGAACACGTGCAGGCTGTGCTCCAGGTTGATGATCTTCGTCGCATTCCACGCCGCCTTCGCAACCTGGCTGTCCATCATGCCGCGGACGAGCTGGTAGGCCCAGTAGGCGCCGGCGAAGAGGAGCAGCTGGCGCACGGCGTCCGCCCATCCGTGCGGCAGCACGCGCCGCTCGATGTTGCGAAGGCCGCGAATCATGGGGAACCCTGGATCCTATCTCGGTCGTGCCACGCCGATGTCATTCCGATGTTCGCAACGTGCGCTGTGTGCGCCGATCCGTGCGGCTGAGAAGCGCATACCCAGCTCGACGGCTCCCGAGCGCCGGATGCGCAGCTGCGTCCAGGCGCCGTCGGACGCGACGCAGGCGTCGCCGCGCGTGACGTCCCAGTAGGGGGACCAGCGGACGCGCAGGCGGACGGTGGCCGCGCGCGGGACGGCGACGGTGAGCGTCTCGGTTCCAGCTTCGTGGACCCGCGCCGGTGGGGTTGCCAGCGGGGCTGCGCCCGTGACCGCGTACAGGCGCCAGTGCGCGCCGTGCCAGACCGGTCGCAGGTAGGGGAGCCCGCGCCGGATCAAGCGCGCCTCCGGCTGGGCGGAGTAGTCGAGTAGGACGTCCGGGAGCGCGACCCAGCGGACCGCGCTCGTGCGCAGCCAGGCAGCGTATCCGGCGGCGGTGAGCGGCGCGGCGGTGCGGCCGTCGTCCGCATAGAAGACGCTGTTGCGCGCGACGTCGAGCTGGCGCTCCCAGCCGCGCGCGAGCGCAATCGACGGGGCGACCCAGCGCGCCTCCCAGTGCACCCGCGTGAACGGGATCTCAAGGCGGCTGGCCGCGTCGTCGGGGATCGCGCCCAGCCGCCCCAGCTCCGTGAGCAGCGGGCCGTAGTAGGCGGCGTGGATGCTCGGGTCGTCGATCGTGACGCGCACGTCGTCGACGGCTGCGTGCCACTGCCACCACAGCAGGAACGGCGCCAGCAGCACGAGCAGCAGCTTGCGCCGGGGCCACAGCGCGAGCGCGGCGAGCGGCGCTGCCGCGAGCGCGCCGAGGCGCACGACGTTGCTGCCGACGGGCGTGTCGAGCGCGAACGCGGCAAGGCAGCCGAGCAGGTAGAGCGCGACGCCGATCCGCAGCGTGCGCTCGGCGCGCGGCAGCACGAGCAGCAGCGCGAGCGGCGCGAACGCGAGCACCGGCCACAGCGATGTGAAGCCGAACGGCTCGACGCCGCCCTCGGGGAACAGCAGCGCGAGCGCGAGCACGGGAGCCATCGCGGCGAGCGCGATCCCGATCCCGATCGTCCGCCGCGCGCCGAGCGCGTACACGGTCCCGGCGAGCGCGAGGAACAGCGCGTCGACCGGGCTTGCGAGCGGGGTGAGCGCCGCGAGGCCGAGCGCTGCCGCGCGGCGCTCGCGCTGCAGCGCCAGCAGGGCGGCGAGCGCGAGCGGCAGCCCCAGCACGAACGTGACGCGGCCGCTGAAGAGGTTCGCCGCCGCGCCGGCGGCGAACACCGTGGCGCCGAGCCATGCGCGCTCGCCGTAGCGGTCGTGCGCGAGCCGCTCGAACGCGACTGCCGCCGCCACGACCGCGAGCGCGCCGAGCACGCGGGGACCGAGCCAGTGGGCCAGCGGCGGGAAGACGACGCTGTAGCCGGGGACGTGATGGCCGCCGTACCACTGCGCGTTCCAGAGCGTGAAGCCCGCGTGACCGAACAGCCACGCGCGGTACTCGCCGGCGGCCAGGTCAAGGCTCGGCGGCTGCCAGAGCAGGTAGACGGCGGCGAGCGCCGCCGCCACGGCGGCCGGCGCAAGCCGGCGCGGATCCCAGGCGTCGCGCGAACGGACCATGCCGGCCGCGGACCCTAGCGCCCCGCGCCGGCGCTGTCGGGCGCCGGGCGGGACCGCGTTCAGGCGACGCTACAGGCGCCGCCCGTCGAGGAAGGCGGCGTGGACGGGGTGGTCGGTGAGGTGGACGGGGTCGGGGAGGCCGTGGCGGGTGCGCAGCGCGCGGAAGGGCTCGCCGCTCGCGAACGCCTCGAACGTCGCGCGGTCGGGGCAGGTGTCGACGAGCACGATGCCGTCTGCGGTGCGCAGGCACAGGTGCAGGCGCATCGTGGCTGCCGGCAGCTCGGCGACCATCGCGTCGTAGCGGCGCAGGAGGTCGTCGGGGTCGCCGGTGAACGTCCAGATCGACGCGTGCATCGTCACGCCGCCGTCGCAGCCTGCACGTGCGCGCCGTCGACTACCCGTGTCCAGTGCGTGCGCACGTAAGGGCGGGTGAAGCCGAGCGCCGCGAAGGCGCCGTACGCGGGCGTGTCCTGCGTCGCCGAGGGTGCCTCGACGTCGGTGAGGAACCCGCGGGCGCCGTGCGCGAGGCCGTCTTCGACCATGACCGCGCACAGCGCGGCATCCGGCGCGTAATCCTGCGTCATCAACCCCGGCACCGGCCCGTCCATCCCGAGCCACGCCCAGCCGTCGGATCCGATGAACATGCCGCGCGCGGCGACGATCGCGCCGTCCTCGCGCGCGACGTACTGATGCCAGCCGGGGCGACCGATCAGGCGCGGCAGCCACGACCCCGTGTCGAGCCCGTACACGCGCTGCAGGAAGTCAGACCACTCGCCGGCGCTCGCCGGCTCCACCCGCTCGACCGCAAGCTCGCGGTCGCCGATCGCCGCCGGCAGCGCGCTCGCCGGCTGGCCGCCGCGCACGATCCGGTCCTGCGCGTCGAACGGCTCCAGCCCGCGCACTCGCAGCCAGCGCTCGTACTCGGCGGGTGCGCAGTGCGGGAGCGACTGCACGAGGAACGCGTCGATCCCGAGCTCCTCCCAGCAGGCGAGGATCGCGTCGAGAGCCTGCTCGCTCGCGGGCGCCGTCACGCCGAGCCCGATCGCACGGCTGAAGTAGCGCCGCCCGGTCGCGCGCCAGTGCAGCACGAGCGCGCCGCCGATCTCGCGTGCGCCGTGCCCCACGGCCTGCGCCCATGCGAGCGGCGCCGCGGCGTAGAGGTCGGCCCATGCGCGCGCCTCCGCCGCCTCGATGGCCGCCGCGGTTCTCGCGTCGACCGGCACCGTGTCCATTGGCGTTGCCTGCGTTGTCGTCGACATCTGAGCCGTCTCCTCATCGACAGTAAATCTAGACACGATGTCTAGATCGGGTGCCAGGCTACCATGCCGTCAGACCTACTGTCTAGACTCGTTGTTCATGAGTGCCTCACGCGCCTATCGGGCCCGTGGCCGCGCCGCCCCTTCGCGCTCCGAGCGGACACGCGAGCGGATCACCGCCGCGGTGCGGGCGCTGCTGGAGGAGGGCGCCTTCCACGACTCGACCGTCGAGCAGGTCGCCCAGCGGGCCGGCGTCAGCCGCGCGACGCTCTACCAGCACTTCCGCTCGCGGCTCGACCTGGTCGACGCGATCTGCGACACGTTCGACGTCAACCCCGCGCTCGTTGAGCTGCGGCGCGCGGTCGAGTTGCCGGATCCGGACGCGGCGCTGCGCGAGACGGTCGTGCTCGCGGTGCGCTTCTGGGCGACCGAGGATGCGGTCCTGCGCGAGCTCTATGGCGTCGTCGCGATCGACCTGGCCGCGCGCGAGCTGGTCGACCGCCAGCGCGCCGACCGCCGCGGCGAGATGCAGCGGCTGGCGCGCCACCTGTGGAGATCCGGTCGTCTGCGTGAGGGCGTGAGCGAGCGCGCGGCGCTCGATGCGCTGATGCTGCTCACGAGCTACGACGCGTTTCGCGAGCTGTGCGCCGCCGGGCGCTCCGAGCGGCAGATCGCACGCGCATTGCAGGACAGCGCCTGCGCGCTGCTGCTGCCCTCACCCTGAAGACGGCTGCGGGACGGCTGGCGGCCGCGATCCGCCTGTGCGCCGGCTCGCGGGCAGGCGCGCCAGCAGCCAGTCGCGCTCAGCCCGTCGCCCAGTCGACCGTGTAGAGCGCGGTGACGTGGCCGGCGCGCGCGGCGGTCGCACGGCCGATCCCGACGCGGCGAAAGTTGCCGTCGAGCAGCACGCGACGGTGCGGCGGGGAGCCGAGCCATTCGCTCACCAGCGCGTGCGCCTCGCCGCCCGGGTCGCTCTGCACGCGCCAGCCGATCACCTCGCCGATGCTGCGCGCTCCGCCGGCGGCGGCCATGACGCGACCCGGCCAGGCGCCGTGGGCGAAGTAGCGGCGCCGCGCCATGTCGCGCGAGTGCCCGGCGGCGCCGCGATCCATGCGCCCGTCCTCGCGCAGCGCCGGCAGATGATTCGCGGCGCGCATGCGGTTCAGCTCGCGCAGCATCGCGCGCGCGAACGGACCCTCGGCGGCGCCGGCTGCCGGGGGCGGCGTCGCGGCCGCGGGAAGCAGCGCGAGCAGCGCGCAGGCGAGGCCGATCAGGACGGACCGCGCGCTTCGGGCGGACGGTGGTGCGGGGCGGGCGGACGGTGGCGCGGGGCGGGCGGACTCCCGCACAGGGCGAGCGAGGCCCCGCGCGCGATGCGGCCGATCAGCTCTCTTCCAGGAAGCTCGCAATGCGGTCGATCAGGTCGGGGCGGTCGAGCCAGGGCCAGTGCCCCGCGTCCTCGACGATCGCGACCCGCGCATTCGGCAGCTTCGCGGCGTACTGCTCCCCGAAGCGCGACGAGATGTACGGATCGCGCGCGCCCCAACCTACCAGCGCCGGCGCGCCAACGGATGAGAGATCTCTCCCCGCGGCGGCGAGCAGATCCTCCGGTGCGCTGCGATAGAGCCGCAGGATCGCCCGTTGCGTCCCCTGGTCGAACCAGCGCATCGCCGCCTCCGCGAACCCGTCCGGCACGGGCCCCGCGAACGCCGGGCGCAGCGCCCGCGCAAGCGTGCGGCGGTTCGTGAAGCCCATCGCCAGCTCGCCCAGCAGCGGCGTGCGCCACAGCCGGGCGACGCGGTGCCAGCGGTAGCCGGGCAGCAGCGGCACCGCGTCGAGCACGACGAGCCGCTCGATCCGCTCCGGGTGGCGTTGCGCGAACGCCAGCGCCGCCGCGCCCCAGTCGTGCACGACGAGCCGCACGCGATCGACGCCCACGATTTCGTCGAGGAAGCGCTCGACGAAGCGCGCGATCCCCTCCAGCGAGTAGTCGTTGTGGCCGCCCTTGCCCGAGCGACCGAAGCCGGGCAGGTCGGGCGCGAGACCGCCGGTGCGCCCGAGGAAGGGAATCCAGTCGTCGCTGCTCGTCGGCACGCCGTGGACGTAGAGGACGGGCGCGCGGCCGGCGGGGGTGGGCGCCGAGCGCCAGAAGACCGGCTGTCCGTCCAGCTCCCCGGTGTGCTCGGCGACGACCACGCGGGCGCGAGCATAGAGCGCGCGCCCGCGTGAAGTGCGACCCGTCAGGCTCCGGCGGGCGCCGGGTCGGCGCGCACGATGACGGTGTCGGCGACCTCGGTGATCTCGTCGGCCGGCATGCCGACGCGCGACGCGTGCTCGCGGATCTTCTCGGGGCTCGACGCCTGGTAGATGCAGATCGTCCCGAGGCCGCCGTCGTCCTCGGCGACCACATAGGAGCGGATCCAGCGGATGTCGCTCGACATCTCGTTGTCGCCGATGTCACTCGATCTCGCGGCGGCCACCTGCAGCTCCTCGGGCGTCTTCCAGCCCTGGCGGCGGCGGATCGCGTAGGTCTTGAGGTTGGTGCTCATGCGTCCTCCAATCGGGTGATCGAGAGCGGTTCCCGCTGCCCAACGCTAACGTGCCGGCCCGTGCCGCCCGGCGCCACGATCCCCCACGCCGAGTGGAAGCGCCCGACGCGGCGCCGCGTGACGGTGATCCGCGACCGCCTGCGCGAGGTCTACGGCGTGCCGATCATGGCGCCGCACGAGCAGCCGCTGGACGAGCTGATCCTGACCGTCCTCTCGCAGTCGACGAACGACCGCAATCGCGACGTCGCCTACGAGCGCCTGCGCGAGCGCTTTCCGTCGTGGGAGGTGGTGTTGCACGCGCCCGTGGAGGAGGTCGAGGAGGCGATCCGGCCGGGCGGCATCTCGAAGGTCAAGAGCGAGCGGATCCAGCAGATCTTGCGCGCGATCGACGCACACCCCCACGGCCTCGACCTCTCCTGGCTGCGCGAAACGCCCGTCCCCGACGCACAGGCCTACCTGACATCCCTGCCAGGCGTCGGCCGCAAAACCGCCGCGTGCGTGCTGCTGTTCGCGTACGGGCTGCACGACGTCCCGGTCGACACCCACGTCTCGCGCGTCGGCATGCGCCTGCATCTGCTCAGGCCGGGCGCCCCGTTCGAGGAGCTACACGACGCGATGCTGGCGCTCACGCCGCCGGGCGAGGAGCTGGAGCTGCACGTCAACCTGCTGCGCCACGGCCGCCGCACATGCCACGCCCGCAGACCGGACTGTCCGGGCTGCGCACTGCGCCGGGCGTGCCCGTCGCGGAAGATCTACTACACTGGCGCTTAGATTTCTTCCCCCTGACACCACGCAGCATCGAAGGAGACCACGCGCATGGGCAAGACCATCGGCATCGACCTCGGCACGACGAACTCGTGCATGGCCGTCCTCGAGGGCGGCGAGCCCACCGTGATCGAGAACGCCGAGGGCGGTCGCACGACGCCGTCGGTGGTCGCGTTCACGTCGGGCGGGGAGCGGCTCGTCGGCACCGTCGCCAAGCGGCAGGCGGTCACGAACCCCACCAACACCGTCTTCTCGATCAAGCGCTTCATGGGCCGCAAGGAGGCCGAGGTGCGCGACGAGGAGCAGATCGTCCCGTACAGAGTCGTCGCCGGGCCGAACGGCGACGCGCGCGTCGAGGCGGGCGGCAAGCAGTACAGCCCGCCCGAGATCAGCGCGATGATCCTCGCCAAGCTGAAGGCGGACGCCGAGGCGTACCTCGGCGAGACGGTCGACAGCGCCGTCATCACCGTCCCCGCCTACTTCAACGACGATCAGCGCCAGGCGACGAAGGACGCCGGCAGAATCGCCGGCCTCGACGTCAAGCGCATCATCAACGAGCCGACCGCGGCCTCGCTCGCGTACGGGCTCGACAAGGAGGCCGACCACACGATCCTCGTCTTCGACCTTGGCGGGGGCACGTTCGACGTGTCGGTGCTGGAGATCGGCGACGGCGTCTTCGAGGTCAAGTCGACCGCCGGCGACAACCACCTCGGCGGCGACAACTTCGACAAGGCGATCGTCGACTGGCTCGTCGCCGAGTTCAAGAAGTCGCAGGGCATCGACCTGTCCGCCGACGCGATGGCGCTGCAGCGCCTCTACGAGGCGGCCGAGAAGGCGAAGATCGAGCTCTCCACCACGCAGGAGACGCAGATCAACCTGCCGTTCATCACGGCCGACCAGTCCGGCCCCAAGCACCTCGACACGCGCCTCTCGCGCGCGAAGCTCAACGAGCTGACCGCCGACCTGCTGGAGCGCACGGTCGCGCCGGTCCGCCAGGCGCTCGACGACGCGAGAGACAAGGGCGTCAAGAGCGTCGACCACGTCGTGATGGTCGGCGGCATGACGCGCATGCCGGCCGTGCAGGAGAAGGTCAAGGAGCTGACTGGCAAGGACCCGCACCGGGGCGTGAACCCGGACGAGGTCGTGGCCGTCGGCGCGGCGATCCAGGCGGGCGTGCTCGCCGGCGACGTGAAGGACGTCCTCCTGCTCGACGTCACCCCGCTGACCCTCGGCATCGAGACCAAGGGCGGCGTGATGACGAAGCTGATCGAGCGCAACACGACGATCCCGACGCGCAAGGGCGAGGTCTTCTCGACCGCTGACGACAACCAGCCGTCCGTCGAGATCCACGTGCTCCAGGGCGAGCGCGAGATGGCGCAGTACAACAAGTCGCTCGGCAAGTTCCAGCTCACCGGCATCCCGCCGGCGCCGCGCGGCATCCCGCAGATCGAGGTCGCGTTCGACATCGACGCGAACGGCATCCTGTCCGTGTCCGCGAGAGACCTCGGCACCGGCAAGGAGCAGAAGATCGAGATCAAGTCGGGCTCCGGCCTGTCCGACGACGAGATCAGACAGATGGTCGGCGACGCCGAGACGCACGCCGAGGAGGATCGCAAGGCGCGCGAGCTGGCCGAGGCGCGCAACAACGCCGAGAACGCCGCCTACCAGGCCGAGCGTCAGCTCAAGGAGCTGGGCGACGGCGTCGACGAGTCCTCGAGAACGGAGATCGAGGCCGCGATCACGGCCGTGCGCGAGTCGCTCACGTCCGAGGACCCGGCTGAGATCAACGCGAAGGCCGAGGCGCTCCAGTCCGCCTTCCACAAGGTCTCCGAGGCGATGTACGAGAAGGCTCAGGCGCAGCAGCAGGGCGCGGACGGCGCGGACGGGGCCGGGCCGGGCGGCGCGGGCGGCGCCTCCGCGGAGGAGGACGTCGTGGACGCCGAGGTCGTGGACGAGGGCAACTGACGATGAGCGCGGAGCACGATCCGCAGGTCGAGGTCGAGGAGCAGCCCGTCGACGGGGTGCACGAGACCACCGACGCGGACGCGAGCGTCGAGGAGCAGAGCGGCGTCGAGGTCGAGCACGACCTCGACGAGCTGCTCGCGCGCGCCGGCAAGGCCGACGAGTACCTCGCGCTCGCGCAGCGCACCCAGGCCGACTTCGAGAACTTCCGCAAGCGGATGACGCGCGACGTCGCCGTCGCGGAGCAGCGCGGCGTGAGCCGGCTGGCGAAGGAGCTGCTGCCCGCGCTCGACAACCTCGGGCGGGCGCTCGCCGCCGCCGAGGCCGAGGGCGAAGCGGACGGCCATCTCGGCACGGGCGTGAAGCTCGTCCAGGACGAGCTGCTCGCGGTGCTGAAGCGCGTCGGGATCGAGCCGTTCTCGCCGAGAGGCGAGCCCTTCGACCCGAACGAGCACGAGGCGATGGCGCAGCAGCCGGTCGAGGGCGCGGAGCCCGGGACGGTCGTCGAGGTCTACCAGCAGGGCTTCCGCCACGGCGAGAGCGTGCTGCGGCCGGCTCGCGTCGTGGTGGCGGCATAGCGAGCGCTGAGACGTGGCCGCAACCAAGCCCGACCTCTACAAGGTCCTCGGCGTCGGCAGAAACGCCGCCGACGAGGAGATCAAGAAGAGCTACCGCAAGCTCGCGCGCCAGTACCACCCCGACCGCAACCCGGGCGACGCGAGAGCCGAGGAGCGCTTCAAGGAGATCTCCGCGGCCTACGACGTCCTGTCCGACCCGGATAAGCGCAAGGCCTACGACCAGGGCACCGGCCCGTTCGCGGCTGGAGGCGGCGCAGGCTTCGACCCGAACGCGTTCGGCTCCTTCAGCGACATCCTCTCGAACCTGTTCGGGCGTGGCGGCCCCGGTCAAGGCGGCGGTCCCGCGGGCCGCGGCGGCGGGCCGGGCACCGGCGGACGGCCCCGGCCTCAACGTGGGCGCGACCTGGAGACCGAGGTCTCGCTCTCCTTCCACGAAGCGGTCGACGGCGCGCAGGCGTCGCTCGCGATCCCCACCTCGACGCCGTGCGAGACCTGCCACGGCACCGGCGCGAGACCCGGCACCTCGCCAGTCGTCTGCCCCGTCTGCCAGGGGCGCGGCGTCGAGTCGCAGGGCCAGGGCTTCTTCTCGATCACGCAGCCGTGCTCGCGCTGCGGCGGCAGCGGCACGATCGTGGAGAGCCCATGCACGACCTGCGGCGGCTCCGGTGCGCGGCGGACGATCAAGCGCCTGCGCGTAAACGTTCCCGCGGGCGTGAAGGACGGCAGCCGCGTCCGCATTGCGGGCAAGGGCGAGCCCGGCGTCAACGGCGGCCCGCCCGGCGACCTGTTCGTCGTCACGCGCGTTGCGCCCTCGCCGGTCTTCAGAGCGGTCGGCGACCACTTCGAGGTCGAGGTGCCGTTGACCGTCGTCGAGGCGCTGCAGGGCGCGACCGTCGAGGTGCCGACGCTGCGCGGCAGAAAGCGCCTGCGCGTCGCGCCGGGCACGAAGCACGGCACCCTCCAGCGGCTGAGAGGCGAGGGCGCGCCGCGGCTTGCCGGCAAGGGTCGCGGCGACATCCACTATCGCTTCACGATCGAGCTGCCGAGAACGCTGAGCGCGGAGCAGCGCGAGGCCGTCGACCGGCTCGCGCAGGTGATGAACGGCAACCCGCGCGAGCGGCTCTTCAGCGGCGGGCGAACGGAGGCGACGGCATGAGCAGCAGGCGCTTGCGCATCGAGCTGAGCGACGACCGCGGCGTCTTCATGATCTCGGTCGCCGCCGAGCTGGCGGAGATGCACCCGCAGACGCTGCGCATGTACGAGCAGCGCGGGCTGATCGAGCCGAAGCGCTCGCCGAAGGGCACGCGCCTCTACTCCCATGCCGACGTCGAGCGGCTGCGGCGCATCCAGCAGATGACGGCCGAGCTGGGCATGAACCTCGCCGGCGTCGAACGCGTCTTCGAGCTGGAGGAGCAGCTCGACTCGATGACGGTGAAGGTGCGTCGGCTGGAGAAGCGCGCGAACGAGCTGGCGCGCGAGGTGGAGCGGCTCGAGGCGCTGCGCCGCGAGCTGCGCGCGGAGATCGTCCCGTACGTGCGCGGCGGCGCGATCGTGCGGGTGGGCGACACCGGCCGGCAACCGCGTTTCAGAATCCCCGTTCAGCGGCCAAGTCAGGACGGAGGGAGCGTCTGATGCAACTCGACCGCTTCACGATCAAGTCCCAGGAGGCGATCCAGGCCGCGCTGCGGCTGGCCGAGGATCGGGCGAACCCGCAGGCGACGCCCGAGCATCTGCTCGCGGTGCTGCTGGAGCAGTCCGAGGGCATCGTCGCGCCCGTGCTGCGCAAGGTCGGCGCCGACCCGGTGGCGCTGCGCGCGGCAGTGAACGGCGCGCTCGACGCGCTGCCGAGAATGAGCGGCCCGAGCGGCGGCAGCGGCCCCGCGCAGGAGCTGATCCAGGTGCTGCGCGCGGCCGAGGCGGAGATGCGCGCGCTCGGCGACGAGTATGTCTCGACCGAGCACCTGCTGCTGTCGCTCGCCGGCCACAACTCGAAGGCCGGCGAGCTGCTGCGCGAGGCTGGCGCGCGCAGAGAGGTGCTGTTGCAGGCGATCGGAGAGGTGCGCGGCTCCCACCGCGTCACCGACATGAACCCGGAGGACAAGTTCCAGGCGCTCGAGAAGTACGGTCGCGACCTGACCGCGGCGGCGCAGGATGGCAAGCTCGATCCCGTCATCGGCCGCGACGACGAGATCCGCCGCGTGATCCAGGTCCTCTCCCGCCGCACGAAGAACAACCCGGTCTTGATCGGCGAGCCGGGCGTCGGCAAGACCGCGATCGCCGAGGGGCTCGCGCAGCGGATCGTCAGAGGCGACGTGCCGGACGGTCTGCGCGACCGCCGCGTCGTCGCGCTCGACGTCGGCGCGCTGATCGCCGGCGCGAAGTACCGCGGCGAGTTCGAGGATCGCCTGAAGGCGGTGCTGCAGGAGATCCAGGACGCCGAGGGCACGATCATCCTCTTCATCGACGAGCTGCACACGATCGTCGGCGCGGGCGCCGGCGAGGGCGCCGTCGACGC
>Ga0134125_10000521_pt1 | contig 51687 bp, 45 predicted proteins | sample KB31751_FD_96464 | JGI IMG/M metagenome (GOLD analysis project Ga0134125, IMG submission 96464) | Terrestrial soil microbial communities with excess Nitrogen fertilizer from Kellogg Biological Station, Michigan, USA - KB3-175-1 | ecosystem: Environmental > Terrestrial > Soil > Unclassified ... | reverse complement strand
GGACTTAAGCGTAACCAGCAACACCCCGTTTCTCCCTTTCTCTCCATAGTCCGCCCACGCCGATGAATCCTTCAGCACCTTGATGGATTTGATCATATTTGGGTTGAGCGTGCGGAGCGAATCGTATGGTTCTTCTCTGCCGTTTACAAAAAGCAGCGGTTGTCCGGCTACCCTGGGAATCGCCCGCAAGGTGTCCGGACGATAGTAAACCGCCGGTGCCGGCGGTTTCACAGTCGACCAATCCTTTCCCGGCTTCTTCGTGATGATGGCCACAACACCATTTGCGCCTTTTTTTCCATACTTGGGTATAGCAGCTTTCCGGTCATATACATAAACCGATTTGATCTCTTCCGCGGGGATCACTGCGGCATTCCAATTTGAGGGCATCTGTTTGCCATCGACAAAATACAGAGGCTTGCTGGAGTCCGCGGTTCGGTCCTTTGCCGCATCCGGCCGGATCGATGGCCGATCAAACCCTGCGGATGGATCCTTTTTTTCCTTGACCCCCGTATCCGCGGACCGCGGCATGACCTGCACCGGCCGGCCGGCCGCGCGTTCCGCCTCGTCGGAATTGAAGCCTGGCGGCGGCACGCAATCCGGCAACTTTCCATACAGCCGCTCAAATTCTGACCTTTCTGCTGCCGCGCCGTTATCCATGTCATAGAATTTCACCTTTCCCGACTCCGGCACCGCGATCACCCGGCTATCACCGGGAAAAATAATGGCGCGGACAGTGGGGTTTGTGCTTTTGAATTCCGATTGCGTTCTTTCCCCGATCGCCGCCCACCTGGCCAGATAGCCTTTATTCGGGAGCGGCCCGGGCGCAGCGCCGCCAGCCATGAAGCCGCCCATATCGCCGTACTTTTTGTGAAGCGCATCGAGATCGGGCGTGCCGTCATATCCAAATCGTTCGATCGTACCGTCATTGTGGACGACGATCTCCTTCCGGTGGTCCTCCGTTTGATAGAAAAGGCTGATCTCCGGATGATCCTTCTGCATTTGCATATATTTCTGCACGCTTTCGTTCAACTTCACGACCCGCTGCCAGTCTGCAACCGCGTCCGCATAACCGGGTTCGACCGGAACCGGGTTACGCTGCATTGCCGGCATAACGCTAAAGACGCCGCTCAACGTCGCGCCGTGCCTGATCACTACACCGCTGATCAGGACGCCTTTTGTTTCAGTAACGGTGGGAAGCCAGGTTTCCCCGAAAGTGCTGTCATAGCCGTCTTTTGTAAACCTGAGATGCACGCGGATCGGCTTGTTCTGTTCGGCGGGTATCGTGAGCTTATAAAAGCCCTTATCATCGGTCCTGGTCTCGAGTCCCGTCGACCTGTCCGTGACAAGGACATGGGCTACCGGCGTCTTTTCGGGCAAGGACATTACCAGGCCCGCCGCATTTACGACCACTTGTCCGGAGCCGCCGCTCAGCAACTTGCCGTACCGGTCGCGGAACGCCAGCAACGTGACCGCCGCAAGAGGCAGGAGGAATAACAACTTTAGCAAATGGACGCGTGCGCTCCGCACCTTGTTCATCATCACGATCCGCCGTTTGAGCGAAGAGATGTTAAAATTGCTTGCGAGTTCGTATCGCGCTTCCCCAACCACTTTCAGAAGGTGGTATTGATAGCCCTTCCTGTCCACTCCCTTGTCCAGCACCTGCTGGTCGGCGATAAATTCGAGGTTTTGCCGGATCGAATACCTGATCAGCCATGCAAACGGGTTGTACCAGTTGATCGCGCAGATCAGTTCTGCCACCAGGATGTCGATCGTATGATGCTGCTTGATATGCACATATTCGTGCAGGATAATGTCTTCCCATTCCCTTTCCGTGTGGAGGCGCTGATTGATATAGATAGCGGTGCCAAATGAAAAAGGTACGATCGGCCGGTCCACCTGGTAGACCCTGACGCCTGCGCCCTCGATCAGCCGCGCCTGCCGCCGCAGTCGGACGAGGGACCACCAACGGAGACTTAACCTGAGCAACAGCAGGACAGCGACCAGCGACTGTATCCCCGCCAGCACCGTCCAGGCGGAGACGCCCGAGCCGTGAAGCGGCTGCCTCGAAGACCCCGCACTTCCGCCGATCGCGGGAATGAACTGAAGGACGATCGGACCGCCCCCGGGACCGTCCTCCAGCATGGGCCCGATATTGATAAAGGGGATGACACAGGCCAGCAACGTGTAACCCAACAGATACCACCGGTTCATTACGTGGAAGGTGAGGCGGCGCAATACCGCCTGATAAAAGCACCAGACAATGGTCAGGCTCACGGAGAGCTTGAAAAGGAACAAAGGCACAATGGGCACTGAAGCAATATATAGATGCATGGTAGGTAAGAATTACATATGAACTGATAATTTTTTTGCACCATCGCGTCACCGCGATCATTCCCCCGACCGCTCGATCAGCGCGATGATCTCCTTCAATTCCTTTGCGGACAGCTTCTTTTTCTCCACAAAGAAATTCACCAGTTCCTTGTAGGAATTGTCAAAGTAGTCGCGCGCAAACCCGCTCATGAATTTCTCTTTATACTCGTCTTCGCTGATCCGGGGCTGGAAAACATAGGCGTTCCCCACCATCCGGCTCGCCAGGAAACCTTTCTTTTCCAGGTTCCTGATCGTAGACGCCAGGGTCGTGTATGGCGTGCCCGGCGAAGGCATGTTTTCGAGAAATTGCTTGATGCTTCCTTCACCCGTCTTCCATACGGCCTGCATCGCTTCCTCTTCCTGGTGACTGAGTTTTTCCATCATTACGAGATTTTCGTAAATCTACGAACTTTTCGTAACAAACAAATAAAAAGTGCCCTTTTTCGTTAAAGATTTAATTTTACGTCATGAAACATTCATTCCTGATCGCCCTCTCTTTTGCCCTTTGCTACACCGTATCCGCCCAGAAAGCTCTCCCCAACCAGCCCGCCACCGATTCCGCAAACGCGAGCGCGCCGTACATGCGTTTCCCGACGATTCCTCCCTTTCACTTGCTAAAACTCGACAGCACGACATATCTGACCAAGGAGGATCTTCGCAAGAACAGGAAGACGATCGTCATGTTCTTTAGTCCGGACTGCGAGCATTGCAAGCACCAGACCGAAGCCATTCTCGCTGACTTCAAGGACTTCAAGGACATCGAGATCGTCATGGCCACCTACCAACCCTTTTCGGAAATGAAACAATTCAACGAGAAATACAAGATCTCGGAACATCCTAATATCCTCATCGGCCGGGACGAAAGATTCGTGCTGCCTCCTTTCTATCGCATCCGCAACCTCCCCTATCTGGCCTTGTATGATAAAAAAGGCAACCTGATCACTACCTTCGAAGGGACGCAAAAAGCGGAAACCCTTTTGAATGCGTTCACCGGCAAACACTAGAAGTCATTACCTTTGTCCGCGCAAAACATTTTGTCACTTTTTAAACCATTTTATAGATGAAAGTTACGGTTGTAGGCGCTGGCGCCGTGGGCGCTACCTGTGCCGATAATATCGCCCGCGCGGCACTGGCGGAGGAACTGGTGCTGCTGGACATCAAAGAAGGATTGGCAGAAGGTAAAGCCCAGGACATGATGCAGACCGCCGCCTTGCTGGGTTTCGATACCCGGATCACGGGCAGTACGAATGATTACGCAAAGACCGCCGGCAGCGATGTCGTCGTGATTACGTCCGGCCTTCCGCGCAAACCGGGAATGACCCGGGAGGAATTGATCGGCACCAACGCAGGTATCGTAAAAGGCGTCGTGGGCAATATCCTGAAACATTCACCCCACGCAATCCTGATCATCATCAGCAACCCTATGGATACGATGACCTATCTGACGCTGACAACCTCCGGTCTGCCGAAGAACCGCATCATCGGGATGGGCGGCACCCTCGACAGCGCCCGGTTCAGGTACCAGCTCAGTCAGCATCTTCATTGCAGCCCGGCCGACCTCAATGCGGTCGTCGTCGGTGGTCACGGCGATACGACAATGATCCCCCTCATCCGCCTGGCAACCTGGAACAGCGTTCCGGTGACCAAATTCCTGAGTTCCGACCAGCAAAAGCAGATCGTAGCCGACACTATGGTTGGCGGCGCCACGCTGACCAAACTGATCGGCACATCCGCATGGTACGCCCCGGGTGCGGCCGGTGCAGCACTTGTAAAGAGCATTCTGCGCGACGAAAAGAAACTCTTCACCTGTTGTGTCTCCCTCAACGGGGAATATGGGCAAAAAGATATCTGCCTGGGGGTCCCGGTCACGATTGGCCGGCAGGGATGGGAAAAGATCCTTGATTTCGGTCTCAACGCCGAAGAGCAAGCGATGTTCAACAAGAGCGCCGACGCCGTCCGGAACATGAATGATGTCCTGAAGACCTTATAGTCAATTCCCTTATGAGATAATGCCCCGGTCTCCGACCGGGGCATTTTGTTTACCGTTCGATCTCTCCCACGATCACGTCCACGGGTTGTTGTTCCATACATTTGAAATGGCCTTTGGGGCATTTTCGATAGCCGATCTTCGAGCAGGGACGACAGCTCAATCCCTTCACTTCCAGCATCGCATACGGTAGCACCCCAAACAAGCTCCGGCCGCTGGGCTGGAAATGATAAAGGAAATTCTCACCATAGTACGGGTACATCCCGAACTCGGGAACCGTATTGCCCCAGATCGACAGGACGGGGCGCCTGAATGCTGCAGCAATATGCATCAGCCCCGTGTCATGCGTCACAACCAGCTTCGCTTGCCGGACGAGCGCGGCCGATTCATTGATCCGGAACTTTCCGCAGGCATTGTATATCTTGATCGGATCGATCGCTGCCAGTTTATCCCCTTCAGGCGCATCTTCAGGCCCGCCAAGCAGGATGAGCGGATGGCGTGCCTGCCGGCAGATCTCTTCCAGTTTATGAAAGGGCAACTTTTTCGTTGGAAGCGCCGCCCCGATCACCAATCCAATATAACCTGCCTGGTGGGCCGTGGGGATATCGCCCGGCTTGAGCTCATCCGCAGCCGGAATAAAATAGTCCAAACCCGCCCCATCGTTTTTGATCCCGAAGCTGCGCACCGTTTCCATATATCGGTCGACAATATGCACCGCCGGCAACCGGTTCTGTTTGAAATTAACCAACCACCATTTGCCGAAATTGAGTTTCGGGAATGAAAAGGCCTGTTTCTTCAAGGCCCGCTTTACCCGCCAAGTCCTTAAATTGTGGTGCAGGTCGATCACATAATCGTAGTCCTCCTGCCGGAGCGCGGAAATCATGGCTTCCCAGTCATCGCCGAGACAGTGGATCTTATCGATATAGGGGCTGGCCTCCAGGATCGGCCTGAACGCCGCCTTCGTCAGGTAGTGCACCTCGGCGGTAGCCAATTGTTTCTTCAGACACCGGACCACCGGGGTGGTAAGCACGATATCACCGATCGAGCTGAACCGTATGATCAGAAATTTCATGTAAGTCCTTTTACATTTCCAGCTCCGACCCGGCTGCCGTACTTCCGGGCTCTATATAATTCAGGTCTTTGCCAAACGTTTCCGGTGTGATGGCAAGCGCAATGAAGGATATCGCCAGCACGATGACCCCGGTCACCCAGCCGGCTGCAAAATGTCCGGTCGTCGGTAAGAGCCATCGGAAAATCGGAACGACCACCACGGTCAGCGAACCGCGCGCCATATTTGGAACCGTAGTAGCCACCGTCGCACGAATATTCGTCCCGAACTGCTCCGCCGCCATGGTCACGAACATCGCCCAGAATCCTGTACCGAAACCGAGGATGGCGCAAACCCAATACATAGCAGAAGCGGTAGCCCCTTGGAGGTTGAAGAAAGCGATGACTCCGATCACGGTAATGATATTGAAAAGCCACAGCGCTTTTTTCCTGCTCTTCATCCATTGGCTGATGAAGCCGATCAATACATCGCCGACCGAGATCGCCGCGTATGCCACCATGATGCCCATCCCAGGATCGATCGCGCCGCGGACCTTCATATCGGCGCCGAACTTATTGCAGAAACCGATCAGGATGCCGATCACATACCAGTTTGGCAAAGCGATCAATATCGCCGTAAGGTATTTTTTAAACCGCTCACCGCTGGTGAATAGCATCAGCATATTCCCCCTGCTGACATCCGACCCGGCCATGCGCTTATACATTCCGGACTCCAGGACCCCTACCCGCAGCAACAACAACAAGAAGCCAAGCCCGCCACCGATATAATAACAGGTACGCCAGCCATCACCTGTCGCGTCATTGACAAACCAATACTTTATTAAGAACGCGAACACCGCTCCGGTCAGGCCGATTCCCGCGACCCATGCAGTAGAGATGCCGCGCTTTTCCTTTGGCATCAGTTCGCTCACGAGCGTGATGCCTGCCCCCAACTCTCCCGCCAATCCGAGACCTGTAATAAACCGGGCGACCTCATATTGGGTCACGGTATGCACCATCCCGTTGGCGATGCTGCCCAGCGAATAGAGTATGATCGACGCGAACAGCACGCGGAGGCGACCCTTCTTGTCGCCCAATATTCCCCAAATGATCCCACCGATCAGCAACCCGCCCATCTGGATGCTTAGAATAGTCAATCCTCGTTTATCCGCTTCATCCGCGGTGAGTCCCAGGCTTCTCAGCGACGGCAGCCGGATGATATTAAACAACAGCAAGTCGTAGATATCCACAAAATATCCAAGTGCCCCCACGATCACGGCAAGATTGAAAAGAGGATGCAGTTTCTTCTCCATATTAGGACTTTTGATAGGGGTCATCCACGGGCAGGGGCTTGCGCCGGCCAAAGAAGAGCTTATACAACACCGGCGCGGTCGTCACCACGACGATCCCGATCACGATAATTTCCAGGTGCTGCTTAAGGTCGAATCCCCACTTCTTCAGGACGAACCGCTCCAGGTAATGCCCCGCGAACAGCATGGTGAAAACCCAGGCCGCAGACCCGATGATGTTATTCAGCAGGAATTTCTTTTTGTCCATCATGACAATGCCGGCGATGATCGGCGCAAAAGTGCGGATAATAGGCAGGAACCGGGCGAAGACGATGGCCTCGCCCCCGTGCTTTTCATAAAAATCCCGCGCACGGAATAAATACTTGCGCTTGAAAAGGAAATTCTCCTTCCGATGATACAAATAAGGACCGCTTTTGTTGCCAAACCAATATCCGGCCCAGTTTCCCGCTATCCCGCAAACCGATACCAGCACCCAAAGCAGGGCAAGGTCCGGAAAATCCCCGCCCACGCCACCTTTGATCAGGCTGTCGATCAGCATTCCGCTATACATACCTGCGACAAAAAGCAGACTGTCGCCCGGCAAAAAGAAGCCGACCATCAGCCCCGTTTCCGCAAAAACGATAAACAACAGCACCCAAAGCCCACCGTTCTCGATATAAAATTTTGGGTCGACAAGGTCCCGAAAATGGATCGTTACAAGTTCCAGCATAAATTTCTTCTCATTTTATATTGACCGCTGCCTCCTCCAGTTCGCCTTCCCATTTGCTGACCACCGCGGAGGCGATACTGTTGCCGAGGACGTTGGTCGCGCTGCGCGCCATATCCAGGATTTGGTCGATCCCCAATAAAAGAAGCAGTCCTTGCTGCGGAATATTATACAAGGACAAGGTTCCGGCAATCACCACGAGTGCGGCCCTCGGCACTCCCGCTACACCCTTGCTCGTCAGCATCAGTACCAGCAGCATCGAGACCTCCTGGCTGAGCGTCAGCGGCACCCCGTATGCCTGGACGATGAACAGGGAAGCAAATGTCATATACAACATGCTACCGTCCAAATTAAATGAGTAGCCGACGGGCAGCACGAAACTCACGATCTTCGGAGGGCAGCCAAAATTTTCGAGCTCCACCATCAGCCTGGGAAAAGCGGCCTCCGAGCTGGCCGTACTGAAGGCGAGCAGGATCATATCCTTGATCGTCATCACCAGGCCGATGACCCGCCTCCCGATAAAGAATGAAGCGACCAGCAGCAGGATCAGCCAGAGCCCGAGGATGGTCAGGTAAAAGCTAAGAATGAACTTCCCGTAAGTCACGAGCAGTTCCGGACCTTTCACTGCCATTACACCCGCGATCGCCGCCATCGCCGCCACTGGTGCGAAATACATGACATAACCGGTGAGCCGTAACACTACCTTAGACACCGCATCCAGCCCCCGGATGACGATCTTGCCCTCCTCTCCGAGCGAAGCCGTGGCGATACCGAAGAAGACCGCAAAAACCACGATCTGGAGGATCTGGTTGTTCGCCAGCGCTTCAAAAATGCTTTGCGGGAAAATATGCGTGATAAAAGACTTCAGCGTCATCTGGCCCTGATCGACAGTCGCACCGGCGGCCGACGACGAAGGCAGCGGAAGGTTCAACTCACTTCCAAGCGACATGGATTTCATGATGACAAGACCCAGCAAGAGCGACAGGAAAGACGCGCAAAGGAACCACAACAGGGTCTTTCCCCCGATCCGGCCCACGGCCCTGATATCCCCCAGCTTCGCAATGCCCACGACCAGCGTGCAAAATACGAGGGGCGCTATGATCATCTTGATGAGCCTGAGGAAGATATCGTCGGTGATCACGCTCATCACCCCGTTGAATCCGTCGATCGCCGCGGCACTCCACTCATAGTGCACCCACAATCCCAAAAGGACCCCGGCCAACATGGCGATCATGATCCATACAGTGAGACTGACCTTTGGCATATAACCGGGGGATTGTCATGCAAACAATCGAATTTTATTCATTTGGCAAAACTTTAATGCTAAAATTGCCTATTTTCGGCCCTAGTCTAACAGCCATATGACAATCAAAACAAGCTAAATATGAGTTTATTCCGAAAGAAGACATTGGCCACACTCCTCGCCCAGGCTTCAGAATCCGAAAAGGGTTTGAAGCGTTCTCTTGGCGTCTGGAGTCTGATCGCCCTGGGCATCGGTGCCATCATCGGTGCCGGCTTGTTCGTCCGGACCGCCGCGGCTGCCGGGGAGCATGCAGGTCCCGCCGTCACCGTCTCCTTTATTATTGCAGCCGTCGGTTGCTGCTTTGCGGGACTTTGCTATGCGGAATTCGCCTCGATCATCCCCATCGCCGGCAGTGCCTATACCTATGCCTATGCTACCATGGGGGAGCTGATCGCCTGGATCATTGGTTGGGCGCTCATTCTCGAATATGCCCTCGGCGCCGCTACAGTCGCAATTTCCTGGAGCGAATACCTGAACAACCTGATGTACTCGCTATTCCAGTATAAATTCCCCTACGAATGGTGTCACTCGCCCTTGCAGTCCTACCTGGATCCCGGTGGCGTCATGCACCACGGGATCATCAATATACCCGCGCTGTTCATCCTGGTGCTACTTACTCTGCTGCTCATCAAGGGCATGAAGGAATCCGCGGTTGTCAACGGGATCATTGTCTTTATCAAGGTAACGATTGTCATCGTATTCATTTTTATCGGATGGCACTTCATCAAAGGCATCAACCATACCCCCTATGTCATCCCGGCCGACGCAAAACCGGCCCTGGAACCGGACGGCTCTACCTATTCCTACCTGCCATTCCTCAACCATGGTTGGGGCGGCGTGCTTCGTGGGGCTGCAGTGGTTTTCTTTGCGTTCATCGGGTTTGACGCCGTTTCGACTGCCGCCCAGGAAGCGAAGAATCCCAAAAAAGATATGCCCATGGGTATCCTCGGTTCCCTCGCCATTTGCACCATATTATATATCCTGTTTTCATTTGTCCTGACCGGCGTGGCGCCGTACACCGACTTTATAAAGGCCGGCAAGGAAGCCTCCGTGTCATATGCGATACAGACTTACATGCCCGGATACAACTGGTTGTCCATTCTGGTGACCATCGCAATCCTGCTGGGATTCAGCTCGGTGATCCTCGTCATGCTCATGGGGCAGAGCCGGGTCTTCTATACCATGTCCACCGACGGCCTTCTGCCCAAGGTCTTCTCGGATATCCATCCTAAATACCGGACGCCCTACAAGAGCAATATGATCCTCTTCGTGTTCGTGGGCCTGTTTGCAGGCTTCCTGCCCGAGAGCGTGGCCGGCGACCTGACTTCGATCGGCACCCTGCTGGCGTTCGTGCTCGTATGCGCCGGTGTCATCATCCTGCGCAAAAGAGACCCTAACCTCCATCGCCCGTTCAGGACGCCCCTGGTTCCCCTGGTACCGATCCTCGGCATGATCGTTTGCGCCGCGATGATATTCAGTCTTTGGGGAACCACGCTGCTCAGCGCCCTGATCTGGATGATCATCGGCCTCTTCATCTACTTCGGTTTCAGCAAGAACAGCAGTAAATTGAATAAGCCGGACCATGTCGCCGAGCGGCCTCAGGGCGAACGGACGCCATAGATTAACTCATTTGCCGCCCCATTTTTTGGGGCGGTTTTCTTTGTTTAGTAATTTTGCCCCCCTATAAAGATTGTACTATGGGTCGCATATTTGAAGTCAGGAAGGCTACCATGTTTGCCCGCTGGGACCGGATGGCCAAGCAATTTACCCGGATCGGGAAGGAAATCGCTATCGCGGTCAAGAACGGCGGCCCCGACCCCGCCACCAATCCGGCCCTTCGCCGTTGTTTCCAGAACGCCCGCAGTGTCGGCATGCCAAAGGACCGCGTCGAGGCGGCCATCAAACGTGCGCAAGGCAAGGAGATGACCAATTATGAAGAGATCCTCTACGAGGGCTACGCGCCCCACGGAGTCGCGGTTCTCGTGGAGACGGCCACCGATAACCATGTCCGCACTGTCGCCAATCTCAAATCCCATTTTACCAAGGGTCACGGGAACATGGGCAACAGTGGCAGTGTCAGCTTCCAGTTCAAAAAGATGGGTGTATTCAAACTCAAACCCGAGGGCATCAACACCGACGACCTCGAGCTCGAGCTCATCGACTTCGGACTCGAGGAGATGGGCGAAGGGACCGGCGAACATGAAGAACCAGTCATCGTTCTCCGCGTTGCCTTCAATGACTTTGGGAATATGCAGAAGGCGCTGGAAGAAAAGAAGATCACGCCGATCAGCTCCGAGATCGAGTGGATTCCTTCGACTACGGTGGAACTGCCGGAAGACCAGGCCCAGGACGTGCTGAAGCTCGTCGATCGCCTCGAGCAGGATGAAGACGTCCAGAAAGTATTTCACAACCTGAAATGAACGCCCGGCGCTATTCCGCCATGATGACCCGAACGGTGTCGATAATGTCTTCGACGTTCGGTTTGCTGAAGTAGTCGCCATCGCTGGAATATGCCGGCCGGTGCGCCTTGCCCGATATTGTCCGCGGCGCCGCATCCAACCACCGGTATCCACCCTGTTCCTCCATGATCTTGTTGAAGATATAACCCGACGCGCCGCCCGGGACGTCCTCGTCCACGATGAGCAGACGGCTGGTCTTTTTCAGCGATTCCAATATCAGTTGATGGACATCGAACGGCAGCAGCGTCTGTACATCCACCACCTCGCAGCCGATGCCCGAATGCTCCAATTCCTGAGCCGCCTCGAGCACGATCCGCAAAGTCGACCCGTAACTGACGATCGTAACATCCTCGCCTTCCCGCACGACTTCCGGTACGCCCAGCGCCACTTTGAAGTCCAACAGGTTTGCCGGCAGTTTTTCCTTTAACCGGTAGCCGTTCAGGCACTCTACCATGATGGCGGGGTCCACGCCCTGTAAGAGGGTGTTGTACATCCCGATCGCCTGGACCATGTTCCGGGGCACACAGATATGCAAACCCCGCAGCGAGGACAGCATCAGGGACATCGGCGAACCGCTGTGCCAGATCCCCTCCAGCCGGTGCCCCCGCGTCCGGACGATCAGCGGCGCGGTTTGCCGCCCCGCGGTCCGGTATTGCAGCGAGGCGAGGTCATCGCTCAACGGCTGCAGACCATATAGCAAGTAATCGATATACTGGATCTCCGCGATCGGCCGAAGCCCCCGGAACGCCATCCCGATTCCCTGGCCCATGATGGTCAGTTCCCGGATGCCCGTATCGAAAATACGGTCCGCCCCGTGTTTGAGCTGCAACCCCGCAAAACCCTGATTTACATCCCCGATTTGACCGAGGTCCTCGCCAAATGCAAGGACGAGCGGGTTTTCAGCAAACAGCAGGTCGAAATACCGGTTTAGCACTTCATACCCGTTGAGCACGGGCGAGTCCTCCGTGTATTCGGCGTCTGTAGCGGCAATTCTCAGAATGTTGCGCTCACCTTCATGGTACAAATGGGTGTTGTATAGCCTCGTGTTCTCTTCCTTCAGTTCCCGGTAATAGGTGGCGGCCTCTTTGCTGCCTTCCTTCCCAACCAGGCCGATCGACTGATGAAGAGTTTGCAAGACTTCTTTCCGTCCCGGCTCGCGGTTCCCGGCCAGGGTGGCGGCTAGTTGTTGCAGCGTTTCTTCGGCCTCGGCGTGATGACGCGCCATGTCCCGGATCAGCATGACCGAACGGTCAACCTGCCGCCGGATAGGTTCCTGGTATTTTTCCCAGGCCAGGTTCCTGCTATCCCGCGTAAAATCTTTTGCTGCCGTCTCTATGTCATTGAGTTCGTCTTCCGAGGCAAGCGCGTTTTCCAGGATCCATTCCTTCATTTTCCTGATGCCATCCCACTCCCGCTCCCACTCCAGGCGCTCCGGCGACTTGTACCTTTCGTGACTGCCCGATGTCGAATGTCCCTGCGGTTGCGTAACCTCTTCCACATGGAAAATGGCAGGCGTATGGGTCTGCCGGACGGAGCGGATTCCTGCTTCGAATACTTCACACATCCCGGCATAATCCCAACCTTTGACCCGATAGATATCGATGCCATTCGTCCCTTCCCGTTTCTGCAAGCCTTCGAGGGCTTCCGATATGGACCCTTTTGTCGTTTGATGCTTTCGTGGCACGGAAATGCCATAACCGTCGTCCCAGACAAAGATCGCCAGCGGCACCTGCAGCACGCCAGCGGCATTTACTGCTTCCCAAAAATGGCCCTCGCTTGTGGAGGCATCTCCGATCGTGCAAAAGCAGACCTCGTTGCCATGATTCGACAACTCCGTAAAGTGCTGCAGGGCGGCCACTTCCCGAAAGGCTTTGGAAGCATAGGCAAGGCCCAGGGCCTTTGGCATTTGCGCGGCGGTTGGGGCGAGTCCCGCCGTCAGGTTGTATCGATTGACGAGGTCGAGCGGCTGACCGTCCCGGTCGACAAAAGCAGACGCAAAATGGGAGTTCATTTGCCTCCCGGCGCTGTGCGGATCGTGGCTCGGATCGGGGTCCGCGTAAAGCTGGCTGAAGAATTCCTCAATGGTTGCGACGCCCGTCGCAAAGGCAAAAGTCTGGTCCCGGTAATATCCTGCATAGAAGTCGCCCGGCTTAAAAAATTTTGCCATGGCGACCTGGGGGACCTCCTTCCCGTCTCCGAAAATGCCAAACTTGGCCTTCCCGGTCAAAACTTCCTTTCGACCCAGCAGGCTCGCCTCCCGGCTCTCACAGGCAGACCGGTAGTCTTTCAGAATGGCTTCGCGGAATTTGTCAAACGACAGTTTTTCCGCATCAAGGACTTCGTCAGGAGCTAGATTTTCCATGAGATTCAATTAAGGCCGTTAAAAGTCGCCCGACAAAATTAGCACTCTCCGCCCAACTTCCCCTATCCCCTTGATTCTTATTTGAATTACGTCGAAAAATTGTCAATAAATTATGGGAAATTCCTAAAAATTATTGGTAAAGCTGGCCGTAAGTGATTAATTTTATATGCTTGGTATATAGCACCCAAACTATGAAAAAGTTAACGATCCTGGCCGCTCTTTTTGTCTCAGCCTTATCCGCGGGCGCCCAGACCCCTGCCGTCGCGTCGGCGAGCGGAACCGCCCTTCACCGCCCCGTCGACGTCCTCGAATGTAAGGAAAGCAGCCATAATTTTGGCAAGATCCCGCAGGGCCGGCCGGCGACATACAGTTTCGAGATCGTCAATACCGGAAGTACGCCGCTCCTTCTCGACAACGTTCATGCCTCCTGTGGCTGCACGACTCCCGAATGGAGCCGCGCCCCGATACCTGCCGGCGGCGTTGCCGAGATCAGGGTGGGCTATAACGCATACGCCGAAGGTAGTTTTACCAAGACCGTTACTATTGTTTATAATAATAATCAGACAAAGACCTTAACCATCACCGGGGAAGTGTATAAGGTACCACAGACATCGGCTCCCGAAAATGCCGCCGTTCAATTGTTAAAACAAGTAAATTAAAGCACAAATGAAAAAGTTATTCCTGCTCGCCGGCACGGCGCTCTTATCCCTTAGCCTCTTTGCACAATCGCCGAAAAAAGCCGAAGACGTCATCAAGTTCAAGGAGATGTCCTTCGATTTCGGAAAGATCAAACAAGGGGTTCCGGCTACACACGATTTCACCTTCACCAATATCAGCAATTCGCCTGTGATCATCGAATCTGCGCTGCCCTCCTGCGGCTGTACCACGCCGCATAAGCCCGAGGGAGCCATCGCCGCGGGCAAATCCGATGTAATCTCGGCTCAGTACAATGCCGCTGCCCCCGGCCGCTTCAACAAAAGCATCACCATCAAGGTTGCGGGCATCGACCTCCCCGTTACCCTCCAGATCACGGGCGAAGTCCTCAATGCCGATGCGTACGCCAAATACGAAGCATCAAAGGGCAATACACCTGGGCGCTAAATTCACCAAATAAATCAAATCTCGTCTGCCCCCCGCTTAGGGGGGCATTTCTTTTGGCGTGGCCCGGCGGCGCTTCCGCATGTTTTCCTACTTTTGCGGCATGCTATCGATCAGTCACCGCGGCCAGAAAATGCCGGCATCGCCGATCCGGAAACTCGTTCCATACGCTGAAGCGGCAAAGAAAAGAGGTGTCAAGGTCTATCACCTGAATATCGGCCAGCCGGATATTGAGACTCCGAAGGCCGCGCTCGACGCGGTCCGTCATTTCGACTTCAAGGTGCTGGAATACAGCCACAGTGCCGGCAATGAAAGCTATCGCCGGAAACTGGCGGATTATTACCGTCGCGTTGGCATCGATATCGATTACAACCAGATCATCATTACGACCGGTGGGTCGGAAGCCATCTTGTTCGGCTTCATGAGCTGTCTGGACCCGGATGACGAAGTCATTATCCCCGAGCCTTTCTACGCCAACTACAACGGTTTCGCCGTCGCGGCGGGGGTGGATGTCAAGCCACTGACCTCCTATATCGATACGGGATTTGCGCTCCCGCCGGTGGCCGCGTTCGAAAAATTGATTACGCCGCGCACCCGGGGCATCATGATCTGCAACCCCAACAACCCTACCGGCTACCTGTATAGCCCTGAGGAGATGGAAACTCTCCGGGATCTCGTCGTTCGTCATGATCTATACCTATTCTCCGATGAAGCCTATCGCGATTTTTGCTACAGCGGCAAACATATCAGCGCCATGAACCTGAGGGGCGCTGAGCAGAATGTGCTCATGATGGATACGATTTCAAAGCGGTACAGCGCCTGCGGCGGTCGCATTGGCGCCTTCGTCACGCGGAATTCCGCCGTTCTGGACACCGTTCTCAAGTTTGCTCAGGCCCGGCTAAGTCCTCCTTCCTTCGCCCAGATCCTTGGGGAAGCCGCAACCGATCTGCCCCCGGACTATTTCGATGCGACCAGGACCGAGTACCTGAAGCGCAGAGATACCCTCGTCGCCCGCCTTAACCGGATACCCGGCGTATATTGCCCGAATCCGGGCGGTGCTTTCTATGCGATGGCCCGCCTTCCAGTCGACGATTCAGATAAGTTCTGTCAATGGCTTCTTGAATCGTTCCAATACAAAAACCAAACCGTGATGCTTGCACCTGCAGCCGGCTTCTACGGTACGCCCGGTCTGGGTAAGAACGAGGTGCGCCTCGCTTATGTGCTGAATGCCGACGATCTGAACAAGGCCATGGATTGTCTCGAAAAGGCCCTGGCCGAATATCCGGCAACTTCTGAATCCACCATTATATAATCATTTATTGTTATTCAATTGGCATCCTGGCGAAATCGATGAAAAACAGCCATTTTTGCATTAAACGGCCATTATCTTCATATAATAAATTTCAAACTATTTATAATTTGGCCGCAAATTCACCCATTTATGGAAATAAAGTAAAATAAAGTTGTACTTTTCATCGAATCGTCCGATATTACATTGGATTCCGGCATTTGACGGAAGGCATGGAAAACCGATTTAGCATTGGGAGTTTTTTAACCATTTGGTATTATACGGTTCCTGATCCGGTTTTACCTTTGTTCGGCTTTCGCGGCATAACAACATCGATCTTTTAAGACTTTTTCATATGGCAAGCAATCGTTAGACGGCCTTCTGTTTCCACAGAGGGCCTTTTCTTTTCCCCCAGCTTTGCTTGAAATTCTCGTTGCTTTCAACACGCAATTCTCCTATCTTTGCAACCCGTTTCGGCAGCCTATGCCGGCGACGGCGAGATAGCTCAGTTGGTTAGAGCACAGGATTCATAACCCTGAGGTCTCGGGTTCAAATCCCGATCTCGCTACTATGCCCCATAATGATTTGTTGACAATTCGTTATGGGGCTTCTTTAATCAAGATCACCCCCCACACAGCGCTATAGGAAATGGGAAAATTAAATTCCTCCTCCCCTATTTCCCCGCGGCCGACAACTTCATACTCGCCGTATAACAGCAGGTTGTCGAACATAAAATCCGATGGCAATTTCGGCTGGTTATCGAGCGTAGACAGGCTTACATCTATTACCGGCGAACTGAATGCAAACAATTCAACAATTAGCGTTTTTCCCATCAAATAACGCAAGCCATGATAAATCCATAACTTGGGATACTTAAAGCTATGTGCGAAGTACCCAAATCGCTGATTCGCCCCATTGCCTGCCTCTTTGCGTTCCTGTTTTTCTTTGGCCAAAGGGTTCAGGCCCAAAATCTTGTGCCCAATCCTTCCTTCGAGGACGTAAATATTTGTTCGGAATACGCTCAACCTTGCAGCCCCTCTGCCTGGTTCTACCTGAGCAGGAAGCTCACGACAGGATATTTTCCCAGATATCCGTCAGCTACCGGCAGCCGCCACCTCCAAATGGTTGCCGCCAGCCGCCAGACACCCGACCGGCAGTATTGGGAAACCATGCTCCTCTGCCCCCTGCAGGCGGGCGAACGGTACGCTGTCAGCATAAAGATCGCCGGGCCGGCAAACAGAACGGCGCTCAGCAAATCCTGTCCCAACCTTCGGGATATCGGGCTCTGGTTTACCAATAGTTTTGTCTTTGTACAGGGCGATTCACTTTTACAACCCCGCAGTTTCATTTCATTTACGAACGCTTCGACCAGGGACCTGAAGAATGGCTGGTTCGAGATCAAAAAGGAATTCACTTCCTCCGCATACGCGACCATCATGATCGTAGGGAACTTCGGCCGTCTGACCAATGCCGACATCATGGACCAACGGAATGCGCAGGGTGCAACGATCGACATTCTCGTGGATGACATCGTCGTCGTCCCGCTGAAAGCGCAAGCCTGCCTGACTTACCAAAGAACCAAAGATTCACTCTACGCCATTCACCGCCGACATTCCAAAAAGCTGATCCCCGACGCGCTTGATCCGGATGCCAACGACAGCCTGCCTGATCTCACGAGGAACGACAGCCAGTCACCGCCGCCTGGTATCCAACATCCCACCGACAGCGTACGGCGGCCGGAATCCAATCCCGCCAACGATCCCCTTTTCGGTCCGGAGCCCCGCCGTATTGCCAAGGTGCCGAAGGCATCTGTCCCCATCGTGCCGTCAACTACCGATACCATCGTTATCCATAACATCCAGTTCGACTTCGATAAATACCTGATGCAAAATCCGGACACCCTGCAGCGGTACCGCAGGCTCCTGACCAGACCGGGCATCAAAAAGATCCAGGTTGTCGGATATACTGACGACGCCGGCTCGAATGCCTATAACCTGGACCTTTCCCAAAAGCGAGCTCGGGAAGTGGCGCGTCTCCTGTCGCAAAAACTTGACATTTCGCCCACGCTCATTGAAAGCGAAGGCCGGGGCATTTCCCGGAAGTACACTGCCAAATGGCTCAACCGAAGAGTGGAGATTTACATCTTTCATTAGCCAAAGACCACGTTCATCCCGAAACTTCTTTTGGCGATTTTTCGACGCGGTTCGTCGATTATTCCTGATTGGCACTGCCGCTCCGCATATTTTCGTAACAGGACCGCCCTGAATGGAAAAAAAGTATCGAAATATTGGTTTCTATTTCCTTTCCCTGGTGATTTTTATCGCACTCGGCTTTTACTATCCTTACTTCTCTTTATTCCCGGCCTTTCCGGCAGTAACCTTCATTGTTCACTTCCATACCCTCATTTTGCTGACATGGGTATTTATTTTGATCGGCCAGCCCCTGCTGGTACGATTTGGGAGATATAAGGCGCATCGGATCCTGGGAAAAACAACATATGTACTGATGCCGCTTGTTATCCTCACCTGTCTCGGCGTGATGCGGCAGCAATATGCCAGGGAAATTCGCAACAACATCAGCCCCATGGCGAGCCTGAAATCTTTGTTCACGTCATTTACTGCCATCGCATCCATTGTAATTTTTTATGCCCTGGCTATTCTTAACATCCGCAAAGGAAATGTCGCTTTGCATTTGCGATATATGATCTGCCTTTTTCTTGAATTCATTCCCCCGACGCTTGGCCGAACACTGGGTTATTGGCTAAACATGAAACAGACCCACACTCACAGCATTTCCATTCTTGTCGGCGCCGCAATCATCGTCTGGCTGTTACTCTCGGACAAGAGAAAAAACGAGAACTATTCCCCATACATAGTTGCCCTATCCCTGTATTTCATATTTACCGCAAGCTGGGCCGTCATTGGCTATCCGCTGTAGCCAAAATGCCAGGATCACACCCGCGAGGCAGACCGCGACGACCGGGGCGCCGACGCCCCGCAGTACTCTTTTTGGCTATGAAATGGTGATTCCGGTCGTTTCGGCTTGCCCCTTCCTATTTCTTCGACAGCCGGTATATATCTCCGTCATCCGTGATGGCATAGAGCATGTCATTCATATACGCCACGTCGCGAAACCGCTGATGCTTCTCTGCCAACAACCTTTCTTCACCGACCACCCGGTTATTCCGGATGATCAGCCGGTCGATATGCTCGGAACTAAGACAGGCGATGAACAAATTATCATTCCATTCCGGTATCGCGTTGCTGTGATAAAAGCAAATCCCGCTCGGTGAGACTACCGGGTCCCAATAGTAGATCGGTTGTTCCATACCCGCCTTTTGCTGAATACCTTCGCCAACCGGCCCTCCCTGGTATTCGATCCCATAGGTAATGACCGGCCAGCCATAGTCCTTACCCGGCCGGATGATATTGATCTCGTCACCGCCGCGCGGCCCGAATTCAGACTCGAACAGTTCGCCGGTCGCGGGATCGATATCCAGCCCCTCCGGGTTCCGGTGACCATAGGAATATATTTCCGTCTTGACACCGGTTCTGTCTATAAAAGGATTTCCGCCCGCCGCCTTGCCATCCGTCGTGATCCGGATGATCTTTCCCAGGTAGGAATCCAGATCCTGGGCCAGCACCCGGCTTTGCGGCATGAATTTTTCGCCGATACTGACGAACAGCATGCCGTTCTTATCAAACACCAGTCTCGATCCATACTGCAACATGCTGCTCGTGCCGGGAACGGCGCGGAAAATAACCTTCACATCCTCCACCTTCCCGGCCGATTCGTTAAGTTTCCCTTTCGCCACCGCCGTCAGGTTGCCCGTCGAATATCCTTCCGAATAGCTCCAATAGATCATCTTATTTGTCCGAAAATTCGGATCAAATGCAACGTCCAGCAGGCCGCCCTGCCCTTCATAGACCACCGGTGGAAACCCCGTGATCTTCTTTTCCAGCGCCCCGCTCTTGTCATGGATTTCCATATACCCGGACTTGATCGTCACCATGAGCCGACCGTCCGGCATTGCCACAAGGGCAAACGGGTGCCCCAGGTTGCTGGCGATCTTGTCGACGGAATAGGCTGTGGTCGTCTTTGCCCCCGCAATCCGCGTTTGCCCCGGGAAAGCCGGTTTATAATTGCTGTTCGGCGCCTTTGTCTCTACCGGCGGTAAGCTGTCCAATCCATTCCTCTCCCCGGCATTTCCTTTATCCGCGCAGCCCGATACATACGCTAACAGCAACACGACCGACAACAAAAAAGCGCTTTTTGCTTGCATGGCATTCATTTGTGAACAGGTGAAAAATCAGAGATAGAGGAGAGGCGGTGGGCACTTGCTCATTAAAGTTATGAAAATCTCCCTAATAGGCCTAATTTAAGGGGTTCAGGAACCTCCCGACCGGCGCATTCACCTTCGCTCACTGGCCCATTCGCTTCTCCTGACAGGCGCATTCACTTCCCTTGGAAATATGGCCGCTCATCGTCCGGCAACGCGTCCTGTTGCTTCCAATAAGCCAGCGTAACTACATGCCCTCCCGGCGCCTTCAATAGCCTTCCGAAAATCGCGTTGATCGGGTTAAACATGACGTCCGTCACACCCACCGTAAATGTCTCCGGCGGCGGAACGACAGGCGCCGCAGGCGCCGGATTCATGGCCGCCCCTGCGGCCTCACTACCCGCGCCGACGCGCGGGCCCGGAACGTCAGCAAGGGCCCCGAGCGAAACTTGAGCCGGAACCCCTCCCTGAACCCCTCCCTGAACCACGCCCGAAACGCCGCCCGGAACCCCGGCTGGCACTCCCGCTGAAACGCTGCCCTGAACTCCGGCCTGAACTCCGGCCGCCGCTTTCGGCGGCGGGCTCGGCGCCACCACGACCGTAAATCCATTGTGTTCCAGGATTCCCCGAAGGAACGCCACCCGGGCCGGCGGAACATTCTTTTCAACGATCGCGCATTTAACCCCGTTAAGCTCCTCGAATAAATGATTCTGATTGATTGCCATATGTTAACTTTCATTCGGGCCGTTCGCCCATCTCCATCGGGCCGCCCGGCCGGTCAGATTCCGGTACTCAGTGAAAAGATATAATCGTAGATCCATCCCACAAGACCCGTTGCAAGCACCCCTGTCACACAAATGACAAAAGCGATATTCGGCATCACGCCTATTTTCAATTTCCCGATGGGAGCTTCGCTCTTGTCCATGAAGACCGCCTTCACCACCCGGAGATAATAATACAGAGAGATCACCATATTGAGCGCCGCAATTCCGACGTACACATAGTTACCCTTCCCGGCGCCGGCCATCAGTAAAAAGAATTTTCCAAAGAACCCCGCGGTCGGCGGGATCCCGGCCAACGAGAAAAGCGAAATCGCCAGGATCCAGGACAGCGCTTTATTGTTCGCATACAACCCCCGGTAGTCGCCGATCGTTTCCTTTCCAGTTTGCGCGCTGATCAGCCCAACCACGCCAAAAGCGCCGAGATTTGAAAAGATATAGATCAGGATAAAATAGACCAGCGAGGCCTCTCCGGTCCGGGAACTGCCGATTATCCCGGCCAGGATGAAGCCCGATTGGGCGATCGACGAAAAAGCCAGCAGCCGCTTGAGCTTGTCCTGACGCAGGGCAAACAGGTTTCCAACTGTCATGCTCAACACGGATAGCAAAATGAGCATATGATACCAGTTGACGGCCAGCGGGCGGAACGCCGTATAGAGGACCTGGATAAAGATAAAGAAGACCGCCCCCTTCGAAATGACCGACAGGTAGGCCGTTACCGGCACCGGACTGCCCTCGTAGACGTCCGCCGTCCACAGGTGGAACGGCACAGCAGATACCTTAAAGGCCAACCCGGAAAGAAACAGTATGAACCCAAACGTCATAAAAGCTCCCCCGTCCACCCGTTGAGCGATCGCTCCAAAGCCCAGCGTGCCCGTCGCGCCGTACAAGAAGGAAATGCCCAGCAACAGCAATCCCGATGAAAAAGCCGCCGACAGGATGAATTTCATCGCTCCCTCCGAAGAAGTCCTCTTTTCGAGGTCGAAACCGGCCAGCGCAGTGAGCGGAATAGTCGACAACTCGAGCCCAAGATAGAACATCAGCAGATTGCCGGCCGAGATCATAAAAAAGAATCCAGCCAGCGTCGACAGCAGCAACAAATAGAATTCCGTGACCTGCCGGTGACCCTTCAACCAATCGTATGCCTGCAGGGAAACAAGCAGGGTCCCGAGGTTCAGCATGTCTTTCTCCAGAACGATCAGCCTGTCCGTATGGAACATTCCGCTAAAAAGCTGAGCATCCGGGCCGACAAAGCAACCGGCGATAAAATTCAGCAGGAGCAGGAGGTTGGCAAGCCGGATGATCGCCTCGTTCCTGAACCCGGTGGCCGCCAGTTTCACGACCAACAGGATAAAAATTATCGCGATGATCATCAGTTCCTGCCGAAGTCCGATAATAATGCTTGCCCCCATAGTTTGGTTCATTTAATCGTAACCGCTTTTATCGCGTGCACCATGATCGAATTGACACCCGGCCCCAGCAAATTGGTCAACCAAAAGGGTGCAACCCCGATGGCGAGGATGCCTACACACAAAACGACAGCTGCCAGGCGTTCGTTCCAGGTCGCATCGGTGAGCCTGCTATACTGCGAGTCGGTCACCGGCCCCATGATCGCACGTCCGGTCGCCCGCAGAATATACACCGCGGTGATCACGATCGAGGCGCAGGCAAGGATCGTCGCCAGCCGGTACATTCCGCCACCGTGCTGCCAGGAACCTATGAAGACGGTCATTTCCGCCACGAAGCCGCTGAGCCCCGGCAGCCCGAGCGAACACAGGCCTGCCAGGACAAATACCGTCGAAATAAAAGGCATGATCTTCAGCAATCCGCCCAACCGTTCCACCAGCCGGGTGTGCGTCCGGTCGTAGATCATCCCGATCGCGGCAAAGAAAAGCGCCGTCATCAGGCCGTGTGAGATCATCTGCATGACCGCGCCGGTGACCGCCGTCCGGGTCAGCATGCCGATACCCAGCAAGATAAATCCGCAGTGGCTGATGGACGAATATGCATTCATGTATTTCAAGTCCTTCTGCATCATGGTCGCAAAGGCCCCATAGACGATCGCGATCGTTGCCAGCACGATGATAAAGGGCGAGTATTCCCTTGCCGCTTCGGGCATCAGGAAAACAGCCACCCGAAGACACCCGTAACCGCCGAGTTTCATCGAGATCCCCGCGAGAAACATCGACGCGGCAGTAGGCGCGGAAGAATGACCGTCGGGCACCCAGGTATGGAACGGAAACAACGCCGTAAAGATCCCAAACCCTCCAAACAGCAGCGGGAAGAACACCCGCTGCGTCTCCAAAGGCAGATGCTTTTGAGAGATCTCCTGTAAATCGAAACTCCCTCCGTGATAATAGATGCCCAGCAGCCCAACCAGCACCAGCGCCGACCCTGCCATCAGCATCAGGGCGAGCTTCATCGCACTGTATTCTTTCCGCCCGCTTCCCCATACCCCGATCAGCAGAAATTTGGGAATGACGGAGATTTCGAGAAAAAAGAACAGCGTGAAAAGGTCAAGGGAAACAAAAAATCCGTAGGCGCCGGCACCAAGAAAAAGCAGCAGCACGAAGAACTCTTTGCCCATTGGGGCGATCGCCCAGGACACAAGGACCGCGGCGGTCATGACAAAAGCGGTTAGCAGGATCATCGCCACCGAAATCCCGTCCACTCCGACGTAATACCAGATATGCAGCGCCGGAAACCAGACGTGCCGCGACGTGAAAAGCATCGCGGCTTCAGCTCCGCCGCTCCGGGCAGCCCAGTACCGGACCAGCAACACAACGGCCAGCGCCAGCTGCACCGCAACGCCTCCAAGGGAAAGCCACCGCACGGTCCTGATTTCCCGGCAGAACAGCACGGCGGTCGCCGTGAGCAATGGCAGCGCGATCAATATAGATAGATTCATGTGTACAAATAGATAAAGATGATCGCTAACCCGGCGATACCTGCAAAAAAGTACATTGCATAATCCTGGACCCTGCCCGATTGAAACCGCTTTATCGCGGTCGAAACCGCGGCAGTCGCGGCCGCCAGCAAATTCATCAATCCGTCCACAACATTCCGGTCGATCCATGCCGCCGGCCGGCCGATAAGATTGAAAATGACTTTTTTCGTAATGAACAGATATACTTCGTCGATATAGAATTTGTGACTGGCTATCCGATACAACCCTTTGACCGCAGCCGCTACCCGGCCGGGCCTGTCGCTCTCCCGTTTGTACAAGTACGCCGCGATCGCAATCCCGATGAGCGCAAGGGCGACCGGGAATACCGCGAAACCGCTGATCCCGCGGCCCTCCTGGGGTGTTCCGTCATAGGTGACCAGCCGCGAGAAAGGCACCCAACCCGCGAAGACCGCTCCAATCGCGAGCAGGATCAGGGGCAACTTCATCACGAATGGCGCCTCTTCACGATGGCCATGACCCGCCAGACCGGGCCGCCGCCAAAATACGGAGTAATATAACCTGAACATATAGAACGCCGTGAGCCCTGACGTAAATAGCCCGATCCCGTAAATAACCTTGTTCGCATGCCAGGCCGCCAAAAGGATCTCTTCCTTGCTGAAGAAGCCCGCAAAGGGCGGGATCCCGGCAATCGCCAGACAGGCGATCAGGAAACAGCCGTGCGTCAGCGGCATGGATTTCCGCAATCCGCCCATATCCTTCATTTCATTGCTGTGCACCCGGTGGATGATCACGCCCGCGCAGAGGAAGAGCAGCGCCTTGAAGAAAGCATGCGTAAAGAGATGAAACATCGCGGCAGTATAGCCCAGCGTGGTGTCCTCACCCACATAGTGGAGCGTCCCCAGCGCAAACATCATATACCCGATCTGCGACATGGTCGAATAGGCTAATACGCGTTTGATGTCCGTCTGCGTGCATGCGATGACGGCGGCAAGCAAAGCCGAAATCGCCCCCACCCAGAGTACAAGCCGCAATACCCCCGTTTCCGGGTACATATAAACGGGATACAACCTCGCGACCAAATAGACGCCCGCCACCACCATTGTCGCGGCGTGGATCAGCGCCGACACCGGCGTAGGGCCTTCCATGGCATCCGGTAGCCAGATGTGCAGCGGGAACATTGCCGACTTGCCCGCGCCGCCGACAAAGACCAGCGCCAGTCCCCAGGTGAGGGCCGATATGCCCAGGAAAGAGGCGCTCGTGATACCGGCTAAGGCCGGCCCCGTTTCGGTCAGCCGCGAAATAAGCGTTTGGAAATCCAATGTTCCCGCATAGAGGGAAAGGATCAGGATGCCGATGAGGAAACCCAGGTCGGCAAACCGGGTCACGATAAAAGCCTTTTTCGCCGCGGCGACCGCACTCGGCCGGTCGTAATAAAACCCGATCAGCAGATAAGACGAGCAGCCCACGAGCTCCCAGAAGATAAATGTCTCCAGGATATTTCCCGCCAGCACCAGGCCCAGCATTGAAAACGTAAACAACCCGAGAAACGCAAAGTACGTCGCAAACCGCTCCTCCCCTTTCATATACCCAAGGCTAAAGACATGCACCATCAGTGAAACGAGCGTCACGACCAGGATCATCATCACCGATATCGGATCGAGGATCACGCTCATCTCGATCGAAAATCCGGGGGAGAACGGCAGCCACATCCACCGCACGGGCACCACCTGCCAGGCTAGCCTTTCTGCCAGCGCTGCCGAATAATATTGATACGCGACCCAGCACGCAAGGACGGTTGATACCAGCACCAGCACCGTCCCGATGGTTCCTGACAGGCGCCCAAAATGTTTCCGGCCGAAAAGGCCGAGCAGGACGAAGCCCGCCAGTGGCAGCAGGGGGATCAGCAGGATGATAGCAGTGTTTGGCATACGTGCGATTGTCAGAATTTCATTTCATTCGTCGCCTCCACGTCGATCGACTGGAAATTCCGGTATAGATTAATGATGATAGCGATCGCCACTGCCGCCTCTGCGGCCGCGATGGCGATGATGAACAGGGTAAAGAAGACGCCGTCCAACCGGTCGGGGTACAGATACCGGTTGAACGCAATGAAATTGATGTTCGCGCTGTTCAGGATCAGCTCCACCGACATAAGCATCGTGATCAGGTTCCGCCGGGTGAACAACCCGTACATCCCGATAAAAAAAAGGGCCGTGCTCAGGACCAGGATATGCAGCAACGGTACCTGGTTCATTTATTGTCCGGTTTTGTTTTCATCGCAATGACGATGCAGCCGATCATGGCCGCCAGCAGCAATATACTCACGACTTCAAAGGGCAACACATAACCATGCTCCGACGTGCTGAGTAATTGCGCGCCGATATTTTCCACACCCGCCACGCCTTCAGACCCTGTTCCCGCACCGGGGATTCCGCCGACGCCGCCAATTCCGACGGTTCCGTGCGAGCCGGCGATTCGCTCCGTTCCGGCCAGCCGGAACGCATACCCTTTCAGGACCGCAAAGGTCAGCACAAATCCCGCACAAACGGCCAGCACCGCCCAGATCGACCTGCTTCGTAGCGGCGCGGGCAGCTCCTTTCCCGATTGTTGCGTTAAGAAAATGGAGAAAATGATCAGCACCACGATGCCCCCCACATACACGACGATCTGCACCGCAGCGACAAATTCCATCTGCAGCCAGAAATACAGGCCGGCGATTCCGGTGAGGGCGAACAAGAGCCAGATGGCCGAACGGAATATCTTCCTGGAAGTCACCGCCAGGAAGGCGGAAACCAGGATATACACCGAAAGAAGATAGAAGACGACGGCGGACACGCTCATTATTCAACGCCCTCTCTGATTTTAGAACCGGGTTTATTTAATTTTTTTGTCAGCTGGCTGCGGTCATATACACTATGTTCGAAGTTCTGCGCCATCTTGATCGCATCCGTGGGACAGGCCTCGATGCATAGGTTGCACATGGTACACAGTTCGAGATGGTAAATAAAGGTGTCCAGCGCTTTCTTTTTCTTTCCCTCGGGTGTCATGTCGAATTTGGTGATGATCTTGATCGTCCCGTTCGGACACGCCAGTTCGCAGGCGGTGCAACCCGTGCAGGCGTGCTCGTTATTCTCGTCGTGCAGCATGACCACCTCGCCTCGGAAGCGTTCGGGAAGCTTCATCTCCAGCCGGTTATCCGGGTATTGCTGGGTGATGATCTCCCTGCGGTGCGTAAAATAGTACCCCGTCAGCCGCATTCCCTTCAACAGCGACCGGATCGCACCGAATACATCCGATATATATTTTTTCACCGACATATCAAAAATACCATCCCTCGATTGCGACCAGTGTCATCAACATCAGGTTCAACAGGCTGATGGGCAGCAGATACTTCCACTCCAGGTTCAACAACTGGTCGATCCGTAACCGCGGGAATGTCCAGCGGAACCACATGATCACGAAGATCAGGAAAAATGTCTTTCCCATGAACCACAGCGACGAAGGGATATAGTCCATCACCCGGTTAAATACTTCCCAATGCCCGATATGCAGCGGCATCCATCCCCCCAGGTACAGGGTCGCCGCAATCCCGCAGACAATAAAAATGTTGACATATTCCGCTAAAAAAAAGAGCGCGAATTTCATTCCCGAATACTCCGTGTGAAAGCCCGCCGTCAGCTCCGATTCCGCCTCCGCCAGGTCGAACGGCGCACGGTTGGTCTCGGCCGTAACCGCGATAATAAAAATGACGAAAGAAACGATCGCCGGTATATGGCCCTTGAACAGCCACCAGCCATCCTGCTGCGAAGCGATAATATCGGAGATACGCAGGCTGCCGGTCAGTACGACGACGGAAATGACCGAGATACCGGCGGACAATTCATAACTCACGATCTGTGCACCGCTGCGCATGGCGCCCAGCAGCGAATATTTGTTGTTACTCGCCCAGCCGGCCATCAATATGCCGATCACCGATAGCGAGGAGATCGCGGAAATATAGAGCACCCCGATGTTCAGGTCCCAGATCTGGGTTCCCCGCGCGAAGGCCATTGGGGCCAGGATCAGCATGGCTACGGCGATGACGACATAGGGCGCAAGGTTGAACAGGAATTTGTCCGCTCCGCTCGGCGTCAGCCCTTCCTTCATCGCCAGTTTGAGCGTGTCCGCCACCGTTTGCAGGCTGCCCCCCGGTCCGACCCGGTTAGGCCCAAGCCGGACCTGCATGCGCGCCGAAACCTTCCGCTCCATCAGGACCAGCACCAACCCCAGGATCGCAAACAACCCGATGGCGCACAGCCCGACGATTACGCCCTCCAGCGATACCGCGACAGCCGGGCTGAATTCGCCGTTCAGCCACGCATCGATCGATTGCGTTATATGTTCAAAGCTCAGCATCGTTAGTCGTTGTGCACCATTCCCCGCCTATTTCCCGCCTCCGCCCCTTTCTCTGGGGATTCCGGGCTCCGTCCCTTCGGCTCACCTGTCGATGTCAGGGATCACCAGGTCCAGCGTGCCCATGATCGCCACCAGATCCCCGATCTTGTGCCCCCTCGCCATATGATCGAGCGCGGAGAGATTCGAGAAGCCCGGACTCCTGAACTTGATCCGGTATGGCGTCATCCCTCCCTCGCTGATAATATACACCCCAAATTCCCCCCGTGCCGTCTCGACGCGGGTATACCACTCTCCTTTCGGCAGTTTCAGCACCGCCTTTGTTTTCGCCTGGAAATCTCCCTCGGGAATATTGTCGATCAGTTGCTCGATGATCGAGAGGGACTGCCGCATCTCCTGCATCCGCACGAGGTATCGCGCGTAACAATCCCCCGCTGTCTCTTTGACCTCCTCGAAAGCGAGGTTTCCGTAAACTTCATAGGGATACAGTTTTCTTACATCACAGCTTACGCCGCTACCTCGCGCCGTCGGACCCGTACAACCAAACGAAACGGCATCTTCAGCGGAGAGGCAGCCCACCCCCTCCATCCGGTTCTTAAAGATAATATTTCCGGTGACCAGCTCGTCATATTCATCGATCTTTGTTCGGAAAAACCGGATGAATTCTTTTACTCTTTTCTGAAAATCGGGGTGGATGTCGGCCATTACTCCACCGGGCACCATATAATTCATCGTCAGGCGGGCCCCGCAGGTCTCTTCCATGATATCGTTGATGGCTTCCCTTTCGCGAAAAGCATGAAAGAAAGGCGTCAGCGCGCCCACGTCCATCGCCATCGCACCCCACCACAACTGGTGCGAGGCCAGCCGGGTCAACTCATCCATCAGCACGCGGATCACCCTGCCCCTTGGCGGTACTTCGACCTGCAATCCCTTTTCCACGCACATCGCGCAGGCGTGATTGTTGATATGGGAAGAAAGATAGTCCATCCGGCTGGTCACATAAATAAATTGCCGGTAAGACAGGCTTTCGCACATCTTCTCGATGCTCCGGTGAATATACCCCAAATGCGGCTCGACCTTCCTGATCGTCTCCCCGTTCAGCGTAATGACAAGATGCAGCACACCATGCGTGGACGGGTGTTGTGGCCCCACGTTGATGACCAGGTCACCCAGTTCAGTCGTGCCTATTTCTTCGATCATAATTTTATTTTGCCACCACCAAAAATTCGTTTCCGGCAGGTCCCGCCATCATAGCTTGATCATATTCACAGGATCTTCATAATCCTTCCGAAGCGGCCACCCTGCCCATTCTTCCGTCATAAAAAGCCGCCGCAGATCGGGGTGACCCGTGAATTCTACGCCCATCAGATCGTAGGCTTCCCGCTCATGGAATTCCGCCGTCCGCCAGATATGGGACGCGGTTGCGAGGACCGGATGCTGCCGGTCCAGTTTCACCTTGACCACCAGCACCTGCCGATGGACAGTCGATGTGAGGTGATAGACCATGGTCAAATGGGTCTTCCAGTCGACGGCTGTCATACAAAACATATAGTCGAAATCCAGTCCTTCCGACGACCGCAGTTTCGGTGCAGCCTCCGCCCAGTCCGCGGCATCGATCCCGGCCGTTGTCCATTCTGCGCCGTCCTCGAACGTCGCCGCGGGAAGCAACTCCGCAATTTTCGTTTTCAATTCGGCTTTGTCCATGACCCGACGACATTTTTTGTTATTCGCGTCCTTTCCTGATCTTTTCCTGCAGGGTGATCAATGCATGCAGCAAGGCCTCAGGCCGCGGCGGACACCCCGCCACATACACGTCTACGGGGATCACGTGGTCCGCGCCCTTGACGACGGAATATGTGTTATAGAAAAAGGGGCCGCCGCTGGTAGCACAGGCGCCCATGGCTATGACGTATTTGGGATCGGCCATCTGGTCGTACAGTCGTTTCAGCACGGGCGCCATTTTGTTGACGATGGTCCCGGCAATGATGATCACATCGGCTTGCCGCGGCGTGGCCCGTGCCACCTCGAAACCAAAGCGGGACCAGTCGTATTTCGCCGCTGCCGTTGACATCATTTCGATGGCGCAACAGGAGGTGCCAAACACCAGCGGCCAGAGCGAATTGGAGCGCGCCCAATTGATCACCTCATCCAGTTTCGTCACGAGGATACCGCCGCCCGCCGTCGGGTGCACATCTCCCGGGAATGGCTTGTTGCCGGTATTAAGCTGGTCTACATCCATTTTAACGCCCCCTTTTTATGCGCATACAGGAATCCCATGAAGAGAATGAGCAGGAAAACGACAATTTCTACAAGGCCGGCAATCCCGGTTTTTCTGACCGCAACCGCCCAGGGATACATAAAGACCAACTCCACATCGAAGATGAGGAAGATCAAAGCATACAGATAATAACCGACGTTGAATTGATTCCAGGGCGTACCCGAAGTGGGAACCCCGCACTCGTAAGCCTGACCTTTTTGCCAGTTGGTGGACCCTTTGACAAATAGCCTGGCTACAGCGATCCCGCCGGCCGCAAATGCGACACCGGCAGCGAGAAGGACGATTAACGAAGCGCTTCCCATGGGTAGTGAGTTACTTTGCTCCGTACTAATATACCGATATTTAATCGCGTCACCAATTTTCTCCCCGCAAGCCCGCCGTGGCCATATCGACGAGGACATATCACCGCGCCGGGACAAAGGCTTGGAGCGGCTTCGCCGGCTTTACATGCTACCGCCCGGTCACAGCTCCGATCCCGAACTGGTTTCCCGACCGCACCGGCCGACCGCCCGCAAAGTCGATCTCCAGCATTTTTTCGCTTTGGACACTGTTATAGTGCTCGTCTTTCAGGGTCGTGAGTATGCGCCGGGTCTTCACGTCGATCACCTCTCCGCTCGAGGGATAGGCGTATTTTCCGTCAATGCTGAAGGTGACCCATCCCGGAAGGTCCTGCACGGGGATCGTAGTCAATTGCCGGTAAGGAGGTTTCGCGCTGAAGACGTGCAACCGCATATTGTGTCCGTCGCACAGCCAGATCTCCTTTTCGTCCGGTGTAAGTCCGATCCCATGACTCGGGTCGCCGTGTCGTTTGACATGTCCGGGCTCCCAACCCATTACCGCTATCTGTGCGATCTTCGTTCCTTTTTTCAGATCACCGACCTCGAACCCAAGGAGACTGTCCACCGTCACGAAGACCCGATCTTCCCGCCCGTCCACGGTAAATGGTCTGATATTGTTGGAGAACGGGCCGACTTTGCGAACCACCTCGTTGCGGCGCGCATCCCCGATAAACAACCAGGGGCTCGCGATGTCGTCGAGATACACGAGGTCGCCGTTCCGTCCGTAGATCGTGTTATGCGCCCGTTTGTATACCGGAATCTTCTTAATTATATTTCCGGTCTTGCAATCCACCACGTTCCAAAAGGCATTCTCCAGGGAAGGAAGCCACATCGTCAACCCGTCGGGCGAAACCGCCATCCGGTCGCATCCGCCGTCAAACTTTTTTTCCCACAGAATGGAGTCGGTTTCCAGATCGATCCGCTCCAGCGTCTCGAGCGTGCTCACATACAGCGAGTGCAGGGGGATGCTGACTGCAATCCCCTTGACATTTGAAGGCTCTCCGTTGCCGTGGTATCCTCGTGTGCGGATGCGTTTGACAAACCGGTGGTGGTTGTTGATATCGAAGACCAATACGCCGTGGCCGCCGAATCCTACATAGTCGCGAACGCCGGGGACCGCGACATATAAATACCGTTCCTGGGCCTGCAGGCCCGAGAAGCCCGCGACGATTAGGAGGACTGCCGGCAAATACCGCATGGAAAAAAGGATTTTGTCCGCCAATTTACCATTAATATCCAACCGGTGCACACCCCGCTGCCATCACTTTCCCGATCCCCGCTCTTGCTTCACCAGCTCTTACCCTCTTCCCCCTGCCGACTGCAACCGGATCGCAAGGGCGAGCAGTTCCTCCTCGCGCCGTGCTGCGGAAGTCACTCCGATTGTTCCGAGTTCATATTCCGTCAGCCCGATTACCCGGGCGGCGACGATCGGAGCATCCGGAGCGACAGCCATTAGCCCGAATCCAGCGGCCGTACCATCACCTGCCTTATCCATCCAATGGTATGCGGGTACCCTGGTTACCAGGCAAACGGATGCGGCTGGCACAGGATCCACCGTCCCGCTGGTTGTAAAATAGTAAGCCGTGGCGATAAAGCGTTTGACGTGCTGTCTGGTCTCGGCCGGCAGGTACCGCTCGAGCGCCCAGAAATTCCGGCTGCCAGCCAGGCGAATAGCCCTTTCGACGGGTACCGGCCCGGCATTATAGGCGGCCAGCACCAGCAACCAGTCCCTGAATTCCCGGTGGAGGTCGCGGAGATACAGCGCCGCTGCCCGGGTACTTTTGTAGTAGTTGGTGCGCTCATCCGACCGGTGGCTGACCTTCAGTCCCAGGTCCCTGGCCGTGGCTGCCATCAATTGCCAGGGGCCACGCGCGCCCACCCTCGATGTTGCAGAAGGCTGCAATTCCGACTCGATGACGGCGAGATAGCGTAGGTCGCCAGGCAGCTCATAGACCGCCATGACGGAATCAATGATCGTGAAGGGTCGGCCGCTCCGCTCCCGGACTAATCCGAGCTCCTCGTCATTATCCCGGAGGTATTTGGCGATAAATGGCTTCATCAGCCTGCCCGGCCGGGCAAAGGAAACTGAAAAACCGGTAGGGGAAACCGGGGACAATCCCGACGCAGCGGGCGCTGACCCGGAAGCTGGCGAGCCTGAATGACCGGTATAGGCGGCAGCCGGCCAGGCGATAGAAAGAAACGTACTGCACAGGGCAACGAATACTTGTGACTTCAACATCGTTTTAATTTTTGATGTAAAACAATGCCGGTCCCAGGTAATGGATTAAATTGAGCGAGGGTTCAACATAGAGTAGAGGCGGAGTTCCAGGTCCTGACCGTGGGTACGGAGGTAAGGCTTTTCATTCACGGTGGCCTTGACTAATCGGGGTAAAGATAGTGTCCCGATCCGGTATTTCATAGCTTTGCCAGACCGGAAATATACGACAATGAATCGTATACACTTATTATCAATTATTTACAAAATGAGCAATTTTTCAATACTACAGCAAATAGTTATTAACAGGAGGTCCACGAAGCCGGCCGCCTTTAATGGAAAGTCTATTCCGGACACCGAGATCCGACAGCTGCTGGAATTGGCAAACTGGGCGCCGTCGCATGGCCTGACCGAACCCTGGCGGTTCATTGTCTACACTGGCGAATCCATTTTGCGTTTTTGCCGCCAAAACGCCGAACAATATCGTCAAACGACTGACCCGGACAAATTTACCCCTGCCAAGTATGAAAAGCAGCTACATAACGGGGACTCTGCGTCACATTTGATCCTTGTTTATATGGAGCGAGGGTCAAACCCGAACATTACCGTTCAGGAAGAGCTTTGCGCCACAGCCGCGGCAGTAGAGAACATTCTTCTCGGTGCCTCCGCACTCGGCATCGCTGTTTTGTGGAGCACCGGGGGCACCGTGCTTCACCCATCCATGAAAGCGTGGTTGGGGCTGCGCGCCGAGGATATCGTCCTTGGCCTGTTGTACTTGGGTTATACCGACGATCTCCCACGGCCCGGCAAGCGATCACCTATAGACAATAAAACCCAGTGGATCAGCTAGTTATCTACTAATACCCCCGTCTGTTCAGCCCTGGTCTTTCAAAAATGAGGCGTTTTGCCGTTCAAAATGGGGAACCCTCCTGATATCCGCGGGCCGGAAAATGGATTGTTTTGTCTCATCAATTTATTTCACCACTAACAAAATCAAATTGTATGAGACCGATCGCTATTACGCTCCACCTGCTGGCTTTGCTGACTGTCCTTTCGTCTCGGGTTATCGCGCAAAACGGGCCCGCCGACAGCACCCATCTCTATATCGACGTCCACCACCTCGGCGCCGGCAAAGTCACTCCGGATGCCGTCGCTGCGGCGCACCAGAAAGACCTTGCCGTGGAAAAAAAATACAAGGTGACCTTCATCAAGTACTGGGTTGACGCCAGCAAGGGCGACGTGTATTGCCTCTCCTCGGCTGCCAATCCCCAGTCGATCCGGGCGACCCATGCGGAAGCCCATGGACTGTTGCCCGATGATGTCTACCAGGTGACTGATGGCCAGGAAGCGCTTTTACAGGGAAATAACAACCTTTACCTCGATATCCATGAGCTTGGCGCGGGGAATGTGACCGCAGCCGCGGTGGCGGCGGCTCACCAGAAGGACCTCGCCGTGGAACATAAATACGGCGTAAACTTTATCAATTACTGGGTCGACGAAAAGAACGGGACGGTCCTTTGCCTGTCGCAGGCCCCCGATTCCGCGGCGGTTGTCAATACGCACCGGGAAGCTCACGGTCTCATCCCGGTGTCGGTTGAGAAGGTGGTTCAGGGCCAATAACACCACCCTGGCTACCAGCAGCGGCTCGTCCCCCGGGGCGGGCCGTTATATTTCCTGTTCCGCAAGAAGCTGTCCGCAGACGCCTTCCCTGACTTCCGGCCTTATTCGACGATAGCCCGGTACCGCAACGCCGCCACCCCGTTCGAGAACTTTCTTTGCTCGAGCAATTCGAGCCCCACCTTCTCCGGAAACCCCGAGAAATAAGGCCTTCCCTTTCCGAGTAATACCGGCGTAATGGTCACGACAATTTCGTCGATAAGACCCGCCGCCAGCAAGGTTCCTGTCAGTTGACCGCTGCCAAGCAGCAACAGGTCGCCATCCACTTCAGCCTTCAGCCGCCGGATACCTTCGACCACCGGATCGCCGATTACGCGCGTGTTCCGCCAGGCGATGGAGGTCAGGGTTCTGGAAACCACTACCTTCAGCGCGGCATCGACCCATACCGCGTAGTCCACCATCCACTGCGGCCATTTCTCCGGCTGCTTTTTCACGTCGGGCCAGAATGGATCCATCAGCTCGTACGTTTTGCGCCCATAGATCGTCCCTGCCGCATCTCGGCACAGCTCCGCGACCAGTGTTGCGATTTCCGCATCCATCCTGATCCAGCTGATACCGCCGTTCAAATCCGCCATATAACCGTCGAGGGACATATGACCAAGTGAAATAATCCTTCCCAAACAAAGCAATTTTTTCGTTAATGGCTGTCAAAATTACCTTCACCGCAAATCACCGCCACCTCCGGAATCCGACATTTCCGGGGCTGGCTCCTTACCAATCATCCGTTCTGAACGGCTCGACCGGGAGTCCCTGTTTGCTGAATAAATTCCCGATTCCCGCATTGCTGAACTGATACCTTACGGCCACAGGTTTCTTTACCGCCTTTGACCACAGCAACAAGTCGTCGCCTTCTATTCTTCCTTCTGCCGGATAAAAGACACGATCATCACCCGCAACCATCAGCGTCTTAACGGCCGGCCCTTTTACCGTCAGGCCGCCGGGAGCATCGGCAAACCGGACAATCACCTTATCACCCTTCGTCTCCATGCCTGCAAACCGCGGGTTCTTATAATACAGACCGCTACGGTAATAGGTTTCCGCAAGCGCCCAGTTCGCCAGCCGCAGTCCCACGTCATGTTTGTCCTTGGGATGGATATCGGTCGTATCGTTGACGAGGTCGCTGACGACGACCATCCCGGTTCCTCCGACATCCTGCACTTTTTCCTCCTGTTCCCGCAGAAGGCTGGCCTGATCTTTTACCCCATAGGTGAAAGGCGCAATCTGAACATAATAAAACGGAAATTGCTCGTTCCAGGCCTTCCGCCATGCCCCGATCATCGTCGTCAACAGTCGTGCATAGGTTTCCGGTGCCACCACATTGGCCTCCCCCTGATACCACAATGCGCCGGCGATCCGGAATGGGGTCAACGGAACAATCATCCCGTTGTAACAATAACCCGGCAAATACGGCCACCCGTTATACGGCACCTCCTTTTTCTCACCCGCCTCCAATACCGGATCGTCCGTTACAAGCGCGCCAGGCGTCCAGACCTCCGCGGGTGTCCCGCCCCATGATACTTCGATCAGCCCAACCGGTACGTCCAGCGCTTTATTCAGTTCTTTGCCAAAAAAATATCCCGCCGCGCTAAAAGATTTCAACTCATTCGAGTCACAGACGGTCCATCGCCCGGGACAATCATCCTGCGGCGCCGTCGAGGTCGTCCGGGGAACGTGGAAAAATCGGATCTTTTCGTTATAACAGACGGGCAGCTCCGCTTTCACGTCCGGCATCCCCCAGGTCTCGCACATCTCCATATTCGACTGCCCCGAACAAACCCACACCTCGCCGATAAGAACATTCCTGAGTGTGATCACATTCCATCCGGCCATCGTAATCGTATACGGTCCCCCCGCTGCCGGGGTGCTGAGGGCGATCTCCCACCGTCCGTCCCGAGTTCCCTGAACCGAATCGGAGACCTGGCTCCATGACGGCGTGACAAATACCTTTTCTCCGGGTTCGCACCAGCCCCACAGTTTGACTGTGGACTGTTGTTGGAGGACCATATTATCCGATAAGACGTTTGGAAGCCGGACGTTCGCGAAACAGCAGCCGCCGCTCAGCAGCAACACGGCGAGAAGCCAGTTGGTTTTCATCCGAGGAAGATACCGAAATATTTCCAATCATTCGATAATTTGCACCTTCCCCATGCATCCCGAGCATCATAATCCGGCTTTTGACCTTGCGGTCCAATACGTGAATCAGACCTCGAGGTCGGTCTTTCTGACCGGCAAAGCCGGCACGGGGAAAACGACCTTTCTAAAATTCATCCGCGATAACTCGTTCAAGAAAATGGCAGTCACCGCGCCGACGGGAGTGGCCGCCATCAATGCGGGGGGAACGACGCTCCACTCCTTTTTCCAGTTGCCATTCGGCCCGTATCTGCCCGTTGCACAACCCTATTTTACTACACCGGCGGACAACAATAATTTTTCCGATCCCAACAGCCTTTTTCGCAACATCCGCTTCAACAGCGCCAAACGCGAACTGCTTCGTGAACTGGAGGTGCTGGTGATCGACGAGATCAGCATGGTAAGGGCCGATACCCTTGATGCGGTCGACGCCATCCTTCGCCATTTCCGGGAACAACCCGCACGCCCGTTTGGCGGCCTGCAAATGCTTTTTATCGGCGACCTCTTCCAACTTCCCCCCGTCGTGCCGCCGGCAGAATGGGAACTGCTTCAACGGTACTATGCCAGCCCTTTCTTTTTCGATGCAAAAGTTATCGCTCAGTCCCCACCCGCCTGCCTGGAGCTAAAGAAGATCTATCGCCAGAATGAAGCGCGCTTCATCCACCTGCTCAATAGCGTCCGAACCAATCGTGCGACCAGCGAAGAATTAGAAATGTTGGCCGACTATTACCAACCGGATTTCATTCCGCCGAAAGCAGACAATTATATTACACTGACTTCCCACAACGCAAAAGCGGACGCAATCAACAGGCAGGAATTGGACAAGCTGCCGGGCAGAACCTTTCGATTCAATGCTGCTGTGACCGGCGAGTTCAACGACAAGTCCTACCCCGCCGAACCGACGCTTTCGCTAAAAGAAGGAGCACAGGTCATGCTGATCAAGAACGACAAAGGCGAGTCACGCCGCTATTACAATGGGAAGATCGGCATTGTCGACCGGCTAAGCGCCGACCGGATCAGCATCCGTTTCTCCGACGAGCCGGATCAGCTGACCCTCGAAAAAGAGACCTGGAGGAATATCCGCTATCATTATAACAAGGAAAAAGACAGGATCGAAGAAGAGGAGCTGGGCAGCTTTTCTCAATACCCTATCCGGTTGGCCTGGGCCATCACCATCCACAAAAGCCAGGGTCTCACCTTTCAAAGGGCCGTTATCGATGCCGGTGAATCCTTTGCCGCAGGCCAGGTCTACGTCGCGCTCAGCCGCCTCACCTCCCTGGAAGGGCTCGTCCTCCGATCGCGCATCACGCCCTGGTCGATCCGCACCGACGCGAGGGTGGCCGCTTTCCTGGAAAACAACCCTTCCAACGAGATCGTCGAACAACAGCTCGAACAGGAACAGCTTTCGTATATCGGCAGCTCCTTGCTCGAGGCATTTGACTGGAACCCCCTGATCGAGTCCCTGGACATCCACTGCGAAGAGTTGCTCAACCATCGCTCCCGTCATTCCACCGGCCTCGATCTGGCACGGGCCTGGCTTGTGTACATCCGCCAACAGCAGGAGACGACCGAAAAATTTATCCGCCAGATCAATCAGCTGCTTCCCGACGCCGAAGCCGACGCCTGGCAGCGGTTGCACCAGCGTGTCGAAGCGGCCACAACCTGGTTTGCCCGGCGACTGGATGAGCACCTCCTCTCGCCGATTGCAGCGCACCTAACGGAGATCCGCAAACGGAAACGAATGAAGAAACAGGACCGCTCGCTCACTGCGCTTCAACTGGTCGTCACCCGAAAGCGCCAACAGTTGCTTGACGCGCTCCAACTCGTCACCGGTCTCCGCCAGGGCATCAGCGCAACCCGACTCCTCGATGACCTGGCCAAAAGGCGACGCTCCCGCGAAGCCAATGCTACCGACGCCGCGCCATCCGACCCCGCGACCGCCTCCAACACTTCCAGCCCCTCCAACACTACCAGCGCCTCCAACACTACAAGCGCTTCCAACACTTCCAGCCCCTCCAACACTACCACCGCCTCCAACGCTACCAGCGCCTCCAACACTTCCAGCCCCTCCAACGCCACCCCCAGGTCACCCAACTCCCCCGTCGCCAAACGACCCAACTTCCCAAGCGCCGCGCGCGACACCCCGCCGCCTCCACTCCCAAAGGGAAGCACCCGTCGCATCAGCCTCCAACTTCACCAGCAAGGATTGCCAATTGCAGAGATCGCCGCGCGCCGAAATCTCGCGGTCAGCACCATCGAAACCCATCTCGCCAGTTTTATACCCACAGGCGAGGTCAATATCAAGGCTTTAGTGCCGGAAAATAAGATCTTTCCCATCTTAACCGCCATCCGCGAAATCGGCGCCGCCGCCCTTGGCCCGTTGAAGAACCACCTTGGCGACGACTATTCCTTCGCCGAGATCCGCGCAGTGCTCCAATATTCCAAACAATTGCCTTCCCCCTAGTCAATCTCCCATGCATCCATCCCAATCTGCTTCCGACCTATCACCACCATCCACCACCTCCTCCTCACCCACACCCGGCCCAAACTCCGCGCCCCACCATCCACCACCTCCTCCTCACCCGCACCCGGCCCAAACTCCGCGCCCCACCATCCACCACCTCCTCCTCACCCGCACCCGGCCCAAACACCTCGCCCTACCATCCACCACTCCTCCTCACCCACACCCGGCCCAAACTCCGCGCCCCACCATCCACCACCTCCTCCTCACCCGCACCCGGCCCAAACACCTCGCTCGCTCCCCCCAGCCCATTCCACTAACAACCACCCCTACCCCATCTTCGCCCCTGGGTGTCCTGCAACCGACGAGCCGCCCTTCTTTCGCGGGGGATCAGCGCCCCGCCGCCCAATCCCACATTCGCTCACCAACCCTCCCCTGCCCCTCAATAGGAGAAAGAAAAGCGGCGAGGGGGTTCGCAGGACACCCCCCTATTCACTCCGCAACGACTTAACCGGGTTAGCCAACGCCACCCTGACCGCCTGGAAACTGACTGTCGCCAGCGCGATCAACAACGCGACCACGCCCGCCAGCAGAAAGACCCACCACTCGAGCCCGATGCGGTACGCAAAATTCTTCAGCCATTCATGCATCGCCCAGGCTGCCAGCGGCGTCGCCGCGACAAAGGCAACCATCACCAGCAGCAGGAAGTCCCGCGACAACAACGCGAACAGCGTCCCGGCCTTCGCTCCGAGCACTTTTCGGATCCCAAACTCCTTTGTCCGTTGCTCCGCCGTAAACATCGCCAACCCCAGCAATCCCAGGCACGAAATGAAGATCGCCAGCGCCGCAAAGCAATTGGCCAACCCGTGTACCACTTCCTCGCTCCTGTACAAATTCCGGTATTGCTCGTCCGCAAAGACATACGTGAACGGGAATCTGGGATTCAGCTCCCTGCACAACGTCTCGAGACTTTTCAGCGCCGCTTTTGTTTGCCCCGGCTTGGTCCTTACCAGCGCATTCCCCCAGTCTTCCGATTCTCCAAATCGGATGATCAGCGGCCGGATGGGATCATGCAGGGAATTGAAATGAAAATTCCGCACCACGCCGATGATCGTTCCTTTCTTGCCCCAGAAGGTCAGCCGTTTCCCGATGGGATCGGTATACCCGATCCGCCGGGCAGCTTCCTCGTTGAGCAGGTAGCCCACGGTGTCGGTACCAAAGGCCGGGGAGTATTCCCGGCCTGCCACTAACTGCAAGCCGACCGTTTTGATATAATCATACCCGGCGGATGTATTCGTAAACATGATCGTATTGTTGGGGTCCTTCCCGTCCCAGTCCACGCCCAGCGTTCCGTTCTCGATATCGGTCGGTGACTGGGAGGCCCTGCTGACCTCCGCGATCCCGGGCATCGAAAGAGCCTCCTGCTTGAAGACTTTGTATTTGCCCGTCAGGTCTCCTTCCAGGGGGATCGACAGCAGGTTTTCCCGGTTATACCCCAGGTTGACCGACTGCACAAAGTCCACCTGTCCGGATACGACCAGGGTGCCGATGATCAGCACGATCGACAGCATAAACTGGAAAACGACCAGCCCCTTCCGGAACCAGGCCGTCGCGGGACTGAACCGCAAGGTCCCTTTCAACACCCGGATGGGCTGAAATCCGGACAGGAAGAGCGCGGGATAGCTGCCTGACAGAAGTCCCGTAAAGAGCGTGAGTGCGGCCAGGCTAAGCCAGAACGACCCCGATGCGAATGGAAAACTGATCTGCTTTCCGGTAAGCTGGTTGAAGGCGGGCAGCGTCGCCAGCACGATTCCGATGGCCAGCACGACCGAGATCATCGCAAGCAGCACAGCCTCCCCCATGAATTGACGGATCAACGCCGGTCGCACGGCGCCGACCACTTTTCGGATGCCGATCTCTTTGGCCCGTTTGACTGACCGCGCCGTCGTCAGGTTCATGAAATTGATACACGCAATACAGAGGATAAAGATGGCTACAAGGCTGAAGAGCCGGACGTACTCGATCCTTCCGCCGGCAATCTTGCCGTTGATGATCTGGCCATGGAGATACATATCTCCAAAACGCTGGATGCCCAACTCGATGCGGAAGCTCTTCGACATGTATTTGTTGTACTTTTCCAGGAAATGGGTGATCTGGTGGTCGAAGGCAACCGGATTGGCACCTTTGCGGAGCAGCAGAAGGGTTTGCGGGCCGTTATTTCCCCAATCTTTCGCCCAGCTGTTATCATCCAGGTAGGCGAACCAGTTCATCACGAAGTCGAATTTATCCGAGGTTGTCGTTGGAAGGTCCTCGAAGACCGCCGTAACCTTCAGGTCCCGACGGTTCTCGTTCCGGATACTTTTCCCGATGGCCGCTTCCGGGCTGCCGAAGAAAGCAATGGCCATTTTCCGGCTGATCGCGAGACTGGCGGGCGATGCCAGCGCATCTTCCTTCGTTCCTTGCAGCAACGGGTAACTGAACATCCGGAAAAAATCCGTCCCCGCCTCGGCGCCCTCCTCCTTCAGGATCTTGTCCCCGACCTGAAAGGTCATCCTGTCCCCGTTATTGTAGCCAACCGCCATTTCGACCTCCGGCAATATTTTTTTCATCTCAGCAGCCAGCACCCCCGGGGTATAGTGACCCGATTCGATCTTACCGTCATAATATTGCCGTTCGTACACGCTGTACAGCCGGTCTCCCCGGGCGTGGAAATTGTCCACAGCCTGCTCATCCCTGATCCAAAGGAGGATAAGGAGGCTGCAAGCCATCCCGATGGCAAGTCCGAAAATATTCAGGAAACTATACCCCTTTTGCCGCCATAAGCCACGAATGGCCACCTTGAAAAAGTTCTTGATCATGTAAAGCTGCTTTTGTGTACATAGTGGACGCACGAACGGAAGAAATGTTGCAGGGCCATGAAGGCTATTTTAACATTTCCATAACAACTATTGCGACGTCTTAAAATAACTATTGCGTTTCAGAAAGGTCAAACCCGGAACTAAAACACTTTTATGCACCGTTTTTCCGTCCTCCTTGCTATCCTAATCTCCGCCCTACTCGCCGGCTGCAGCAGCTCCCGGAAGAATTTCGTCCCCTTCACACGCGATCTCCGCACCAAACTGGAAAAGGAGAATATCGACCTCCGCCAGGTCCAGTTCTATGTAGACCAGAAACTGATCCTTTCCCGCAATATGGGAGACCAGAAGGTGGAAGTAAGATCGGGTGTCGTGCGCCTGGAGAACGGCCAATATATGAACGATGTCATCATTCCCGCCTTTACGCCGGGCATCTGTGACAATGCCGATAACGACAAGCTGATGATCAGCTTTGAAAAGGGGAACAATGACCTGGCCTTTGGCCCGGGTAGCGGCTACACCTTCAATGACTATGTCCTTTACGGGACCGAGTGGCGGAACGGAACCGCGGCGGTCACTTACGACTCCAACAAATTCAGAGCTCGATGCGGAACCTGCTCCGATGTCGCATCGGCGACGCTGGTAATCCGCAAAAGAACCCTCGATAAAATGGAAAGGAAAAGCCGGACGCTCAAAGGCCGGACCGTCTCCAAATAGCTACATGACACCGCCGTTGTCCAACTCACTGAGCACGTCCAGTCGGCCGTCGGAGATGGTCAATACCTTGAGGAAGAAGGAATTCGTAATCTGGACGGTATAGAAGGAACCTGAACCGTTATCCACCCTGGTTACCAAACCGATCCGGTACCCCGGGAACCGCCGGTGAACAAGGTCGGTTGCCTCCCTGGGGACGTCCTGGCCGCCAAAATAGGTCACTGAATACCGGAATGCGCCCTGCCGGCTAAAAAAAGCGTACCGCGCATGCAGGTCCTGTACAAACGAGACTTTGTAGCCATCCGCCCATTTGAACCAGTACTCCCCTGCGGCTGCCGCCCGGAACCTGTGGTGGAACTGTCGGCAGGCTCTTGCGCTCAACTCATTGATCGGGACATTACTACTGAAATGATCACCGGGATCGCTGTACTTTACACCGACACCAGCCTGCTGGCCGGCAACAAGAAGCGGTATCGCGAATACCCCCAAAAGGAGGGGGCGGATTAAAGCTGGTTTCATAGCGGGAATACTTTAGCGTTGATCGGCCGGCGGCCTTCCTGAAGTTAACAATTTCTTAATGCCCGAACAAAAAAATCATGCGTTATCTTGAGCGTTTTTTTTCGCCTCTGCCCAGCCCCGGAAAAAAATTCCCGAACTTTGAGGACCACATCTATGTCAAGGAAACGAACCCCGAGGCTTCTTGCCGGGTACACCCATCACAACAAAGTCCGCCTCGTCCGCGGCGGCGAGGATTACTTCACTACACTCGTACAACTCATCGATCAGGCGCGCAATATCATCCATCTTCAGACGTATATTTTTGATGCCGACGAAACCGGCCTGCTCGTCTCCGCCGCCCTGCTGCGCGCTGCAAGCCGCAAAGTCCAGGTTTTTATCCTTCTCGACGGCTATGCCTCCCAACACCTCTCCCGCGAGGTCATCAAAGAATGGAAAACCGCGGGCATTCGGTTCCGCTGGTTTTGGCCGTTATTCAAAAGCCGCCATTTTTATCTGGGCCGCCGCATGCACCACAAGGTCGTCGTCGCCGATGCTGCCTTGGGTATATCGGGCGGGATCAATATCAGTGACCGGTACAACGATATCGGAGGTCAGCCTGCCTGGCTGGATTATGCGCTGCTGGTCGAAGGACAGGCTGCCATGCGGTTGCACGTAATCTGCCGTGACATGTGGACCAAAGCATACTGGCGGCCAGGCAAGCCGGAAGGCACTCGCTTTCCCCACCTGCCCGGGGTCACCCCCGACCAGGAATGCCTGGTGCGTGTAAGGCGCAACGATTGGGTTCAGGGCAAGAACCAGATTTCCCGCAGCTACCTGGAAATGTTTCGCCACGCGCAATCCCACGCCACCGTCCTTTCCGCCTATTTCCTGCCCGGATTGATCCTGCGCAAACAAATGGCGCAGGCCGCCAGACGGGGTGTGAACATTCGCATCGTCGTTGGTGCTGTTTCGGACGTCAGGATTGCCCGCCTCGCCGAACAATACATGTATCGGTGGCTGTTCGCCAATAAAATGGAAGTATACGAATACCAGGGCACCATCCTGCACGGCAAGATGGCCGCCTACGACGGAGTATGGATGACCAACGGGTCCTACAACCTGAACCGGATAAGCGCCTATGCCAGCGTGGAGTTGAACATGGATGTACGCAATAAGACATTTGCCGAACTCGTCGAAGAGGAACTGAACAGGATCATCGTCAACCATTGCGTCCGCATTACCCCCGAAAGGTACTTCAGGCATACCGGCTGGTTCCGGCGCCTCCGGCAGAGGATCGCCTATGAGATCATTCGCCTGATTTTTTTCCTCTTCACCTTTTATTTCAAACAGGAAAAAGAATCCAAAAGCTCCTGACCTCCCGCCGCAACTATTTACCTTCGATCCGTCGCACATAAGCCTTTATCGATTCCGCATTCCAATTCCTCCATCGCCCGCGCTGGACGACGAACCGGTTGTCTTCCGGCGCCTCCAAAAAATAGTGGAATACGAAGGGTGCCCGGGGATCCCGCCACCCCTGCATCTCCCCAAATCGCAGGACATTGAAGGTTAGTTTGCCCTGATAGCGGCCGACCGTATAATCCCCGCGCGAAAACCGCAGCAGGTACGCGATATCTTTCCGGCCTTGAAAGGCCTGCAACGTCGACGCATTTTTAGGCTGTGCCATCAGCGACAGCGGCCGTCCGGGGGGATCGAAAACCGATCGGTACCCGGTATGGTAACCCGTGCTGTCTTCCGCAACGACGTACCACAACCAGCAATTAAATGGAGTTGGCGTCGTGAAATAGCGCCTCCCGCCCAGCGCCTCGGCGCGCAGACCCCGCTCCACCGCGCGGTCGACCTGCCATTTGTTACCAAGACTGTAGAGCAGATAGCCAGTGCTCATCAGCAATCCGAACAAGGCCCAACGACTCCGCGACCGGTGCCCCCGGGGCAGGAAGACCAACCCGATGGTTGCAATGCCCAACCAGACCGAATAGAAAGGATCGACGACGAAAAGTACGTTCAGGCAGACGCGATAATGGCTGAAAGGTTCGAACCAACCCGTGCCGTAATTGTTGAACGCGTCAATAAAAATATGGACTGCCAATTCTGTCCCAAAGAAAATGGCCCATCTGCCGAACGACATATTTGTCGTCCGCCAAAATCGCCGCGCTGGCAGCGCCAGCAGCAGCGCCATCACTATCACAAATAAAATGGAATGCGTGATCCCCCGGTGAAAGCAGACGTCCCGGGAAGTGTCCAACCAAAATGCGGCCACAAAATCGATATCCGGCAAGCTGTTCGCGGCGGCGCCGATCAGCAAAGCCTTCTTCCCCAGTCTCCCGCCCGCCACCAATTCACCGATAGCCGCACCCAACACGATATGGGTAAGCGAATCCATGTCTCATGCGCCTGCAACCTTCGCGCCACACTCCGTCCGATGGCCTTCATGCCCGCGCGCCTACGCCTTCTTCCCCTTCCGCTCCAGCACCGTCGTTTCACCGTTCGCCAACCCCGCAATCACCAGATCTGCCATATCGATAAAGAACCCGTCTTCCATCACCCCCGTAATTGCGCTCACTCGCTCGTGCAAGCGCGCCGGGTCGGCGATCGGTCCAAAGGAAGTGTCCAGGATATAATGCTGGTTGTCTGTCAGAAAAGGTGCATCGCCCGCCATGCGCATCCGTGGCGTTCCCCCGAGCTCTTCCAGCCGCCGGAAGGTCAGCTCCCAGCCGAACGGCGCCACCTCGACGGGTAGCGGAAATTTGCCCAGTTGGTGCACCAGCTTGCTGCTGTCCACTATAATGATATAGAACTTCGTGATCGATGCCACGATCTTTTCCCTCAGCAGAGCCCCGCCGCCGCCCTTGATCAGGTTAAGTCCTTCGTCCACTTCATCGGCGCCGTCGATCGTGATGTCGAGATGATCGATGGCCGAGAAAGGAACGATCGGAATGTTCAACTCCCGGGCCAGGCTGTCCGACTGGATCGACGTCGCCACCGCCCGTACCGAAAGGCCGTTTCTGACTTGCTCGCCGATTCCCTGGATGGCCCAGTATGCCGTTGATCCAGTACCCAGGCCGATCGTCATGCCGTTCCGGATATAGCTGACCGCCTTCGCCGCCGCCAATTTCTTGCCGGCAACCGCAGAACTCTCCATAACTGATTATTAAATAATGGCTTTAATGTTGCAATGTAGGATTTTTGCCAATTTCCCGGCAACCCGGTAGGAAATATACCGTGATTGCCCTAACTTTACGGCCGGAAAATCGTTATCGTAATTATGAAACCGGTAATCTCCTGCGCGATTTGTTGTTGTTGCTGTTGTAGCCGATCCAGGGTTATTGGGTGGACGATGACCGCTGTGAACCGATCGTAACGGTTAACAGACAACCATAAAATAGTTAGCTCCACCGCAAAGTGGGGCTTTTTTTATTTAACCTTATTTTCAGCTATGACGACAAGCACTTTCCCACCTACCGACCCCGCCCTTCTTTCCCGCGTTGCCGCGCTGGGTAACGAGATCGGCCATACGCCGGTGTATCATTTCACCCGCGTCTTCCATAAACCGGGAGTGGAGATATATGGCAAACAGGAATGGCTGCAACTATCAGGCAGCGTCAAGGCCCGCGCAGCCTATAATATTATCCGTCACGCGATAACATCCGGCGCCCTTCGTGCCGGAAAGACCTTGCTGGATGCCACCAGCGGCAACACCGGTATCGCATACGCGCATATCGCCAAAAGGCTTCATATCCCGGTTGCCTTGTGCCTGCCTGAAAATGCTTCCCGGGAAAGAAAGGACATTCTCCGGTCCCTGGGAGTCGATTTGATCCTGACCTCTCCCTTCGAGGGGACCGACGGAGCGCAGCAAATTGCCGCAGGACTGGCCGCCGAAGAACCCGATCGATATTTCTATGCGGACCAGTACCGGAACGATCAGAATTGGTTGGCTCACTATATGGGAACTGCCCGGGAGATCATCGCTGAGCGACCCGACATCACGCATTTTGTAGCAGGTCTTGGCACGACGGGTACGTTCGTTGGTACAGGTCGGCGCCTCCGCGAATGGCGACCTGGCATCACCCTGGTTTCCCTCCAACCGGATTTCGCGCTCCATGGGCTGGAAGGCTGGAAACACCTCGAGACGGCAATCGTGCCCGCGATCTATGACCCGGCTTTGGCCGACGCCGGCGATGTCGTGAGCACCGAAGAGGCCTATGAACTGATCAAAGAGACCAGGCGGACCGAAGGCCTGCTGCTGAGCCCTTCTTCCGCGGCGAACCTCGCGGGCGCAATCCGGCTGGCAGGCCGGATAGAAAAGGGGGTTATCGTCACCGTCCTTCCGGACAACGCCGAAAAATATGGCGAGGTTATCAAAAAATTGTTCTCAAACATCTAAAATGTACAAGTTATGATCATGATCGAGTCCCGCGTCAGACAACTGCTCATCGATGACGCGTTGAATACCTTTCCTGATGAATGTTGTGGCTTCCTGTTAGGCCGGGAGGACCACGACGGCACCCGCCGGGTCCTCGATGCGCTTGTGGTGGACAATGCAAAGCAAGGCGACAAGACCCGCCGGTTCGAAATTTCCCCGCTGGATTATATGGCTGCCGAGCAACATGCGCTGGATCATGACTGGAACTTGCTGGGGATCTACCACAGCCATCCGAAACACCCCGCGGTTCCTTCCGAGCACGACCGGATCGCCGCGCAGCCTTATTTTTCCTACGTGATCATCGCCGTACCGGACAAAAGGGAAAGAACAGCGATCCATTTCCGCTCCTGGTTGTTAAAAGACGGCCAATTCGAAGAAGAAACAATAGCAGACTATCAATTCATTTAAAAAAAGAATCAAATGGCTACAGTGATTATTCCCACCCCGCTGCGGAAGTTTACCAATAACACCGCCCGCTTGCAGGTGGCCGCTGGTACCGTGCATAGCACGGTGCAGGAGTTGACCCGTAACTTTCCTGACCTTAAAAAGCACCTGCTCGACGAAACCGGCAATATCCGGTCCTATGTCAATATCTTTGTCGGCAACGACGATATCCGCGACCTGGACAGGGAGCAGACGGCGGTCAGTGAAGACGCCGTCATCAGCATCATCCCGGCCATCGCGGGCGGCGCTCCATCCCAATTTGCGCCCCGCACGCCCGGGGGTTCAGCATCCCATTCACCCAATGGCGCCCCTTTCACCAAGGAGGAACTCGCCCGGTACAACCGCCATATCATCATTCCCGGCTTTGGCATGGAAGCGCAGCAGAAGCTGAAAGCCGCCAGGGTCCTGGTGATCGGCTCAGGTGGGCTTGGCAGCCCCGCTCTCCTGTATCTCGCCGCCGCTGGTGTCGGAACAATCGGTATCGTTGACTTCGATGTGGTTGACGACAGCAACCTCCAGCGTCAGGTCCTTTTCGGCGTGAACGAGATCGGCCACCCAAAGGTCGAAGCCGCGCGACGCAGGCTGGAGGCGCTCAATCCCTTTATACGCATACAGATCCACAACACGCATCTCAATTCGCAGAACGCATTGGACATCATGAGAGATTATGACGTGATCGCAGACGGGACCGACAATTTCCCGACACGCTATCTTGTCAACGATGCCGCTGTCCTGCTGGGCAAGCCTAACGTCTATGCGTCCATCTTCCAGTTTGAGGGCCAGGTATCGGTTTTCAATTACCGTGACGCCGCCGGTGTGCCAGGTCCCAACTACCGCGACCTATACCCGACGCCCCCGCCCCCCGGCCTGGTACCCTCCTGCGCTGAAGGTGGTGTCCTTGGCGTACTGCCTGGCATTATCGGCAGCCTGCAGGCCCTCGAAGTCATTAAAGTGATCACGGGTTTAGGAGAAACGCTCTCCGGCCGGTTCTATATTTTCGATGCCGTCAATTTCGAGAGCAGGACCTTCACCATCCGGCGCCGCGAGGATAACCCCATCAATGGGAGTAACCCGACGATCACCGCCCTGATCGACTACGAACAATTTTGCGGAATGCGGGCCGTCGAGGAAGCGCCGGTGAAGGAGATTTCCGCGAAGGAACTCTATGAATGGCAGGTGAGAGGGGAAAAATTCCAGTTAATAGATGTCCGCGAGCCGCATGAATACGAGATCGTCAATCTTGGCGGGGACCTGATCCCGCTGGCGACTGTCTCCGCAAATAGTGAACGGATCGCCCGCGATCAAAAAGTCGTCGTTCATTGTAAGGTCGGCGGCCGGAGCGCAAAAGCGATTCGGGAACTGCAGGAAAAATTTGGTTACACCAACCTATACAACCTGAAAGGTGGCATCCTCAGCTATATCGACGAAGTTCAACCGGAATTGACAAAATATTAGCGGACGATTCCAGCAATCAGCATCTTGCGACGCCAGGATCCCGCGCCTCAATTGTTCAGCAACCGGTCGAGCGCCATCGCCACCTTGGCGGCGTTGGGCAGCATCGCATTTTCCAACCCCGCGTTCATCGGTACTGCGGGAAGATTCAGCGCACCCAGCACTTCGACCGGCGCATCCAGCGAAGCCCAGCAAGCGCGAGCAATCCGCCCCGCAAATGCTTCGGCAAAGGAATTGTTGCGCTGTTCCTCCGTCAGCACCAGGCACTTCCCATGCCTTTTCACGGTGGCAAACACCATGGCCTCATCCAACGGATATAATGTACGCAGGTCGATGACCTCGACCTGGCCCGCGAATGAATCCGCTGCAGCCGTGGCCCAATACACACCCATCCCGTAGGTAATGACGCATACGCTTTCTCCCATCGACACCCGCTCGTCATCTGCCGCAAGCACGCAATTGGCCTTACCCAGCGGAAGGATATAATCGCGCGCAGGTTCCACGGTCTTCGCTCCCTCCGTTCCGGGCACCTTACTCCAATACAGCCCTTTATGCTCCAGCATGACAACCGGGTTAGGGTCGAGGAAAGCCGCTTTCATCAGTCCTTTCATATCGGCAGCATTGGAGGGATATGCGACCTTGATACCTTTGATGGACAGGAGGGTGGTCTCGATACTCCCCGAGTGATAGGGTCCGCCGCCGCCATACGCTCCGACCGGTATCCGGATCACGGTTTGCACCGGGAACTTTCCCTGGCTGAGATAACAGGACTTGGAGATCTCGGTCACCAGTTGATTGAAACCGGGGTAAATATAGTCTGCGAACTGGATCTCCACGATCGGTTTCGCGCCCACGGCACTCATCCCGACCGTCGATCCGACGATATATGCCTCCTGTATGGCGGTGTTGAAGACGCGATGATCTCCGAACTGCTCCGCCAGTGTCGCAGCCTCCCGGAAGACGCCGCCCAGCCGGCGGCCAACATCCTGTCCGTACAGCAATGCTTCTGGATATTCTTCCATCAATTCCCGGATGGCAAAAAGCGCGGCATCCACCATGATCACTTTTTCGCCCCCGGCCGGTGCGCGTTCCCCGCGCTCTTGTTCTATCGGTGTGGGAACAAAGACATAGTCTGCCACCCGCTCGACATCCGGCTCCGCCGCTTGCACGGCCTCCTGGAATTGCAGCGGGATATATTCCGCCATTTCGCATTCGATCGCGGCTATCCGCTCTTCCGTTACGCCATGATACAGCAGCTGGGCGCGCAGCCTCGGCACCGGATCCTTTGCGGCGTGCTCGGCAAGGTCCGCGGCATCGCGATAGAATTCCTTCCGGACCCCGCTGGTGTGGTGCCCCAGTAAGGGAACATAGGCCTGAACCAGGAACGGCCCTCCGCCGGCCCTTACCTCGCGGATCACCGCGCCCATGCTTTCATAGGAACCGGGGAAGTCGCTGCCGTCGATCCGCAAACGCTGCATTCCGGGAAAGCCGGCGGCATATTCGTAGGCATCCATGACCCTCGCTTCGTCGGCCCGCACGCTGATTCCCCACCCGTTATCCTGGACAAGATAGATGACCGGCAATTTCTTCAGGACCGCTACCTGGAATGCTTCGCTGACTTCCCCTTCCGTTACGCTTGCGTCTCCGAGGGAGCAAATGACGACCGGCGCCTCCCCGTCCGCGCCGCGAACCAGCAAGGAAGAGGATATGGCCCCGAGGTAGGCCAGCCCCTGCGCCAGGCCGGTGGCCGGAATGACCTGCATCCCGGTAGCGCTGCTCTGGTGGATCATGTTGGGGCGGTCGGGCCCCCGGTAATTGGGATGGGAATAATATTCCCGTCCGCCCGTGAAAATATCATCGGCTTTTGCAAGGAGTTGCAGCATGAGCTGATAAGGC